>Ga0315283_10001517_pt1 | contig 18729 bp, 11 predicted proteins | sample YL17G09_0_MG_FD_204541 | JGI IMG/M metagenome (GOLD analysis project Ga0315283, IMG submission 204541) | Sediment microbial communities from Yellowstone Lake, YNP, Wyoming, USA - YL17G09_0 | ecosystem: Environmental > Aquatic > Freshwater > Lake > Sediment | place: USA: Wyoming | collected... | reverse complement strand
GCGCACCGGCCTCGTCCGCGTGCAATCCGCCGCCCCAGTCCGCCTGCGTCAGCGCCTCCGCCAGCGTCTCGCAGTAGCCGCCTGCACCGGCGAGCTCGATCAACCCTGCGCGCTCCATCTTGGCGCGCACGCGGGGATTGGCTTCGCACAGGACCACTGCGACCTTGCGTTTCTGCAGGTCGCGAACGGCTTCCTCCAGGCTCTGCAACCCGGTGATGTCGATGAAAGGCACGCGCCGCAATCGAATCACCAGCATGCGCGGATCGGTGTGCGTCTGGGCCAGAGCCCGCTCGAACGTGTCGACGGCGCCGAAGAAGAACGGGCCTTCGATGCTGTACACCATGACGCCAGGCGGCAGGTCCACCCAGCCCTTGCGCGCGAGTTCGGACTCGAGTTCGTCCCCCCCGAGTTGCTGTACTTCGACGGACGACGCCATGCGCCGCAGGAACTGGAACATTGCGAGGATCACGCCGATGTTCACGGCCACCACGAGGTCCGCGAACACGGTGAGCGCAAAGGTGATGAGCAGCACGGCGACGTCGGCGCGGGGAGCGCGGCGCACCATCCCTGCGAAATGCTTCAGCTCGCTCATGTTCCAGGCGACCACGAACAGGACCGCGGCCAGCGCGCAGAGCGGCACGTCCTCGGCCAGCGGCGCGAGGAACAGCAGCACCAGCACGAGCGTCAAGGCGTGCGTGACGCCGGCGAGCGGGCTCGTGCCGCCGTTGCGGACGTTGGTCGCGGTGCGCGCAATGGCGCCCGTGGCCGCAAATCCGCCGAACAACGGCGCAACCATGTTGGCGATGCCCTGACCGATCAGTTCCTGGTTGGAGTCGTGGCGCGTGCCGGCCATGCCGTCGGCGACGACCGCGGACAACAGCGATTCGATGGCGCCGAGCATCGCAATGGTGAACGCGGGCCCGAGCAACTCGAGTACGCGTGGCAGCGACACTTCGGGGAAGCCGAGATTGGGCAGCCCGGTCGGAATGCCGCCAAACTCGGTGCCGATCGTGGCCACACCCGGAAAATGAAAGATCGTCATCAACGCTGTCGCCAGCACCATCGCGAGCAACGGGCCGGGCACCTTCTTCAGGACGGGAATGCGCGAGGAATAGATCACCGTCAGGAGGCTCAGCAGCCCGAGGCCCGCGGTCATCGGGTGCGCGTCGGGAAAAGCTTCGACCAGGTGCAGGACTTTCTCGTGAAAGTGCTCGCCTCCGGTCCTGGGCAACCCGAGGAAATAGCGCCATTGCCCGACGAAGATGATGACGCCGATGCCGGCCGTGAAACCCGTGATCACCGGGTCGGGAATGAAGCGGATGATGCCGCCGAGCCGCGCCATGCCGAGCGCGAGCAGCATGAGCCCGGCCATGAGCGTGGCGATCTGCAGACCGTCGATGCCGTATTTCGACGTGATGCCGGCGAGGATGACGACGAAGGCTCCAGTCGGACCCGCGATCTGCAGCCGGCTGCCGCCGAACAACGAGACCAGCCCGCCGGCGACGATGGCGGTGTAGAGACCGTGCTGAGGCTTCGCGCCCGACGCGATGGCGAACGCCATGGCGAGCGGCAGCGCCACGACGCCCACGACGAGGCCTGAAACGAGGTTCGGGAGCCACTGGTCCCGCTTCAGCAGGCCCGCCTGCCAGGCTTCGCGGATCGCGATCATGCGCGGATCAGGTGCGGTCCGATCTCTTCCAGCGAGCGGCAGCCGAGCAGGGTCAGCACGCGCTCCATCTCCGTGCGCAGCAGGCCGAGCGCGTGCGACACGCCCTCCTCGCCGCCAGCGCCGAGGCCATAGAGGGCGGCGCGGCCGAGCATCACGCCGTCCGCGCCGAGCGCGATCGCCTTGAGGATGTCCGAGCCGCGCCGGAATCCGCCGTCGACGAGGACCGACATCCGGTCGCCCACCGCCGCGGAAATCGCCGGCAGGACTTCGATGCCGGAGACCGTCGTATCGAGCTGGCGGCCGCCGTGGTTCGACAGCACGATCGCGTCGGCGCCGACGTCGACCGCGCGCTGCGCGTCGTCGACGCAGAGGATCCCCTTGAGGATCAGCTGTCCTTTCCAGCGCAGCCGCAGCCGTTCCATGTCGGCCCAGTTGAGCGACGGGTTGATCTGCGTTCCCATGAAGCGGACGCCCTGCAACGCCGAGCGACCGCCCGGCGGCAGGAATTCGGTGAGGTTGGCGAACTCGGGCGCGCCCTTCGGAATCATGACCTCTCGCAGCCACCGCGGATGCGCCAGCACGTCGAGCAGGCTCGAGAAGCCCAGCTTCATCGGCTCGCGGTAGTTGCGCCGGTCCCACTCGCGCGCGCCGAGCACCGGCGTGTCGCTCGTGACGACGAGCTTGGTGCAGCCCGCCTCCGCCGCGCGCTCGACGAGCCGGTCGGCCGTCTTCTGGTCCTTCACCGGATAGAGCTGGAACCAGACCTTGCCCGGCAGTTCCCGCCCCATCTTCACCACGTCGTAGTTCGAAACCGTGCTGAGCGTGAACGGGACGCCGGCGGATGCGGCCGCGTTGGCGAGCGCGAGATCTCCCTGCGGCCAGAGCATGCCGTTGAACCCGGTCGGCGCGATCACGAGCGGCAGGTGCAGCGACTCGCCGAGCACGTTCGTCGACAGTTCGGGCATCGTGAGCCCGACCAGCGTGCGCGGCAGCCACGTGATGCGCTCGAAGACGTCCCGATTGCGCCGCAGCGAGACTTCGTCCTCGGACCCGCCTTCGACGTACTCGAACACGAAGCCGGGCACGCGTCGCATCGCCACGCGACGCAGCTCTTCGATCGTGCTGGCTCGCCGGAAATCCCGGCCGGAGTAGTAGGACCGTTTCATTTCGACGAGCCCTCCCCGCGGTGGACCATCTCGGTGATGCGGATCGCGGTTTCGAGCGCCCGCAGCCCATCCTCGCCCGTCACGACCGGGGACGTTCCCTCGCGGATGGCGCGCAGGAATGCCTCGATCTCCATCTTGAGCGCATCGCCCTGCTCGTAGGTCCGCTCCTCGATCACGACCTGGCCCTTCGGCATGTCGGCGCCGGGGGCCGGCTTGCGCACGATGGTGAGGATCTTCTGCTGCAGGTCGATGGAGACGTACGCGTCGTCCTGGAACATGCGCAGCTTGCGCTCCATCTTCATGCTGACGCGGCTCGCCGTGGTATTGGCCACGCAGCCGTTCGCATAGCGGATGCGCGCGTTCGCGATGTCGAGCCCCGCAGAGAAGACGGACGCGCCCACGGCGTCGATCGATTCGATCGGCGCACCGACGAGGCTCTGGATCAGGTCGATGTCGTGAATCATCAGGTCGAGCACGACGTTCACGTCGGTGCCGCGTTCCTTGAACGGCGCCAGGCGATGCGACTCGATGAAGCGCGGCCGGCCGAGGGTGCCCGCCAGCGCAAGGATCGCGGCATTGAAGCGCTCGAGGTGGCCGACCTGGAGAATGCGGCCCGACTTCGCCGCAAGCGCCACCAGGTCGCGCGCCTGCTCGAGCGTCTCGGTGATCGGCTTCTCGACCAGCACGTGCACGCCGCGCTCGAGGCATTCCTTCGCGATCGGAAAGTGCAGCGGGGTCGGCGTCGCGATGCTCACCGCATCGACCTCCCCGAGGATCTCGCGGTAGTCCGCGACGGCCCTGGCGCCGACCTCCATCGCAACCTTCTCGCGAACCTCGGGGCTCGCATCCGCGACCGCGACGAGCTGCGAGCCGGGGAGCGCCGCGTATTTCTGCGCATGGAAGCGACCGAGGTAGCCGACACCGATCACCGCCGTGCGGACTTTCTGCATGGTTGGCGTTTCCGTCGAGGGGCTGGGACCACCGTCGATCATAACCAATGCCGCCTCTTGCGGTCCGTACGGCTTACCCTCAGGATCTCGCCATGTCCTTCAATCGCGACGTCAAGTGGCTGCTTTCGGCGTTCCTCTTCGGCCTGCTGGCGCTGCCGCTGCTCGTCTATTTCACCGGCATCGCGGTCCTTGGTCCGTACGCGCACGGCGGACCGGGTGCGTTCCTGTCGGATTTCCTCTCGGACCTTGCGCGGATGCGCTGGTTTTCCTGGTCACTGGCCCTGGGTCCGCCGGCGATCGTGGCCTTCTGGCGAGCGGCGTCGCGAATCCGGTCAGCAAGAACGCGCGAGTTCCAGCACCGCGGCCGTGAAGGTTCGATGGATGGGACCCGCCGTGTTCAGGGCCGGGTAGACGCGTAAAGGGCTGCCAGGGCAGCCAGCGTACCCCACAGGGACAGTTGCGCCCAGCCGCGCCAGGGACGATTGCGCGCGAGCCCGATGAAACTGACCGCGGCCAGCGCTGTCAAACCGACGAAGACCCCCAGATACCGCGCCAGGAGCGGCAGTTCGGCCCGATATTCGGGCACTTCACCCGAGAGGACGAGGAAAACCACGCATGTCGCGCCCAGCCCGAACGTCGTCGCGGCCGACGAGCCGAGCACGATTCCCGTCAATACGGTCAGTGGTCGCACGGTCTTTGGTCTAATTCTCGTGACCCGGCCCTTGATTGGGACCCGGGGTGACTCTAGCCTACGTCGTTCCATCGCATTCGAGGTCGAGCGCTAAGTGTACCAGCCAGGAAAGTCGGATCAGGACGCCGCCCCCCGTCGCAGCATGGGTCGCGCGGGCGCGGTGGTCATCGCCACGTTGGTCCTGGCGGTGGGCACGCTGCTCCTCGGCACGGCAAAGGCGCCGACCGCCGCCGCCAGCGCCGCGACCACGGATTTCGCGCCGACCGAACGGCAGGCCAAGGTGGCCCGGCTGGTCAGCAGCATGTTCGAGCGGTCGCATTACCGGCAGGCGCCTGTAAACGACCCGGTGTCCTCCCTGGTGCTCGATCGCTACCTCGAGTCGCTCGACGGCTCCCGCAGCTATTTCGTCGCGAGCGACATTGCCGAGTTCGAGAAATACCGCTACCAGCTCGACGACGCCATCACGTCGGGCAAGCTCGACCCGGCCTTCGCCATGTTCAACAGGTTCCAGCAGCGCAACCGCGAGCGCATGGCCTACGCCCTCGCGGCGCTCAAGAAGGAACCGGACTTCACAGTCGACGAGAGCTTCGAGTTCGACCGCGAGCACGCCCCCTGGGCCAAGGACGCCGCCGAACTCGACGAGCTGTGGCGCAAGCGCGTGAAGAACGACGCGCTCTCGCTCATGCTCACCGACAAGACGTGGCCCGAAGCGCGCGACATACTGCAGAAGCGCTACGAGCGGGTGGCCAAGCGTTCGGAACAGGTGACGTCGGACGACGTGTTCGAGAACTTCATGAACGCGTTCGCGCACGTGTTCGACCCGCACTCCAGCTACTTCTCGCCGCGCAATTCCGAGGAATACCGCATCCAGATGAGCCTCTCCTACGAGGGCATCGGCGCGTCGCTGCAGGCGATCGACGACTACGTGACGATCATGGAGATCCTCCCGGGCGGCTCCGCGCAGGCGAGCGGCGAACTGAAGACGAACGACCGCATCCTTGCCGTCGGCCAGGACAAGTCGGGCGAGATGGTGGACGTGGTCGGCTGGCGCCTCGACGACGTCGTGCAGAAGATCCGCGGGCCGCAGGGCTCGTTCGTGCGGCTGCTGATCCAGCCCGGCAATGCCCCACCCGGCGCGCAGGAACACGTCATCACCCTGCCGCGCGCCAAGATCACGCTCGAGGCCCAGGCCGCCAAGAAGGAACTGCGCAAGGTCAAGCGCGGCGACCAGGAACTTCGCATCGGCGTCATCACGGTGCCGTCCTTCTACCAGGACTACAACGCACGAGCCGCCGGCGACGGCGACTATCGCAGCACCACGCGCGACGTCCGCAAGCTCATCGAAGAATTCAAGAAGGAAGGCGGCGTCGACGGGCTCGTGCTCGACCTGCGCGAAAACGGCGGCGGCCACCTCTCGGAGGCCATCGGCCTCGTGAACCTGTTCGTGCCGAAAGGCCCGGTCGTGCAGTTGCGCGAGACCGGCGGCCGTGTCGAGGTGCTCGAATCGGAAGACCAGGGCGCCGCCTACGACGGGCCGCTGACGATCCTGGTCGATCGCTTCAGCGCTTCGGCCTCCGAGATCTTCGCGGCAGCCATGCAGGATTACAACCGCGGCCTCGTCATCGGCCAGCAGACCTACGGCAAGGGCTCGGTGCAGAACCTCTACCCCCTCGATCGCTACGCGCTCGGCCAGGACCCGGGGTACGGCCAGCTCACGGTCACGATCGGCATGTATTACCGCGTCACGGGCGACAGTACGCAGAACCGCGGCGTGGCCCCCGACCTGCTGCTCCCCTCGGCGATCAGCCCTGACGAAGTGGGCGAGAGTTCGCGAGACGGCTCGCTGCCGTGGAACCGCATCCGCAGCGCCGAGTTCAAGCCGGACGGCGGCTTCGCCGCGATCCTGCCGGAATTGCAGAAAGAGCACGACGCCCGCATCGCGGCGGACCCTGATTTCCAGGCGACCGCAGCCGACATCGCATCCATCGAGCAGATGCGCAAGGAAAAGACGGTTTCGCTCAACCTGGCCAAGCGCAAGGCGGAGCGCGAGCAGCGCACGCAGGCTCAGCTCGCGCGGGAAAACGCCCGCCTTACGGCCCATGGCGAGGCGCCGCTCAAGTCGGCCACCGACATCAAGGACCCGCCCGACGCCATCCTCGGCGAGGCGGCCCAGATCACGGCCGACCTGTCCAAGCTCGAACCGGGGCTTCTGGCCAAGGGGACGGTCTCGTCAGGGCAATAGGTCCTGCGACGAGCCGTGCTGATCTTGCGGTCAATTCTGGTGTTGTACTTGACTACAACACTATAGACCCCTACGATGCAGGCATAACGATCGCATCCTTTCGGGGCCCATGACGATGACCACTCCTCTCCCGCGCCCGTCCCTGCTTTCCAGGGCCTCCGGGCTTGTCATGCTCGCCACGGCAGCGACCCTGCTGGCAGGCGGCTGCAGCAACGGCAAGGCCAAGGGCAAAGAGGAGGCCGATGCGGCCGCCGCGGCCGTGCCGGTCGAGGTCCAGCCTCTCAAGCGGGCCGCAATGGTGGCGGTGTACTCCGGCACCGCATCGATCGAGGCCAACAACGAAGCCGACGTCGTCGCCAAGGTCGGCGGCGAAGTCCGGCAGATCTTCGTCGAGGAAGGCGATGCGGTGCACGAGGGACAGGTCCTGGCGCGCCTCGACGGCGATCGCCTGCGCCTCGATGCGGCGCAGACCGAAGCCAACCTGCGCAAGCTCGAGCGCGACTACAAGCGCCAGCTCGAGCTGAGCGAGAAGGGTCTCGTAGCGAAGGGCACGGCGGAGAACGCCAAATACGACCTCGACGCCCTGCGCGCCGCCTACGACAGCGCGCGCCTCGAACTCGGCTACACCGAGATCCGTGCGCCGATTCCGGGCGTGGTTTCCGCCCGCCACATCAAGGTCGGCAACACCATCAAGCCGAACGACCCCACCTTTCGAGTGACCAACCTCGACCCGCTGCTCGCCTACGTGCATGTGCCGGAGAAGGAATTCCGCAAGCTGGCGCCGGGCCAGCCGGCCGACGTCGTGGTGGACGCCCTCGGCGGCGAACGCTTCGTCGGCACGATCTCGCGCATCAGCCCGACGGTCGATCCGCAGACCGGTACGTTCCGCGCCCGCGTGGAAGTCGCCGACGCGACCCGCCACCTCAAGCCCGGCATGTTCGCCCGCGTCAACATCGCCTACGAACGCCGCGACAATGCCCTGCAGCTGCCGCGCACCGCGATCATCGACTCGGACGGCGAGCAGTCCGTGTACATCGTGGCCGGCGACAAGGCCGAGCAGCGCAAGATCACGACGGGGCTGGCCAACAATGGCTGGATTGAAGTCGTCACGGGCCTGAAGGGCGACGAGAAAGTGGTCGTCATCGGCCAGGCGGGCCTCAAGTCCGGCACGCTGGTGAAGGTCGTGGACGACAGCACGCCGGCCGGCAGCCCGGCCACCGAACAAGCCGCCGCCAAGTAACGCGCCTCGGGCACGGCGCGCGCCGGCCCGCACGGGGAAAGTCATGGAAAAGCTGATCGACTTCGCGATCCGGCGCCGGGTGACCGTGATCATGTGCACGGTCGCCATCGCCCTGTTCGGCGTGGTGTCGCTGACGCGCCTCAAGCTGAACCTGCTGCCGGACCTCTCCTACCCCACGGTCACCATCCGCACGGAACTGCCCGGTGCGGCGCCGCTCGAAGTCGAGACCCTCGTGTCGCGGCCGGTCGAGGAAGCCGTCAGCATCATCCGCAACGTGCGCGATGTGCGCTCGGTCTCGCGAGCCGGCCAGTCGGACGTCACGCTGGAGTTCGTCTGGGGCACCGACATGGACCTGGCCGGCATCGACGTCCGCGAGAAACTCGACCTGCTCCAGCTTCCGCTCGAGGCCAAGCGCCCGCTGTTGCTGCGCTTCGACCCGGCGAGCGAGCCCGTCATGCGCCTCGCCTTCCTCGACGCAGGCGCCAAGGGTGGCGAGGCCAGCGTCGATCGCCTGAAGACCCTGCGACGGCTGGCTGAAGACCGGCTGAAGCCGGATCTCGAGGCCGTGGAAGGCTCGGCCGCGGTGAAGGTGAGCGGCGGCTACGAAGACGAGGTGCAGGTATTCGTGGACCAGCAGAAGCTGGCCCAGCTCGGCCTTTCCATCGACACGGTGACCCGTCGCATCCGCGCGGAGAACGTCAACCTGTCGGGCGGCCGCCTCGAGCAGGGCACGCAGCGCTTCCTGGTCCGCACGCTGAACGAGTTCGGCTCGATCGAGGAGATGGCGAACGCCATCATCGCCACGCGCGACGGGCAGCCGGTATACCTCAAGGACGTCGCCAAGGTCACGCGCGGCTACAAGGACCGTGAAGCGATCACCCGCGTCGACGGCAAGGAGGCCATCGAACTCGCCGTGTACAAGGAAGGCGACGCGAACACGGTGCAGCTCGCCGACGGGGTGCGCAAGCGCGTCGAGGAGATCCAGAAGGGCCTGCCCGAAGGCACGACCATCCGCACGGTCTACGACCAGTCGACGTTCATCGCCGCGGCCATCGGCGAGGTGAAGAGCGCCGCGCTGATCGGCGGCCTGCTCGCGATCCTCGTGCTGTACGCGTTCCTGCGCGACGCGCGCACGACGCTGATCTCCGGTATCGCCATTCCCGTCTCGGTGCTCGGCACGTTCGTGCTGATGTACGCGTTCAATCTCTCGCTCAACATCATGTCGCTCGGCGGCATCGCGCTCGCGGTCGGCATGCTCGTCGACAACGCCGTGGTCGTGCTCGAGAGCATCGTGCGCAACCAGGAGCACGGCATGGAGCGGCAGGAAGCCGCGCGGCGCGGCACGGCCGAAGTGGCCATGGCCGTCACGGCAGCGACACTGACCTCGGTGGCGGTGTTCTTCCCGATGGTGTTCATCACCGGCATCGCGGGCCAGCTCTTCAAGGACCAGTCGCTCACCGTCACGTTCGCGCTCGCCTTCTCGCTGGTCGTGGCGTTGACGCTGGTGCCGATGCTGGCGGCGGGACGACCCACGAAAGCCGTGGCAGTGGAGGATGCGAAACCGCCACGCGCCTCGAATCGGGGCGAGGCGTTCCTGGCGCGCGTCTCGGCAAGCTTCGGCCGCGCGTACGGCTGGGTATCGCGCGGGTTCGCACTGCTCCTGAGCCCCTTCGTGCGGGGCGCGCAGGCACTGAACGGCTGGGCCGACCGCAAGTATCCGGGCGCGATCCGCTGGGCGCTGGCGCACCCGGGACGCACCATCGGCTCCGCCGTGGCGCTGTTCGTGTTCACGCTCCTGGTGATCGCCCCGCGGCTCGGCACGGAGCTGATCCCGCAGATGTCGCAGGGAGAATTCAACGTCGACCTGCGGCTGCCGCCGGGCGCGCCGCTCGAGAAGACCGACCGCACGGTGCAGTCTGCGCAGGCGTCGAGCGCGCAGCTCGGCAACGTGGAGCTCGCCTACGCGGTGGCGGGCACGGGCAACCGCCTCGACGCCAATCCGGTCGACGCGGGCGAGAACACCGGACGGCTCAGCATCACGCTGCAAAAGGGCGCGCGCCGCGCCGACGAGGAAAAGGCCATGGCGGGCATGCGCCAGGGCCTGGAAAACCTGCCGGGCGTGCAGTACCGCTTCAGCCGCCCCGCCCTCTTCAGCATGTCCACCCCGCTCGAGGTGGTGGTCGCGGGATACGACCTCGAGCGCCTGCGCGCAGCCGCCGAACAGGTGCGCGCGAAAATGGTCGCCGACGACCGCTTCGCGGACGTCAAGACGACCGTGGAAGCTGGCAACCCCGAGATCCAGATCGTGTTCGACCAGGAACGGGCCTCGCAGCTCGGCCTGGTGGTGCGCGACCTCGCCGACAGGGTCGTGAACAGCGTGCGCGGCGAGGTCGCCACGCGCTACAAGCTGCGCGACAAGCAGATCGACGTGCTGGTGCGCAGCGTCGACACCCGGGCCGCCTCGATCGAGGAAGTCCGCAACCTGATCGTGAACCCTGGTTCCGAGTTCCCGGTGACGCTGAGCGCCGTCGCGGACGTGCAGCTCGCGACCGGCCCGGCCGAAGTGCGCCGCCTCGGCCAGGAACGCGTGGCGGTCATCTCGGCGAACCTCGCGCACGGCGACCTCGGCAGCGCCGTCGCCGCCCTCGAAGGGATCGTCAAGGAAGTCCAGCTGCCCGTCGGCACCACGGCATTCCTGTCGGGCCAGAGCGAGGAAATGAAGGACTCGTTCCGCTCGCTGCAGTTCGTCCTGATCCTCGCGATCTTCCTCGTCTACCTCGTCATGGCGTCGACGTTCGAGTCGCTGATCCACCCGTTCGTCATCCTGCTCACGATCCCGCTCGCGGTGGTCGGCGCGGTGTGGGCGCTGTGGCTGACGGGTACGACGGTGAACGTCGTCGCCTACATCGGCATCATCATGCTGGCCGGAATCGTGGTGAACCAGTCCATCGTGCTCATCGAGGCGGTGAACCAGGCGCGCGAGCGCGGCCTGCCGAAGCACGAGGCCATCGTCGAAGCGGGACGCATCCGCCTGCGCCCGATCCTGATCACCAAGCTCACGACGATCCTGGGCCTGTTGCCGATGGCGCTCGGCCTCGGCGAGGGCGCCGAGGTGCGTGCGCCGATGGCCATCACGGTGATCGGCGGCGTGCTGCTCACCACGTTCCTCACGCTGCTCGTCATTCCGGTGGTGTACTCGGTGATGGACCGCAAGAAGTTTGCGACGCGCGCCGCCGACGCCACCGCGACGGCCCGGCACGCTCCCGCCACGACCTGAGGACACCTCGATGCGTCATACGCGCCTCGCCCTCGAGCGTCCCGTCACGACCGTGATGGTCGCGCTCGCCATGCTCGCGATCGGCGTGATCTCGGCGCGGCTCCTGCGCCTCGAGGCGATGCCGGACATCACCTTCCCCGGCATGATGGTGACGATCCCGTATCCGGGTTCGACGCCGGAGGAGATCGAGCGCGAAATCGTGCGCCCCGTCGAGGAGGCGCTCGCCACGCTCTCGGGCATCGAGCAGATCGAGGCGAGCGCGTCGTCGGACCGGGCTGAGTTCCAGATCCAGTTCAACTGGGATCGGGACGCCGACGCCGCCGCGTTCGAAGTCCGCACCAAGCTCGATTCGATCCGGCCGCAGCTGCCCGCGGGCGCGGACCGGCTGTTGATCCAGGCGTTCAGCGCCTCGGACCAGGCAGCCGTGGTCATCCGCATCGCCTCCGAGCGCGACCTCACCGACCAGTACGAGATGCTGGAGAAGTACCTGCAGCGTCCGATCGAGCGGATCGAAGGCGTCGCGCGCGTCGCGTTGCAAGGCGTGCAGCCGCGCGAGGTGCGCGTCCTCGTCGATCCCAACCGGCTCGCGGCTTACGGCGTCGACGTGCAGCGACTGCGCTCGCTGCTCGAGTCCAGCAATTTCTCGGTGAGCGCGGGCGAGATCACCGAGAACGGCTCGCGCTTCACCGTGCGCCCCATCGGCGAGTTCAACACGCTCGACGACGTCCGCTCGCTCGTCGTGCTGCCCGGCGTGCGGGTGGGCGACATCGCGCAGGTTTCGCTCGAGGCTCCCGAACTGACTGTCGGCCGTCACATGGACGGCCAGAAGGCGGTCGGCATCGACGTCTACAAGTCCACGCAGGCGAACGTCGTGGACGTGGCCGATCGCGTCATCGCGGCAGTGGACGAGGCCCGCAAGGTGCCGCAGCTGCAGGGCATCAAGATCCTGGTCGTCGGCAACGAGGCCGACAGCATTCGCCAGTCGCTGCGCGAACTGCGCAATGCCGGCCTCGTCGGCGCCGTGCTGAGCTTCTTCATGCTGCTGTTCTTCCTCAGGCATTTCCCGACCACGGTGATCGTCAGCCTGGCCGTGCCCGCCTCGCTGCTCGTGACGCTGGCGGCCATGTACTTCCTGGGGTTCACGCTCAACATCCTGACGATGATGGGCATGCTGCTCGCGATCGGCATGCTCGTGGACAATTCGGTGGTCATCACCGAGAGCATTTTCCGGCACCGCCAGCTCATGCCGGGCAGGCCGTTCGAGGCCACGCTGGCGGGCGTCAAGGAAGTCGGCGTCGCCACGCTCGCCGGAACGTTCTCCACGATCATCGTCTTCCTGCCGCTGGTGTTCGGCGAAAAGAACCAGATGTCGATCTTCCTCGTGCACGTCGCCGTACCGATCGTCGTCGCCATGATCGCGTCGCTGATCGTCGCGCAGACGCTCATCCCGATGCTGGCGGCACGCATGCCCCCGCCGCCGGCCGTGGCCGAAGGCTCGTGGTTCGGCCGCCTGCAGTCCCGCTACGTCCGTTCGCTGGAGTGGGCGCTCTCGCACGGCAAGTGGATGGCGATCGCGACCGTGCTGATCGTGATTTCCCCGGTGCCGCTGTTCGTGCTGAAGCTGGCCAAGGTGGACCCGTTCCCGCAGGAAGCGAGCCGCACGATCGGCCTCGCTTATCACATCCAGGGCTCGTACCCGATGGAGCGCGTCGAGCAGGCCGTCAATCGCATCGAGGCCTACATCAGGGTGAACAAGGACCGATTCGACGTCGACAAGTACTACTCGTACTACACGAACGACGACGCGTATACGCGCCTGTACCTCAAGCCCAAGGAAGACGCGAAGGTGCCGGCCGCCGAGGTCATGCGGCGCGTAATGGAGAACATGCCGGAAATCATCATCGGCAAGCCGTCGTTCCAGTTCGACGACAATGCCGCCGGTTCGACCTCTTTCAGCGTGCAGTTGTCGGGCGAATCGACGGAGCGGCTGGCGGAGATCTCGCAGGACGTGGCGCACCGGCTCTCCTCGGTGCCGGGCCTCGAGGCCGTGCGCTCGGAGGCCGGAACCGGTGAGCAGGAAGTCCAGGTGATCGTCAATCGCGACCGCGCGTCGCAGCTAGGTCTCACGACGCAGCAGATCGCGATGACCGTGGCCGGCGCAATGCGCGGCGACAAGCTGCCCGAACTGCGCACGACGGACCGCGAGCTCACCATGCGCCTCGCCTTCAGGGAATCCGATCGCCAGTCGGTCGAGGATCTCGCCAAGGTGCCGGTGATGCTGGCCGACGGCACCCGTACGGAGCTCGGGGCCGTGGCCGATTTCGTGGTGCACCCGAGCGACCGCGAGATCAAGCGCGTCAACCGCCTGACCACCGTGGTGATCAACGCCAACATGGGCAAGGGCACGACGATGGACGACGCCCGCAAGCGCGTCGAGCCGATCCTGAACGCGTACCCGCTGCCTCCCGGGTATTCGTGGAAGTTCGGCCGCGGGCTCGACGAGAACGACAAGGCGGTCCAGACGATGACGCAGAACATGCTGCTCGCCGTCGTGCTGATCTTCCTCGTCATGGCGTCGCTCTTCGAGTCGGCGCTCTACCCGCTGTCGATCATCACCTCGATCCTGTTCGCGATCGTCGGCTCGATCTGGTTCCTGACGCTGACCGGCACGACGATCACCATGATGGCGATGATCGGCTTCATGGTCCTGATCGGCGTCGTCGTGAACATCGGCATCGTGCTGATCGCGCACGTGATCGACCTGCGCCAGGCCGGGATGTCGCGGCACGATGCGATCCTGCAGGCTGGACGCGACCGCCTGCGGCCGATCATGATGACCACGCTGACCACGCTGCTCGGGATGCTGCCTCTCGCCATCGGCGATGCGCAGATCGGCGGCGGCGGCGAAGGACCGGCGTACTACCCGCTCGCGCGTGCAGTCATGGGCGGCCTCGCCTTCTCGGCCGTCGTATCCCTGCTGATCGTGCCGATGTTCTACGTCTGGTTCGATGACCTGAACGCATGGCGGCAGCGGGTATTCGCGCGCCGCGCGACAGTCGTGCCTCAGCGCACGAGCGCCTTGTAGACGTCCCAGTACTCCTCGGCGAGCACGTTCGGGACGGGGCGGCCGCGCTTCTGGGCGTCCGCTTGAGCGATCGATTCCTGCAGCGGGATCACGTCCGTATCGCTCCGATATGCGACGGTGCGGCGCATGCGGTCGGTGCGGGCCTTGATGTCGACGAGGTCGTCCTGCATGTTGTCGAGGTCGGCGATCGCGCGACCCGCCACCTGCATCAGCGCCAGGCACTCGTCACGGCTGCCATAGCTCGACTCGAAGACGCGCCGCAGGGTGGTTTCGCGGGCAAGGGCCGCAAGGCCACCCGCGGAGAACCGTTCGCACAGCCATTCGGCGTAGGCGATCACGGCGAGATTCACGGCGCGCCGGCCCTCGACACCCGGTCCGTCGAACGGCGGCGGCGCTTCCGATTCGATCTCGTGCAGGCCATCGGAGAGGTCCGTGACCTGCGTCAGCGAGGAATCGACGCGCAGCGCCCGCCCGTCGATCTCATCGGCCAGGCGGCGCCTGCGGAAGTAATTCCAGAACCCGCGCAGTTCCTGCAGGCGCTGCAACGCGAGATTCTGCTCTGCCTGCAACTGCTCGGCCAGCACCCTCGCCTCCACCAGCTCGCGTTTTACGTCCGCGGCCCGCACACGCTGGTCGCGCTCGAACTCGGCGACCTGCGCCTTGCGCTCGCGATCCTTCTGCTGGCGGGAAAGCTCGGTCGCGAACTGGTCGAGCCGGCGCCCGCCCGCCCGCCAGACCGCGCGCAGCTGGAAGTAGACGAGGCTCTTGAACCCTTCTTCGGGACGGCCGAGGTACTGCTCGAGCGAGTCGTGCTGTTCCTGCACGCGCATGGTCGCGCCTTCCTGCAGCTTCAGCCGGTCGAGCAGGCGATGGCGCTCGTCGTCGAGCGCATGCAGCTCCTTCTTGAGTTCGACCCGGTTCTGGAACAGCGCGACGAGGCGTTCGTCCTCGACGGGGGGGGCGCGGCCGGCCAGCCGGTCGGCGAGCCGCCTGAAGCTGTCAGCGAGGCGGCTCATCCGCAGACACGACAGGCTGCACGGCCGTGGCGGCCGTGAAGCGGTGACCACGCTCCGTGCAGTAATCGAGCCACTTGTTGAGTAGCATGTTGCGCAGCCAGCGCTCGCCCAAGGCCGCACCGACGCTCGAGCGGATGGCTTCGAGACCGGGGTGCCGAACCCACCGGCCGCAATGCGTCGCCTCGACGAGACGCGCATCGTGGTAGACGCGCACCTCCAGGTCGGGGTCGGCGACGGTGCCGGCAGGCTCGTCGAACCAGTACGTCAGCCGCAGGATCGACGTGTACGGACTGTGCTGGACCAGGTCGAGGTGCAGGTCGCAATCGCCCGCCACGCGCGAGACGTGCGGCCCCCCGATCGCCTTCACGTCGCCCGCGAGCGCCCGCAGGCGGATGAAGTTGCTTTCGTAGAGCGTCATCAGGCTGACGAAGCTCACCGGCCTCGCCCGCCATGACGTGACGCACAGGGTGTCCGCAATCATGGATCGACTATAGCACAGCACTTTCGCGCAACCGTGACGGGCGACACACCCTAGGGGCGCAGGCGCCGCTCGATGCCCTTGCGCTCGATGATGCGGCTGGCAATCTCCTCGATGGAGCACTCGGTGGTATCGACCACCGGGATGCCGTGCCGCTGCAGCAGGTTCTCGGCGCTGCGCACCTCGAACTCGCACTGCGCGATGGACGCGTAGCGGCTGCCCGGGCGGCGCTCGTTGCGGATCTGCTGCAGCCGGCCCGGCGCAATGGTCAGCCCATAGAGCTTCGCGGTGTAGGGCCGCAGCGCGACCGGCAGCTGCTTGCTCTCGAAGTCGTCCTCGGTGAACGGATAGTTGGCCGCGAAAACGCCGTACTGCATGGCCATGTAGACGCACGTGGGCGTCTTGCCGGAGCGCGACACGCCGACGAGCACGACGTCGGCACGCCCGTAATCCGTAGCCACGTGACCGTCGTCCGCGGCGAGCGCGAAGTTCGTCGCCTCGATGCGCGTGCTGTACACCATCTGGTCCGCGATGCCGTGTGCGCGACCGGCACGCTCCGACGATTTCACCTGCAGCTCGCCCTCGAGCGGCCCGAGGAATGCGTCGAAGAAATCGAGGAACAGCCCGTTGCTGCACTTCACGATGGCGCGCAAGTCGCCCTTCACCAGGGTGCTGAAAACGACGGGCCGCAGGCCGTCCTCGGCAGCCGTCGCATCGATCTTTCTTACGGCTTCCTCTGCCTTGTCAACCGTGGCGATAAATGGCAGAGTCACCTGTCGAAATTGCAGCCCTTCGAATTGCGTGAGCAGACTGTGTCCCATCGTCTCCGCGGTCACGCCCGTCTGGTCCGACACGAAAAAAACCGTCCTGCGATTCATCGGCTCGGTGGTCCCTGTCCTGCGTATCCCGAGCGCAGTCTTTCACTACCCGCGTTGACGTAGCAAGAGGAACGCACGTGCGTCCGTACACCCTGCCCTTTGCCAAGCTCGGCCGTCACGATGTCGCCGTGGTGGGCGGCAAGAATTCCTCGCTGGGCGAGATGATCGCCAACCTCGACAGGCTCGGGGTGAGCGTGCCAGACGGTTTCGCCACCACGGCGGATGCCTACCGCGACTTTCTCTCCCACAAGGGCCTCGCGGGTCGCATCAAGGCCGAACTCGCCGGTCTCGACGTCGACGACGTCGCCAGGCTCGCGATCACGGGCGGTCGCATCCGCGACTGGATCCTCTCCACGCCCTTCCCGCCCGGCCTGCAGGAGGAGATCGAGGAAGGCTATGCGCGCATGTGCGACGGCCGCGCCGAAGTCGCGGTGGCCGTGCGCTCGTCGGCCACGGCCGAAGACCTGCCCGAGGCCTCCTTCGCGGGCCAGCAGGAGACGCTGCTCAACGTGCGGGGCAAGGACGCCGTCGTGAAGGCCGTGCACGAAGTGTTCGCCTCGCTCTTCAACGATCGCGCCATCTCCTACCGCGTGCATCAGGGGTTCGATCATTCGCTGGTCGCACTTTCGGCGGGCATCCAGTACATGGTGCGCAGCGACGTGGGCGCGAGCGGCGTGATGTTCACGCTCGACACCGACTCGGGTTTCCGCGACGTCGTGTTCATCACAGCGTCCTACGGTCTCGGCGAGACCGTCGTGCAGGGCGCAGTGAACCCCGACGAGTTCTACGTCTACAAGAAGACGCTGCTGAGCGGACACCAGCCGATCCTGCGCCGCACGCTCGGCGCCAAGGCGATCAAGATGACGTACGCGGCGGCCGGACAGGAAGGCAAGCGCGTGGTCACACTGGACGTGGCCGAAGCCGATCGCATGCGCTTCTGCATCACGGATGCCGATGTCCTCGAACTCTCGCGCCAGGCGCTGATCATCGAGGATCATTACGGCTGCCCGATGGACATCGAGTGGGGCAAGGACGGCGAGACCGGCAAGATCTACATCCTGCAGGCGCGCCCGGAGACGGTGCAGAGCCGCGCGGGCCGCACCTTGCAGCGCTACACGCTGAAGGCCAAGGGCAAGGTGCTTGCCACGGGACGCAGCATCGGCCAGCGCATCGGCGCGGGTCCGGCGCGCATCATCCGCGACGTCAAGGAAATGGCCCGTGTCGAAACGGGCGACGTGCTGGTCGCCGACATGACCGACCCGGACTGGGAGCCCGTCATGAAGCGCGCCTCCGCGATCGTGACGAATCGCGGCGGTCGCACCTGCCACGCGGCGATCATCGCGCGCGAGCTCGGCATCCCGGCGGTCGTCGGCTGCGGCGACGCCACCCGCACGATCAAGGAAGGACAGCCCGTCACGGTGTCCTGCGCCGAAGGCGACACGGGTTACATCTACGAAGGCCAGCTGGAGTTCCAGCAGTCGCAGATCGAGCTCGATTCGCTGCCCCAGATTCCCGTCAAGATCATGATGAACGTCGGTAACCCGGACCGCGCGTTCGATTTCGCCGCCATCCCCAACCGGGGCGTCGGGCTCGCGCGCCTCGAGTTCATCATCAACCGAATGATCGGCGTGCACCCGAAGGCGCTGCTCGGCTTCGACGGCCTCGACCCCGATCTCAAGGACACCATCCGCCGACAGATGGCGGGTTACTCGGACCCCGTCGAGTTCTATGTCGAAAAGCTGTGCGAAGGCATCGGTACGATCGCCGCCGCGTTCGCGCCCGAGCCAGTCATCGTGCGTCTCTCGGACTTCAAGTCGAACGAATACGCCAACCTGATCGGCGGGCGGCAGTACGAACCGGTCGAGGAAAACCCGATGCTCGGTTTCCGCGGCGCGTCGCGCTACGTGGATAAGACGTTCCGCCCCTGCTTCGAGCTCGAGTGCCGCGCGCTGAAGCGCGTGCGCGAAGAGATGGGGCTGAAGAACGTGTGGGCCATGGTGCCGTTCGTGCGCACGCTGCGCGAGGCCGAGCAGGTCG
>Ga0315283_10001516_pt1 | contig 18729 bp, 16 predicted proteins | sample YL17G09_0_MG_FD_204541 | JGI IMG/M metagenome (GOLD analysis project Ga0315283, IMG submission 204541) | Sediment microbial communities from Yellowstone Lake, YNP, Wyoming, USA - YL17G09_0 | ecosystem: Environmental > Aquatic > Freshwater > Lake > Sediment | place: USA: Wyoming | collected... | reverse complement strand
CCGAGCTGCCCGACGATGATGCAGATGGCGATGCCGTTGAGGTAGCCGACCAGGATGGGCCGCGCCAGGAAGTTGGTGAGGAAGCCCAGGCGCGCCAGCCCGGCCGCGATGCAGAAGACGCCGGTGATCATGGCCAGCGCCGCCGTGAGCGCCACGTACCGCGCCGGGTCCGGGCCGGCCAGCGGGGCGACGACCGCCGCGACGATCGCACAGGTGGCGGCGTCGGGGGCCACGATCAACTGCCGGGACGAGCCGAGCAGCGCGTACGCCACCAGGGGCAGCAGGCTGGCGTACAGGCCGTAGACCGGGGGCACCCCCGCCAGTTGCGAATAGGCGATCGCGATGGGCAGGGCCACCGCAGCCACCGATACGCCCGCCAGGACGTCGGCCGGGATCCACTCGCGCCGGTAGGTCCGCAGCCAGGTCGCGACCGGGAAACTCGCAGGCATGCTACTCCTCCACCAGGTGGGGACGGTCAACGCACCGGCACGCTCGCCGGCGCCGGGACGCCCGGACGGGGCCCCGGCTCACGTGCCGCAGCGTTACTTTTTCGTGGCGATGCGCGTGACCAGCCCGCGCACGATCAGGTACGGCACGATCGCCAGGATGAAGGCGACAATGAACACCTCGCCCGGGTAGACCGTGTGCAGCACGATGATCTGGTACACGATGTCGAGGACGATCGCGAGCAGGAACACCTTGCCGACGCTCTTCCAGCCGTCCTTGAGCAAGGCGCCCCGCTCGGCCGGATTCGTGAACAACGACCAGAAGTACGGCGGCTTGTTTGCCTTGGCGTCCTTCAGCCCCGCGAGGACCGCGAAGATCATCGCCATGACCGGCTGCAGCACGAACCTGAACTTCATCGGCCCGCTCACGCGGTCGGCCAGGTTCCCCACGATGCGCGCCCAGATGTCTTCCATCTCGCCCTCCTCGTGATTGCGTCCGCGGCCCCGGCTTCCCCGCCGGTCCGCGGCGCGTCCAACCCTCCCGCCATCACCTCAACGGCAGCAGGATCAACCCGTACAACAGCCCCCCGGCCACGAACGGCAGGAATCGCCCGTCCCGGTCGGAGGGCAGCTCCATGATCGTGCTGTTCATGATGACGGCCCCGGAGATGAATGCCACCAGCAGGGCAAGCACGTGCTGCGGCAGGGCGAACAGCACGCCCAGCCCCCAGCCGAGGACGGACATCCCGGCGAGCACGAAGCGTCCGATCCGCCGGTACGCTGCGCCGTGCTCGCCCGCCAGGGAGTGGTCCACGGCCAGGAAGTGCACGGCGATGGTGATGGCGAAGAATGCGGTCGAGACCGTGGACTCCTCGAGGTTGTGTACCAGCAGATACGCCATCAGGCAGACGTAGGCGGCGAAACCGCCGACGTCGAGCTTGAAAGCCCGGTCGACCGTCCCCTCCTCCTCGGCCACCTTCAGGTGCGAGCTCAGGTGGTCCAGGCCGTAGAACACCAGGAAACCGACCAGCGCGACGTAGTAGATCGCCATGCCCTCGTAGCGCAGCGGCATGGACACCGACTCGACGAACGCGCTGCGCACGGAATGCAGCTCCGGCATCAGGTGGACGAACACGTACGCGACGGACATCCCGGCCCCGAAGGAGACGCTGCCGCGGTGGTCGCGGAGCAGCAGCCGCAGGGGATGCATGCGTGCGCCCACCAGGAAGACCACCGCGAACAGGAGCGCCGCGGCCCCGGTCTCGAGGATCCTGTCCAGCCCCGGGGCCATGTCAGAAGATCCTGCTGATGATGCTGACGAACGCGAACAGGCCCGCGACCGACATGATCAGGGCGATGAGGAAGGACGGGCGCCAGACCGAGAAGTTCCCGAGAGGGCGGAGATCCCTGATCCGGGACCAGTACTCGATCGTGCCCATCACCAGCGAGACGGTGCCCAGCCCGGTCAGGAACAGGCCGATGTCCCGCGGGCCGTTCTCGTGGGACAGCACCACCGCGCTCCCCCGAAACCCCTCCAGGACCTTGTAGATGGTGAAGCCGAAGCTGATCATCGAGAGCGCGGTCCGGATCCACGCCATCAGGGTGCGGTCCGCCGCCATCAGCGTGCGCGTCGCCGCGAGGTCCGTCCGGTCCGCCGCCAGCTCGTTGGACGACTTTGCTTCCTGGGCGCTCATCCTGCCCTCCGGGTGGTTTCGTGAACGACTTGGCGCTCAGCGGCCGGCGCAGCCGGTCCGTTGAAGCGGCGTGTTAGGCGACCTTCAGCGGCTTGATTCGTTCCACGCGCGTCTTGAGGACCTTCGCTGCGTCCCACAGATCGACAGCACGCTGCGCGTTGAGCCAAAACTCAGGCGAATTGCTGAACAGCCGCGAGAGCCGAAGCGCCATCTCCGGGCTTACGGCGCGCCGCTCCCGCAGCAGTTCGTTCATGGTCTGGCGGGAGACGCCCAAGGCCTTGGCGAGTCCCGCAACCGTGAGCCCGTAGTCCGGAAGGAAATCCTCCCGAAGCATCTCGCCCGGATGGGTAGGCCGGACTTCGCGCCGAGCGACGTTCGGAATGCTCATCTCACGCCTCGTCTCTAGTGGTAGTCGGTGATTTCGACATCGTGGGCATCGCCATCCATGAACCGAAAGCAGATGCGCCATTGATCGTTGACCGCAATCGCATGTTGCCCCGCCCGCTCCCGTTCGAGCGCGTGCAGCCGGTTGCCGGGCGGGACCTTCAAGTCGTCAAGGCGAGTCGCCAGCTCGATGTACTCCAGCTTTCGCGTCGCCCGCTTGACGACGTCAGGCGGGAACCGCTTCGACTTGCCGGTCGCGTAAAGCTCTTGCGTGCGCCGATCCGCGAACGTCTTGATCACGCCTTAACCGTATTCTGTCACGTGACGCGTGTCAAGCGACAACCACCGTCTCGAGACGTGGTTCGCCTAACGCCGCGGTTCAGCGGCGGCGCGTGAGCGCCGTCCGCTGCAACCGGTTGTTAGCTGGTCATCCCCGGTCACTGAACCTTCTCGACATTCGGGGGCACCCAGCTTCCGTCGAGAATGCCTTGCTTGCCCCAATAGCAGCGGATGTAGAGGGAGAACGCGCCGTCCGGCGCCGGCAACCAGTTGGATTCCTTGTCCGTGCCGGGAGACTTCGCGCCGGCATACAACGTGAGCGAACCATCGGCGTTGTATTGCAGCGTCTTGTTCTTTGTGCCGAGTGAGTAGCGCTCCAGCGAGTTCGGCTCAAAGAAGTGCTTGTCGTTGTACAGCGTCAGTGACCAGAAGCCTTTCACTGGCGGCGTCTGGCCTTTCGCAAAGGTCATCGCGTAGGAATTCTTGCCGTGCAGTGGCTGCCCGGCGGTGTCGAAGTCGGTGTAGAGATACACGGTCTCTTTGGGCCGATTCTCATACATGTTCGACTTGGCGGTGGCCACGCGGCTCAAGTAGTCGCTGCCCCACTCGGCGTTGTTCTTCCCCGCGGTCCAACCGTTGCCGGCGGGCACGCCGTTGTAGTGCCAGGCGAAGAGCGGGGCGATGAGTTCCGTATCGGCGGCGACAGCCGTCTCGACCAGCGTCTTCATCAGTGCGGGATCCTTGGCCGCAGCGTCGAGCACACTACCGATCCAAGCGTAGAGTGCCTCCTCGCCGGGCAGCGGCGGAACCAGTTTCATGACTTCGGGCAGCCGGGCGAAGAACTGCTCCGGCACGACCCACTTGGTTTCTTCCTTGCCCGTTCCGGGTGCCGGCGGGAACTTCGGCAACTTGCGCCATTCGGTGGTCTTCATCTTCCCGTCGAACCGGCTGAGGGGATAGAGCATGATCTGGTTGAGCACCGGCTGGATGGCCTCGCGGTCTTCGGCGGTGTCGTTGAGAAAGACTCGGGGAGCACTGGCAGCCAGCTCGGTGGAAGAACGCACGACAGCCGTGATACCGGCCGGGGGCTCACCGGTCCAGTTGGGGCCAACCATGAGGTAGAAACCGGGCTTGGTCCCGTAGGCCTTGCCGATCTCGGCGAACTGGTCGGTGCGTGCGTCATACAACGCATAGACCCAGAAACGGTCGCCGAAGTCCGGAACCTGGAAGACAACCGGTTCCTTGTCCAAGGCGTAGAAGCCCATGCCGTAGACCACGTCCTGGTTCGGACAGGTGACAAAACGCTGCTCCGGGCTGATGTAATCGGTGAGAAAGGCGTTCTGGCCCACGGGAGCCACAGGAAGGACTCCGCCCATGAGGCCGGGCGTGGGCGCCATGGCGAAGCTAGCCCGCCGGTTGTGCGAGTTGACGAGCGGCCAGCCCCATACGTAGGCCATGCGGCCGACCATCTGGACATATTCCTTGGTCATGGCGGTGCCGGCGACGGGGCCGGGAACTTCGGTGGGGACTCTTGGCAATGGCACTTGTTGCGCATGTGTAGATGTCATTGGCGTACTCATTTTGACCTTCCTTGTGGGCAATTGCTTCACGGCCAGCTAACAGGAGATGGACGGTTCCATGTATCCAGATAGCCGCTCCAGCGTGGTCGGTGTAGCACGGGCGATCGCTCGCGCCGGTTTCAGTAACGCCCCACCCGCAACAGGTTGCCGCACGTGGCTCCGCGGTGTATCTGGATGCGCCGTCTCGCTCGGCGGTGTATCCCCTCCTGAGCCCGGCAACGCGACACCTCGCACTCCTCCGGCCCCATCCGGTCCGCGCCCAGGCCAGCAGCGCCCATCCCGTGTCGGCCGCCAGCCATCGCCCGCTCACGCCCCGCCATCAGGGGGCTCCTCACGCCGCGGCCACCGCGATTGAGAACGTGGGTGTAGATCATCGTGGTGCTGACGTCCTTGTGACCGAGCAGTTCACAATCCCGAGATCCTGGCGACGAACTTCTGCGCCAGCTCCGCGATCGGGTACTTGAGGAGCAGCAGCGGCAGGAGCGGCAGCAGCGCGACGATGGCAAGATCCCTCAACAGGCCCAGGTTGACCGGAACCACGCGCATGTTGCGAACGACGTTCATGCTGTTGGAGAGGTCCGCGAGCGACTGCAGGTCCGGCGTCCCCAGCAGGAGTTCGCCGCGTCCCGCGCCGGGCGCCAGCCACTTCCCGTCGAAATCGGTCACGTAGTTCGACGCGAACTCCATGTAGTCGCTCAGCGCCTTCACCCGGCAGGCCCAGAGCTTCGGAGTGAACAGGAAGACGGGCCCGAGGAACAGCACCACATCGACGAACAGGACCACCGCGAGCGTGGGATAGATCGCCTCGAAGGCCATCGAGCCCCGGACCAACTCCTCCGCGAGCCCCGCGGCCTGCAGGGCCGAGATCGCCAGGACGAGTGGCAGGAAGTGCGTGTGCACGACCTCGAGGTAACCCAGCCCCGCGGCGCCGTCGGGGTGAGTCGGCACCAGGTGGAGTTCCAGTCTCGAGATGCGCCACAGGAATCGCGACCACTGGCCCAGCCGCCAGATCCAGCGCAGCACGAGGAAGCGAAAGAGCGGAAGGCAGACGAACCAGTACCAGCGGCCGGCCAGCGACATCCCGCTCGAGTGCTGGGCCGGGTCGAATGCCGACGTGGCCCCGTGCATCGCCCATTGCGATCCGAACGTGGACCAGAGCACCGTCGCCAGGAGGCACAGGGCCTCCGGAAGCCACGAGTCCTTCCACCGCAGGTTCCAGGCGATCTCGGACTGGAGCGCTGGCACCGCCTTCCCGGGAACGACCCCCGAACGCCTGATGGTGTCCACGAACGCGGTCATCCGCGGATCCACCCACGATTCGCAGAGGAAGAACAGCGGCACGACGATCAGCAGGCGAACGTGCCCGGCGATCATCGAGAGGGAGAACAGCCCCGGGCCTGCGCCTTCGACCAGCGCAAGCGCCATCAGGACGGTCCACGTCCCCAACCCCAGCGCCAGCCCCAGGGCGGCGGTGTTCGTCGTTCCCCGGACCAGCCCGAGCCGGCGCCCCAGTCGGTGGAGCGGGCCACCGAGTAGCGAGAACGGCTGCAGCCCCTCACGCTCTTCCATGATCGACGTCCCTCGTTTCAGGCCGTTCAGTCATCCGCATCGGGGCTGAAGAAGGGGTCCAGGACGCCCCGGCTCAGGCCGATCTTGATGTTGAGGCGGAAGATGTTGTCGGTGTACTGGAGCGAGTTGCTCCCGGCCGGGCGCGTGTACTGCCCGTGGTAGATGGCTTCGACCGTGAAGCGGCTGTTCACAATGTAGGCAATGCCGCCGCGCAGGCGCAACGGGTCGATGACATCCCGGTCGTACCGGTAGAACAGCTCCGCATCCGCCAGCGCGTACCAGGTCTTCGGCTGCCAGGCCTTCTCGCGCGAGGTCAGCGGGACTTCGACACCGAGCCGGTTCCGCAGCCGATTGATGCTGCTCCAATCGCGCGTGTTGCGGTCCTGGATCTGGCGGAACTCGAAGCGGGTGAAGTCGTAGATGTGCCACTTGAGGTGGTTCGGCAGGAAGAGCTTCACCCCCACGAACGGCCGCACCTCCAGCTTGTCGGCCGCGCTCGCGTTGTCCGTGTAGGTGTAGAACACGCCACCCCACAGCTGTGCCACCCGGTTGAGCGAGTAGTTCGCGCCCGGCAAGCCCAGGTAGTAGGTCTGGTAGTCCTTATCCGGGTTGGTGACATAGCCGAGGTATTCGAAGGCCGTCGCCTTGTCCGTGAGGCGGTGATACGGGAACAGCGTAAGGCGATACTCGTGACTGATGTCTTCGTCCTGTGCCCACGCCGGATGGACCGACAGAACCAGCATCGCAATCATCGAGACGAGCAGGGTTCGCGAGGTTCGTTTCATGTCTTCTCCAGGATCTCCGTTCGGTCTCTGTCTGACGGCGCGCACCGCGTATCGCTAGAAGCCCAGCCCAACGGACGCGCCAAGGACATAGGACTGCTGGCCATCGATAAAGTCCACGTTGAATTCCGGGATCAGAGCCCAGCGTTCAGCCAGCTCGACTTCGTACGCCACGCCCGTGCGGAAGAGGAACGCGTCCTCGCCTCCCCGGTGCTCCACTCCCGGCGCCAGGGCCAGACGCCACCCACGATACGGGTGAACGAGAAGCGGAGCACCCACGCTCCACTTGTCGAGCTCGCCCATTGAAGCTTCATAGAACCCACCCACACCCAGGAGCTCGGAGACTCGGCGTTCGTAGGCGAGCCCGACGCTGAAACCGCTCTCGTGTCCTTCGGGAGCGTCCTCAGAGGTATTGCCGAGGAAGAGTTCCGCCATGTTGCGGTGGGATCGCCCCTCCCCGCCACCCGTCGCACGCTCCGGCTCCGCGGCAGCACCAGCCGTCGAAACCACAGACAGAAGAAACGCCAGGGCAACCGCTATTCCTGCAACGGGTCTTCGCATCTGAGTAGCCCTCCAATCGCGCTCGGACATCCTGGACCCATCTACTGCCACGCCGCAATCACTCGTCCTTGATCGCCCGGACCTCAGCGGCACGCTCATCGACCGGGATCATGGGCAACTCGCCCGGGCTCTTGACCGGCAGGTTGCGCAGGTGATCCATGATCGCCTGCCACTCCTTGATCTCATGGACCGCGCCCTTCCCCGTCCCCGTGGCGATACTGCTCTCGTCCACGCTGCCCTGGGGCAGCATCAACTGGGCGGTGCTGCGGCGGGGCACGTCCACCAGTGCCTCGACCCTCGACTTGAGCGGCTGACCATCCTTGTTCTTGGGCACGACCGCAAGCTTGCCCTGGGTCAACTGGGGCAGGGCCATGAGCAACGGCACGAGCATCAGCGGGCACGTGAGACTGTACAGGGGCTGGTCCCGGCCGCTGATGTCGATCGCACGGTAGCCGCGATCCAGGTCTCCCAGCTCGATGGCCGTCACGGCGTCGTACTTCGGACGCGACAGGTCGTAGCGGAAGCGCATGCCGGAGGCGCGGGGGAACCACTCGCCGGGGTGGGTCGGGTTATCCACGAGGAAATAGTCGAGCAGTTGCTTCAACTCCCCGCCGGTGAACCAGCCGGTCACCAGCGCGCTGCCGGCCGTGTCGTCCACCACCCCGGCGCCCAGGGGCGCCACGGCGAAGACGTCGTAGACGGTCTGCACGCCCGACTTGCCCCGGGTCAGGCTGGCGCGCATCAGCCCGTTGACGGTGAAGCCGATGTCCGCCTGGGTGGCGCTCCTGAAGGCGTCGGTGCAGAGGTTGGCGAGCGGGGTGCTCGCCGCGATGTCGGTGAACGTGTTCGGCAGATCGCACGGCGCAATGGCCAGCGGTTGGTCCACGCTGTAGCCGCGCGACGCGAACACCGCCCCGGTGACCTTCTTCTTGAGTCTTTCGATCTCGTCGGCGATGGCCCGGTCGCCGGCGATGCTGTCGTCGATCGGGTGGAGCCGGTAGGACTCGACCGTCAGCCCGCCCCCGTCCAGCGCGATCACCAGTTCGCCGAGGTCCTCTCCGTTCTTTCCGGCCTGGACCACGGGGGTGCGGCCGTTGACGATGATCGCCTCGCGGAGCCAGGTGTGGCTGTGGCCGCCGACCACGACGTCGATCCCCGGCACGTCCCTGGCCAGCTGCACGTCCTCGCCCTCCGTGAACGTGCCGTCTGCGCCCTTCACCACGCCGCCGTGGCTGAGGGCGATGACCACGTCCACCTGCTCGGTCTCGCGCAGGAACTTCACGATCTCCCTGGCGGTCTCTACGGCATCGGTGAACTTCACCGCACCGGCGCCGACGGTGACGGAGATGGCCTCCCTGCCGATCACCCCGAAGAGGCCGAAGCGCATGCCACCGCGCTCGATCACGATGTGGCGGCGGATCACGCCCTCGCGGGTGAGGCGCTGCAGGTCGGCCAGCGTCGGGGCATCCGCGGTGAGAACGGTGTTCGAGGCGAGCACCGCCGGGACCCGGCCGGCCCTGGCTGCCGTGCCGATGGACCTGCCCAGGCCGTCGGGCCCGAGGTCGAACTCGTGGTTGCCGAAGGTGGTCGCGTCGTAACCCATCAGGGACATGACTTGCAGCTCGCCGCCGGTTTCTCGGGTGGCGGCGCCGAAGGGGGTCCCCATGCTGTAATCACCGGCGCAAAGCACCAGCACCGGGCCCTGGGCTTCGCGCGCCCGTTTCCGTTGCGCGATCAATGTGGCCTGACGCGCGTACCCGCCACGGGTCGCATCGTCGTCGAGCGTGAACGGCGTGTAGTCCGCGGCCGGACCCAGGCCGATGAAGGCCGAGTGAAGGTCGTTGGTGTGCAGGATGGTGAAGGTCTTCATCATCGTCCTCTTTCTTTTCCCTAGCGACCCCATGCGTAGTTGTAGCCAACAGCGACCGACGTGAAGTCGGCGCCGATGGTCGTATACGCGCCACGGCTGATGGAGGCGCGAAGCGAATGGTGCCGGTCGAGCGCCCACGAGAACGTCGACCCGACCCGTGAGTTCTTCTGGAGGTCGAGGTGCTTCACGCCGGCGACCGTGGTCCGGCCACCCGTGTAGAAGTTGGCGTCGCCGGCGAGCCAGATCCTGGGAGTGAAGCGATACGTGAGATGGGCCTGTGCTGACCCGATCGGGTCCTGCGCACGTGTGCGCCCCCCGACGAAGTCGGGGTTGTCGGTGAACAGCCAGACCCCCGCCATCAACTCGACGACCCAGCGTCCCGACGCATGCGCCAGCCCGATCTCGGGTTTCACCGACCACCGATTGCTGCCGAGATTGATGACCTTGGTGTTGTCGTACTCGCCGAGCGGTGGCGCCAACGTGAGGCTGGCCCCGACCAGCGTGCGCATTCGATACGATCCGAACGCCTTGGGTGCCATCACCGGAGCGCCGTACAGGTTGACGGCGAGCGAGACGCGCGGATCGGCGAGGCCGAACCGGTCGAGTTCGGTGGGCACCCCAAGATACAGACCCTCGAGATGCCCGACGACGACCGGCAACTGACACCCGACGTTGGCGGACCGGCCGGCGATCGAGAGCGTGCGCGTGTACGCCACCGCGGTGGTGTTGATGGTGGCGTGGGCATCGTCAACGGGCAGCGACGGATCGAAATTGACGCCGCCCCAGTTGTAGGCGTTGACGAAGGTGAGGATGTTGATCCCGCGTGGCAACGGCCAGTAGGCGCCTGGCGTCAACTCCTGCGCCGATGCGCAGGCGGGCAGGAGCAGGAGCGCCAGGCCTACGGCGATGCGGCGGATGGAAGTCCGCCACGCGCCCGCCAACTGCCAGCAACTCGAACGATGGCGGGTCATGGACCGGTCCCGCTCACTCGACGCTCGGCCAGACGTGGAGTTCGTGCATGGCCTGCTGAGAGACATTGATCAACCCCTCCTGAGGACGGTCGAGATCGGCGATCACGAACAGGACGACGGCAAACGAGACGGCCAGGGCCAGTTCCATGCCTGCGTGGCGCGCCCCGCTCGGCCCGATCTGGGTCCCCATCATCACCATGCCGACGAACATCAGCAGGTAAAGCGTCGCCCAGATGGGTGCGGGGACGCGGTTGCGCAGTCCGACCGTCACGCGCTTCAGGTGCAGGTCGATCACTTCGTTCAGCGCCGAGATGACCAGGCCGGTGGTGATCGAGCCGGGATTCGTCCTCCCGACCTCCTCCGCAACCGCCCACAGACTGTCCTGCAGGGCCTCGGACTGGTGAGCCGCCTCCCCCATGTCCAACTTGCCTGCGGTCGCGCTGACGCGCACGTCCACGTAGCTTCGCAACATCCGGCGGACGTCCGAGCGATACGGTTCGGCCAGGAATCCCGCACGCAGCCATGCCTTGTCGATCGCGTTCGCTTCCTCGATGACCAGGCTCTTGCGGACATCGTGCCGACTAGCGGCGCCATTGAACGTGAACGCCAGCATGAACGCAAGCAGTCCCATGGTCGCGCCGACCATGGCGCCGGACACCTCGGACTTCCCCCCGGCTCGAAGCTGACGCCGCCTTCCCAGGCGAACCCCGACTTCCAGCGCGATCCCGACCAGGCCGACCGTCGCCAGGAGCAACGCCCAGATGGGCAAGCTACCCAGAGTCATCTACCCTACCCTCACAAGCGCTCACGCGCGTTTACGGGCGTCCAGTCCTGACAACGCATCGGAAGCCGATGTGGGCCATGCCGGTGTCGATCATTTGAGGCTGACGCGCGGCGGGACGATAGCGAAAGCAGTAGTTGGGAGCGCACAGGTGCGAGCCGCCCTTCACGACCTTGCGTGGAATGCGGAACTGCGGCTGGTGCGGATTGTAGCTCTTCTCCGGCGAGACCACGCGCGGATTGACCGAGCCCATGCAGCACGACTTGACGGTCGGGTCCGCGCCGCGCGGCTCGTACCAGTCGCTCGTCCATTCCCAAACATTTCCGGCCATGTCGTGAAGACCGTAGCCGTTGGGCGGAAACGTGCCGACCGGAGAGGTTCCCTCGTAGCCGTCGCTGAGCAGATTCTGCCAGGGGAACTCGCCCTGCCAGGCGTTCACCATGGCCTTGCCGTCGGGGAATTCCTCGTCGCCCCACGTGAACGTCGCGCCATCGAGTCCGCCGCGGGCGGCGAACTCCCACTCGGCTTCGGTCGCCAGCTCTTTGCCTGCCCAGCGCGCGAAGGCCTCGACGTCCTCGTAGGCCACGTGAACCACCGGATGCTGAGCCAGGCCTTCGAGCGAGCTGTCAGGACCTTTCGGATGCCGCCAGTTCGCTCCGGGCACCCACGCCCACCAGTTCGCGTAATTCCGAAGATCGACCGGACCCGTCCGCTTCAGGAAGACCATCGAACCGGCGACGAGATTCTCCGGCGGGGCGCCTGGGAAATCCTCGGCTTTCGGTGCGCGTTCGGCCAGGGTCACATAGCTGGTCTCGGCGACAAATCGGGCGAACTGCTCGTTGGTCACCTCCGAGCGATCCATCCACAGGCCATCAACCTTCACCTCGTGGACCGGGCGCTCCTCGGCGTAGAAGCGCTCCGAGCCCATGCGGAACGTGCCGCCGGGAATCCACTCCATGTCAGGCGGCGCCTGAGTCTGCGGGATTTCTTCAGACTTCCTGTTGATCATAGACCTAAAGCCCTTTCACTCTGGTGTATGCCACCTGGAAGGGCAGCGGGTTCTCGGGCCAGAGCGTGCCGTCGTTGTCGAAGGCAGCGACGTGTTCCGGCACCGGCACGACGTCGGGACGTGTCGAGCCAGTGGAGAGTCTTGCGAAACGTGCACGGGGCGCGCGCGGCGCACCCCGTGCACTGGAACGTCCTCCAGAATTGGATCAGCCGCCGGTTGCCCCGGACGTCAACTTCTCGACCACCTGATCGAGACTGAAGCTCGCCGCCTTCTGCCTCGGCGGAAACTCCTTGAAGGTTGCGAGGAACTCGGCGACGAATACCTGCGCGGGCACGAGCAGGTAGATCTTGTGGAACATCCAGTCGTAGTACGTGTTCGACGTGGTCTGCGCGTGCTCGTACGGGTCCGTCCGGAGATTGAAGATGTACGGACACCGCAGGGGCACGAACGGCTCCTGCCAGATCTTCAGCGTGCCCTCGACGCGCTGCTCCAGGAAGAGCATCTTCCAGTTGTCGTACCGCATCGCAGCGACGTCGCCGTCGTCGGTGAAGTAGATGAAGCCCTTGCGCGGGCTCTTGGGGTCCTTGCCGGTGAGATGCGGGACCAAGTTGAAGCCGTCCAAGTGGACCTTGTAGGTCCTGTTCCCCACCTTGTGACCCTTCTTCAGCTTCTCGGCGATGTCCGGCTCGCCGGCCGCGGCGAGGATCGTCGGGAACCAGTCCTGGAGGCTGACGATCTCGTTCGAGACCGAGCCGGCGGCGATGTGGCCGGGGAAGCGCACCAGGAGCGGGACGCGGTACGCACCTTCCCAGCTCGAGTTCTTCTCGTTGCGGAAGGGAGTCGTGCCCGCATCCGGCCAGGTGTTCATGTGCGGGCCATTGTCGGTGGTGTACTGCACGAAGGTGTTGTCGGCGATTCCCAGTTTGTCGATGAAGTCGAGCATCTCGCCGATGTTCTTGTCGTGGTCGATCATCACGTCGTGGTACTCGGACTGCCAGCGGCCAGCCTGACCCTTGCTCTCGGGCTTGACGTGCGTCCAGGCGTGCATGTGCGAGGTGTTGAACCAGACGAAGAACGGCTCGCCGGCGTCGTGGGCAGCCTGGATGAACTTCTTGGCCCCGGCGAGGAACTCGTCGTCGCAGGTTTCCATGCGCTTCTTGGTCAGCGGGCCCGTGTTCTCGATCTTCTGGCCGCCCTTGCCGTCTGCCCAGCAGTGCAGCACGCCACGCGGCCCGTACTTCTTCCTGAACTCGGGGAACTCGTTCGGGTTCGGATAGTCCGGATCTTCGGGCTCCTCCTCGGCATTCAAATGATACAGATTGCCGAAGAACTCGTCGAAGCCGTGCATCGTCGGCAGGTGCTCGTCGCGGTCCCCGAGGTGGTTCTTGCCGAACTGGCCGGTGCGATAGCCGTGCGGCTTGAGCGCTTCGGCAATGGTGATGTCCTCAGCCTTGAGGCCCAGTTCGGCGCCGGGCAGACCCACTTTCGTGAGCCCCGTGCGTAGGCCGCACTGGCCGGTGATGAACGCGGCGCGCCCCGCCGTGCAGCTCTGCTCGGCGTAGGCGTCGGTGAAGATCATGCCTTCGTTGGCGATGCGGTCGATGTTGGGCGTCTTGTAGCCCATCATCCCCTTCGTGTAGCAGCTGAGGTTCGACTGACCGATGTCGTCGCCCCACATGATGAGAAAATTCGGTTTCTTCGTTGCCATGTTCGCGATCTCCTTCTGTCCGTGATTGCGTCGAGTGCTCAGTCACCAACTGGGCGCGACCATGAGAATACTCGGTTTCTTCGCAGCGAAACGTTTCCTCCAATCGGCTGAACGAACCGACCGCTTCTATCCCAAAGGCCCTGAAGCGGCGTGACGTTTCTGTGACGGCCCGGTCGCCGGCGCCAAGCCGCTGAACGGCGACTTCGGCGCTACGTCGCCATGGCAGAAGCGGAACTTCAAGCCGCTGCCGCAGGGGCACAGCCGATACGGCCCGCCCTGCTCATCCTCGGCGGCGACCATCGCCATTACGTTGGCAGGCGGGCGGCGCTCCTGCAACAGACGGGCCATCGCCTGCATCGTCGGGCGGGTGTGGGTGAAGAACAGCTCCAGGCCCGCGCACAGGTAGTTGTGGCCCGCCTCGCCGCTCTTCGAGACCGAGAACCGGTCCTTCGGACACCCGCCATGGCACACACCACGCACCTCGCACTGCTGGCACTGGGCCGTCAGCGTGTCCTGCTTGTCATCGCCGAACTTCCGCTGCTCGGGCGACGCGATGAGCGTGAGCATGTGTGTCTTGTGGATATTGCCGAGCAGATGCCGCGGCTCCACGAAGTGATCGCAGGAATAGAGATCGCCGTTGTGCTCGAGGGCCGGGCCGTAACCGCACGTCGGCGCATGAATGCACAACAGATGGCGGCCGAAAAGCGCCTCGAGCGTCACGTCGAACAGCTGGACGTAGACTTGGCCGACGTCGCGGCGCACCCATTCTTCGAAGACGTCCACCAGAAACTGCCCGTACTGCCGGGCACCCACCGTGCGCTCGGTCACCAGGTTGCCGGTCTGCGTATACAGCAGGCGCTTCTTGCCAGGCTGGTCGCTCCAACCCTGGTTCGCGATCGCGAGCGTGTCCTCGGTGGCGCGCTCGATGATGGGAATGAACTGCACCCATTTGGCGCCGAGTTCATCGCGGAAGAAACGATAGACCGTGCGGCCGTGCTTCTCGTTGGCGACATTCACCGTACACAGGATGTTGAAATCGACCCCGTGGCGCTGCAGGCTCCGCCAACCCTGCATGACCCTGTCGAAGGTGCCCTGGCCGCCGCGGTCCTTCCGATAGGTGTCGTGGATCTCGCGCGGGCCGTCCACGCTGAGGCCGACCAGGAAGTCGTGTGCCTTGAAGAACGCGCACCAGTCGTCGTTGAGCAGGATGCCGTTGGTCTGAAACGTGTGCAGCACGATCTGGCCGGGCCGGCGGTACCGTTCGACCAGTTCGACCGAGCGCCTGAAGAAGTCCAACTTCATCAACGTCGGCTCGCCGCCCTGCCACGCCACGGTGACCTGCGGCGCGCGGTGTGACTCCAGCAACTGGCGGATGTAGGCCTCGAGCGTCGCCTCGGACATCCGGCTCTTGTCGTTCGGGTACAGCGCCTCCTTGGACAGGAAGAAGCAGTAAGTGCAACTGATGTTGCAGGTTGACCCGCTCGGCTTCGCCAGCAGGTGGAACCCGGGCGGCCCGTCGGACGCCACGGGCGCGAGCGGCGCTGTGGGCTCAGTCTGCGTTGCGATCACCTCCATGGCCTCGACAACATCCTCCGATGCGTTTTCGTCTCCTGCGAGGCCTGGACCGGCAGCCCGTCTCGGGCTGCCGGTCCTGATCGTGTTTACTGAATCGCCATCGCGATGCGCAGGCGCTCCTCTGGCGTGATGAGGTGATCGAAATCCTCGGCGTCCTTGTCGACGTCGATCTCGACCCAGTTCACGTCGCCGCTGAACTTCTTTTCCTTCGGATAGTCCGGGGTCACCGGCGAACCGAATTCGTTGCCAAGGTCCAGCGTTTCGTCGGCGGAGAAAATGGCGGGCTCGGTCTGATCCACGCGGCCTTCGCCGACCTTCTTCCCGTCCACGTACAACGTCGCCAGGCCGCCCTTGGCAACGCCGCCGCCGTCGTACTTGAACTCCATCCGCACCTGGTGCGTGCCCGCCGGGATCTTCGACGTGCCCTCGACCGTGTAGCGGTGTACGCCGAGGAAGTTGTAGCAGTACTTCAGCTGGCCTTCCTTGGCGTACAAGCTCCAGCCGCCGATGCTCCCGCCCACGGCGACGATGACACCCTCGGCGCCGGAGTCGGGGACGATCACCTCGGCCGTCACCGCGTGCGACTTGTTCTTGTAGTTGACGATCGAGCCCTCGGTCAGCCGCCCCATGCCGCGGTACAACAATTGCCGGTTGCCCTTGGTGAGTTGCGGCCGCCCGGCAATCTCGGCGTTGCCACGCTCAACAAAACGGTCGTCGAGCGGCAGCACGTTGTACTTGACCGCTTCGATCAGCCACAGCCGCTGCAGGTCGCGCAGCTTCTCAGGCATCTCTTTGGCGAGGTCCTTGGACTGGGTCCAGTCGGTGTTGGTGTCGTACAGCTCCCAGACATCGTCGTCGAAGGCTGGCAGCTTCATGGCCCCGGTCAGCCACGGCGTGCGGTGCCGGGTCACCGCCGTCCACCCCTTGTGGTAGATGCCGCGGTTGCCCGACATCTCGAAGTACTGGGTTTGGTGTCGTTCGGCCGCCTTGGCGTCGTCGAACGAGTACGCCATGCTGACGCCTTCGATCGGGCGCTGCTGGACGCCGTTGACAAACACCGGCTGGGGCAGGCCCGCCGCTTCCAGGATGGTTGGCGCGACGTCGATCACATGGTGGAACTGGCTGCGGATCTCGCCCTTGGCCTTGATCCCGTTGGGCCAGTGAACGATCGTGCCGTTGCGGGTGCCGCCGAAGTGCGAGGCCACCTGCTTGGTCCACTGGTAGGGCGTGTCCATGGCGTGCGCCCAACCCACGGCGTAGTGGTTGTACGCCTCGGTCCCGCCGAACTTGTCCAGCCGCTCGACGAGGAATTCGGCCGACTCCAGCTCCGGAAAGCCCAACAGTGGCGCCATCTCATTGAAGCAGCCCTGGAGTGAGCCCTCGGCCGAGGCGCCGTTGTCGCCGAGGATCACGTAAATCAACGTGTCCTCGAGGATGCCGAGCTCCTCGAGCGAATCGACCAGCCGCCCGACGTTATGATCCGTATGCCCCATGAAGCCGGCATACACCTCCATCTGGCGCGCAAGGACCTTCTTCATCACCGGCGTGATGGTGTCCCAGGCCGGGATCTCGGGATGGCGCGCGGTGAGCACGCTGTCCTTGGGGATGACTCCGAGTTTGAGCTGGCGGGCGAAAGTCTCCTCGCGCAGCTTGTCCCAGCCCTGGTCGAACTTGCCCTTGTACTTGTCGATCCATTCCTTGGGCGCGTGATGCGGCGCGTGCGTGGCGCCGGGTGCGAAGTAGGTGAAGAAGGGCTTGTCGGGCGCGAGTGACTTCTGCTGGCGGATCCAGTTGATCGCCTTGGTGGTCATGTCCTCGGTGAAGTGATAGCCCTGCTCGGGTGTCTTCTCAGGCTCGATTGGCGTGGTGCCGTCGTAGATCGCGGGGTACCACTGGTTGGTCTCGCCGCCGATGAAGCCGTAGAAGTACTCGAACCCGCCGCCGCCGGTGGGCCACGCATCGAACGGCCCCACGGGGCTGTTCTGCCAGACCGGCACTTCATGGCACTTGCCAAACTGCGACGTCGAATAACCGTTGAGCTTCAGCGTGCGCGCGATGGGCGAGATGGTGTTGGACAGGACCGAGTTCGCCCCCGGAGCCGACGTCGCCAGCTCGGTGATCGAGCCCATGCCGCACGAGTGGTGGTTGCGGCCGGTGAGCAGCGCCTGACGCGTGGGCGAGCAGAGCGCGGTCGTGTGGAAGCGGTTGTACTTGATGCCGTTCTTCGCGAGCTTCTCGAAGTTCGGCGTCTGGCAGGGGCCGCCAAAGGCGCTGGTTGCGCCGAAACCGGTGTCGTCGATCAGGATGACCAGCACGTTCGGTGCGCCCTTGGGCGGCCGCAGTTCCCGGATCGGCGGGTAGCTCGTGTCCGGATCCTTGGCGTCGTACGTCGTCAATCCGACGTGCGGCTGATCGGGGATGGGAAGAACGGTGCGTGCAATATTGTTCTGCGAGCTCATGCTGTTCCCCTTTCGTGTTCTTGGCGAGGACTCCTCGCCAACAACCGGCAGCCTCGATACCGGGGCCGCCGGTCATGGTGTGAGCTACCTCATGGATCTAGTCCGCCGCGAACGCCGCCATGGCCAGCGTCTCGAGGTCGAGGTACTGCGCCTTCTCGTGCGTGACGACGACGCCGAGGATCGTCCCGCCCTTGAACGGTGAGGATCCCTTGTACTCCTCGCTGACCGAGTCCTCGCTGTCGTACCCGACGCAGAGCCCGTCACCGCCCAGCGTGAACTTGCCCACCTGGGCGCGCATCGGGCCTTCCGCGACGACCTTCTCGTTCACGTACAGCTTGGTCGTGCCCACGGACTCCTTGTACTTGCCCGCGCCCTCCCGTGTGAACTCCATGCCGAGCGTGTACTTGCCGGGCTTGAGTTCGGGCGAGATGAACTTCTGTTCCGGCTTGATACCGAGGAAGTTGTAGACGTAGAACAGCTTCTTGTCCTTGAGGAACAACGCGTGCCCGCCGAAGCGTGAACCAGCGGCGAAGATCACGCCCGAGCAATTCGCATCGGTGATCTCGACGTCGGCCAGGATCTTGTACGAACGCCCGCGCACGTTGACGGCGACGCTCTCCGGCACGGGCGAGGTGTTCGGATAGTAGATGTACCGCTCGCGGGGCGCTTCTTCCGAGGGCCGCTCGATCCCTGCCTGCTCCATGGCCGTCCGGTCATCGAGCGGAAGCACGAGGTTCTTGTCCGCCTCCTCGAACCACGCCTTGATGAGCGCCTGCAACTTCTCGGGGTGCTCCTTGGCCAGGTTCTTCGACTCGGTGCGGTCCACATCCACGTGGAAGAGTTCCCACTCGTCCTTGTCGAAGTGGCCTCGGCCACTGAGGGGCGCGTGCAGGGCGACGGCCTTCCAGCCGTCTTCCCAGATCGCCCGCGTGCCCAGCATGGCGTAGTACTGGCGCTTCTTCGTCGTCGGGCTATCGGGCGCCGCGTCGAAGCTGTAGAGCATCGAGACGCCGGAGAGCGGAACCTGCTCCGCGCCCTTGTACACCTTGGGCATCTCCACC
>Ga0315283_10001513_pt1 | contig 18742 bp, 21 predicted proteins | sample YL17G09_0_MG_FD_204541 | JGI IMG/M metagenome (GOLD analysis project Ga0315283, IMG submission 204541) | Sediment microbial communities from Yellowstone Lake, YNP, Wyoming, USA - YL17G09_0 | ecosystem: Environmental > Aquatic > Freshwater > Lake > Sediment | place: USA: Wyoming | collected... | reverse complement strand
TGAGCTCTACCGCATCGATGAGCGTCGTCTCGTCTGCCCGGACCGGCACGGGCGCGAGCATGGCGGCAATTGCGGCGAGTACCAGGCCGCATTGCCAGCGCCGCATTCTGAAATCCACCGGCAAGACTGATCTCCGGACAGGTCCGGTGCGGACACCTCACCCCGCGATGAATTTCTCCAGCTGCTCGATCGTCTCCTTCTGCTCCTCGATCACCGCGCGCACGAGGTCGCCGATGGAGATCATGCCCACGGTCGCGCCGCCCTCGACGACCGGCAGGTGCCGGATGCGCCGCTCGGTCATGATCTCCATGCAGTGCCTGACGGTCTCGCCAGGACCCACCGTGATGACCGGCGAGGACATGATCTGCCAGACGGCGGTCTCGGCCGAGGAGCGCCCCAGCAGGATCACCTTGCGGGCGTAGTCGCGCTCGGACACGACGCCAACCAGTTCCCCGGCACGCATCACGGGTAGCGCGCCGACACGCCGGTCCGCCATGATCTGGATGGCTTCGAGGACCGGCTGTTCCGCGTCCACGGACCAGAGGTCCTTTCCCTTGCTCGCCAGCAGGTGAGTTACGCGCAGCATGCTTGAATCCCCCGGGGTGTGCGCGAAGAGTGCGACCCGATTCTAAACCTGTCCCGGCTCCAGCATCGAGCATTGCCAGGGCCAGTCGTCCGCAGCCGCAGAAACCGTGTTCAACATCATCCTGCACGAGCCCCAGATTCCGCCCAACACCGGCAACGTCATGCGGCTTTGTGCGAATACGGGCGCCCGCCTGCACCTCGTGAAGCCACTCGGATTTCGCCTCGACGACAAATCCGTGCGTCGGGCCGGGCTCGACTACCGGGAACTTGCGGACGTGCAGGTCCACGTGAGCCTTGCGGCGTGCCTCGAGGCGCTCGGCCGGCCGCGCTGGTTCGCGTTTTCGACCCACGCGAGCGCAGCCTACGACTCCGCGAGGTTCGAGCGGGGCGACGCGCTGTTGTTCGGTGCCGAGACCCGGGGCCTGCCGGACGCCGTGCTGGAGGCCTGCCCCGTCGAGCGACGCCTGCGGATCCCGATGCTGGCCGGCGTCCGGAGTCTCAACCTCTCGAATGCCGTCGCCGTGGCGGTGTACGAAGCGTGGCGACAGCAGGGATTTGTCAGCCAGTCTCCGCCTTGATCGAGCGATTCATCAGCGCGAAGACCGCATCGCGCGGCGATTCACCTTCGTAGAGCACGCGGTAGATCTGCTCGCTGATCGGCATCTCGACGCCGTGACGCAGCGCGACTTCGTGCACGGCGCGGGCTGCGAGCACGCCTTCGACGACCTGACCGATCTCGGCCTGCGCCTCGGCCGGCGTCTTGCCAGCGGCCAGCAGCAGGCCGAAGCGGCGGTTGCGCGACTGGTCGTCGGTGCAGGTCAGCACGAGATCGCCGAGTCCGGCGAGGCCCATGAACGTGTCGCGTTCGGCGCCGAGCGCCACACCGAGGCGCATCATTTCGGACAGCCCGCGCGTGATGAGCGCCACGCGTGTGTTTGCGCCGAATCCGAGACCGTCCGAGACGCCCGCTCCGATCGCGAGCACGTTCTTGGTGGCGCCGCCGACCTCGACGCCGATCATATCGTCCGACGCATAGGCGCGGAAAGCTTCGCTGGAGATGCTGCGCGCCAGCGCCATGGCGTAGTCGCCGTCGCGGGATGCGACGGTCATCGCGCTCGGCAGCCCGGCGCCGACTTCCTTCGCGAACGTGGGGCCCGATAGCACCGCCGTTGGCACTCCCGGGCCGAGCACCTCGGTCGCGACGTCGTGAGGCAGCTTGCCGGTCTCGAGTTCGAAGCCCTTGGTCGCCCAGGCGACGCCCTGTCCCGCGCGCAACAGCGGCCGGATCCGCTCAAGGACCTCGCGAAACGCGTGGCTCGGCACTACGACCAGCAGTTCGTCGGCCCCGGTGACGGCACGGGCGAAGTCGTGCTCGATCTCGAGTCCGTCGGGCAGCTTGATGCCCGGCAGGTAGCGGCTGTTGACCCGGTTCCGGGCCATCGCGTTGAGCTCGTCCGTCTCGATGCCCCAGAGCACGGTGCGGTGACCCGTGCGCGCGAGGTGCACGGCCAGTGCCGTTCCCCACGATCCGGAACCGAGCACGGCGACGACCGGCTTCACGGTGTCTGTGTCCTCGTGCGGTGTCGCCAGCAGGGCGACAGCGTCAGTTGACCGAAGGACTCGCGGCCTGCTGCTGCTGGGCAGCCGCCCGGGCGTGCAGCCCCTCGAACGTCACGAGCGGCAGCAGGAACGGCGGAAAGCCGCCCTTGGTGATCAGTTCGGCAATGGTCGAGCGCGCAAACGAGAGCAGGTAGTTCGGCGCGACGATGCTGAGCACCTGGCCCAGGTCGTTCGTCGACAGGTTGCGGATCGTGAACGCGCCAGCCTGCTGCAGCTCGAGCAGCCAGACCGTCTTGTCGCCGACCTTCGCCTCGAGATTCACCTGCAGCACGACCTCGTGCATGTCCTGGGCGAGCGCGTTGGCACGGGTCGCGAGGTTAAGGTTGACGGTGGGGCTGCCCTCGGCACCGCCCATGAAGGGGCCGGTCGGCGCCTCGAATGAGCAGTCCTTGATGTACACGGCCTGGGGATTGATGAGCGGCGCATTCGGGTCAGCGGCAGGCTGTGACGGGTCGATAGGCTGATTCATGGTCTGGTCCTGTGGAAGTGTTCTGGTGGACCGTCGTGGTCCGTGGGTCTCACGCGCGCCCGAGCAGCTTGTCGAGCTCGCCGGTCTTGTCGAGGGCATACAGTTCGTCGAATCCGCCGACGTGGCGGTCGCCGATAAAGATCTGGGGAACGGTGCGTCGTCCGCCACTGCGCTTGAGCATGGCATCGCGCTCGGCCGGATCCTCGTCCACCTTGATGTCGCTAAAGGCGATGCCCCTGCGCCCGAGCAGGGACTTGGCGCGCTCGCAGTAGGGGCACCAGGCTGTCGAGTACACGACGATGTCGGTTTCGCTCATCCCGTCGCCCCTCACTTGCCCTTGGCGTCGGCCTTCACGAGCGGCAGGTTCTCGGCCCGCCAGGCCTGCAGCCCGCCCCTGAGATTCACGACCTTGGCGAATCCCTGGGCCTGCAGCACGCGCGCGGCCGCGGAGGAACGCGTGCCGCTCTCGCAGCACATGACGACCACCTTGTCCTTGTATTTCTTCAGCAGCTCGCCGCTCTGCGCGACCTGGTCCTGCGGGATGTGCTTCGCGTCGATGACGTGGCCCGAGTCGAATTCGGCCTTGCTGCGGACGTCGACCAGGACCGCGCCCTGGTTCAGCAGGCGGACTGCGTCCGACGGGCCCACCGTCTGGCCGCTGCCCCTCAGGCGGCTGATTTCGTAGGCCAGCGCCACCAACGCCAGCAGCACCGTGCCTCCTACGAGGTACGGGTGTCGGGTCGCGTATTCGAGGAGACGATCCATGGTCAGGGCCGGGGAAAAGGGTCGCGGATTATAGCAGCCTCGCCGACACGCTAGACTTGCGGGCTTCTGCACCGCCTGGAAGCCCGATCAAGGCATGTCGAGTAACCCTCACCCGAGCCCTGGACGCTCCGGGCCGCCCCGGCGGCTGGCCCGCGTCGCATTGCTTGTGCTTTGGGCGGTCGTCGGCAGCCTCTCGGCGCCGCTGGCCGCGTCGGCCCAGGGCAAGGCGACGCCGACCCAGAAGGAAGCCGAGCTCCGCAAGGTCAACTCGAAGATCGAGAAGGTCCGCAAGTCGGTCAACGCCGACATCGAAAAACGCGACCAGTTGAGCGTGCAGCTGCGTGATGCGGAGCTTGGCGTCCAGGACGCTCGCAAGCGCCTCGACGCGGTCCGGGCGGAGCGCATCGCGACCGAGGCTCGCCTGAGGGAGCTCGAGCTGGAGCGCGCGAAGCTCGAGAAAGACCTCGCGGGCGAGCGCGGTGCGCTTGCCGGGGAGCTGCGGGCCGCGTACGTGAACGGTCGGGAGGAAGAGATCAAGCTGCTGCTGAACCAGGAGGACCCCGCGACCTTCGGGCGGATGCTGCAGTACTACGGCTATCTCGGCCGGGCTCGCGCCGAGCGTATCGGCAGCATCAGGGACAAGCTCGAGCAACTTGCGCTGGTGCGCGAGAAGATCGCCGCCGAGTACGCGCGCCTGCAGGAACTCGAGGCCGGGCAGGAGCGTGAGGTGGCTGCGCTGCGTTCGGCGCAGGACAAGCGGTCGAAGGCCGTGGTGAGCATAAACAGCCAGATCAAGTCACGCGGCGGCGAGCTGCAGAGACTCGAGTCGCAGGCACGCGGGCTCGAGAAACTGATCGCGGACCTGCGCAAGGCGCTGCAGGACGTGCCGGTGGCAAAGCAGGCGCCTTTCGAGCCGTTGAAGGGCAAGTTGCCGTGGCCTGTCCAGCAGGGGCGGGTCCTGGCCCGGTTCGGGCAGCCCCGGGCGGGCGGCTCGATGCGTTGGCAGGGAATGCTGATCGGAACCGACCGCGGCGCCCGGGTTCGTGCGCCTTTCGCGGGACGGGTCGCCTACGCGGACTGGTTGCCAGGCATGGGCCTGATGCTGGTGGTCGATCACGGCGGCGGGTACATGAGCCTCTATGGCCACAACGAAGAGCTGTTCCGCAAGGTCGGCGACCCGGTGGCCGCTGGCGACGTCATCGGCTCCGTCGGCGACACAGGTGGGCACAACCAGCCGGCGCTTTATTTCGAGGTCAGGCGTGGTCGCCAGCCCGTCGACCCGGAGATCTGGCTGCAGCGACGGTAGCGATCGGGATTATGTTCAACGCGGGCATGGTCTTGCCCGGCTGTCGCCGCTGCTATCAGACTGAGGGGCACGTCAAGGATCCTGCTCGACGCATCAAGGAAGATCCATGTCCAAGCAGAACGGGCCGGACGGCCCTGAAGGACCCGACATGCAGCTCGCAGAGACGCTGAACGACGCGACGGCGCCGATCAACGTCACCTCCCTGGATCCGTACGGCCAGCTGATCAAGATGCTGATGCCGCGCGCCCAGTCGATCGCGATCTACGACCGCATCGGACTGCCGGTCTGGTTGAACGACGGCCTGGACGCTCCCGAACTGCATCGGCTGCTGCAGGAAACGTTGTCTCAGGAACTCGGCGACGACTCTCGCAGCGAGGGCTTCACGGAGGCGGTCGATAGCGAGCACTCGGCGCACATTTTCATGCTGCGTGATGCCGACTCGTCGCTGCACGGCGCCGTTGGCATCATCTCGCGCGAATCGAGCAAGCGCGGCGAGGCCCGCCCCTTCTCGCTGGTTCAGGGCCTGCTGCGCCCGGCACTCGAGTGCCTGAAGCGCGAGCTTGCGTCACAGCACAGCATCGGCGACCTGCAGCGCAGCCTGATGACGCGTGACCGCGACCTGGAGCTGCTGCTCGGTGCCGCGGAGGGCGACGGCGCCGGCGGAGAGACGACGGACGATTTCGCACAGCTGATGCAGGGCTGCGTCGATCATCTTGGTTGCAGCGTCGGTGCGCTGCTCATTCCGGACAAGAACATCGCGGTCTGCCGTACCGGCAAGGGCACGGCGCCTCGCACCGGAGCGGAGGTGCTGACGAAGTCGCACCGGCCGCTGCTGGCGTGGACGCAGTTGCATCGCCGGACCATGACGGCGAATGTGCCGGGTGCGGACAGCCAGTTCGGCGCGGTGCCGTACAAGATCCTCTCGTGCCCTGTCATGCACGGCGCGCAGAGCGTGCTCGGCATCCTGGCGCTCTTCAAGCCGCCGGAGTCGCCGGATTTCGACCTGCGCCAGGTCCGGCTCATCGAGCTGCTCGCCCGCCGCGTGGCGTACATCCTGATGAACGCCTACGATCCGACCACGGGCCTGCTCACCCGTTCGGCGTTCGAGAAGCGGGCGCAGGTACTGCTGGCGGCCGGGACGCCGCAGTCGAACCATTGCGTCATCTACGTCGACATCGACCGCCTGCACGTGCTGAACGAGAACCTCGGCATGCACGTCGGCGACGAGGTCATCGTGCGGGTCGCGGACGTCATTCGTCGCAGCCTCTCGCCCCGCATGCTCGCGGCCAGGATTTCCGGGGACCGCTTCGCGCTCTTTGCCAGCGACGCTTCCGTCGACACGACACAGGAGATCGCCGAGAACCTGCGAGCAGGGCTCGAGCGACTGGACTTCGTCAACGGCACGCAGGCCGTGGACGTCTCGGCGAGTTTCGGCGTTGCCCGGGTCGTCGAGAGCAAGCACCCGCTGTCGCACGCGCTCGCGGCTGCGGAGATCGCGTGCAAAGCGGCCAAGGACCGGGGCCGCGACCGCGTGGAGATCTACGAGGACAGCGACCAGAGCATCGTGCGTCGCTACACGGACATAGGCCTGATTGGCACTCTGCGACAAGCGCTTGCGGAGGACCGGTTCCGCCTCGAAGCCCAGCCGATCGTGCCGCTGAACGGCGCCGTCAGCGGGCCGAAGTTCGAGCTGCTGCTGCGGATGACCGACGAGGCAGGCGACAGCGTCTCGCCGGAGAAATTCCTTTCCGCCGCGGAGCGCTACCAGCTGGCGCCCGCCATCGACCGCTGGGTCGTGCGTCGCGTACTCGCCACGCTGGCCGAGCGCACCGACGAACTCATGCGGCTCGGCGCCTGCTTCGCCGTGAACATTTCCGGGCAGTCGCTCGGCGACCAGGACTTCTGCGCTTTCCTGGAGGCGGAACTGCGCCAGAGCGGGCTCCCGGCCAGGCTGCTCACGTTCGAGCTGACCGAGACCGCCGCCGTCGCGAACATCGTCCGCGCCGAGTCGCTGATCCGCCGGCTGCGCGAACTCGGCTTCGGCGTGGCGCTGGATGACTTCGGCCGCGGCCTCAGCTCCCTTACCTATCTCAAGACGCTGCCGGTCACGACGCTCAAGATCGACGGCAGCTTCGTGCGCGACGTCGTCGGCGACGACCGCTCGCAGGCCATGCTGAGCGCCATCGTCCAGCTGGCTCACGCCATGGGGCTTGCCACCGTTGCCGAGTGCGTCGAGAGCGGGCAGATCCAGGACATCACGACGCGCCTCGGCGTCGAGTACGGCCAGGGGTTCCACATCGGCAGGCCGACCCCGCTCGATCAGGTCATCGCCGGCCTCGTCGGGTAATATCGGGGCCGTAACCCTTTTCGGCCTTGCGACGGTGACCAACCGCGTTCGAACGATCCTTGCCTTGCTGGCCGGCGCCGCCATCGGTGCGGGCCTCATGCTGCTGCGCGGCGCGCCCGCCGACCGGCCGGATGCGGCGGCTCCGTCCCCCGAGCCGGTAGCCGCGAGCACCGAGCACGAACTCCTCGACGAGGTCGCAGAGCACGTGCGCCGCGAATACGTCGATCCGGTCGCCCCAGGCGCGCTCGAGCAGGCCGCCGTCGAGGGCATGGTCGAGAGCCTCGACCCGCACTCGGCGTTCCTCGATTCAGCCGAGTTCGACGAGATGCGGGTGACCACCGCAGGCAGCTACTCCGGCGTCGGCATCGAGGTCGCCGAGGACGACGGCCGTATCGTGGTCGTTGCGCCGATCGAGGGGTCACCAGCGGAGCGGGCGGGTGTGCGCCCCGGCGACGTGCTCGTCGAAGTGGACGGCGTTGCCGTGCAGCCGGGGACGCTGAACGCGGCGATCGAGCGGATGCGCGGACTATCCGGTTCGAGCGTGCACCTCGTCCTGACGCGCATGGACGAGCCCAGGCCGTTGCGCTTCGATCTCGAGCGGTCCGAGGTGCACGTGCGCACGGTGCGTGCGGAGCCGCTGCCGGGCCGCTACGGCTACGTGCGCATCTCGCACTTCAGCGACTCGACACCGGGGGATTTCGACGCCGCCGTGCTGGCGCTCCAGTCAGCCGAGTCGCCACTGCGTGGCCTCGTGCTGGATCTGCGGGACAATCCGGGCGGCGTGCTCGAATCCGCGGTCGGCGTTGCCGACAGTCTTCTCGATTCCGGGATGATCGTGCGGGCGGACGGCCGGACCGCCGAAGCACGCTTCGAGCTCGACGCGACCCAGGGCGACCTGCTCGCCGGTGCACCGGTGGTGGTGCTGGTGGATCGAGGCTCGGCTTCCGGGGCGGAGATCGTCGCGGGTGCGCTGCGGGATCACGGCCGCGCCACGCTGATGGGCGAGCGCACGTTCGGCAAGGGTTCGGTACAGACCGTCATGCCATTGAGCAACGGCGAGGCGCTCAAGCTCACGACTTCACGCTACTTCACGCCTTCCGGCCGTTCGATCCAGGAGCGCGGGCTCGAACCCGACGTCAGGATCGCGACGCACACAGGCGATTTGCCGCATCCGGCGAGCCTGAAGGCCGGCAGCGACCCGGCGGTGCGCTCCGCACTGCAGTACCTGCGCGATCGCGGCCTCGATACGCACGTCGCCCTGGCCGGCACGCCCTCGCGCACGCGTTGACGGGACCGCGTTCATGGCGCGCGTGCTGGTTCCGCTGCCCGAAGGGTTCGAAGAGATCGAAGCCGTCACGGTCGTGGACCTGCTGCGGCGCGCCGGCGTCGAGGTGCGCACCGCGTCGCTCGCGGGCAGGCAAGTCACGGGTTCCCACGGCATCCGGATCGAGGCCGACATCACGCTCGACGACGCGGACGTGGCGGACTACGACATGATCGTGCTGCCCGGCGGCATGCCCGGCGCCGACCCCCTCCTCTTCGCAGACCTCCGCTACAGCATCACCCGCACCGCACCCCAGATCGCTCCAACCAGCAGCACGACGATCGGCAGCGCGCTCAGCCCGAAGCCGATCTCGCGCTTGCTGGGGTCGGCAACGTAGCCACGCAGGTAGACGATGCGGCCGACGAGGTAGACCGTACCGATCGCGGCGCCCCACTGGGGGCTCACGTAGAGCCCGAATAGCCAGATCGACGGCACGAAGGTGACCAGCATCTCCATCGTGTTGTAGTGAACGCGGAAGTACCGGTCGAAGATCTCGTGCCCGCTGATGGCTGGTGCGTTCACCCCGTAGCGCCCTCGCGCTCGCCCGACCAGCATGCCGAACACTACAAATTCCAGCAGCGCAAGCGCGATCACGACCGCTACGATTTCCATCTGGCCCTCCCCGGGGCGTGCGAATTGGTGACCGGCGGAGATTCCATTACCATTCACGCCACGTCAACGGCCGCCGGCCGTTCGGTCCCGAGGAGTAGCTGCGATGGTTGGATTCCTGCTGCGCGCCGCGATTGCCGCGTTGGGTTTGTGGGTCGCAAGCGAAATCTTCGACGGCCTGGTGTTCGAGTCCCCTGCGAAGCTGATCGTTGCGGCGCTGATGCTCGGCGTGGTCAACGCCTTCGTCCGGCCGCTGGCGTTCATCCTCACGTTGCCGCTCACGGTGTTGACGCTGGGGTTCTTCCTGCTCGTGCTGAATGCCGGCATGGTCTCGCTGGTCGCATGGATCGTGCCTGGGTTCGAGATCTCCGGATTCTGGACCGCAGTGGGCGCCGCGCTCGTCGTGAGCCTGGTGTCATGGGCCGCGTCGAGCGCGATCGGCTCGACAGGCAGGATCGAGATCTTCACGACGAAGAAGTAGGCCCTTACGCCAGCCGGCTCGGCAGCGTGACGAGCGCGACGCCCACCAGCACGACCAGCATTCCCGCAATCTGGGCCGGTCCGAGCGTCTCGCCGAGCACGGCCCAGCCGAGTACCGCAGCAATCGCCGGGTTCACGTAGGCAAACGTGCCGACACGGTCGGCCGGCGAGTGCTTCAGCAGCCACGTGTACGCCGTATACGCGAGCGCTGAGCCGAACAGCGCGAGATAGACGAGCGCAACGAGTCCGGCGGGCTGCCAGCTCCAGCGCGGCGGCTCTCCGGTCGCGATCCCACCGAGCAACAGCCAGGTGCCGCCCAGCAGCATCATCACCGCATTGAACGCCACCGGGCCGACCGGCAGCGCGGCGTTTCGATAGACGACCGTGCCAACCGCCCAGGACAGGCCGCTGATCAGCACCAGCGATTGCCAGCCGAAGTGTCCGGAACCCGCCGACTCGCGCGGCCATACGAGCAGTGCGACTCCCGCGAGCCCGAGCAGCAGACCGAGCATGCCGCGCACGGTGAGCTTGTGGCCCTTGGGCCCCAACGCGCCGAGCCACGCGATCCAGAGCGCCGTGCCGGCAGCGAGCAGCGCGCCTTCGTTGGATGGGATGTGGCGCATGGCGAGGGTGCTCAGGCCATTGCTGAACGTGATCATCAGCAGCGAGAAGAGCAGCATGTAGCGCCACTCCCGCGCCGTGCGCGGGAAGCGCTCGCGCAGCAACAGCGCGACGACCATGAGCAGCGTACCGGCGAGCAGGAAGCGCCCGCCCGCGAACAGCAGCGGCGGCAGGTTGCGCACGCCGATGCGGATCGCGAGAAACGTCGAACCCCAGACGAAATAGATCGTGGCGTACGCTGCGACGATCCTGAGTCGCAGACGCGGATCGCCGACCCCCGGGCCCGTCACGCCCGGCGAACGGCGGTTCGGTACAGCGAAAGCGCGAGCCAACCGACGATCGCGAGACCGAGCCAGCCGCCGAACTGCAGGCCTTCTGGAAGTGCCAGCACGTCCGCGCGGCCCGACGTCACGATCGGGATCGCAATGAAGATTCCCATCAGCGCTTCGCCCGTGATCAGGCCGGCGGCATACAGCATGCCGTTTCTACCGGCGCGCTCGGCCGCTTCGCCGCCGTCGAGCCTGCGCTCGACGAGGTGCGCGATCAGACCGCCCAGGAAGATCGGCACCGACAGCTCGAGCGGCAGGTAGAGGCCGACTGCGACGGCGAGCACGGGCGCGTGGAAACTCGAGCCACACCTCTTGAGCCACAGGTCCCAGGCGATGACCGCCGCGCCGATCGACGCACCGATCGAGATCATGCCCCAGGGCAGGTGCCCGCCGAACATGCCCTTGGCCACGGAAGCCATCAGTGTTGCCTGTGGCGCGAGCAGCGGATCCGGGTGCTCGGCCGTCGGCGCGCCGATGCCGTAGGCCTTCAGGAGCAGGTTCAGCACCGGGGCCATCACGAGCGCGCTCGAAGCCGCGCCGATCGCCAGCATCACCTGCTGCTTCCACGGCGTGGCGCCGACGATGTAGCCGCACTTCAGGTCCTGCAGGTTGTCACCACCGATGCACGCCGCGCAGCAAACGACCGCGCCGATCATGATCGCCGCCACCGGGCCGAGCGCCGCGTTGCGGCCCATGAGCATCATCAGCACCAGCGACGCGAACAGGATCGTGCAGATCGTGATGCCCGACACCGGGTTGTTCGACGAGCCGACGAGGCCGGCCATGTAAGCCGAGACCGAGCAGAAAAGGAATCCCGCGACGATCATGATGATCGTCATCGGCAGGCTCACTGCGATGCTGCCGACGATGTTCTGGTACAGCACGAACAGCGGCAGCGCGAAAAGAACCGTGCCGACGAGGATCGCCTTCATCGGCAGGTCCTGCTCGGTGTGGGCCACGACTGTCGTCGCGCCGGCCCGTGCCGCGGCGAGGCCGCTGCGGATGCCCGAGACGAGTGAGCTACGGATCGAGATCAGCGCCCAGACGCCGCCGACCAGCATTGCGCCGACGCCCAGGTAGCGGATCTGCGCCGACCAGATTGCGCCAGCCGCGTCTGCGGCGCTCGCGCCGGCGAGGCTCGCCGCAAGATCCGGGTTGCCATCGAGGAAGAACGCGCTGTAGATCGGAATGGCGAGGTTCCAGGAGATCATGCCGCCGATCAGCGCCAGCACGCCGATGTTGAGACCGACGATGTAGCCGACGCCGAGCAGCGCGGGCGACAGGTTCGTGCCCATGAACGCGATGCCCTTGCCCACCCACGCGCCTCCCGCTGCGGTGTCCGGGAAGAGCCGCAGCCCGCTGCCAGCCGCGAGCTTCGCGAAGCCGCCACCCAGTGCCGAGAGGCCGAGGATCTTCACGCCCTGCGCAGGGTTCTCGCCGGTCTTGAGTACCTCGGCCGCCGCCTTGCCCTCGGGAAACGCCAGCCCCTGGTCCACGATCAGCGCGCGGCGCAGCGGTACCGAGAAGAACACGCCCAGGATGCCGCCGAGGCCTGCAATCGCCAGCACCCACATGTACTGGAAGTCCTGCCAGTGGCCGAGGATCACGAGCGCCGGGATCGTGAAAATGACGCCCGACGCGATCGACGAACCCGCCGAGGCGCCCGTCTGCACGATGTTGTTCTCGAGGATGCCGCCTCCGCCGAGAACGCGCAGCACCGCCATCGACACCACGGCGGCCGGAATCGCCGACGCGATGGTCATGCCGGCAAACAGGCCAAGGTAGGTGTTGGCGGCAGCGAGGATCATCGCCAGCACGATCGAGAGCGTAATCGCGCGAAACGTCAGCTGGGGCGCTACGACCTGGTTCATGCATTCATCACTTGTGGTTGATCTTCTCGGCGCCGTGCATCCAGCGCACCAGGGTTCCCGAGAGCATCCAGAGGACCACGGCGAAAACGAACAGCGTCACCGCGAGGCCGCCGAAGATCGTGACCTCGCCGAGGCTCTCGGCGTACGACCCGATGATGCCGGCCAGCCAGTTGGCCACGAAATTGATCATGAACCACACGCCCATCATCAGCGACGCGAGCCTGAGCGGCGCAAGCTTCGTGACCATCGAAATGCCGACCGGAGAAATGCACAGCTCGCCCGTCGTATGGAAGAAATACGCGATCACGAGCCAGGACATCGCGGCCTTGCCGCCGCCGGCAGACTCGAGTGCCGCGGCCACCATGGCCAGGAAGCCGATGCCGGTCAGCACGAGGCCGAGCACCATCTTGCGGGGCGTGGCGGGGTTGCGTCCGAGCTTGCCGAGCTTGCCCCAGACCGCGGAGAAAATCGGTGCCAGCAGTACGATGAAGAGCGGATTCAACGACTGGAACCAGCCGGCCGGAACCTCGAATGCCCCGATCATGCGGTCGGTCTTGTCATTGGCGTAGATGTTCATCAGGCCGCCGGCCTGCTCGAACGCGGCCCAGAAGAGCACGACGAACACGAACAGCATGAAGATCACGCGCAGGCGATCGGTCTCGTCGTGGGTGAGCGGTGCGTGCTTGCCGCCGGACTGCGCAAGCGAGCGCTGCGCGGCCGGCACCGTGCCGATGTCGCCGAGATAGCGCCTCGCCAGCAGCAGCTGGATGATCACCGACAGGATCATGCCGACGCCGGCCGCGAAATAGCCCGCGCGCCAGCCGTGCGTCGGGTCCTCGCCCAGCGTCGAGCACACCAGCGGCGCGAGGAACGCACCGGCGTTGATGCCCATGTAGAAGATGGTGAACGCGCCGTCCCGGCGTGCATCGCCTTGCTCGTAGAGGTCGCCCACCATCGTGGAGATGTTCGGCTTGAAGAAGCCGTTGCCCAGCACGAGGATCACGAGGCCGATGTAGAAGAGGTTGAGGTTGCCGGGGATGGCGGAGGCGAGCGTGAACTGGCCGGCAGCCATCAGCAGGCCGCCGATGATTACGGACTTGCGCTGGCCGAGGTAGTTGTCGGCGAGCCAGCCGCCGATCAGCGGCGTGAAATACACGAAGCCGGTAAAGAGACCGTAGAGCTTGAGCGCCTCGGACTGCGACCAGCCGAAGCCGGGGTTGGTGGCCTCGACGCCTGCGATAAGCGACAGCACCAGCAGCGCGCGCATGCCGTAGTAGCTGAAGCGCTCCCACATCTCGGTGGCGAAGAGCAGGAACAGTCCTTTCGGATGGCCGAGCCAGGTTTCCCGGGCGACCGCGGGCAGGGCGGAGCTGGACATGGGTTTCTACTTCTACTTCAGGTGTTTGCGCGGGGCCGCGCGAGGCTGGGAAGTCTATCAAAAACGCAAGAGGGGACAGTCCCCACGAAGGGGACAGTCCCCTACTTGACCCCGCTCATGAGCCGCGTCACCGGCCGGCTGATGAGCAGCAGCACGATGCCGACGCCGCAGCCGTACAGCACGATGTCCATGTAGCGTCCCGGCATGGCCCCGAGGTCGTTGGGATCGAAGCTGCCGGCGATCAGTCCGGCGGTGAGCTTGCCAAGCGAGCTCGCCAGGAACCACACGCCCATCATCTGGCCGACGAAGCGTGCTGGCGCCAGCTTGGTCACGGTCGAGAGCCCCACCGGGCTCAGGCACAGCTCGCCGAAGGTGTGTACGAGGTACGTGAGCACGAGGAAGTACGCGGGCGACTGTTCCCCACCCGCCACGATCCCGGCCGCCTTCACCATGAACAGGAAGCCGAGCCCCATCAGCAGCAGGCCGAACGCGAACTTGAGCGGCGCGGCAGGGTTCAGGTTGCGGCGCGCGAGCGCGATCCACAGTGCCGAGAACACCGGCGCGAAGAGAATGACGAACGCGGGCTGCACCGACTGGAACCAGCCGGCCGGAATCTCGAAGCCGCCGACGAACCGGTCGACGTGCCGCTTGGCGAACAGGTTCATCGACGAGCCGGCCTGTTCGAAGCCCGACCAGAAGAGCGCGCAGGCGACGAACATGACGAGCACGACAACCACTCGACGACGCTCGATCCGATCGAGACCGGCGCCGAGGAACAGGTAGAGGAAGTATCCAGCGGCCATGCCAACGAGCACGAAGGCCGCGCCCTTCGCGAGCGGCGCCGGGTTCACGCTCACGAATCCGCTCATCAGCAGGAAGGCCGCAACGCACAGGAGAGCGACTGCGACGCCCAGCAGTCTCCAGTCGCGAGCCAGGCCCAGGCCGCCGTCCGGTCGATGCGCCGCCACGCCGGCGCCGCCAAGCAGTCCGCGCGAGAGCCAGAACTGCAGCATGCCGAGTGGCATTCCGACGGCCGCAGCGAGGAATCCCATGCGCCAGCCGTACCTGAGCGCGAGCCAGCCCGCGATCAACGGCCCGATGAATGCGCCCAGGTTGATCCCCATGTAGAAAATCGTGAAGCCCGCGTCGCGCCTGCCGCCGCCCTCGGGGTAGAGGTCGGCCACCAGCGTGGAGATGTTCGGCTTCAAGAGCCCAACGCCGAGGACGATTACGACGAGGCCCGCGAAGAAGAGCTGCGGCGGCCCCGGAATCGCCAGCATCAGGTTGCCGACGGTCATCATCGTGCCGCCGGCCAGCACGGCCCGCTGCGCGCCGATCAGGCGGTCCGCTATCCATCCGCCCGGCAGTGCCGCCATGAATACGGCGGCGGTGTACAGGCCGTAGACGGCGGTGGCCGTCCTGTCGTCGAAGCCGTAGCCGCCGGTCGCGACCGCATCAACGAGGAACAGCACGAGCAGCGCCCGCATGCCGTAGAACGTGAAGCGTTCCCACATCTCCGTGAAGAAGAGCGTGGCGAGGGCACGCGGGTGCCCGAAGAACCCGTTACGCGGGTCATTCACCCGGATGCGCCGCCTCGTGCCGGGCCTTGTCGGCGGCCCGCTGCCGGACGAGGTACTGGGCGAACAGGATGCCGAGCTCGTAGAGCACGTACATCGGAATCGCCATGAAGCACTGCGATACGGCGTCCGGCGGCGTGAGGATGGCCGCGACGATGAAGATGCCGAGCAGCACGTAGCCACGATGCTTCTTGAGCGACTCGACCTTGACGAGCCCGGTCGCAGCCAGCAGCACGACCGCCACCGGGACTTCGAACGCCACGCCGAACGCGAAGAACAGCAGCAGCACGAAATCGAGGTAGCTCGAGATGTCCGTCATCATCTGCACGCCTACCGGAGTGGTCGACGTGAGGAAGGCGAACATCAGCGGGAAGACCACGTAGTAGGCGAACGCGACGCCGACGTAGAAGAGCGCCACGCTCGACAGGAACAGCGGCATGGCGAAACGCCGCTCGTGCCGGTAGAGGCCGGGCGCGACGAATGCCCAGATCTGGTAGAGCACGTAGGGCATCGCGATGAACAGTGCCGCGACGATCGAGAGCTTGAGCGGCGCCATGAACGGCGCGACGACGCTGGTCGCGATGAGCGACGTGCCCTCGGGCAGCTTGTCGAGCAGGGGCTGGGCAACGAGCGTGAAGAGCTGGTTCTGGAAAAAGGCCAGCGGCACGAAGACGATGGCGGCGGCAACCAGCGAGCGGAGCAGCCGGGTGCGCAGCTCCAGCAGGTGCGATATCAGCGTGCCTTCCGCGAGCGGTTCGGCCTCACCCGGGTCTTGGCTCATCGGTCCTGTCCGGCGCCGCGGGCGGCTCCGCTGCGGGCGGCTCCGCTGCGGGGGGTACGGCGGCGGCGGTGTCGGGCGTCGCGAGGGCCGTGGTCCCCGGCTCGGCCGACGGGGCCGGTTGCGGGGCTGGGGTATGGATGGTCTGCGACGGCGGGTCCTTCAGCGGGTCGTAATGGACTTCCTGCTCGAGCTGCGTGCGCAGCTGTCGCGCCATGGACCGGGCACGACCGGCCCAGCGGCCGACGTCCGCGACAAGCTTGGGCAGGCGGGCTGGGCCCAGCACCAGCAGCGCGATCGCGCATATCAGCAGGATCTCGGTGAAGCCCACCTCGAACATGGCGGGTTCAGGCGTTCGGCTTGCTGTCGGACTTCGTGGCGCCGGCCCGCTCCTGGAAGTCCGCGTCCTTCCCGGACAGGTCGTTCAGTTGTTTCGTCTGTTCGTCGTCGCCGTCGTTCACGGCCTTCTTGAAGCCGCGCACGGCGGCACCGAGGTCCGAGCCGACGTTCTTGAGCTTCTTCGCGCCGAACAGGACCAGCGCGATGACGAGGATGATGAGCAGTTCGCGAAAGCCAATTCCCATGTCGGGTCTCCGGGACCGTCGAATGCGGGTGGCAATGATACGCGAATCGTGCGTCAGTCCCCGCCTGCCGGGGCGGTGGCACGCAGCCAGAACGTGACCGGTCCGTCATTCGTCAGGCTCACCTGCATGTGTGCGCCGAACCGGCCTGTCGCAACGCGATCCCCGAGCTGCGAGCGGGCCCTTAGCACCGTGTAATCGAACAGCGCCCGGCCGAGTTCCGGCGGAGCCGCGCGCGTGAAGCTGGGCCGCATGCCCTTGCCCGTGTCGGCGGCCAGCGTGAACTGCGGTACGAGCAGCAGGCCGCCGCCGGTGTCGAGAAGGCTCTGGTTCATGCGTCCCTGGGCGTCCTCGAAGACACGGTAGCCAATGAGACGTTCGACCAGGCGATCCGCCTGCGCCTGCGAGTCCGTCGGCTCCACTGCGACGAGGACCAGCAACCCTGGACCGATCCGGCCGACGACGACACCATCGACCTCGACGCCGGCATGCGTGACGCGTTGCAGGAGGCCGATCATCGACTCGTTTCTAACTAAATCCCATAATTAATCATAAAAAAAGACTTTTTTGTCATATTGTCACCACCAAATCAATTAGTGAGGTTTCTTTATGTAATCAAGACCCACTGGATTGGAAAATCGCTCATGCATACACGTGCCTTTGGTGATCTGAAGGAATATGCGGCTATGTGGGATATACGGTCACAACGAATGGCTACAATTCCAAAAAATCTAATAGAGAGGCCACAAAAATAGAACAGAGTGGGTGAATCAATCGTAATTCGGCGACAGAGTCTTCGCCTTCTCCGTGGCTTCCTGTGCCTGGATATTCTTGCCCCGGGCGCGCAGCGAGTCCGAGATCAGCTGCCAGGCCATCGACTGTGTGCGGTCGTCTCCGACCGACATGGCCAGAGCCTTGCGACCCATGTTCTCGGCCTGTGGGTAGTTCCGCTGGTCCATGCGCAGCCTACCCATCTCGATCCAGAGCAGCGGGTTGTTGGGCTCGATGCGCAAGGCCCGGTCGAGCGAGACCGTGGCGCCCGGCAGGTCGCCCTTCTTCCGTTGCGCCTGCGCCTGTGACACCAGCGCCTTGCTGGCCGGGCTCAACGTTGCAGCGGCCGCTTTCGGCCTTTCCCGTGGCGGAGGCGCCGGCGGTGGCACCTCCACGGCCGGCTCGGCTTCGGGTGAGGGAGCCTCGACCGCCGGCGGCGGCGCAGTCGGCACCGGTCCGCTTCCGGCCGGGCGCTGGGCGGGCTGTGCCTGGCCACCCACAGCCTTGCCGCCATCTTTCTGGAATGGCTCGATGGCGCAGCCGCCTGTTACGACGGCAAGGGTCAGGACGATCGGGAGGATTGCACGCATGGCCGCCGATTGTCCGGCCCACAGGCGTGGTAGATCAAGGCGCCGGCGGCGGATCCTGGGCCGGGACGGGCGCGTCTTCGGTGGCGGTCGCCGGATCTGTTTCGAGTCCAGCGTCCGCGCCGGGCGGACACACGTCGCTTGCATACAGTGGCGTTCCGATCTTGAACGGCATGTTCACCGCGGAGCCGTCGCAGTACGGCGATGTCTCGCGGCCCGAGTAATAGTCGATCCAGCGGTTTTCCAGTGATTCCGGCATCAACGGATCGAACGACGTCGTCGGGATCGAGGACATCAGCTTCGACCAGGCGGCGAGCGCGCCCGTCGTGCCGGTGAGGCCGGTCTGCGAGTTGTCGTCGTGCCCCATCCACACGACGATCAGGTGCGAGCCAGAGAAGCCCGAGAACCAGCTGTCGCGGTAGTCGTTCGAAGTGCCGGTCTTGCCGGCCACGACCAGCCCGGGCGGCAGCGACTTGCGCGCGGGCCGCCCCGTGCCCCGCTCCATGACTTCGACCAGCATGCGGTCGACCGTGTAGACCGCATCCGCCGGCGCCGCCTCGGCCACCTCGAGCTGGGGCGCCTTCAACTGCTTGCCGGACTCGGCCAGCACCGCGCGCACGGAGCGCAGCGGCGAGCGGAATCCGCCATTCGCGAGCGTGTTGTACATGCGCGCGACTTCGATCGGGCTCAGGTTGGTCGCGCCAAGCAGCATGGACGGATACTCGGCGGGCTTCTCGTCGAGAC
>Ga0315283_10001512_pt1 | contig 18747 bp, 16 predicted proteins | sample YL17G09_0_MG_FD_204541 | JGI IMG/M metagenome (GOLD analysis project Ga0315283, IMG submission 204541) | Sediment microbial communities from Yellowstone Lake, YNP, Wyoming, USA - YL17G09_0 | ecosystem: Environmental > Aquatic > Freshwater > Lake > Sediment | place: USA: Wyoming | collected... | reverse complement strand
TCGAGCCTGCTGCGGCGATAGCTGAGGACGGGAAGATCAAGATGCGAGTCGAGGCCGGTATCGCCATGGCCGGGAAAGTGCTTCACCGTGGCGATGCCGCCCCCGTCGGCCGTTCCCCGGACGAACGCCGTCACCATGTCACGCACAAGGGAGGGGTCGTCGCCGAAGGCGCGCGTGTTGATGACCGGGTTGTCCGGATTCGTGTTGATGTCGGCCACGGGGGCGTAATTCTGATGGATGCCGATCGCGCGGGCTTCCATCGCCACCACTTTCCCCATCCGGTAGGCCAGCTCGGGGCGCCGGGTGGCGCCGAGCGCCATCGCATCGGGGAAGGAGGTCCCGCGCCGGACCCTCATTGCGATGCCCCGTTCGAAATCGCCCGCAACCAGGAGTGGAATGCGGGCAAGGCTCTGCAGGCGGTTGATCAGGACCGCCTCCTCGTACACATCCCCTTGCGCCATGATGAGGCCACCGATCCTCCGTTCTCTCACCAGGCGCACGAGACGCTCGTAGGCATCACTGTCGGTGCTGAAATAGTGCCCGTAGGACCGGACCATCACCATCTGCGCCACCTTCTCTTCAAGCGTCATCGATGCGATGATCGAGTCGAGTGAACCGGGGAGAGTCCACTGGGCGGAGTCAGACAATGCGGGGCGGGCGCGGACCGCCTCGGGGCGCCATGTGGCGGGAGGGGGGGTGACCGTCCGGCACGAGGCGGCGAGCAGGAGGAGGGAGAAGATGAGTGGGAGAGTGCGATTCACTGATCATGATTCCTTGAGTCGTGCCTGCGCCATCAGAAGGGCCCCCTGCGCCGGGCCGTGGACGGGGGGATGGAAGATCGCACGGGGAAGTTGCCCAACGATCGCGTCGCGCAGCAATCGGGTGTACAGATTGTCATGATCGATGAGGCCGCCGATGAAGGCTACCCCGGCGGTCTCCCCGAGGTCGAGCCGGCGGGCAACCGCCCCCACCTGCCCGGCAAGGATCCCGGCGGCGTTCCCCAGGATCGCCAGCGCGACACCGTCTCCTCCGGCGGCAGCTTCGATCACCAGGGGAGCCACCGAGGGGACATCAAACTTCGCACGGTAGACCGCGGCGATCAGCTCCTCGCGCGTCGAGAATCCGAACCGAGCGGCGACCTTGGTCCGCAACGTGCCCGAGTCTCCCCTCCCGTCGATATCCAGCGCGACAGACCTGAGTGCCTGCTGTCCTATGAAGTAACCGCTCCCCTCGTCGCCAAGCACCCGTCCCCATCCCCCGATCCGCACAATCGTGTGGCTCTTTCCGATCACGACCGATCCGGTCCCCGCAATGGCCACGATCCCCGGTTTGCCCGCGAACGCCCCCTCGAGCGCTACGCGGGCGTCGCTCTCGATGATGATCGGAACCTCAGGGGTGCCGCCAGCCGCCAAGATTGTACGGACCGCGGCGGCGAGCTCCCCCCGTTCCCGATCACCCCCCGCTCCCGCCAAACCGATCACCGCCGCTCCGATCTCCTCCGGTCTGCGTCCCCCCTCGTGGCAGCAACGAGTGATGAGTTCCGCCAGGTTCACGGCAGCGACATCCAGTCCCATCACGAACTGATTCGAGGGGCCGGCCTCTGCCCGGGCGATGATGGTCCCCTCCGCATCCGCAAGGAGGCCAAGCGTTTTCGTTCCCCCGCCGTCAGCACCGAGGAGAAGGCTCCGTTGGATCATCGATGATCGCGCATGGTATATCTCATCAGAGCGTCACCCGGATGGCCGCGCAGGCTCCGCGCGGAGCGATGCCGGCGTCGAGCGTGATCGTGGTCGACCCTGCGTTGAGCCGGATGAGATGCGCGCGGTCGCCGCTTCGTTCATTGGTCCTGATTGCGGCAAACGGCGCGTCGATGAGCGAATACAGATAGACCCCCCCCAGAAACGCGACCGACGCCCATCCCCATGGCGTGATAGAGTCATGGGTCGGTCCGATATCTGCTCCGATAACCAGTCCGATCGACGTGACGAAAAGTCCGGTGAGCACGCACCCCTTCACCGTCTCCCCCGCGTAGATATGCCCCAGACCCGGAACAAAGACCGAGAGCGCTCCGGCGAGTTCGGGATTCTTCACAGGACGCACTGCAGCAGCAGAATCACCGGTCGCTTCCGGCGTCATCTCTGTGGCCAACGCGTGTGCCGGCGCCCGCCCCCCTGGAGCGCACCCCTCCGGGGCCTGCCCCTCTGGGGCCTGCCCCTCTGGGGCCTGCCCCCCCGGTGCGGCACAGGCCAGCAGGGACACGCACAACAGGCAGACAGACAGGACGAATATCAGATGTTTCTTATTGCGCATCGTGAGCGCCTCGGTGGAATGACTTTTCCCCATCCCGCAGAACGCCCCGGTCTGCCCGGGGGACGCGGTCATGTGCTCAGTTTTTCCCATCCATGCACGCTCATGCCCCGATAGATGAACGCTCCCGCGAGGATCCCCACCGCGAGGAACCCCGCACCGATCCAGGGATCCCCGAGTATGATCTTCCCCGCCCCGAAGAGGAAAGCATAGATCATGAGGCACCCCGCCAGCCAGTTCCCGAGATTGAACAGACCATCGTGCTGCGGCTCGATCTCTGTTGCCTGGGCGGCGATCGGCCCCCATCCGGTCGGATTCGGCCGGACCCGCCGGTAGAACGCAAGGAGCTTGTCGTTGGGTTCGGGGTTCGTCAGGTAGGTGACCGTCAGCCAGACCGTGGAGGTGACGGCAACCGTGATCAGCAGGAGCCAGGCGAACTGTTCGGGCACCCCTTCATCGAACTTGAAGCCGACCGTGAGAACGACCGAGGTGACGAACGCCGCCGCCATGGCCGAGATCTCGCTCCAGGCGTTGATGCGCCACCAGAACCACCGGAGGATATAGACAAGTCCCGTTCCCGCCCCGAGCGCCATCAGGAGCTTCCAGGCCCCCACGATGGAATCCATGTAGAACGTCACGACCGCCGAGAGAAGCATCAGCAGAAGCGTCACCCCCTGGGAGATGGTGACGTAATGCTTCTCGGTTTTCGAGCGGGCCAGAAAACGCCTGTACACGTCGTTGACGAGATAGCTCGCCCCCCAGTTCAGCTGCGTTCCGATCGTCGACATGTATGCCGCCGCGAACGCCGCGAGCATCAGTCCGCGCAGGGCCGCCGGCAGATCGCTGATCAGGATCCGCACATAGCCCGATTCGGGATCAGCGGCAAATGCGGGATCCCCCTGGAAGCGTGCGACCGCGACAAGGCCGACGAGGATCCAGGGCCACGGGCGCAGGGCGTAGTGGGCGACGTTAAACCAGAGGGTCGCAAGGAGCGAGTGACGCTCGTCTTTGGCGCAGAAGATACGCTGCGCCACGTACCCCCCCCCTCCCGGCTCCGCGCCGGGATACCATGAGGCCCACCAGTTGACCGCCAGGTAGACGAAGAAGGTGATCATCGGCATCCAGGCGGAGTTCAGATCGGGGACGAGAGAGAGGATCGAGCCACCGCTGCGTGTGCTGTCGATCGCATGGAGCTGTGCCATGAGACTCCCCATCCCCCCGGATGCGTTCACCGCGAAGACGGCCAGCAGAATGACCATCCCCATCTTGAGGACAAACTGGAACAGGTCGGTCCAGAGGACCCCCCAGAGGCCGGAGAGCGTGGAGATCGATGCGGTGATCGCCATGATCGCAAGCGCGATGACGAGCGCTTCGACCTTCGTCACGCCGAGGACCAGGACGAGGATCTTGACGATGGCGAGGTTGACCCACCCCATGATGATGAGGTTGATCGGAAGTCCGAGGTAGAGAGCCCGGAAGCCGCGCAGAAAAGTCGCCGGTGCGCCGCTGTACCTGATCTCCGCGAACTCCACGTCCGTGAGCACCCCGGCCCTGCGCCAGAGTTTCGCGTAGAAGAACACCGTCAGCATGCCGCTGAAGACCATGCTCCACCAGATCCAGTTCCCCGCGATGCCGTTCCTGGCGACCAGCCCCGTCACCACCAGCGGCGTGTCCGCGGCGAATGTCGTCGCAACCATCGAGGTCCCGGCAAGCCACCAGCTGACATTGCGCCCCGACAGGAAGAAATCGCTCACGCTCTGCGTCGCCCGCTTGCGCAGGTAGAGCGCGACCGCGAGGTTGAAGATAAAATAGAGAGCGATGACAAGGAGGTCGATCGGTGTAAGTTGCATGGAGAATGCTCCATTATGTCTGAGACGGACTGTGTGCAGACTGCGGGAACGTTAGGAGTTCCGCCGGATCATCGCCGCGCCATTGCCGGCGATGATGGTGACCGAACAGCCGATGAACGTATGCCACGTGAAATCGATCGACGTCCCCAGGATCACCCACGTCATCGCCGTGAGACCGGCAATGAAGCCGATGAAGGCGTCGATCTGTGCTGTCTTCGGGAAGAGAAGCCCGAGGAAGAACGTTCCCAGGAGACCGCCATAGGTGAACGACGCGATCCTGAGGCCGATCTCCACCACCGGGTGTCTGGTGTCGGTGAAGAGCATCGCGCCTCCGATCAGAACGAGCCCCCAGAAGAGCGTCAGGAGGCGTGACCAGCGTACCTCGGCACCGGGCCCGAGCGATTCCCCCCGTTTCGTCCTCTTGAAGATATCAAGAAATGTCGAGGATGCAAGCGAGCTGATGGAGGATGAGAGGCTCCCCATGGCGGAGGCGAGCACGCCGGCGATGAGGAGTCCAGCAAGGCCATGCGGGAGATGATCGACGATGAAGCGGGGGAAGATCTCGTCCGAGGAGCGTGCCCCCATCTCCTGAAACGGCACCCCTCTGTAGAATGCGTAGAGGCAGAGCCCCAGGACAAGGAAGAAGGCGAATTGCACGACGACGAGCGACGCGTCGAGGAGCAGGGCCTTCTGGCTATCGCGGGCCGACCGGCAGCCGAGAAGACGCTGGACCAGGAGCTGGTCGGTGCCGTGGGAGGCCATCGTGAGGAACGTCCCCCCGAGGAGTCCCCCCACCAGCGTGTAGGGGGCGCCGAGGAAGTCCATGAAGCCCGTGCCAAACGAGAGGTTGATGATGGAAAACTTGTTTCCCCCATCCCGCGTCGCATAGCTCACGACGTCCTGCCAGCCGTTCGGCAGGCTGTGCAGTATGAGGAACACCGAGGCGGCCGCGCCGCTCAGGTAGATGACGAGCTGCACGACGTCCATCATCACCACGGCTTTCAGCCCCCCCCGGTATGTGTAGATCAGCGTGAATCCCCCGATCAGAAGGATGCTCGGCGCGTAGTCCAGGCCGGTGATCAGGTGGACCGGGATCGCCGTGGCAAAAAGCCTGACCCCTGAAGCGAGGACCCGCGTGACAATGAAAACGGTCGATGTGAAGGTGCGGAGAGGGAGACCGAATCGCTTTCCCAGGAAGTCGTACGCGGTTTCAAGGTCCCCTCTATAATAGGCAGGGATGAAGAACAGGCTCACCAGCAGCCGGCCGATGAAATAGCCGGCGACGAGCTGTAGAAAGTGCATGTCCGACCTGTAGGCCAGCCCGGGTATGCTGATGAAGGTCAGCGTGCTGGTTTCGCCGGCGACAATGGAGATGCCGACCGACCACCAGGACATGGCCTTGCCCCCGAGAAAGTATTCCCGCGACGTCAATTGCTTACCGGCGAGAAGGGGGCCGGCAATGGTGACGCCGGCGAGATAGACAAGAACGATAGTGTAATCGAGGAGAGAAAAACCCAAGCCGGACCCCGGGATAATAAGTGCAGGGCAATGTAAGGATCAGTCGGATTCAATTCAAGCTTTCGATCCTCCCTTTCTTTTCTTATACTGGGTGACCAGCTTTTTCACTCTCACGGAGTCCAGATGCCCGAAACCCTGAACCCATTATCCCCCGGAGATCCATCGGTGCCCGGAGGGCCGCCCCCCGAGCCGCCGTCGGTTCTCCGCCAGACGGTCGGTGAGATCACCCAGCCGTTCATCGATCTCTTTCGCGCCTCGCGGGCTCTCTGGGGGATCAACGTCTCCTATCTGCTCGAAGGACTGACGTACTTCGGGGTGGTCGGGCTCCTCGCCATCTTCTTCAATGACTACATCGGCCTGGACGACATCAGCGCCGGACAGATGGTCGGGTTTCTGACCGCGGGCATCACGCTGGGCATGTTGGTGCTCGGCGCGACCGTGGACATCTTCGGCCCGAGAAAGGCGCTCCTTCTCTCCCTCTCCCTGATGCTGGTCGGACGCGTCCTGCTCACACTCAGTCCCGACCTGGGCACCAAGGGACTCTGGTCCTCGTCTCACCTCCTCGCTATGGGAGGACTTCTCGGCATCGTCGCCGGATACGGCATCTACCAGCCTGCGTGCTATGCTGCGGTCAGGCAGTTCACCACCGTCAAGACCGCCGCGATGGGCTACGCGATGCTTTACGCCCTGATGAACCTGGGGGGCTTTCTCCCCGGGCTCATCTCCCCCCCGGTCCGGAAGGGGTTCGGCATCACCGGGGTCTTCTGGGTTTATGTGGCATTGACCGTGGCGGGAATCCTCGTGATCGCCGTGCTTCTGACGCGCAAAGCCATCACGGAGGCGGAAGCGGAGGCATCGAAGGACAAGAACGAGCCTCCCGAGGATAAGAAGACGCTCAAAGAGCAGATCTCGTTCTACCTGAAGAATTTTCCGTTGAAGGACGCGCGGTTCATGTTCTTCATCTTCGCCCTGATCCCCGTGCAGACCCTCTTCGCGCATAACTGGCTGACACTCCCCCAGTATTGCCACCGGGCCTTCACCGGACTGGTCAGCGACAATTTCGAGTTCTTTGTCAACTTCAGCCCGATCCTCATATTTATCCTGACGCCCGTCGTCACGGCGCTGACGTCGAAGAAGGATACCTATATGATGATGATCGCAGGGACGTTCGTGATGGGGGCGCCGGCTTTTATTCTGGCGCTCGGGCCGAGCATGACCACGCTGTTCGCCTACCTGATCCTCACGACGATCGGCGAAGCGATGTGGTCTGCCCGTTTCCTGCAGTGGGTGGCGGAGATCGCGCCGAAGAACATGACCGGGATCTACATGGGGATCGGACAGTTTCCCTGGTTCCTCACCAAGGTCATCACCAGCATGTACAGCGGATGGTTCCTGATGCATTACTGCCCGGCCGGGGTTCCACCGGAGCAGATGCATACGGAAACGATGTGGTTCATCTACGGAGTGATCGCGGTGATGAGCCCGGTGGCGCTCATCCTTGCGAGGAAATGGATGAAGAAGGGATTCAGGGAGCGGGCTGCCTGAACATGTCCGAACCCCTGGCTAGAGGGTATTCCCCTGAGAGATTCCCTCTGTAAGTCCCCCCCCCTGGGCTTCGAACTCCCTGCCTCAAGGATGTACCAATGACGGCGGGGCTTGCGCGCGAACTCAGTCAGGCAAGCCAATCTTTCTCAGCAAAGCTGCAAACCGTGGATCGGACCGAAGTCCCGCGTAATGTGGCGTAAGGGTAATATTGAGAAGACCTATGGGGTTGAACATATAGAGAGAGTCGAGTTCGGAGAACGCCTTGTCAGCCTCACCCACGCATGCGTATGATTCCGCAAGGGAAGCGGACCTGCCAAACGAGACCGAGGAGGTCTTTTCCATTCTGTCAATGACCGCCAATGCTCGTTTCCTCTCTCCGCATTTCACCAAAAACCAGACGTAATAACTCCAACTTGCTTTCTTGAATTCCTCTCGTGCTTTGTCCAGGGACCCTTCAAGGAAATACATGCGTCCAAGTTCACCAGGAAGGTCATAGGCCGATGGATCCGCTGCCATATCTATCGCTTTCTGCAACTGTTCGATAGCAGCCTGATGATTGTCGGTCTGGGCGTAGCACAAGCCCAGCCAGACATTGGCAATCCAGGAAAGCGGGTCCAAAGATACGGCCGTTTGAAGTTCAACAAGCGCCTTATTGATTCTCCCGGTACGCAATAAGAGCAGACCGTACTCTCGATGAGCATTCCATTCTTTGGGGTTCGACTCGATAGCGCGCTTGTACGACTGCTCCGCAGCTTTCCAGTCCCATTCATAGAAATTCTGGATAAGGCTGATTGCCACCAATCCCTCTGCAAGCGTGGAATCAAGCTCGAGCGCCCTTTCTGCAGCGGAAAGTGATTGGCGATGGTACTTTGGTTGAGCTCCCGAATGCAGGTCAAGCATGAAATACATGTCTGCTAAACCCGCCCACGCCAATGCGTACTGTGAATCCGTCTTGATCGCCTGCTGATAATAGGACAAGGCCTTTGGATCGTCTTCACTGGTTTCGCGGAATCTGAAATACCGGCCCTTGAGATAGAGGGCATATGCATTCGGATTGTCGGTTTGCCATTTCGAGAGTTTAGCCCTTTCATCGCTGAGCAGCGTGAGCTTCAGCTTCTCCGCAATAGCCAATGCAATGTCGCCTTGGGTGGCAAAAACATCCTTCAGCTCGCGATCGTACGTCTCCGACCAGAGATGATAGCCATCACTGACATTGATCAATTGTGCGGTAATCTTAAGTTTATCGCCTGCTTTCCTGATGCTTCCCTCGAGCACCATGCTGACCCCCAGCGCCCTTCCGATCGTGCGAATGTCTTCGGCTCTACCTTTAAAGGTAAACACCGAGGTTCTGGCCGGAACCTTGAGTTCCTTGATGAGGCTGAGTCGACTGATGAGTTCCTCCGTCATTCCATCGCAGAAATATTCTTGATCTTTCTGTGGACTCATATCAACGAACGGAAGGACGGCGATCGACTTGCCTTCGCTTGCTGCCGGCTTCGACGGCCACAAGAAATAGGCGGTAGTGATCACCGCGACAACACCAATCGCACTCCCGATCAAGAGAGGAATCTTCAATCCCTTCTTCTGTTTCTTTGTCGCTGGAGCTATCTGCTGCCGAACTTCTCTTAATGCATCGACAACATTCTCTGCAGCTTGATACCGTTTTGTCTTGTCCTTTTCCAGAAGACGATCAATGATCTTTTGATACGCCGCCGGGGCATCCTTTCTTTGCGAGTTGACGGGCGGGGGATCATCATTCAGGATGGAATAGCTCAACGCGGTCTCAAATTCGCCCCGGAATGGCAGGCGCGATGTCGCAAGCTCATACAAGACAACTCCCAGCGAGAAGATGTCAGATCGGTGGTCAATCTCCTCGCCTCGTATTTGCTCCGGGGACATATATGCGGCTGTGCCGACGGTCGTGCCTGTTCTTGTAACGTGCACGCTTCCACGGAGCTTCGCCAGCCCGAAGTCTGTGAGCTTGACTGTTCCTTCCTCCGTCAACATCAGATTGTCCGTCTTTATATCACGATGGACAATGTGATGCCGGTGAGCATGTGCCAGTGCCTCAGCTGCCTGGATCCCGTAATCAAGGGCCTCACCGATCGAGAATTCCGCATCCTCCGACTTGAGATCCTTCAGCCTCGACTTGAGTGTACCGCCGGGTATGTACTCCAGGACGAGGAACTTCTGGCCCTCGACCTCATCTATATCAAAGATCGTGGCAATGTGTGGGTGGTTGAGTGCAGAGATCGCCTTCGCCTCCTGCAGGAATCGAGCCTTGTCCTCTGCGCTGACAGTGATTTGCTGAGGCAGGAACTTGAGAGCTACGAGGCGGTCCAGCTTGGAGTCGTGGGCCTTGTAGACAACGCCCATGCCGCCTTCGCCGAGCTTTTCGAGGATTCTGTAGTGGGAGACAATCTGACCGATCATCGGAAACCTACACAAGTGTGTATGATTCCTACGGCACGTGGAACCAACGGTGCGGCGGAAAGATAGGGGAGTAGAAAGTCAATATCAATCGGCGATCGACAGCGGACAATCCACGATTGACGATGGCAAGGGAAGGGGGTTCAGCCGTCAGGCGAGCACCCCGGAAATCAGATGCCCGCCATATTCCACACCGACAGTTCGCACTCGTCATTATGGGGTACCATCACCGGATACCACACACACCGCGGCGCACCCATCACAGAGACAGATCTTCTCATGATCCGCCTTGGCAGATGCGAGAGATTTCCACGAGCCTTCAGTGTTCACCGTGCGCGCGTGAGCGGTACAAAGCGGACTGGGGCCAAGGACTGCGTGACCACATTGTCACCCTCCTTCTTCACCAGCGTGAGTGCCTGTACCGACTCGGGCGGGCCGACGGGAATGACCATCACCCCGCCATCCCTGAGCTGATCGACAAGCGGTCCCGGTATATTCTCCGCAGCCGCGGTGACAAGGATCGCGTCGAACGGCGCGTGCTCCGCCCATCCGAGATACCCGTCCCCCAGGCGGACGACGACGTTTGCGTATCCCAGATCCCGAAGGCGTGCAGACGCGGAGCGCGCGAGATCCGAGAGAATCTCGATGGTGAACACGCTATCCACGATTTCGGCAAGGACGGCGGCCTGATATCCCGAGCCCGTGCCGACCTCGAGCACGCGCTGGCCGCGATGCGGCCTGATGTACTCCGTCATGAGTGCAACGATATAGGGCTGGGAGATGGTCTGGCCTTGGCCGATGGGGAGCGGCGTGTCTTCATACGCGCGATGCGCCAGCCAATCAGGCACAAAGAGGTGACGCGGGACGGTACTCATTGATCGTATCGTGGCTGTGTCGAGGACGCCGCGGGAGACAATCTGGTCCTGTACCATCCGCGAGCGAGCTTCATCGACACGTTCCTGCCCACATCGCCCGCCAGTGGCAACAACAACGGCAATCAGCACGAATGCTCGTACCGTTCTGCGAAATCCCACGACAACGTCCGTAGTGTTATTCATGGCGGATATCGTGTATTGACGTCCAGGCGCTGCGTGAGTATATCGTCGTGTACCCCATCGGCAAAGACCGAGTCATCGAACGTTCGGCCGAACGGATTGAAGTGGAGAACCGCGATCGATTTCTTCCGGAGATGGCTCGACTCCCCGGCTTCTCTCCTCAGGAAGAACCATGCACCAAGGGCAACAACAACGAGTGTGGCAGCTGTAAGCAGCGCGCGGGTCCGGCGACCCCGGGTTAGGGCGGGCCCGGGTGAGGCTGCCAGCGAAGATGTGGACGTGGGGTGAATGTTCCGTAGGTCGACAATGAGCTCGTCAGCGTGCTGGTACCGGTCTTTCGGAGCTTTCGCCACAGCATTGGAGACAATCTCCGCCACGTTTTTGGGGACACCGGTCCGGAGTGCGGTAATGGGTCCAGGCTCGGCATTAATGATGGGATACATCAGGGCGTTCTCGTATTCCGCATCAAACGGACGCTTTCCGGAGATCATCTCGATATCGGTTCTGTGATCGGCTGGCTCACCCCGAGTTTGCTCGGGCGACATGCATGCTGCTGTGCCGAGCGTGGACCCTGTTTTCGTGAGCATCGTCCTGCCGGAGAGTTTTGCCAGGCCAAAATCGACGATCTTGGCAACACCGTCGGACGTAATCATAATATTGGCCGGCTTGATGTCGCGATGGACGATGCCGTGCTCATGAGCTTTTGTGAGCCCCTGAGCGACTTGCATGGCGATATCGACGGCCTCTTCGATCTTCAACGGTCCGCGCTCGATCTCCTTCTTGAGGGGTTCCCCGTCATAGAAGTCCATGACGATGAAGAGCTGCCCATCATCGGTCTGGTCGATATCATGGACCGAACAGATATTATTGGGCTGGGGGGCGGAGGCAGCTTTGGCCTCGTGGATGAATCGCTGCTTGGCTTCGGGATCGGGGGTAAGGTCGGAAGGGAGGAACTTTAAGGCGACGGAGCGGTCGAGCTTGAGGTCCTGGGCCTTGTAGACAACACCCATGCCTCCGCCACCTAGGTGCCCAAGAATTTTGTGGTGGGAAACAACCTGGCCGATCATGGGAATCTCCACTTGCGTGAGTGATCCCAATGGCACAAGGAATCAGCGATACGGCGGTAAGATAGGGAAGAGGAGGGGGAGAATCAACGCACGGCTGTTTGCCGCAGGTGTCCGCGCAGAATTGGAGAAGCCCGCAGGTGCGGGCTTCGTTGCTCATTGAATTGATGCGGGGCGGACGGCGGTCTCAGCGAACCCCGATGGTTGTCACGGTGGCTTGGGAAGAGCGGAGTGACGCTCCGGCAATTACGTATGTATCCCAACTACGTGGAAGGGAGACGTGCTGGTATTTCATTCGCAAAGGGAACGCTTTTTCCCCAAACAAACTCTGGATCAAGGTCGGCTCCGCATGGCCATTCGATGGTTCCGAAACCGACTCTCACCTCTCTGAACATCTCAACGTCTCTTAACTTTTGGAACACTCCGAACGAAAGGAAGGGCGAAACATCGAGTACGCGCCGCTCCATACTTGTGAAAGTCAGCAGGAGTTTGTGGTCATCCAGGCATTGAGCGTCTTTGATACGCGGGCTCATTAGGTCCTTACAATAATGGAGTGATACGGAACGGTTCTTCGCCGTTCATTACCAGATCCCAATCTGCGTTCAGCTCATCTTTGTGTAACTCTGCCCACGCTTCGATCAATTTTCTCTGTCGTGCGGGAATATCCCCGTCAGTAAAGACACCGTTTTGAAATTCGTGGCGAGCTCCATATTCTCCATAGTAAGCGTGGAAATGGGCAGGTTTGTGTTCTCCAGGCGCATAGTACATCCCGTAGAACATCGAAATGGTTGGCACGCATCCCTCGACCATGTATCCAGGATCCTAAACGACCTGGCTAAAGATACGGTCTTTTCTTGAAGCGAAACAGCCATGAATCTCCGACTAGCTGCTGTAGTAACTGTCCTGCAGATTCCTCTTCATAAAAAAAACACAGCCTAAAACCATTCGATTTTGGGCCGTGCAGAGCGGGGTGGACGGCGGTCTCAGCGAACCCTCATTTTATTGGTCAGAGGGCCTGTTTTGTCGGAAGCCAGGAATTGAATCCCGCCAGTCCTTCGTTCCAATTAACAATGCGCAAATACGCGCGCGCTTGATAGTTTCACTTGAAACAGACATATTGTTACCAGATATCAATAAATGGTAACGATATGTCTGGCCTGCGCATGAAGAAGAATCCCATTGAAATATTCAACTCTTGCGGCGGTCAACTCAGGATGACCGACGCGGTCAAGCACGGCATCACGCGATATATGCTCTATTCACTGAGAGACAAAAAGATCATAGAGCAGATCAGCCGGGGCACGTATCGGCTGGTGGCGCTTCCGCCAATAAGCTCTCCCGATCTGGTCACCGTGGCCCTCCGGTTTCCCAACGCTGTTGTTTGTCTGGTGTCTGCACTGGTGTATCACGATATCACGACACAGATTCCACATGCCGTCTCTATTGCCGTGCCGCGAGACTCACGGCTTCCATCACTTGATTATCCTCCCATCAAAGCGCATAGATTCTCGAAGAAAGGATACGAATCGGGGATTATTGAGCATCGCATTGATGGCGTATCAGTGAAAATCTACAGCCCCGAGAAAACCATCGCCGACTGTTTCAAATTCCGGAACAAGATTGGCATAGACGTTGCACTAGAAGCGCTCAAACTCTATCGATCCCGAAAGAAGTTCGATTCAATTGCGCTTGTGAAGTATGCAAGAATATGCAGAGTTGACAATATCATGCGACCATATCTGGAATCGCTGTTGTGAAGAACGTCACCAATACGTCAGCATCGGTTCATCAACGCTTGCTTAACCGTGCGCGGCAGGATGGGAGGCCGTTCAATGAACTACTGCAGTACTACTCGATGGAAAGGTTCTTGTATCGTCTCTCGTTGTCTGATCATGCGCAACGATTTGTTCTTAAAGGAGCATTGCTATTGAGGGCATGGCGTTCGCCTGAAACCCGACCGACGATGGATATCGACTTTCTGGGGAGAACGAGTTGCGAGGCCGAGGACATCATATCCCAGATTCGTGATGTCATCTCGACTGAAGTGAGCCCGGACGGATTGGCGTTCGATCCTGATTCCATCCGGGCCGAACAGATTACGGGGGAAGCAGAATACCAGGGGCTTCGAATTCGATTCCGCGGTGCGTTAGGCTCTGCAAGGATTGCCATGCAGGTCGACATTGGTTTCGGAGACATCGTCTTCCCCGGGAATGAAACAATTGATCTTCCGACGATGTTGGATGACCCACCTCCCACATTACTCTGTTATAGCAAGGAAAGTGTCATCGCGGAAAAACTTCAAGCGATGGTGAAGCTGGGTCTGCTCAATAGTCGGATGAAAGACTTTTATGATATCGAGTTGCTTTCTCGTCAGTATGATTTTGAGGGGTCTGATCTGGCGGAGGCGATTCGAATAACGTTCAAAGAACGAGGCACGCAGATGCCGGCACACGTCGATGCATTCTCTGATGCATTCATCAACACCAAGCAGGTCCAATGGAAGGCATTCAGGAAAAGACTGCAGAGAGAGGACGTTGCTGTGGAATTTCGGGATATTGTGTCGGCTATAGAGAAGTTTGTCAGGCCCATCGTTTCTGGGCTTTCGAGCGGCAAGACCTTCCATGAAAAATGGAGAGCTCCAGGTCAGTGGCGTTGAATCTGGAAAGGAGCGGGAGTGGTTCAAACGGCGAAACCCTCAACCTGGATCAGATTGAGGGTTTCTTGTGCTGGGCGGACGGGGGTCTCACCGACCCCTGTTGGTGCTGAAAATCGCTCTTCCTGGGCAGGAATGGGCGGTCAGTGCGAACACCAACGGGCAGTTGAACCTGAATCCAAAACGATGTACCTTTTCTCGTAACCATGCCATCTCTCTATATCATAGGAGGTCCAAACGGTGCGGGGAAGACAACCCTCGCTAGGACTTTGTTGCCGGAGTATCTGAAAGTTGTGAACTTTGTGAATGCAGATTCCATTGCAGGCGGGCTGTCAGCCTACGACCCTGAATCCGTTGCGATCGAAGCAGGAAGGATTATGCTGCGTCGCATCCATGAACTCGCCGATTCGAAGCAGGATTTTGCATTTGAAACGACTCTTGCCTCGAAATACTTCATCCAATTCGTGCAGGATGTCAAGCGGAATGGATACTCGGTAACCCTCATCTATGTTTGGTTGAAATCAGTGAATTTGGCGCTCCGGCGCATACGCCACCGTGTGGCCCATGGCGGTCACGACATTCCCAAGGAGGTAGTCCGTCGCCGGTACGATCGGGGAATTGCGAATCTCCGCTCCAGCTACATCCCCCTGGCGGACGCATGGTATGTTTTTGATAATTCGACCTCAGCGCCAGTGCTTGTGGCGGAACGGCAGTTCAGCAGCGAACCGGTGGTGTATCAAGGTCCAGTTTGGAAGAAGCTTTGGGAGGGTGCATGACAAAGCAGCAGCGCAAGACACGGGAACTCATCATCGAGGGTGTGAAGGAATCTGTGGCAAGGGCTCTGGAGCGCCATAAGAAATTGGGTGAATCGGTGGCGGTCTGGAAGGATGGGAAAGTCGTGATGCTCAAGCCAAGCCAAATCCCTTCCAGGTCGGGCCGTCAGTATTGATGGGTGCGTATTGCTTCCTGAGGTCGAAGGTGACGGCTGGTACTTGTCTGGGAAGACCCTTCATCAAGTGGTACCATCGGGGGAAACGATGGAACAACATATGCCTCTTGTCCGGAAGTCATGGACAGGAGGCATTTGGTTTGTGGGATGGTCATGTACAAATGACATGACAACTGCTCAATCGAAAGGTGTCCACCGAAAAGAAAATGCCCGAATCTGAATCGATCCGGGCACTTCTGGCGGGGCGGACGGCGGTCTGAGCGAACCCTGATCGTGCTGAAAATGCCGTTAACCGCGGCACCCGGATACGCCCTTCGGGTGAGAAGACTTGGCCGGCATCATGTTCGAGACGACCTTCCCCCCGGAGAGATCCCACTTCTGCCCCCTTCAATATGCAGCGGTCGAATTCGCCGTCATAGGCGAGTATTCTCGTCCGACTCCCCGACCTCCCCCTTGGATGAAACGAAGGAAACTTCTTGACATTGTATACTGTATATAGTATACTATGTGAAACATAGTATGTTATACACCGTACACCATAACATGACAACAACACTCTTCGACAATCTCCGGTTGGAATTGCGCCGCGGCTGCCTCGTCATTGCGGTGCTGGCCGAACTCCAGGACGAGCAGTACGGCTACTCGCTTCGAAAAGCCCTTAATGACGATGGCTTGTCCATCGACCAGGGGACGCTCTACCCGTTGCTCCGACGCTTGGAACAACAGGGCCTTCTGACCAGCGTATGGCGTGAAGAAGAGAACAGGCAGAAACGGTTCTATCGGCTCTCGGCGGAGGGGAAAGTCGTGCTCAAACTCCTTTTGACGGAATGGAAGAGCATCAACAATTCAATCAAGAGCATAATCTGAGGACCAAAATATGGAGCTCATAGAACGGTACTTGCAGGCGGTGAATTTCTGGCTTCCAAATCGTCAGGCGGGAGACATCCTTGCCGAGCTGTCGGATGACCTCCGTTCGCAAGTTGAGGAACAGGAGGCGGAACTTGGCCGGGCACTTAACGAGAGCGAGATCGAGGCCACGTTGAAACGCTGCGGCCACCCGATGCTTGCCGGCGGCCGTTATCTGCCGCAACAGTACCTGATCGGTCCGGCCCTCTTTCCGACATACTGGCTCCTGATAAAGATCATCTTCCTCTGGATCCTGATCCCGGTTTTTCTGCTTGTTGTCGGGCCCATCGTCTTTGTGGCCTCGTCGGATGATACCCTGTCAATTGTCGGCAGCCTTTGGGGATCGTTCTGGATTACAGCGTTCATGGCGCTCTGTACGATCACTGTGCTCTTTGCGACGCTCGAGCGGTATCAGGTCAAAGTCAGTCTGTTCGAGAAATGGAATCCGGCCAAACTACCTCCCCTTCGCACCGGCCGTCGGATCCCCCGCAGCTCTTCCATTGTTGAGATCGTCTTCAGCGTGCTCGCCATACTCTGGTGGACGAGAATTGTGCAGTTTCCCGCCGTCTACGGGATTGAACAGGCTGGGATACACAACTGGTCATGGGGATCGGTCTGGCTCGATTTCTCTCGAACGTGCTTCGTGCCGGTTCTTCTCCTCCTCTTCGCCGGTGTTGCTATCGGGGGCCTGAACCTTGCAAGGCCGGTCTGGACTCGATCGCGCTGGGGCATACTGCGGCTATGGAACTTATCTCGACCGGGACTCTCTTCTCTGTTCTTATCCCCACTGGTCGGATTTCACCGCGATGTCGCAGCTGATCTCAGGAGAACACGCCACGATGCAGGGCATGGCATTTACCGCGACCCTCACAAACATGATTGTCTACCTGATCATGCTCGTTGCCGCGCTCAGTTACGCCGGACAGGGAGCCTACCACTTTGCCCGGTTCGTCCGATCGAATTTAGATCTCAGAGAGCGGAAAACTGATACATGAATTTGATATACCAGAGTTTAAGCAAGTGACTGCGGTCGGTCACGAGGGTAATATCGCGAGATCCATAAATGACAAAAGCCGTGTAGGTAGTTGACCTCACGGCTCTTGTTATTGCGGGACGGACGGGACTCGAACTCAACAAATCCACTCTTCCTCGAGCCGATGGCATTGACCTGCGGAGTCTTTGGTACCAAAGAACGCCACAATTCGTCTGCTCAGCGGTAGCTCACAAGTGGCAGTGATATCCCCACGGCAGTATCCTTTGCGACGATTCAACAAACTCCAGGAAGCCGGGGAATCCCCCGTCTCCGGCAACCTGAAGGCAGAGAGAGTGCGTGCACCGGGGCGCCGGGCACCAACCGGGGGGGGTCTTCTATGTCCTACAAAGAGTCCACATTCAACAAATACCGCGCAGCACATCGATTTCTGCACAAGAAGGCAGGGCATGTCGGAAACGATGTGATCAACGTCACGTCATGTGTGGCTGAATGTGATTCCTGTCGAAATTCGTAGAGAGGCCCCATTGAACGAAAATTCGAGTATTACCTATCATTCTGATAAATGAGCTTGCTATTTCAAGTTGCGCTTGGTAGGTTTGTGGTGCAATCAACAATACACCGCTCTTGCGCGTTAGGATCTAGCTGATGTACCGCTTCATTTTTGTAAGGTGAGTGTCGCCAGCAGTCGGAATCGCAGACAATGGTGAGAACTGTGCCCATTGCGTGCGATTTTTTTATTGTTCAGGTGCCAGGGCCGGCCGGCCGGAACGGCGTACAGTTCACGTCACATTCACAAGAAAAGGGTACGTTCCATGGAGCGCGGAACAGTCAAGTGGTTCAACAGTGCCAAAGGATACGGCTTCATTTCCCGCGCAGGCGGTGAAGACGTCTTCGTGCACTTCAAAGCGATCAACGGTGAAGGATACAAGACGCTGAATGAAGGCGACACCGTCGAGTTTGAGGTCGAACGCGGGCCGAAGGGTCTGCAGGCGGCCAATGTGACGAAGGTAGTATAGCCCGGCCCAGTGAGACCATTTACGCATCCTCTTCCTCAGACGGAGAGGATGCGCTTTTTTCCCGTTCTTTGCCGTTCAGCAGTTTTGTCCCCCAACTCAGACCAGGTCCAGCACCATGAGTGAGCCCAACGTAGTACCCGATGTTTCGCTCGCCTCCAAGCTGGAGGTTCTCAGCGACATGGAACCCGTCGTGCGTGACTTCATCGATTCGCACGAGAACAAACGCGACGTCTGGTTTCCGTCCGAGTTCCTCCCCGCGGGTGCCAACGACAACGACGATGCCGGCCACCTTGCCGGGCTGCGCGACCGCGCCAGGGGACTCCCCGACGCCATGCGTGTCGCCCTGACCATCAACATCCTGACCGAAGAAGGTCTTCCGCATTTCCACCGCATCATCGCCGAGAACCTCGGCAGCCGGACGTTCTGGAGCCTCTGGAACAAACTCTGGACCGCGGAGGAA
>Ga0315283_10001509_pt1 | contig 18765 bp, 13 predicted proteins | sample YL17G09_0_MG_FD_204541 | JGI IMG/M metagenome (GOLD analysis project Ga0315283, IMG submission 204541) | Sediment microbial communities from Yellowstone Lake, YNP, Wyoming, USA - YL17G09_0 | ecosystem: Environmental > Aquatic > Freshwater > Lake > Sediment | place: USA: Wyoming | collected... | reverse complement strand
TCGACGTTATTTGGAAGCTCGAGGTGGTGCTGTTCTTGCCGTCAGAGAGCGATACGGTCACAGTGTGCGTCCCCGCCTGGTCCTTCGTGGGGGTCCACAACAGGCTGCCGTCCGCGGAGATGACCATCCCGACGGGCCCGGAGACCAGACGGAACGTGAGGTTCACCGCGTCATGGGAGTCCTGGTCGCTGCCGGTGACCTTGATGCTGAGCGCCTGCCCCGTCTTGACGCTGGCGGCGGAGACCGGGGTGATGGTCGGCGGGTGGTTCGCCGGCGGAACCGGGGGTGCAGGGAGCCTGTTCACGGTGATGTTGAACGCGGCATTGATGGTGAGCAGGCCGTCCGTGGCGTTCACCGTCACGGTGTAGTTGCCCGAGGTGGCGTTGAGCCAGCGGAGGGCTCCCGAAACGGGATTGATGGCGATGCCGCAGGCCGGCTGGCTCGAGATCCCGTAGCGGAGGGAGGTGCCCGCTTCCGGGTCCGTCGCCAGGGCGTCCAGAAACAGCGAGGCACCCTCGGTGACGGTCGTGTCCGCCGGTACGGAGACCCACGTCGGGGGCTCGTTGACATTTTCCACCTTGAGCTTGTAGTTGAGCGTGTCGGTCGCGCCCGCTGAGTCCGTCACGGTCACCGTGACATAGGATGTGCCCGCGTCGGCGTCTTCCGGCGTGCCGGAGAGCACGCCCGAGGTGGCGTTGATGGCGAGCCACTCGGCATCGGTTCCGAGGGCCCAGGTGTGGCTGTCGCCGGCGTCGGGGTCGGTGACGTTGAATGCGACGCGGTATTCGACGCCCTCCGTGGCGGTGGCCGGTGGAACGGTGGTGATGGTCGGACGGTCGTTGATGTTTTGCACCGTGAGGGTGAAGTTGCGGAAGTCGGAGCCGCCGTTGCCGTCGCTGGCGGTGACGTTGACCCAGAACGCGCCGATGTCAGCGCTCGTGGGCGTCCCGGAGAGGCGGCCAGAGCCCGAGTTGAGCCCCAGCCAGTCCGCGTCCGTCCGGAGGGCCCAGCTGATGATGTCGCTGGCGGGGTCGATGTCGGTCGCTGCGTACTGCACCGAATAGGGAGTGCTCTGGGTGGCCTCCGTCACATCCGTGGTGGTGATGACCGGCGGGTCGTTGACATTCACCACCGTGAGGGTGTAGTCGCGGGAATCCCGCCCGTAGTGGCCATCGTCGACCGATACATTGACCCGGTGCATGCCGACGTCGGAGTTCGAGGGGGTTCCTGAGAGCAGGCCCGTGGTCGCGTTGAGCTCCAGCCAGGAGGCGTTGGTGTAGAGGCTCCAGCTGAGGATGTCGCTGGTGGGGTCGATGTCGTCTGCAGCGTACTGGACCGCGTAGGGCGCGTCCTCCATCACCGAAACGACATTCGCGGTGGTGATGGTCGGAGGGTCGTTCACATTGAGCACCATCAGCGTCAGATTCAGGTTGCTGGTGGAGCCCATCGTGTCCCTGGCCGTGGCGTTTATCCAGTATGTTCCGTAATCGGAATTGGCCGGCGTGCCCGAGAGGTTGAGGGTCGCGTTGTCGAACGAGAGCCACGGGCCGGCATCGGTGCGCACGGTCACGGTGAGGGTGTTGAACGCCGAGAAGTGGGAATAGTTGACCACCAGATGGAGGACATAGGGCATGTCCTCCGTCGCGGTCAGATTGCCCCCACACGAAATGTCGAGCGGGAAGTAGAAGCACCGCAGCAGGGGATATGTGACATTCTCGATTATCACCCACGTGCCGGAGAAGTCCCAGCCCGCAAATGTCGCCTGCTTCTTCATGTCCGTCGTGTTCGTCCCGGTCCCCGTCAGGCTCGTGGTCTTGCCGGAGGTCTGGTTGTCCCAGTAGCAGCCGGTGACGCTGTATCCTCCCTGGTCGCCGCCGTGAAAGCCCCCGCCGGTCCCGCTCACCTGGCCGGTGCTGTAACAATTGGTGATGGTGGTCCCCCAGGTGATGCCGGCGAACCCGCCCTCGTCGACACTGGTGCCGCTTGCCGCACCCGTCGCGTAGCAGTTGGTGAAGTACCCCATGTAATCGTCCGATACGAACCCGGCGACCCTGCGCCATGTCCCGGAGGCGTTCCCGGAGCTGTAGCACCTGAGGAAGGTCGAGTGCACGTTCTGGCCGACGAAGCCACCGACCTTGTCCGAGGTCCCGATGATGTCGCCGGTGCTGTATGAGTTGGTGATGACGCTCAGGTCCGCCGTGGCGCTTCCGACGAAACCGCCGAGCCTGGAGGTCCCCCTAACCGTCACGGAGCTTCCGCTGCCCGAGATGGTGCCGGCCTCGCAATACCCTACCAGCCCTCCCGATTCGGTGGTGCCGTTCACGGTGCCGTTGGCATGACAATTGGAGATTTTGGCATTGAACAATCCGACGAGGCCGCCGGTGTACTGGCCGCCGACCACCGTGAGCTGTTTAAGGCTGATATTGGAGATGGTGGCATTCTTCGTGGTTATCCCAAACAATCCGACGCCCGTGGTCGACGAACGGTTGATGAAAAGGCCGGTGATGGTGAAATTCCTCCCGTCGAAGGTTCCGTTGAAGGCATTGGGATAGACCCATCTCATCCAGAACATATCATAGAACGAGCCGCCATCGTTCCCCAGCGGCAGGAACCCCAGCACGCCGTTCCAGTTCTTCGTATCGGAGGCGTCGATGTCGTTGGCAAGGGCATACTTGCCGTTGATGTTGGAGTTCACAGCCTGCAGCTCGGACACATCGGTTATCTCTATCACGGCCCTAGGCGAGGCACTCTCCGCGGCCGGCACTTCCGAAGCGAACGAAAATGCGACCGCCGGGCTCAACATCATGATCGCACAGACCAGCATCACTGCAGACTTCGACATTTGGGATCCCTCATCACGCTATTTGATGGAGAAACATGTCAGGGTGATATAATGCTGATGGGGCGATGAGCGTGCGTTTCATCCGGTATACATGATACGGGTCCCAAAAGTCCATCCCCATCGGTTCGGATTCTCTTATATGAATCATTTGGAAGATATGGCCCGCTTGAAGCGCCATTATCCCTCGGCGGTCGTGATGCGGCCGCCGTCCCACGTCGTTGGGGAGGCTACCCCGTTTCGATATCCCACCCGCCCAACTCCACGCCAAGGGGTCGTTGGAGGGCTCGGCCTCTATTTCGGGCTTTTCTTTCGCATATTTTGTCAAAGACCGGACTGCGCCCCATTATGGGGCGTGGGGCACTGAACTGAAAATTCAGGCGGTCTTCAGCTTGTCCCTGAGGTAGGAGCGGGACGCGCTCTTCCAGACGCCCTCCCTTTCCCGCAGGTACAGCTGGTTGATGAGTATCTCGTTGCCGTCCGAGTTGAGGCCGAGGACCTCGACGACGGAGGTGATGTCGTGCGCGACGAATACGGCGACCGAGAGGCGGGCTATGTGCGGCTTGGCAAAGCCGAACTTGGGGGCCGTCAGCCGCAGGACCAGGTCCGCGATGGAGGGGGCCTCGAAGATCCCGACCATTCCCATGTTCCCCTTGAACACCTCGTCGAAGAAATCGTGTATGCCCTTGCTGGCCGCCCCGCGCATGTCCATGAACACGGCGTCAGGAAGGTACCTCTTGGCAACCCCGGCGATGTCGACCTTGTCGGTGGAGCAGAACAGTATCGGCAGCCCGGCCTTGTGCACGATATCGAGAAACCCCTTTATCTCCTCAGACCCGCTCATCTTCCCATCTCCGTCCGGTGAAACGCCAATACTATCCTATCCAGTCCTATTCAATCCTATCCTTTCCTATCTTTGCCGCATCTGTCAAAGCGCATTCCCCCCGATAAACATTTCTACGGGGGGCACGGGGAGCAACGATGTCTTTCAATCCGTTTTCATGATCCCCGCAACAGCTATATCCCATAACGGGCATTAATCTCAGACAACGAGCGGGGGAAGAAATCATGACGGTCCCTGGACAGCCTTCGGAGGACGACGCCGACATGGCGCCGAGGAAATACGACATCGTGTTTCCGGAGAAGAAGTGCTATTTCTGCGGCCGGACGAACGAGGACCTGGAGAAGCTCGTGGCTCCCGTCATTTCCCAGCTTGATGCCGCCATAAAGGCGTTCCGGGACGACATCACCAACGCCGACGAGTTCGAGAAGGGGAAGCTGCTGGAGATAATCAAGAGGATGGAAAAGGACCCCGGCAACCTCAAACTCACGCTCAAGGCCATCTCCTCGGACATCTGGGGCTACAACCGGAAAATACCTTACATGTCGGATGTGCTCCTGTTCGTCATAAAGGGGCGCGTCTACAACGAGAGCCTTTACCCCCCGGTGGTCATCCCGAAGGAGAAGGAGCCCCAGACCCTCGAGCAGGTCATAGGCGACATGAGGAAGGTCGTGGGCACCAAGAGCGAGGACCTTCTCCTCAAGCTGGAGCAGGACAGGAAATACCTCTCCTTCGGCCTGACGGAAATAAAAATGAGGAAGAACCTGAGCGAATCGAAGCGCTTCTCGGAGACAGAGCCCCACTACACGCTGACGGTCCCGGTGTGCGGCATCTGCAGCGAGGTCCTGAGAATAGCGGGAGAAGGCAAGTACGACCAGATTCACAGGGGCATGTGACCCGTAACGGCGCATTGAAGGCCGTCATCGGGCGTGTTCCACAGTCCCAGGCCGGTTCCCGTCTGCGCCCGATTGCCACAGCTCCTCGAACTCAGCCGGCGGGCGGCAGCCCAGCGCCCTGTTGAGGCGCCTGCGGTTGTAGACCTCGATTACCAGCTCTTCCATGTTCCCGAGGGCGCTTTCGTAGTCCGGGGCCGCAAATATCCTGAGCTGCTCGCACTTGAGCGTCTCGATGAAGCGCTCCACCGGGGCGTTGTGGTACGGATATCCCCTCCGGCTCACGCTCGCCATGATGCCGTGCTCGGCGAGGAACCGCTCCAGGCAGGGGCACAGCCGCACAAGCCCGTTGTCGGAATGGTGGATGAGGCTGGCCGTCCGTTTCCCGGCCCTCTCCCGGAGGGCCATCCTTACGGCGCCCATCACGAGGCCGCCGTTGGGGGCCCTTCCGAGCGCCCATCCTATGCACCTCCTCGAGAAGAGGTCCACCACCGCGGCCAGGAACACCGTTTCCAGCTCGAGGCGCACGCAGGTTATGTCCGAGGCCCAGGCCTGGTCCGGGCCGTCGGGCTCCAGGCCCGCCAGCAGGTTAGGGCGCCCGGCGGGCGCCTGCACGCCATCAATTCCGGGGCCCGTTGCGCCCGCCTCAGGCGGGGGCCATCTTCCGGGACCGAGGCCACCCGCCCTCATGAGGCGGCGCACCTTCTTGCCGTTGACGCGCAGGCCCCGCCTTGCGAGCTCGGCCCCGACGCGCCTGTGCCCGTACCACGGCCAGCGGCGGGATATTTCCTCCATCGCCGTGACGATGGCCTGCTCGATGTCCGGCATCGCCGGGCCGGCAATCGGGAACCTGATGCTCTCGAGGGGGGCCTGGGCCCTCCGGGGGCCCGACACGCTCGCCTGGAGGAAATCCAACGATACCATCAATACGGCCGATATCTCATCTGCCAAAAAGGCGTCCGGTGCCGCGCCGTTTGTCATCATCCGCTCCATCTCCTTCTCCGCAATTACTGGCGCTTTGCGGGTATATAATACCTCGATGGTACCTACCACTTTTTTCGGGGGCGGGGCGCAAAGCATATAATGGGGCGCACCCCGCGACAAAACGTTGATGCCAGGTACCAAGAACCTGATTGATGAGCCTCACTAATAGATAAATTCCTCATGCGAAAGTGCGCCCCTTTTCTGCCCTTTCAGGGGCACCTCACACTGACCATTTCCCATTCATCTGCTTTTCGGCTTTTTCACCTGATAAAAATATTTGAATTGCACCATCCCGTTAATTCAATTTCATTCTTTCGCACCCTAAAATCATCGGAGCTGCCACCATCCCCCGAGGGCATTCCCAATCTTTTATTTGCAACACAATACGAGGACCAGCATGACCCCGGACTGATAATTCCGTCATATCATCAATCACGAATTTTCAGGGCCGGGAACCCAAGCAACCATTTCCACAAAGGGATGCAATTTATTGCGGTTCCGTTTTTCCTCAATCGACCTTCATGATCCCATGTGATGATGGTCAATTTCTTGCAGCCGAGCAGACCGGCGCCTTTCACAAGGGCACCGGTTTCCCGCGACATTATATCGGCGGGTTCCGACGCGTATGTCACCTGGATGAGTTCCTCAATTCTCTTGCCCTTTCGGAGAACGAAATCTATCTCATGGTCCTGGTAGTCGTTCCAGAAGAACAACTCCAGATCGGATTCCAGGGATTTTTTTCTGAGGAGCTGCAGAAAGACCAGATTCTCCATCAGGCCGCCCAGGTTCTCGGAAACCGACCGGGACATGACGCCGATGAGCCCGGTGTCGATGACGTATACCTTCTTTGGCGAATTGGCTATCTCCTTGGGCTTGGGTGAGAATTTGTCGAGTATCTGGACAAGGTATGCCTCCGCCAGGAAATCGACATAGTTCTTTGCCGTGTGCACGCTTTTCAAACCATGCGTGTTCTTGAGCTTGTTGTAGGTCATCAGGTTCGAAAATGACGATAGCAGGGTAGAGGCAATCTCCTTGAACGTCCTGACATATTTTATCTCCCTCCTTGCAAGGATGTCCTTCGTTATGATGGATGAATACAGGGCATTGAGATAGTCCCTTGCCATGTCGGGCTCCTTCACGACCTCCGGGAACCCGCCGATTTTCATGTAATCCTCCAGCGCTTTCTTCAGAACGGCCTTCCCTCTGGTGGTCGTATCACGGGTATCGATGCCGTTCCAGAGTAGGAACTCGGTGAATGAGAACGGCAGCATCTCTATGGGAAGCGCCCTTCCGGTCAGGTGGGTCGCCAGCTCCCTTCCGAGGAGGTTGGCATTGCTGCCGGTGACGCAGGTCCTTATCCCGCTCCTCTGGAGCCTGTTCACGAAAAGCTCCCACCCCTCGACATTCTGGACCTCGTCCATCAGGAGGTACTTGAAATCGCCGTACTGGCCGTACAGGGCTTCAAGGACATCGTTGAGGCCCATCCTGCCGATGGTGGACAGTCTCTCGTCATCGAAGTTCACGTATGCGTAATCCCTGTCGGAAAGCAAAAGGTGTGTGAACGTGGATTTGCCGGACCGCCTGACCCCCGTGGTGACCTTCACAGGCTCGCTGTCGATGAACCGCTTCCAGTGGGCCAGATTCTCCCGCTCGATGAGCTTGCGGTTCCCCGATATTTTCTGTTTCTCGACCGCCTGGTCCTGAATGATGTCCCTGATGTGACGCCCATTCATATGCATTGGTATTGCACACATTATATATAAAGTGTGCAGCTGCACTGCAAACTTTAATGGACCCCCGACGGGACTGGGAGGCGGGGCCGGAATAAAATATCGAAGCCCGACGTGATGCATGAATGTCGTCCTCGTCGTGCAGTTGAGGACCCCGTTTCATTCAGCCAGCTATCTTTCCAGCCCGTTGCGCATGGGAAAGCGTCCACAGGAACCGGCTCATCGCGGAGATGTTCCAGCGCATGGGTGAAGTGGAACGGGCCGGCTCAGGCATAAAGAAAATGAGGGATGCTCTGAAGAGCGCTGGCTTGCCCCCTCCCAGATTCAGATTCACCACCTTCTTTACCATTACATTCAAGCGGGCAAGAATCCCCGATGCGGCCCGACCGGAGGCGCAAGTCGAGGCGCAAGTACGGTCGAGTCGCCTGGCCATGGCCATTTTGAGACAGTGCACCATCCCGATATCCTCTTCGGCGCTCATCCGGCAACTCAAGCACAGGCGCCGCTCGGGCGGCTTCCAGCTCGCCCTGGAGCGGCTGTTGAAAAACGGATTGATCGAATACACCATTCCCGGGAAACCGAGGAGCAGGAGACAGAGATACATCATCACGGTCAAGGGAAAGAAGATCCTTGGTCGTTCCAAACCCGCATCCGGGCTTTAATGTGCCTACGAAAGCGCGATGATGATTTCCATGTCCTCCTCGGCGAGTCTCCTGATTGTCTCCTCGAATCGAAATCGTTCTTCGTGACACCCGCGTGCTTCCCGTGACGCCTCCATATTTGCTTCGGGCTGTCGACGACTGTTCGCTTAATCGTGAAATATCCCACGAGCTTTTTGGAGCCCCTGGATTCGTAGATAATCGCAAGGCTGATGTTCTTCGGGAACGACGCCTTTCTGAGCTCGACCTTCTTACTTCCTGAGAGTATCGCACGGGCGAACTTCTGCTGAATGGAGATGATTATTGGCCTAATGGAATGGGAAACGGGATAGGGCATAATGGGTCTTTCTGTGGAGAATGAAATATACCATTGAACAAAATTTTAAACGAGCTCATGGCGAAGATTGAGGGATATAGGCTCCGACCCAGGCCGCCTTCGGCCCGAAGGACCACAGGACCATCGTTGCACGGTCCTTCTTGCCGTAGAAGACCGCTGTCTTCTCGGCCCGAGAGGACCCGCTGGTCCTCTGGGCCTAGACGAGCAAAGCTCGTCCACGGCCGAAACGACCAGCGGGTCGTTCACGGCCTCGACGGCCACTGCCGCCTGCGGGCGGGGAATGCTGGCAACTGACTCCTATGAGGCGGGCCGAACCCGATCCTGGACCCCGTTTGGTCATCCCGCCGTCTTTCTTTATAGCCCGTTGCGCATGGGATTGCCACCGCAAGAATGCGAGCGATGCGCGCATTCTTAGGGCCAGACGGGCCCGCAAGGCCCGTCGGGACCGTTCAGGTGGCAAGCCCATGCGCCAACACGGCCCGCTCCAGGCCAATGGCACGCCAGGGGTCCCGAACCCCCCCGTGCAGCTCAAAACTGGTAGGTACCACAGATGCATTATATATCGGGACAAGCCAACATTCCCATCATGAACGAAAATGATATTTTCGTCCCCGAGACCCATCCCGAAAGCGATTGCGAATCCATCGGCCCGTTACCAGGTCCGACTTGCGCATCCCGACCCCGCCAAAAACGACTTATACTAATAGAGCCATATTCACCGCAAGGTGAAAGAATAACAAACAGTGAAAGTCAAATGGAAAAAAAGGCAAGGGCCCTCATCGAGAAGCTTCTGGGCGAGCTCGGCTCCCTGAAGTGGACGGTTCGACCAATGCCCGACGGGAATGATGCAGGCCTCACCCGGCGGCCCGACATGATGGTCACGGTCTTTTCCGGAAAATCGAAATTCAATCTCATGATGGTGGTAAAATCCTCCGGCGAGCCCAGAAGGATACTCGAAGCCGCCGGACACCTCGGCGAGTTACGGGACCGGGGCTATCCCGTCTTCGTCGCTCCGTTCATCAGCGAACGGGGACGGGAACTGTGCAACAGGTTGAAAATGGGCTGCCTGGACCTGGCAGGAAACGCATTTCTGAAGTTCGGCGGCATCTGGATAGACCGCTGGGGCAGGGAGAACCCGAATAAGGAGAAACGGCTCCTGCGGAGCCTTTTCACAAGGAAATCGACCCTCGTCATCAGGACCCTTTTTTCGAAACCTGACAAGAGATGGACCATGGATGCGCTGTCCAAAGAATCCGGAGCGAGCCTGGGAATGGTCTCGAGGGTGATAGGCAGGCTCGCCGGCGAGAACTTCGCGAACAAGGAAAGGGGCAACATCTCGCTTCAAAGGATTCCGGAGCTCCTCGACGCCTGGAATGCAGCCTACAGCTTCGGCAGCAACAGGTCCACCGGCTATTATTGCGGTCTCGGGGACCGCGGGAAGATACTCGCCAATCTCAAGAAGTGCGGTCCCGACGATTACGCGCTCACGCTCGGAGCGGCCGCATCGCTGGTGGCGCCGGCCGTACGGTCCGGCGATGTCCACCTCTACATCAGGGGTTCGGCCGATCGCATCATCCAATGCCTGGACCTGCGGCCGGTGGAGTTCGGAGGAAATGTCTACCTTGTGGAGCCGCCGGATGAAGGCGTGTTCATCGGTGCCCGGAATGTCGGGGGGCTCGCCCTTGTTTCCAACCTTCAGCTCTACCTTGACCTCTACAATCATCCGATGCGCGGCAAGGAACAGGCAGCGGCCGTCCGGGAACTGCTCCTGGGGTGATGCCGCCTGTCTCCCCGGCTGAAGGCGGACTATGAGGGGGGAATCTCGGGCGCATCCTTGTGTGCCCTTCTGGAGCTCGGAACGGCCCTTCACCCGTACAGGGATTCTATTGTGCTGGTCGGAGGCTGGGTGCCGTATTTCCTGCTGGATGACCACAGGGGCCCGGACAGGGATTTCAGGCATGTGGGCTCCATCGACATCGACCTTGCCGTGGACCCAGGGACGGTCGACAGCCAAGGATATGCCGAGATAGTCGAGCTCATCATGGAAAGGGGCTACAGGCAACGGAAGAGTGAGAACGGAGACACGATTCCTTTCAGCCACTCGAAAAAAGTCAAGTCTCCCGCTGACGCAAAGGAATATTCCATCCAGGTCGACTTTCTCACCCAGGCGGACCCTAACGCCGGAAAGAAGCACAGGCACCGCAAGGTCCAGCCGGGCCTGCAGGCCAGGATTGCGCTCGGCTGCGAAATCGCCTTCGGGCACAATTATCGGAGAAAGCTCTCAGGCATCCTGCCCGGAAACGGGGAAACGACGCTGGAGCTCAGGCTGCTCGATATCGCCGGCTGCATCGGGATGAAGGGAATAGCTCTTGGCGAGCGATACCGGGAGAAGGACGCCTACGACATCTTCTCGGTCGTCGGGAAATGCCTCGACGGACCGGTCTCGGTGGCCAATAAGGTGAAACCGTACTCGAACGAGGCCGGCATCAAACGCGGCCTCGACAACATACGCGAGAAATTCAGGAGCCAGCGGGCCGAGGGCCCCTCCTGGGTGGCGGCATTCCTGTCCGATGACCCCGAGGAGCGAAAAAGAATCAATGCGGAGGCCTATATCGCAGTCACCGATTTCATAAAGGCCTTGGACGAATAGGTCCGCCATCCAAAATGGTCAAACAGGAGCAACGCATACCGATTCGATGCTATTTTTTTACACCGTGTATTTTCTGACCCATCGGTGAATGTCTATTCCATGCTCCCTGAAATTGCTGTTCACCAATTCCGATTTGACAAATTCTCTGTCCTCGAGGACGGTTAAGCATTTCGCAATAGTCCTTCTCGACAGAGTCCCTTCCAGTTCACGGCACATTTCGTTAAAAAATCTCCCTCGGGATATGGCCAAATATCTGTAAAGCGTCTCTTGCGCTTTGGTAAGCGAATCCTTTTTCGTTTTCGTCATGGTTTATCACGATGGACATAAGTATACTTCAGTATACTTATCACTCTTTCCCGAAAGGGATATATCGGAGAATTTTACTCGACAATAGAAAAACAATTTCAATAATTCTATTAAATGAAGCAAAGCTGTCCCGATCCGTGACACTTTTACGTTTGTGTTCGTATTAAATTCGATTCTATAAGATTTAACTGCGAGGGGGAGGTGATTGCTTCAGGCCCACAACTTCATTCGTTCTTCGGGAACGAGGCCTTTCTGAGCTCGACCTTCTTACTTCCTGAGAGTATCGCATCAGAGTACTTTTGCCGGATTGAGATAATAATAATCTTTTTCATATCATCACTAACGATTCTCTTTTAGCATTTTGATAGCATCTTTATTATTAGTCTTCTCTGCCCAATCACGCATTTGTTCGAGGGTGGCCCTCGCCGCTGCCGGTGAATACTTCTTTTTCACGGCGGCGACGGCCTGCTTCATGAGCGCATTATCGTTCAGGGCCACAGCGGCCCTGAAAGCGAGCTCGGGACTGGAGCCCCAGGAGCCTTCTATGTGGTATTCGGCCGCCATCTTGTAGAATTTCTTAGCCTCGGGCTTGTTGTTGGCCTTTTTGTGGCATTCTGCAATCTCGAACCAGAACATGCGCCAAGGGTAGTGATGCTCGTAGTATTGGACCGCATCTTCATGGAGGCCTTGCTTTTGGAGGCAAATTGCGATCTGGATATTGGCCCAGACGCCTACCGTGAACGGGGCCTGGCTGGCCCTGGAAGGGAGGCCGTCATCGGGATACAATTTTACGGCTTCCTTGTAGCAGGCCACGGCCTTGCCCAGGTCCTTTGCGATGTATTCATGGTACTCTCCCGCCGAGAGCAGGGGGTATGCGCCGCTGCCGTTGACGGGGCCACCCTTTTCGAAATCCGCCATTTTGTTGTGCGCATCTATGGAATTTCCCTTTCCCTTATCGATAATCTCGGCGATGTCATCGGGGGGCGGGAACCAGAAGTCGTGGGGCTCGTTGCGGCGCAGCCTCTCTTCCTCTTGTTCGAAGACGGACAGCATCGGGAATGCCATCGGCGTAGGCCATGATATCGTTTTTGGGCCCCATCGGGGGAACCGGATTGCGGACCATCATGGAGATGCCCGAAATGCGGGATGCGGGGTGCGCCCCGTCAAATGCTCTGCCCCCCCCCCCTGAAAAAAGTGGTAGGTACCACGGCTAGGTTAAATACGAACAGGATCAAACAGCTCCATCATGTCAGGACCCGGCCCCCAATTGTCGCATTCCCGGCATGTGCCACGGGCCACGGCCCTTCGGCCGATGGCCCCGGTCGACAGTCAATATTCTTATATTTCGGCGAAAAGGTTATCAACAATGATAACCATACATTCAATCGATAAGATGAAGGAGCGCGATTTTGCGGAGTTCGCCAGAGGCGTGCCGGCCTTCACGGCCCGGCAGGCCGCCGCCCTCGTCGGAGGGCCGGCCTACGCCAAGGTCTACCTGCACCGCATGGTCTCCAGGGGCATCGTCAGAAGGCTCGGAAAGGGGCTTTTCACGGCACATTCGGACCCGGTCATTTACGCCTCGCATATCCGGTATCCGTCCTACATCTCGCTCTGGTACGCCTTCCAGCACCACGGGGCCACGACCCAGCTGCCGAATGTAGTGGAGGTCATGTCCCATCGCGCCGGGAATTTCAGAAATGCGGGGGTGGAGCTCATCCGCACAGGGCGGATGTGGGGCTTCGGCCCCGCAATGTATTCCGGCTTCAGGGTCATCATCGCCAATCTGGAAAAGGCCGTCATCGATGCCGTGCTCACGGGCCGCATTCCCGACGACGAGACCGCGGGAGCCGTCGGCAAGTGCGACCCGCAGAAGCTCGAGGACTACGTTCTCAGGCTCGACCTGAGCTCCTTGCGGAAGGTCTGTTATGTCGCCGAAATGGGCGGACTTGCATTGGAAAGGGCACGGGCCCGTGCCGCCGGCGACCGGAACTACGCCCACCTGGGCCGCCGTGTAATGAAGAACCATTGGCAGGTGGTCCGATGATAGACCTGGCGGCGCTCCGCCAGGCGGCCTATTCGTTTGAGACCAAAATATCTTTTTATCGCGGATATGCAAGTGCGATTTCCTAAGCTTTCAGCCCCCGCCTCTTCACTGTAAAAACCGCATCGCACCTTCCCTTCACATTACATGGCCTTGCGTGCACAGTTCGCAAGGTTGTAGTCGGGGCCGGAAATCGGACAATGCTTTCATGAGGCCGATCCTATCCATTTTTCATATCCGCGGAATGCGGCCTGTCCTTGCCGGCCTTCAATCGCCTGTCGTGCATGCCCTGGTAGTACCCGAAACACCCCAGCATTATGAAGAAGCAGGCGACGAGCATGCTTCCGAGCGTTTTCGACACGAGGAACCCGTACCAGTTCAGCGCAAAGCTTCCGACCATCAGCAGGACAAGGTAGACTACGAGGCCAGGAGGCCACTTCTTCGGGTGATGGACCGGTTTCCTCTTCGTCAGAAGGCGGTACCACATGTCGTACGCCAGATAGACGATTATGGGGAGCAACGTAACCAGGCGCGATATATCCGCCCCCACGAGCAGGTTGGCGAGCCACAATGCCAAAAATGGCCCGAGCTGGACGCTGAACGCCGTCGCCAGCTTCAGCTCCAGAGCTTCATTGCCGAGCCCGCGGATGATGTAGACGACGCACAGGAATGCGTAGTACAGGACCGCAAAGGCGACCACCAGCAGGTCCACAGTCGCATCGGGCATGGCTCTCGGCCGACGCATGCGCCCCGCATTATTAATCGCTTTTGTCACGCATTAAATGCCAAGGAAGCGGGAAAAAAAGGATGAAATCGGCCGCCTCACGAAATAAAAGATATATAACCACAATCCAATATGTCACTGTATTGAGTTGGATACTATGAAGACAATTTCATTGCTCGTGGCACTATCTTTCGTCACTATGCCGTTTTTAGCATTCGGCGCCACAATCGACGATTTCAAGGGCGGGGCGCCAGAAGCGGTCGCCGACCTCTCGGCTTCCGGCCACACGACCGTCGTGAACATCAGCGTGCCGGCCGATTGCTATGCGCTGAAGGCGACGATGAATGTCACCGGCGTCCCCGTGCAGGGCGAATATCCCCGCGCTCCCGAAGTGCTCCTGAACAACACCCGCCTCTGGGCATTCAACGGGACCGGCGTCGGTTCGTTCGGAGGGCAGGACCAGTTTGCGGACGGGACGAATCGGACCAGACTGCAGTATGGCGTCCCCGGCGGAACGAGAAGTACCGCCATTCGCCTGCCAAGCGAGGCGGTCGTGCAGAACGCAACCCTGACCGTGAATGTCACCGGGCCGATGAATGTGACCCGTGTGCTGAATTTGACAGGTTATGAACAGGGTGAATGTTTGGGCGGCTCGGTCTCGAATGCCGGCGACGTCAACGATGACGGCTATGACGATGTGATTGTGGGCGCCTGGGGCAACAGTTCAAGCGGCTACGGTACGGGCCGGGCCTCCATATATCTGGGCGGCCCGTCGATGGACAGCGTGGCGGATCTGAACATCTTCGGCACAGGCTTCTATGATTACCTGGGCATTTCGGTCTCTGGCGCCGGCGATGTGAACAATGACAGCTACGACGACGTTATAGTCGGCGCATTCGAGGCTTACGATGGCGGCACGGGCTATGCCTGCATCTATTTCGGCGGTCCTTCCATGGACGGCACCCCCGATGTCACCTTGTATGGCGAATCCGGATATGATAATTTCAGCATATCCGTCTCGGCGGCCGGCGATGTGAACGGCGACGGCTACGACGATGTGATGGTGGGTGCGGACGGCAACGACGCGGGCGGCGACGAGGCGGGCCGGGCCTATATCTATTTCGGCGGGTCGTCCATGAACAATGCGGCGGATGTGGTTCTTTCCGGCGCCCGCGCTCACGACCATTTCGGGATGTCGGTCTCGACGGCCGGCGACCTGAACGGCGACAGCTACGACGATGTGATAGTTGGCGCGCCGTGCAATTTCTTAGGCGCCTCGGACATGGGCAGCGCGTTCATCTATTTCGGCGGGTCGTCCATGGACAGCACCGCGGATTTGAACCTTTCCGGCACCGCCAAATATGACCAGTTCGGCGTGTCGGTCTCGGACGCCGGCGATGTGAACAACGACGGCTACGACGATGCGATAGTGGGGGCGGACGAGTATTACCTGCCGGGCCCGGGCCACGCCTACCTTTATCTTGGAGGCCCGGCAATGGACAATGCCTCGGATGTGACCTTTGCCGGCCCCGCGGTCTGGGATATCTATGGCATTTCGGTCTCCTCCGCCGGCGATGTCAACAATGACGGGTACGACGATATGATTGTGGGAGCGGATGAATCCAACCAGATAGGCCTGGGCCGCGCCTTTCTGTACATCGGCGGCCCGGCAATGTTCAACATCTCGGATTCGAATCTCACCGGCGCCGCGCTCTATGACCTGTTCGGCCACTCCGTCTCGTCAGCGGGCGATGTCAACAACGACGGCTGCGACGAGGTTATCGTGGGTGCATACGGCAATGATGCCGGCATCAACTGGGGAGGCCGTGCATTCGTCTACACATACTCGTCCAATACACCCGGCGTTCTCAATCCGAACATCACAGTCGGTTCAAGCCTAGTCTGGAACATGACCGGCTATTTCAACGGCACGAACATCACGAGCGATTTCTCGGATGCCCTGAACTCATACCTTCGCGCCGCATCTCCGTCCGGGAACGACAGCTATGGAAATTACTATGTCTACATTCCCGTCAATATCAGTGCCAAGAGCGTCGGCAAAATCGGATTGTACAATCTGGATATCGAATATGAATGCAACGCCACCGTCCCGGACTTCGCCGCACCCCTCAACGCGTACATCTCGGCGCATAAAAGCGAGATGGACGCCAACGGGAACATCACTGTGCCCATTAAAGTGCACTCCAGGAGCGCCGGAAACCTGAAGCTTTTCAATCTGAACATCACCTACGACGGGGCCCCGGAGCTTTCACAGCCGATTCCTCCTGTGGAGATGAGCGAGGATACCTGCAACCGCACCCTCCTGTGGTTCTGGGATTATTTCGAGGACGAATATACACCCGACTTCAAACTCAATTTCAGCATCGTCAATGCCACCAACCCGGGCATTGTGAATGTGAGCATCAACGCCGGCAGCTATCTTTCGGCCGATGCACTGACCGGAGCGGCCAATGATAACTGGACGGGGACCGTGAGTCTCAGGGTCAGGTGCACCGATACTCGCGGCTATTGCGTGCTATCCAATTCTTTCGATATCTCTGTCATGAACGTCAATGATCCGCCCCTGATCACAAGCACCCCGCCCACCGACGCAACGAAGAGGTATGAATATGCCTACCAGTGCACGGCGGAAGATGTGGACAACGATACGCTGGCCTTCAGCCTGCCCGTTAAACCCGAAAATATGACAATATCGACCACCGGTATGGTCAGCTGGACCCCTTCCCAGGTCGGCGACTATGATGTATCCATCGCCGTTTCAGACGGTAATGCAACTGATTGCCAGAACTTCAGCATCAATGTGACTTCCAATGAGACCATTCCGGAGAACCACCTTCCCGTGTTCACGAGCGTCCCAATAACCACTGCGACCGTGGGCGTGCAGTACAATTACCACGCGAGCGCCGTGGATATGGACAATGACAGCCTGACTTTCAGCCTTTCTACACCTTGGGCCGGGATGGGCCTTAATTCCACAACTGGCGTGGTCACATGGACACCGTCTCTTGCAGGGACATACAATGTATCAATCGCCGTTTCTGACGGGAAAGGAAATGTATTTCAGAATTTCAGCATCGCCGTAACGGGTGGCGCGATTGATAATAATAACCCGTATTTCACCAGCCTTCCGGTAACCGATGCCACCGTGGGCGTCCAGTACATCTATAAAGCGCTGGCCAATGACGTTGACAGCGACACACTTGCCTTTGGCCTACTGAACAAGTCCGAGGGAATGAGCATCGACCCAACAACGGGTCGCATCAACTGGACTCCTTCGACATCCCAGGTTGGTAATCACACGGTGACTGTCGGGGTCTCGGACGGGCGAGGAGGAGTGGCCGCGCAGACCTTCGTTATTCGAGTATGGGATTCTCAGGGTCCCCCCGCAAAGCCGGAGTGCACGATAACATCCCATCTCAATGGGACCACCGTCTCAAAGAAAATCATCCTAACGGGAAGCGTGAAAAAGGGCACCTCGGCAATCTCCACTGTTCAGATACGGGTCGACAGCGGTGTATGGTCAACAGCAGTTGGCAGGGAGAACTGGACCTACGAACTGGACACCAAAAGCCTCAAGAATGGACAACATACGGTCTTTGTGTGGGCTTCCGACGGCGCCAGCTACTCCGACGCTTCTTCCGTCATTCTAAATGTCGATAATCCCGCGACAAACGTCACCAGCGAGCCCTTCCCGTTGTGGATGCTCGCTGTGGTGGCGGTGATCGGATGCGTCGGCGGAGGCCTCGCATTCATGATGGTGCGAAGAAAGAATATGAATCCAACCTCGAAGACGCCCGAGGTTGCCCGAGAAGGACTAGCTCCGCCTCCTGAGAAAAAACAATAGAAATCTGTGATAAAAATCGGTTGAATTGGAAATAATCTGTCCCGGGAGGTTGGGCGCGGCCCGCGCATAGAATTAAGAGCCCACCGAAGCCTATCTTTCAGGTTGGAGATTCTGAAAATGGTGACTTGCACTAGGAAAGCGGACGGCGGGGACTGCGACCGAAATTACAGGAACAGGGGCATCGTCGAGGCCTGTCCCGAGAACAGGACCGACATAGGGTCGAATAAAGCGGTATACAACGCGAAGGACTCGGCGCGCTGCTGCCTGTTCGCGCTGGGCGAATGAGACGGACGCACAGCTCAGGAGGGTCCGGTGCGGAAACGATATTAGGTTTCCAGCCATACCGGGCCCGATGATGAATTTCATACTGGTGATGATTTGAGCCTATCGGAGACCGGCAAGACCGGGGTGTGGATAGACTTCGAGAACATGAGGATAGCTTGGGATGACATACTGAAGACGGAGAGGACTAAATATCGACATTTCTTCGAGTTACTCGAGAAAGTCATTTTCGATAAACTTGAGATATTGACCATCAAGATATTCTTTTCCGAGATCGACCTGTTTCAGATAACTGAGATGATATTTGATGAGAAGGATCCTATCTGGAAGCGGTACAGGATATCCACGCCGTATCAGAATATCAACGATACACTTGAGCTGAAATATGTCGAGGGGAAAATAAAGAGGCCCTCAAAAAGGCTTGAGTTCATTCAGTGCTGGATGAAGGGCAAAATAGATCACGGGACGCTCAAATCGACACTTGATACCTGGCTTGTGACGGATATAATTTCTACATTGTATGAACAAAAAGAGATGAAGAACTTCATCGTGGTGTCGGGGGATGCCGATTACGCGCCTGCCTTGCGACACCTCATGGCAAAAGGGAAAAAGGT
>Ga0315283_10001505_pt1 | contig 18806 bp, 16 predicted proteins | sample YL17G09_0_MG_FD_204541 | JGI IMG/M metagenome (GOLD analysis project Ga0315283, IMG submission 204541) | Sediment microbial communities from Yellowstone Lake, YNP, Wyoming, USA - YL17G09_0 | ecosystem: Environmental > Aquatic > Freshwater > Lake > Sediment | place: USA: Wyoming | collected... | reverse complement strand
ATCCGCGGCGACAGCCACGGCTCGCGGCGATTGGAACTGTCCCGGCTCACTGCCGGTCGTACCCAGCACGAGGTCCGGGGAGGCCGGGTTGGTGATGGCCGCATACGGGTCGGGGGGAACCACCACCGCTTGAGCGCTGGCGCCATACGGCCAAAGCTGAGCGGCGATGTCCTTGCGGATGTAGTAATGCATCCGGGCAGAGACGCCCCAATCGGTGAGAGTATAGGTCGTACTGTTTTTCAAAGCGCCCCACTCGGTAAAGTCGTCGTTCAACCAGATCTGGAAGACCGCGCTGCGTACTTTGGCATCGGTGAAGAAAGGCTTGATATGGGGCCATACATACTGCAGGTAACCGAAGATATTCATCTTCGGCATGATCTCTTCGGTCCCGGCGTACTCCGCTTGAAGGGCGCTGGTGCGCTCAGACTCGATCGTGGTCCATTTCAGGCTCCAGTAATCCATATTGGGCCACCACAGGCGCATGCCCGCGAATTCGGTGTAATCCTGCCGGACAACCGGCGTCACCTTGGTCAGGTTTTCATCCCCTACGGCTATCACCAGCGCCTGGCGCGCCTCCCGGGTTGGGTTCACGTCAAAGTCGATCTTGTTGGCATACCGGCGCATATACCACCAGTAAGGGTAGCGCACCTGGTTGTCGTAGGCCGCCACGATATCGGTCGTTGAACCGGTGGTGCGGATTGAAAGTTCCTCGATTTCGCCAAACAGCACTTTAGGATCCGACGCAGCATGTGCGTAGACCAGATACTCGGTGGGGAAATCAAAATTGATGTAGGCAGCCCGGAAAGCATCTCTGCCGGTCAGCACGGCCAGCAAGCCAAACAGGCCCAGCGTGGCGAAGCGGGCGTAATTCCGGAAACTCCAGGCAGCTATCTTTCCCCACGGCACGGTTTCCACCAACCAGCCGATTGCCCAGGCCGAAGACAGGATCATCGGCAGGGCGATGTGGATGGTCAGCCAGGGCATCTTCTCCCCGGCATAAGTGAATATGGCCAGGCTGCTGACCGACCAGAAGACCAGCAGCGTTGCCACCGGAACCGGAGGTTGGTCGCATTCCTCTGGAGGCCGGGTGAACGGCTGACCCGGCTGGCTCTGCCATAGGCGTGCGAAAGTGGCAATTCCCGCCGCCGTTACAGTCCCCAGGGCAGCCAGAAACTCGTATATCGGGATCATGAGCAGCACATAATAGTACAGGGGCTGGCCGCCGCGCGCCACATCTTGCTGTTCCATCCAGTAACTAAGCTCCCCCACCAGCCCGCCCACGATGCCATCCGGTTTGGTGAAGAACGTGGTGTAGAGCAAGATTAATGGTATGAAGAACAGGGCGGCGTGGAACAGCCACTTGCGCCTGAACCACAAGAGTCCCAGGGTAATCCCGATGGAGGCCAGCACTGCCGCCACGCCAACCACCCGTAGCATGCCTGTAGTGGTGTAATCAAGGGGTGTGAAGCCCATTAACTTGATTGGGATGGCGCTCAATAGCGGCAGGATGAACGTACCGAGAAGGACCAGGATATCAGCCGCTCGCTCAGATTTAATGGCGACCCAGCCGAGACCGCGCACCATTTCAACCCCCGACCAGACCAGCGTCCCCACTGCGCCTGCCGTCAGGACGCTCACCACGATGATCATCGTCCGGACTTGCTCAACGGCCGTATCGGCAATGGGCTTATGCGAGAGATAAAATCCCGCCGCCGCGGCCAGCAGCACCACGGTCAGGGTCAGACCGAGCAGGAAAAAGACCCGTCGTCGGCCAGGCTGCCACTCGCGGCGCGAGACTCGGTCCACGAAATAGGCCGCCAGGAAGAGGAACTCCTCGGCCGCGAACATGTAAGAGGTGGCCTTGTCGGTAAAATGCAGTGCGTTGACAGCGGTGAACAGGAACAAAGCCCAGGCTTCGCCGCGTTCAAGATATCGCAGGATGGAGTATATAGTCAGGATGCCCCACAGGACGATGTAAGCCTCGTTACGGGCATACCGTCCATAATAGAGCATCAGCGGAGAAATGATGATCAGCGCCCCCGCCACCAGCGCCCCGGTGCGACCCAGGTATCGCCGGAAGGCGAAGATGGCCACCCCAAACGCAGCGATACTGAGTACGGCCGCTGGTAAGCGTGTGGTGAAATCGTTGTCTCCGAAGAGCGCATAGGAGAGGGCCATCATATGGAACTGAAGTGGACCGTGGCTCATCGGGTCAACCTTGTACCCGTTGCCGGTATAGAGGCTGAAGGAAGGTACGACGTGGTTGATCTCGTCGTGACTCATGGTGCGCGCGCCCAGATCGTAGAAGCGTGAAACGACAGCCGCCGCCGCCAGCAGGACCACCAGCAGGGTTTCCACATTCAGCGGGAACCAGCGTCTGAGCGGAGTATCGAGGAGGGATGGTTTTTCAGGATTGGGCATCATTCCGGCTATTGTACCAAATCTGGCGCTGCACAAGGATAATAAATTGGAAGTTGAACCTCAAAGGCGAATAGCTGTCTGTCCCTACTCTTTCCACCTCGCATACACCGCTTGCGAAAGCAATCTTCCGGCGCTTTTCTCCTCCGTCACCAGTTCGCCGCATTCCAGTTTCCCCCCATAACCATTCATCATCTCTGCCAAAGCGCTATAGGCGTGAATGGCAGGCAGTCTGACCGCGTACACAGTCAGCACCAAGAACAGCGCCCTGTCACTCAACACCGCCCGGCAGGCTTTCAGTAATTCCGGCAGGGACTTGTACACCTCCCACACCTCGCCCTTCGGTCCGCGTCCAAACTTGGGCGGGTCGAGCAGGATCCCGTCGTATTTGACTCCCCGCCGCGCCTCGCGCTGGACGAACTTCAGCGCATCATCCACGAGCCATCGGACGGGTTTCTCCGCCAGTCCAGAAAGGATCTGATTTGCGCGCGCCCAGCTCACGGATTTCTTTGAAGCATCCACGTGTGTGACCTTGGCCCCGGCGGCGGCACAAGCCAGTGATGCCAACCCGGTATAACCGAACAAATTCAAGACATTCATGGGTTGCCCGGTTGGGGCTGACGGCTCTCGATGGATCCCTGAGGATGGATGTCCTGCTTTATGGATAAGATCCCCCATCCAGTCCCAGTGGGCGGCGCATTCGGGAAAAACACCCAGATGCCGCCCGGGATTGGTCATTACTGAGAAGCGCAATTCCCCTCTCCCTTCGGAAGCCACATAGGGATGCTTCGCGAGGACGCCAGGTATAAGGGGGTAACTCATCTCCCATTGCTCAGGGACTTTTTTCTGAAACGACCAGTGCCCCCCGCTCTCCTCTCCGCTGGGTTGGAATACGCCGTGTGCAGCTTGCCACGTTTCGGCGGGCAAGGTTTTCATCCATAAAGCCTGTACTTCGGGCCTGACGAAGGTGTAAGGGCCGAAGCGTTCCAGCTTCTGTCCGTCGCCGGAATCGAGTAAGGCGTAGTCTTTCCAGTTAGGGGAGGTTTGTAATTGAATTTCAGCAACCATAGAAAATGGGTATAGAAATGTCCAGTAAATCCACCATCCAAAAACGAAAGTACCACTTGTAATTCATACCAATTATGTGCTAGAATGAGCTTGTCCGTGGGAACAAGTGGGACGAAGTGGGATGCCGGTTTCACCGGCATTCTGGCTAAATAAGGATAGTAGAACTAATGTTCCTAAACCAGTACCAGCATTCCTTCGATGATAAAGGCCGACTGACAATCCCTTCGAGATTCCGGGAACTACCGATCGAAGGCGCATTTGTCGTCCAGGGGCTCGACCGTAACCTGATGGTACTGCCTCCGTCGGTCTTCCAGATTCTTTACGATCGTATGATGGCGATGAACCTGACCGACCCGACTGCCCGCCTGCTGCGTCGCATTATCTTGGGCAACGCTTTACGGGTCGTGCCCGACGGCGCTGGTCGAATCCTGATCTCGCCGAATCTGAAAGAATTTGCCGACCTGAAAGAAAATGTTGTCTTTGTCGGCCAGGGCGATTACTTCGAAATCTGGTCGCCCGATCTCTGGAAAGAGCAGGAAGTCCAAGTTAGCGACGCCGAGGCCAATACCCAACGCTTCGCGGCGCTTGATCTCAAAACCCGCTGAGATGATACCAGCGCACCAACCAGTACTTTACCAGGAAATTATACACGCTTTACACCCGAAAAGCGGAGCCCACTATGTGGATGGGACTCTCGGCGCAGGCGGCCATGCGGCTGGTCTGCTGGCCGAAAGCGAACCGGGAGGCTGCCTGCTCGGTTTGGATGTAGACCCCCAGGCACTCGGTCTGGCTCATCAGAAACTAGCTCCCTTCGAGGGGCGAGTATGGATAAAGAAGGCCTCCTACACCTCGCTCCCCGGCCAGCTGGTTGAACTTGGCTGGGTCTCAGTGGATGGCATCCTTCTCGACCTTGGCGCTTCTTCCATGCAGTTCGACACTCCGGAACGCGGTTTCTCCTTCCTGGCCGATGGCCCGTTGGATATGCGCTTCGACCCGTCGAACCCGCTCACCGCCACCGAGATCGTCAACGAGTGGCCGGAGCAGGAGCTGGCCGACCTGCTCTTCCGTTACGGGGAGGAACCCGCTTCCCGTCGCATCGCCCGGGCTATCCTCGCTGCCCGGCCTGTGGGCGGGACCCGGCAACTGGCCGGCCTCATCGAGCGAGTCAAACCCCGGCGTGGCCCCCACCACCCCGCCACGCAGACCTTCCAGGCCCTGCGCATCGCAGTCAACGCTGAACTGGATTCATTGGAGAAAATCCTTCCACTGGCGATTAAGGTTCTCAATCCTGGAGGCAGGCTGGCGATCATCTCGTTCCAATCGCTGGAAGACCGGCTCGTTAAAGAATTTTTTCGCCGTGAAAGCAAGGACTGCATCTGCCCGCCCCGTCAACCGATTTGCACCTGCGGGCATAAAGCTAGCATCAAGGAAATCACCCGCCGGCCCATCTCGCCGACGGAGGCAGAAATCAACCAGAATTCCCGCGCACGCAGCGCCAAGTTACGTGTCGCTGAGAAGTTATAGGCTTTATTCCATATGCTGTGTATAGGCAAGCCAATGGGTGTTGGCTCAGAACGGAGGTGCATCCTCACCGAACACTACCTGTAAGCAGTTTGTTTCATTGGACAATATTATATGAACAATGTCACGCAAATCGTCCAGAAAGCTCGTCAGGCCCCATGGCGTGTGCAACGCCAGTGGATCGGCTTGTTTTTGCTTGCATTGGTTCTGATGGCCATGGTCGCCGGCATTTACCTGAATGTTACTGTGGGGGCCACGCTTGCCGGGCGGGAAATCCAGACCTTGCGTAACGAGATCACCACCAACCAGCGTGTCAACGCAGATTCGGAAACACAGTTGGCTGGCCTGACCTCCGTCGAAGCCATGCAACAACGCGCCGAAGGCATGGGCTTCCAGCCTGCCAGCCCGGATGACATAACCTACGTGGCCGTCACCGGGTATGTAGCGCAATCGACTGTGGATCTGTCCACGCCGGGCTCAAACAACCCGGCTGCTCCGGTCATACTCCCCGAATATACTGAATCCTGGTTCGACTATTTCATGGAACAGCAGACTTCTTCTGCGACTGACGGAGATCGGCCATGAAACGACTTCCGCATGCTTGGCGCTATCTGAGTGTCGCCCTCCTTCTGGCAGTGTTTGGCATCGCCATCCTTGTGCAAATCGTCCGCATCCAGGCCAGCCCTGAAGTGGCAGGCGTTATCGACCAAGGCAATTATGTCTGGAAGGACTTTTTCCCACCACGCGGGGAAATCTATGACCGTCACGGCAGCCTGCTGGCAGGGAATAAGACCGTCTACGAAATCGGCCTGGACCTAACAGTCAACCCGGATATGCCGACCGTCTTGCTGGCCATCCAAATGTCGGGCTTGGATCTCAACGAGGTTAATTATAGAATTTCACTCGCTCCCGCCAATGCCCAATACATCATCCTGGATGATTTTGTTTCCGCAGAAAATGCTGAAACGCTGATGGCCCTCCAGAAAGCTGCCTACGCCGACCCGACCGGGAAAAACCTGGATGCTGTCTTCTTCAAAGCCCATTATGCACGTAGTTACCCTGAAGACGATCTGGCATCCAACATTCTCGGTTTCGTAACGGAAGATAACCACGGATACCTGGGTATCGAAGAAAAATACGATAACATCCTGGCCGGCATCCCCGTCCGGATGATGATTCCAGCCGACCCTCGGCGTGCCACCGAATACCCCACCATCCCACCCGGTCAGACCATCATCCTGACCATTGACCGCGAAATCCAGGCCGCCATTGAGAATATCTTGGACAATGCGCTTGTGACTACCAACGCATCCTCCGGGACAATAGTCGTTATGGACCCGCGCACCGGGGAAATCCTGGCCATGTCTTCCACGCCTCGACTGAACCTGAACGACTACCAGAGCATTACCACAGTATTTCCCGGAGAAACCCCCTTCAACCGGGCCATCAGTCAAGCCTATGAACCCGGCTCGGTCGCAAAAATCCTGACCATGGCCGGTGCCCTGGATAGCGGAGTTGTCACGCCTGACACGGTCTTCTTCGATGAAGGTTACATCCTCGTTGGGGGATTTAGAATTGTCAATTGGGATGGCGGCGCGTGGGGTTATCAGGATATGACCGGATGCCTGGCTAACTCTCTCAACGTCTGCCTGGCTTGGGTCTCCTCTATCAAGATGGAAAGTGATAGTTTCTACTCCTACATGCAGCGCTTTGGCCTCGGTCATGCCACCGGCATTGACCTGGCCCAGGAATCCTCTGGTCGCTTGAAACTCCCTGGTGATGGCGATTGGGGTCCTGTGGAACTGGGTACCAATGCTTATGGTCAGGGCGTCTCAATAACCCCCATCCAGATGGTGATGGCCGCCTCAGCTCTCGCCAATGATGGCAAGATGGTATATCCACACGTACTCCATGCCCAGATACAGGATGGAAAACAGAGCAACACCAGAACGCAGATCGTCGGCACTCCCATCTCCGCCACTACCGCCCATACTATTAGCGAGATGCTGGCCAATGCCTTGGAAATCGAATCGTCCACAGCGATTATTCCCGGTTACCGCATCGCTGGTAAGACCGGCACGGCGCAGATTCCCATCTCTGGAGGAGGATACGACCAAATCAATGTGAACACCTCCTTCATCGGTTGGGGACCTGTGGACGATCCTCGCTTTATAGTCTATGTCTGGCTCGAGAAACCGCAGAGTAACAGGGCGGCCTCGGTGGTAGCCGCTCCAATATTCAAACAAGTCGTTGAAAAACTGGTCGTCTTGATGGATGTCCCACCGGATGCTATCCGTCTACAGATGATAGGACGATGATGAGTCATGTTAACACTGGCTGATGTAATCGAAGCTCTGACGAGTACTCACCCCCCACTGGCCGAAAAGGTTATCACTGAGGCAGCAATAGACTCGCGCCAGGTTATTCCAGGCTCGATGTTCGTCGCCATCCCGGGTGAGCATGTGGACGGCCACAACTTCGTCGCCGACGCCTTCCAGCGCGGAGCTTCCTTTGCATTAATCCAGCATGGCATTCCAGGCTCCTTCCAGACATTGGAATTGGTTAAGGGTCAGTCCCCGAATCTACAAATCAATTTGAACGCACCGCTTTGCCTGCAGGTGGAGAATACGCTTTCTGCACTCCAGCAGATTGCCCATTTCTGGCGGCGCAAGCTGGATCTGCGCGTGATCGGTATAACCGGCAGCGTGGGCAAATCCACTACAAAAGAAGTTATCGCCGAGGTGCTTGACCAGCGTTATCGCACGTTGAAAAGCCCCGGCAACATGAACAACGAAATTGGCCTGCCACTTACTATTCTGAGACTGGGCCCGGGTTATGAGCGCGCCGTGCTGGAAATGGGATTTTATGTCCCCGGCGAAATCGCCTTCCTGTGCGACATCGCCCTGCCAGAAATTGGCGTGGTCACCAACATCGGCACCGTACATGCTGAACGGGCCGGGTCGCAGGAAGATATATTCCGCGGTAAATCCGAGCTGATACAGGCCCTTCCCGCAAACGGGGTGGCCGTTCTCAACCTGGACGATCCCTGGGTACGCAAAATGGCAGAACTTACGCATGCCCGCGTATTCTTCTATGGTCTCGACCCTGCCGCTGACCTGTGGGCCGACGAAGTGGAAGGTCTTGGGCTGGAGGGCATCCGTTTCCGCTTGCATTACCAGCACGAGATCCTGCACGTAAGTGTCCCGATGATCGGACAGCATTCGGTCCACACGGCGTTGCGCGCTGCATCGGTCGGTTTGGCAGATGGGCTCACCTGGCAGGAAATTTTGGACGGCCTGCGCCAGGGACATGCCCAACTTCGTCTGACGGCCGTTCGCACGGAAAGCGGCGCACTCCTTCTTGATGACACTTACAACGCATCCCCTGAGTCCATGCTGGCGGCACTCAACCTGCTGGCCGAACTGGGAGGCCGCAAGGTGGCCGTGCTGGGTGATATGCTCGAACTCGGTCAATACGAAAAACAGGGACATGAGATGGTCGGGGCGCGAGCCGCCGAAGTGGCCGACACACTTGTCACTGTGGGGACGCGTGGTCATATCATCGCCACCGCCGCCCGGCGGGCAGGACTAGGCTCCAGAAAAATCACTGAGTTCGAAAACCAGGCTCAGGCCATCCTCCATTTGCGCAAATCCCTTACCAAGGAAGACGTTGTACTTATCAAAGGATCTCATGACATCCGCATGGACCGCATCGTCACCGCCCTGGAGGTTGCTCAATGAGCAATTCTGCCTTGGCGCTAAGCCTGGCCGGATTGGCCTTCATGATGACGGTGATTTGGGGTGGTCCCTTATTGCGTATCCTGCGGCACTTTAAGATTGGCAAGCAGATTAGAGTGGAAGAACCGGGTAAGCATTTCGTCAAAATGGGCACCCCGACCATCGGTGGTGTGATGATCATCCTGCCAGTGGCTCTGATCACTGTACTTCTAAACGCCGTCAACCTGATTGGTATGAAAGTGCTCGGTAAATCGGTGCTGGTCCCGCTGGCAGCAATGTTGGGTTATGCCGCCTTGGGTGCCCTGGATGACTGGGAAGGCATCCGTGGCAAACGCAACGGCGAGGGTATGCGGATCCGGACCAAACTATTCGCCCAAATTGTGCTTGCTCTGGGGTTGGCAGCCGTTTTGAGATACATGCTGGATGTGCCCGATCTTTTTATTCCAGGCATCCATTTCGAGATTGAACTGGGCTGGCTTTACATCCCGATTGCTGGTTTCATAATTGTTGCAATGTCAAACGCGGTCAATTTCACAGATGGATTGGATGGACTCGCCGGTCTTATTTCTGCCAGTATTTTCGCTGCTTATGGCGGCGTTGCTCTCATGCAAGGACAGGTTTTCATTGCTCGTTTCTGTTTCACCATGGTAGGAGCTCTGTTCGGCTTCTTGTGGTTCAACGTTCATCCAGCCCAACTCTTTATGGGCGATACCGGCTCACTTTCGCTGGGCGCCACCATCGCGGTGATCGCTCTGATGACCGGCCAGTGGGCAATTTTACCTGTCATAGCTGTCATTCCAGTCGGCGAGGCTTTGAGCGATGTAATTCAGATCGTATATTTCAAGATTACGCACGGACGGCGGTTCTTCAAAATGGCACCCCTCCACTTACATTTTGAACTACTTGGCTGGTCTGAAATGCAGATCGTGCAGCGTTTCTGGCTGATTGGCCTGCTGGCCGCCATGCTGGGTATTGGACTGGTTATGGTGTAAAGGCGTGAAAACGGACTGGAACGGCAAACGCGTAACAATTCTCGGAGGTGCCCGCCAGGGACAGGCTGCAGCGCGCTGGTTGACTCGCCACGGTGCTATTGTGACTGTTAATGACCTGCGCACAGTCGAACAGATGGCCGCTGCCCGGTCCGCTATGGCTGATATACCCTTGACCTGGGTATTGGGCAGTCATCCAATCGATATCCTGGATACGACTGATATTGTCTGCCTCTCCGGTGGCGTGCCACTCGACAACCCCATCGTGGTAGAGGCAGCCAGGCGGAGTATCCCGTTAACCAACGATACGCAGGTTTTCATGGAAACCGTCCCCTGCCAGACAGTCGGGATCACCGGATCCGCTGGAAAGACCACCACCACTACACTGGTTGGGCTTATGGCAACAACTGCCTTCGGTGACAAGGTTCACGTCGGCGGTAACATCGGCGATCCGTTGCTCAACTACGTCGATAAGATGAAACCGGACGACCTGGCCATTATGGAAATCTCCAGTTTCCAGTTGGAACAGATGACTCTTTCACCAAATGTGGCGACCATATTGAACGTCACGCCCAATCACCTCGACCGGCATAAAACGATGGAAACTTATGCCGCTGCCAAGCAGCGCATCCTGAATTTCCAGGGAACTGGTGACACAGCCGTCTTAGGCCGCGAGGACCCCGGTTCCTGGCTCTTGCGCGGCAAGGTGAATTGTCGCCTGATTTCTTTTGGGGTTGGAGACATCCCGGTCAAACAGGATGGTAGTTTTCTTTCAGACGACATTCTGCACCTGCGCGATCGTGGCATGGATATTCCCCTGCTCCGCCGAGACCAGATCCAGCTGCGCGGTGTGCATAACTTGATGAATGTTTTGGCGGCCTTTGCCATCGGCTTCGCCGCCAGTCTGCCATTGGACGCCATGCGGGATGCCGTCGAGGTTTTCCGCGGTGTGCCCCACCGGCTGGAGTTGGTCGGTGAGCGGAACGGAGCTAAATGGTACAACGACTCCATCGCCACTGCTCCTGAACGGACAATGGCAGCCATCCGTTCCTTTTCCGAACCGATCGTCCTGCTACTGGGTGGACGAGACAAGAACCTGCCCTGGGAAGAACTGGCAGCCCTGGTACATGAACGTGTGGAGCGCGTAGTAATCTTCGGCGAAGCCACTGAGAAAATCGCCGCCGCGCTGGAGCAGGCCCATGGTCCGCTCAAGAAAACAGTCGAACGTTGCAAGGATCTCGAAGAGGCCGTTCAAGTTGCGGCACGTGTGACTGCACCGGGTGAGGTTGTCCTGCTTTCGCCGGGCGGTACCAGCTTTGATCAATTCCATGACTTCGAAGAACGTGGAGAGGCATTTCGAAAATGGGTATCGGAACTTTCGTAAACCATTCCGCTCGACCCGCCGCGGCGACTGCAAGGCACGCCCGTGCTTCCAGTGGTGACTTGATCATGCTGGCGGTCGTCATTGCCTTGGGCATCTTCGGGCTGCTGATGCAGTATTCTGCCGGCACCGATTTTTCCCTGCGAACTTATGATTCAGCGACCTACATCTTCAATAAACAGTTATTGTGGATGATTATCGGTGCGCTAATTGCATTCATCCTCTCGCGCCTTGATTATCATCTCTGGCGGAAGATCGCCGTGCCATTGATGGGTGTGACGGTAATCCTGCTGATCGCGGTGCTGATCAACAATGATGTTCGTAATAACGCAGTACGCACATTCTTTGGCGGCTCGGTGCAGCCTTCTGAATTGGCAAAATTAGCAACCACCATCTATTTGTCGGTCTGGTTGTTTAGTAAACGTGAGCATCTTCATGATATCCAATTGGGGTTGATCCCGCTCGCTTTCATTCTTGGCGCGATTGGCGGTTTGATTTATATCCAGCCTGACTTGAGTGCAGCGGTGACAATTTTCATCCTGGGAGGGTTGTTGTTCTTCCTGGCTGGCGGCGACATTCGGCAGATCATCCTGTTCAGCGTCATGGCGTTGGCGGCCGGATGGCTGGTAGTGCAATTCAGTTCCACTGGTCAAGCCCGTATCGGCCCATACATTGCCGGGCTGAAGGACCCGCTAAACTCCAGCGATCATGTTCTGTGGTCATTGGAAGCCATCTTTAAAGGTAAATTGTTCGGCGTCGGGATCGGACGAGCCACGACGAAACTGATCGGCCTCCCGTTCGCCGCCACTGACAGCATTTTCGCCGTAGTCGTCGAAGAACTTGGTTTGTTCGGTGCACTGGGATTGACCTGTCTGTATGCTGTCCTGGGATGGCGCGGACTGAAGATTGCTGGACAAGCGCCCGATTCGCTCGGTTCCGTGATGGCCGCTGGACTGACATTCTGGATAATCATTGAAGCCGCCATCAACATGGCCGTGATGGTCGGCCTGCTTCCATTTGCAGGTAATGCCCTGCCTTTTGTCAGTGCGGGTGGATCGAACCTGATCTCAACCCTGGCGGCCATAGGCATTCTCCTCAATATCTCCCGTCAAACCGGAAAGACTGTCCCGGAAGGCGGAGAAAGGAAAACGTACAGTGCGTCTATTGATCTGCGCCGGCGGGACCGGCGGCGGAGTGTACCCCGCACTCGCCGTCCTGCAAACCATGCAAGATAAGGCCGTGGTACTTTGGGTAGGCGGAGAAGGCGGTATGGAAGCCCGGCTAGTGGAGCGGGCGAAAGTGCCGTTTATGACTATTCCGGCTGCTGGAATCCATGGAGTGAGCCTGAAAACGCTTCCGGGTAATGTCGTCCGGTTAGTGCGTGGTTTTTTCGCGGCGCGGCGCATCCTGAACGAGTTCAAGCCAGAGGTTCTGTTCTTTACCGGTGGATTCGTGGCTGTCCCTATGGCGCTAGCCGGGATGCGGGTTCCGACTGCCCTCTACGTTCCGGATATCGAACCGGCGTTGGCACTCAAGACCCTGGCCCGCTTTGCAGACAAGATTGCCGTCACCGCCCAGGACTCGTTCCGATATTTCAGCCGCCTGGAACGCCTCGTCCTGACAGGTTACCCGACCCGCGCCGACCTTACCAAGTGGACACGGACTGAAGCCCGCCAGACCTTGAATCTGACCAGCGACGACCCCGTTCTGCTTTTCCTTGGAGGTAGTAAAGGCGCACGCTCAATCAATAATGCCGTGCTCGCAAATCTGTCTGCAATGTTGGAACTGGCGCAGGTTATCCACATCACCGGCGAATTGGACTGGCCGACCGTGGAAACCAAAGCGAAAGAACTTTCCGCGGCCCAGGCCTCCCGCTACCATGCCTTCCGATACTTGGACGAAGAGATGGGTGCCGCCTTGACCGCGGCTGACCTGGCCGTTTCTCGCGCCGGGGCCTCCACATTGGGCGAATATCCGCTTTTCGGCCTTCCCGCCGTGCTGGTACCTTACCCATACGCCTGGCGCTACCAGAAAGTGAATGCCGATACACTCGTCAGTCATGGCGCGGCTTTGATTGTGGCAGATTCAGATCTAAAGACTGAACTCCTGCCAACCATCACAGAGTTGTTGCAAAACCCCGCCCGTCTCAGCTCCATGCGGACGGCGGCAAGAAACCTCTCCCACCCGCAGGCTGCTACCGAGATAGGCCATCTCCTGTTTGATTTGGCCGGGAAGAAGAGATAAAACATGGTGAGCCTCTCCTTCGTCTTTTGGATGTATGTCATTTTGTTCGGCATAATCGGCGGGATGCGCGGCTGGGCCAAGGAACTGCTGGTCACGTTCAGCGTTATCCTGGCGCTCACCTTTACCACCCTGCTGGAACATTATGTACCCTTTGTGCGTGACGTTCTGCAAAAGGACAGTGCGGCACTTTACTTCTGGTTGCGTACCGTCATTCTTGCTCTTGTGGTTTTCTTCGGTTACCAAACGCCCCATCTTGCCCGCTTTGCAGGAAAAATGACCCGTGAAAAATTCCAGGATATTCTCCTGGGCGCATTCCTGGGCGCCATCAATGGCTACCTTATCGCTGGAACCATCTGGTACTACATGGCAGATGGCGGCTACCCGTTCGCCAATGTCGTTTCCCCTCCCAGCGGAGATATTGCCAGGATGGCTGAGGCCATGCTCCATTACATGCCCCCTAAACTACTCGGCATCCCCGGCATATATTTCGCCGTTGTGATTGCATTCATCTTTGTGATAGTGGTGTTCATCTAAACTATGACTCGCATCCATCTGATCGGTATCGGCGGAACTGGACTCTCGGCCATCGCTCGCGTCCTGCTCGAAATGGGGCACACGGTGAGCGGATCTGACCGCGTCGAATCACCGTTCACGCGCGACCTGCAATCTTCTGGTGCGACCATCAGCATCGGTCACGACTCGGAGAACGTCCGTACCGCCGACTTGGTGGTACGCTCGTCCGCCATCCTGGATGACAACCCCGAAGTGATTGCAGCCCGCGCATTCAGAATCCCTGTCCTGAAGCGGGCTGACTTCCTTCGCAGTCTGATGGACGGTAAGACCGGTATTGCCATTGCCGGAACACACGGCAAGACCACCACCACGTCAATGATCGCCTGGGTGCTCTCGGCGCTGGGCCAGGATCCGACATTCATCGTCGGCGGAGTGCTGAAAAACCTGGGAGTCAACGCCCGGGCTGGGAAAGGCCATACCTTCGTCATCGAAGCCGACGAATACGACCGTATGTTCCTGGGTCTCAAACCGGCTATCGAAGTGGTCACCAACATCGAGCACGATCATCCTGATTGTTACCCAACCTCGACCGATTACCAGGCTGCCTTCGTGGAGTTCATGTACCATCTCCCGCCAAACGGCACGCTGATAGCCTGTGCCGACGATGCTGGGGCGCGTGGCCTGATGGATAAAGCCAGGAAACTCGGAAAAGTCGTTATCTCCTATGGGCTGTTTCCCACGGACCGGCCCAAAACAAGCCATCAAGCGACCGTAGGCAGCGTCGCCAGTCTGCTGACTCCCAATGAAAAAGGCGGCTTCACCTTTAGCGCTTCCGTGCTTGGCAACTCAGCCAAGGTTGAACTCCAGGTTCCGGGTAGACACAACGCTCTTAACGCATTGGCGGCACTGACGGTGACCCAACTGCTCGATCTGCCCCTAGCAGATGCAGCCCGGGCGCTGGATCAGTTCACCGGGATCGGACGAAGATTCGAAGTGCGCGGCGTAGCGAATGATATAGTCATAGTGGATGACTATGCGCATCACCCAACTGAGATCCGCGCCACACTCGCCGCTGCCCGAACACGCTACCCCTCCCGTCGCATTTGGGCTGTCTGGCAGCCTCACACCTACTCTCGCACTCAGCTCCTGTTCAACGAGTTCACCGAGGCCTTCGCCGACGCTGATGAAGTTATCGTGACCGAAATCTATGCCGCGCGTGAACCGAATCAAGCCTACTCTTCCAAACAGTTAGTGGAAGTAATGCAACGCCCGGCCCACTTTATTTCTGGTCTGTCTGAAGTAAGCAATTATCTGATTACGAATCTGCGCCCCGGCGATGCCCTGCTTGTGTTCTCCGCCGGAGATGCCGACCAGGTTAGCACCGAGGTGCTGACGCATTTGAAGGAGGTTCGCAATGACTGATAAGAATCGTGTATATGATCTCGAAGTGATGGACCTGCCGTCCTTGCGCTTGGTTCCGAGAGAAATGCTCGTTTCCGATCCAGATGCGCAGCACTCAGCTGGTCACAAACTATTGAAAATTGACCCCGAAATGGAAAGCACGGTCAAGCGGCTGATTGCCCATTTGAAGGATGAGAAATTTTGGCGTGAAGACTTCAGCCATCAAGGCTGATCCCTAAAGTCATACCTACTGTAAACCATATGCAACCATCCATCCTGTCCGATCTCCGTTCCACCTTTGGCGACCGCCTGCAAGAGAATGTTCCGCTCTCTGGCTATACTGCGGCGCGCATCGGAGGCCCGGCAGACCTGCTGGTCTTCGTCCGTTCGGCGGATGAGCTGGCCCATGCAGCGGAGAAATTTTGGAATATGGATGTGCCCTTCTTCTTGTTGGGCGGTGGCTCGAACGTGCTGGTCAGTGACAAGGGCGTTCGCGGCGTGGTGATCATCAACCGGGCACGGACGGTGAAATTTGCCGTACAGGCTGAACCCCCCAGCGTCAATGCCGAATCAGGTGTTACGCCCAACGATATCACCCAGCGGGCAGCGCGCCTCGGGCTGGCAGGATTCGAATGGGCTGCGGGTGTACCCGGGTCTCTGGGTGGAGCGGTGTATGGCAACGCTGGGGCATTCGATGGCGACATCGCCGGGAACTTGATCTCGCTTGAGTTGATCCACCGACAGCATGGCCGCCAGGTCTGGCCGGTGAAAAAGATGGAATATGGCTATCGCTCCAGTGTGCTCAAACGCCAACACCCGCCTGTGATCATCCTTTCGGTCCAATTGGCCTTGAGCCACGGTGACCCGCAAATCATCCAGGCCAAAATGGAACAATTTTCTGAACGACGGCGCGCTACTCAACCGCCCGGAGCCAGTATGGGTTCGATGTTCATGAATCCGACCGGCGAGAAGGCAGGTCTCTTGATCGAAGCCTCCGGCCTGAAAGGCAAGCGCATCGGTAACGCAGAAATCAGCACCCAGCACGCAAATTTCTTCATCAATCACGGACAAACCCGCGCCGAAGATATTAAAGCGCTTATCGAACTGGCCCGAAATTCTGTCGCCGAGAAATTTGGCATAAAACTTGAACTTGAAGTGGAATTAATCGGTGAGTGGTAAGCATGGAAAATAGACTCCGTATCGCAGTTCTCTTTGGTGGACGATCCGGCGAACATGAGGTTTCCCTCATGTCTGCCAGATCAGTGCTTTCCGCACTCGACCCTGAGAAGTATGCGATAACCCAAATCGGCATTACGAAGGACGGCGTCTGGCTGACAGGTGAGAACGTTTTGGAAGCATTGGCCAAAGAGAAAACAGAGGTTGAAAACCTGACACAAGTTGTCATCATCCCCGACCAATTTCACAACCGTATATGGAAAATCCAGATGGAAGATTCCGCTTGGTTGATGGAGCCACTCACGGATGTGGACGTGGTTTTCCCTGTACTGCATGGCTCCTTCGGAGAAGACGGTACTCTGCAAGGTCTGCTCGAACTTGCCGATCTGGCCTATGTGGGCGCGGGCGTGACCGGCTCATCGGTCGGCATGGATAAAGGCATCTTCAAGGATGTGATGCGCGCCAATAACATTCCGACGGTCGAGTCTCTTATCGTCCTGCGAAGTGAGTTGGAAAAGGATATCGAAGCAGTCATCCGCCTGGCCGAAGAAGTGGGACCTTATCCACTTTTCGTCAAACCCGCCAACCTGGGTTCCTCGGTCGGTATCTCCAAGTGCAACAACCGCGCCGACCTGGGCGAGGGACTGATAGAAGCCGCGGCCTATGACCGGCGTGTTCTGGTGGAACGCGGCGTGAATGCCCGTGAGATCGAAGTTTCCGTGTTGGGCAACGACGCGCCGCAAGCATCTGTCCCCGGCGAGGTGCTGCCCAGCCGCGAGTTCTACTCCTACGAATCCAAGTACGTGGATGGCACTTCCGGCTTGCTCATCCCAGCTCCCCTGCCGGACGAGACAGCCGGGAAGATCCGCCAAATGGCCTTAACCGCCTACTTGGCTATTGACTGCGCCGGGATGGCCCGCGTCGATTTCTTTGTCGAAAAAACCACCGGCGAGATTTACCTGAACGAAGTCAACACCATCCCTGGTTTCACCAGCATCAGCATGTACCCCAAGCTCTGGGAAGCCAGCGGATTACCCTACGCCAAACTGGTTGACCGCCTGGTCGAATTGGCCCTCGAACGCAAAGTTGACCGCGATCGCACTGTACGTCGTTCCCGGAGAACATTATGACCACTCTGCAGAAAAATTCCCGCGCCAAATTCGTCCGTCAGAGCCGCACACCCAAAACGCGCTCGGCCCATGCCCCCAAGCAGACGGCACAACCCGCTCGAAAGACCTACAACCCCGCTTCGGTGTACCTGCCCGTCGAACCTCGGCCAGTTGCGCGTCGTACTCCCGGCCGGGCAACAAAAAACTCGCCCAACAAAGGCTATGATTTCGCCTTTAGCCTCGGTCGCACCAATGTGCGTGCACCAGCTTTGAACATCCCACAGTTGGGATCACGCTGGGTCTCCGCTGGATTGACCCTGCTCCTGGGTTTCATGCTTTTCACCATGTGGACCGCTTCACCCTTCACGGTCACGGCAGCAGTAGTGCGCGGCAACCAGCGTCTGGGCGCGGCGGAAATCAATTCCATGCTCGGCATGATTGGACAGCCGATTTTCAAAGCAGTACCGGCTAAGATCAAGGCCAACTTGCAAACTGCTTTTACTGACCTGGAATCCGTCAAAGTCCGGGTGGCCTTTCCCAACCGTATCAATGTTGATGTAGTGGAGCGGATACCTGTCATGTCCTGGTCCCAGAATGGAGTCGTAATGTTGGTTGATGCCAGCGGTATGGCCTTCCCGCTGCGTGGCGAGGCTCCAGGGTTATTCCAGGTGACATCGAACGGTGCCCCGCCCCGGGTTACGCTTGACCCGACCCTCCCGCTTTACGAGCAGAAATTCATCTCCCCCGAAATGGTCCAGGCCCTTACATCACTGGCTCCCGATGTTCCTGCCGGGATGCCGATGATCTTCGACCCTCTGTATGGCATGGGCTGGCAGGATCCGCTCGGCTGGACCGTCTATTTCGGCCAGAACATCAAAGATATTCCGATGAAAAAGGTGGTCTACCAGGCCATCGTGGACACTCTTACCCGTCAGGGCGTTCAGCCCTCGCTCATCAGCGTGGAATACCTGAACGCACCATTCTATAAGTAGCCCAAGGCCCCTATGGACGAAATTGTCGTTGGAATTGACGTCGGCACAACCAAAGTCTGCACCCTGGTGGGACGGATCGAGGGAGAAGCGATCCGCATCCTGGGTGTAGGCATCGAGCCTTCGGCAGGCATCAGGAAGGGCGTCATTGTGGACCTGGCTGCAGCCTCGCAGGCGATCACCAAATCGGTGGGCATCGCCGAGCAGACCTCCGGTGTGGAAATCACCGGGGCAATGGTCAGCCTGGCCGGAGCGCACGT
>Ga0315283_10001504_pt1 | contig 18816 bp, 12 predicted proteins | sample YL17G09_0_MG_FD_204541 | JGI IMG/M metagenome (GOLD analysis project Ga0315283, IMG submission 204541) | Sediment microbial communities from Yellowstone Lake, YNP, Wyoming, USA - YL17G09_0 | ecosystem: Environmental > Aquatic > Freshwater > Lake > Sediment | place: USA: Wyoming | collected... | reverse complement strand
CGAGCTGGAAGCTGGTCGGCTCGACCGAGAACACCGGCACGTCGGTGCTCAGACTGGTGACATCCAGCAGGTCGGTGCCTTCGTTGCGGACCAGCAGCGTGTCGGTGCGGACCGCGCCGATGAACAGCTCGCCGAAAGCGAACGACGAGTCCGAGAGCGCGATGTCGGGCGCCCCGGTGACGTGCAGATGCGCCGGGACCCTCACCGAGTCCTCGTCCGGGTCGTTGCTCGCGACCACCAGGTCGGCGCGATAGTCACCGCCGAACAGGCCCGTGGCGTCGAAGGTCGCCGTGACGTCCACGTTGGTGCCGGCGGGCACGATGCCCTGCGTCGGCGAGACCGATAGCCACGTCGCGCCGCCACTCCACCGCACCGCGTTGCGCAGCAGAGTGGGCACGTCGCCGAGCCAGAAGCCGCTGCCGCCGAAGAAGAGATTGACGCCGACCACGCGGTGCCCCTGCGTGGCGACGAGCGGAAGTCCGTTCACGTACGACGCCACCAGCTGCGCCCCGGGCGCGGGCGCCATCTGCCCGACGAGGTCGCCCCAGAGGGTCGCCACGCCGCGCATGATGGGATGCGCGGGATCGTAGGAACCGAGCGTCGAGCCCGCCACCGGGCCGCTGCCGAGGGTGAACGGGAAGTAGCCTCCGGTCAGGAGCCGCCCGCTGATGTTCCAGCCGCTGATGAAGGAGGCGACCGTCAACACGACCCCGCCGCCGCCGTCCACGTAGTCCGCGAGGACGTTCCCGAGGCCGGCAGGGTCGGCCGGAGCTCTGTTGGTGATCACGATGGCCGCGTCATACTGGCGCAGCAGGTCGAGCGCGGGCGCACCGGTGTAGGCGTCGAACTCGTCCACGACCGCGACGTCCGGCAGGGCCGCCAGCAGGCCGCGGATCTCGGAATCGTCACCCCCGGAATTGACCATCAGAATGCGGAGGGCAGCGCCCGAGGCAGCGACCGAAGCGACCCGGCTGCCGGACTGGAGCGCCGGCATGAGCGGAGGGCGCATCGGGGAGGCGCCGGCGTCGTACCGACGCGTCCCGCCGGCGTTGTCCCGCAGTTCCGCGCCGGGGTCGGCCGAGGCGAAGCGGCGCGAGATGCGGGCCCCCACCGGCAGCGTCCCCGCCTCGCCGATGAGCACCTGGTATGACAGGTTGCTCAGCCCCGTGTTGGCGATGTTGACCGTGCGCGTGGTCTGCTCGCCGGTGAACAGGTCGGCACTCAGCGAGTCGGGCGTCACCGCGATGTCGGGCGGCATCAGGCCGGTGCCCGAGAGCGGCAGCGCCAGAGTGGGCTCGTCCGGGTCGTTGCTGAGGATGGTCAGCGTGCCGGTGAACGGATCCGGCGTGGTCGGAGCGAAGTGCACGAGCACGGGCTGGCTAACGCCCGGAGCGAGCTGGAAGCTGGTCGGCTCGACCGAGAACACCGGCACGTCGGTGCTCAGACTGGTGACATCCAGCAGGTCGGTGCCTTCGTTGCGGACCAGCAGCGTGTCGGTGCGGACCGCGCCGATGAACAGCTCGCCGAAAGCGAGCGACGAGTCCGAGAGCGCGATGTCGGGCGCCCCGGTGACGTGCAGATGGGCCGGAACGCTCACCGAGTCCTCGTCCGGGTCGTTGCTCGTGACCACTACGTCACCGTCGTAATCGCCGCCGAGCGCGCCGGTGGCATCGAAGGTCACCGTGACGTCCGCACCGCTTCCCGCGGGCACCACGCCCTCGATCGGGGCGGCCGTCAACCAGTGCGCCCCGGGTCGCGTCACCAGGGTCTGGTAGTAGGCGACCGGCGAGCCGAACGCCTCTGCCGGGACCTGCAGGGATGCTTCCGGCGGGAACACCGCGGCGGGTGCCCAGTCCCAGCCCGCGCCGGCGATCAGCTCGCCGAACGATGCCTGGAACGGGTAGGGGGAGACATCGGTCTGATTGTAGTAGTAGCAGTACTGCTCGAACGAGGCCACGATCAGGTAGAAACGCCCCGCCTCCAGCAGCACATCCACGGGCCCCGAGCTGTACCAGCCCGCGCCGGGTCCGGCGGGCGAGGTGTTCGACGCGCTGATCAGCTGGTACGACCCGGCCTGCGCGAGGCCCTCGTACACGAGGAACCACAACTGGGTCTGCGCCGACGGGTCGAGATAGAGGCGGTGCTCATCGAGCCGGCTCGTGGTGGTGCAGTGAAAGATGTTGCCGCGCGTGCGGGGTCCGCCGAAGTAGGCGTTCTGCATGCTGCCGAACACTTCCGTACCCATGACGCGCAGCGGCGGGGGAGCCTGCGGCCCGCGGCGAGCGACCGCGTCCCGGTCGAGAACCGACCCGGTGCCGAGCTGCACCTCGGTGCGGATTCCAGTGCCCGCGATCTGGTCCAGCGGCACGGGATGTCCGACCGCCAGCACCGGCTGGCCGGCCGGCGTGACCGCCACCGTCGCATGCTCGGTGGTCGCCACCTGGAAGGAGAGATCGGAGGCTCCGGAATTGGAGATACCGAGCGTGCGCGTGGCCTGCCCGCCGGTGAACAGGTCGGCGGTCAGCGAGTTGGGCGTCACCGCGATGTCGGGCGCGGGCAGCGTCGTCCCGGTCGCGATGTTCGACACCGGCGAAGGGTTGCTGTACTCGTCGAAGGCCTTGATGGCGAACCAGTAGTCCGTGCTGAAGGCCAGGCCACTCACCTGCACCGTCTCCGGGCTTCCCGCCGGCTGCGGGTTCGCGGGTCCGGGAGCCGGGGTCGCCGCGGCGAAGTTCTCCGCCGTGATGGGCGAGGTGGAATAGCGCAGCTCGTAGCGGCTGGCGCGTCCTTCGGTGCCGTCATCGCCGGTCGCGGTCCAGGCGAGCGTGACCCAGTCCCCGTTCACCGCCGCGACGCTGAGGTCGCCGATGGCGGCCGGCGGCAGGCTGTCGGGTTCGGCCAGCATGGTGAATGCGTTGAGCCGCCCGCCCGTGAGGATCAGTCCCGCGAGGCCGGGCAGCGGGTCCACGGTCGCCAGCAACTTCAACTTGGCATCCGCGCCCGACATCCCCGGGTAGCGCGCCAGCATCAGCGCGAGCGCACCGCTCACGTGCGGCGTCGCCATCGAGGTGCCGCTGTAAGTGCTGTAGGTGTTGCCCGGGGTCGTGCTCAGGATGTCGCTGCCAGGGGCGGCGAGGTCCACGCTGGTGGGCCCGTAGCACGAGAACGACGACAGCAGGTCGTTGTGGTCCGTCGAGGCGACAGAGACGACGAGCGGCACGTCGTAGCTGGACGGATAGTGAGGAAACAGGTCGTTGTTGTTGTTCTGCACATTGCCAGCCGCGGCCACGAACAGGATGCCCGCATCGCTGGCGGCCTGGATGGCCAGACGCAGGGCCTCCGAGTATTCGACCCCGCCCCAGCTGTTGCTCATGATGCGCGCGCCCATCTGGGTCGCGTACTGCACCGCGAGGATGGCGCTTGAGGTGGTGCCGCTGCCGCTCGCATCGAGGAACTTGAGGCCCATGAGCTTCACGGTCCAGCTGACACCCACGACGCCGATGCCGTTGTCACCGACTGCCCCGATCGTGCCGGACACGTGGGTGCCGTGGCTGTGGTCGTCCATCGGATCGCCGTCCATGTTGGCGAAGTCATAACCATGGACGTCATCCACGTATCCGTTGCCGTCGTCGTCAATCCCATTGCCCGGGATTTCGCCCGAGTTGGTCCAGACGTTGGCGGCGAGGTCCGGGTGGGTGTAGTCCATGCCGGTGTCGATGATGGCGACCAGCACCGAACCCGATCCGGTGGTGATGTCCCAGGCGTTCGTGGCCCGGATGTCGGCTCCCGGCGTGCCGCCAGTCTGGCCGGTGTTCTGCATGCCCCACAGCTGCGAGAAGCGGGCGTCGTTGGGGGTGCGGTCGAGCCTGATGATGTAGTTGGGCTCGATGAAGGCGATGCGGCTGTCCGCCCGGTAGCGGACGACCGCAGCGTCGACGCTGTACCTGACGATCCGCTCCCGGCTCGCCCCGATCCAGGACAGGCTCGTGAGTTGGGTCGCTCCCAGGTCGCTGCGAACGCTCTGGATGTCTGCGGAGCTGGCAGTGGGGGCGAACTTGATGATGACCTCGCCCGGCAAATAGGCGGGCGCTGGTGACTGTGCCGAGGCAGGTGCGACGCCGAACGCAAAGCAGGCCAGCGACGCGAGGAGGGCGAGGCACGCGAACGACCAGCGAGAACTGCGCAATAGCCTGGACACGGGTGACCTCCAAGGGGAATGCGACCAACGGCGCGCCCAGACGAATGACAGCGACCACCCGGTCACGCATGGACCGGAGTAGTGGTCTGATCAATCGCCTCGACTCATGAATCGATTGCGTTCGGGACTCGGAAACTCCACGCGCGGCCGGGCGGGGGGCACCGATGGCAGCGTGTTCCGAGAACCACGGATGACAATAGCAGAACATCTTGGGGGGGGGCAGCACTATTTCCAGCGGGATCGGCGGGGCGTCTCGATCTCACCCGGCCCGGGTGTTTTGGCCCAGGGGTAGCGGAGCGCTGGTCCCGCCCCACCACCCGGCACCCTACTGCAGCCGGAAGTCGAACGGCACCGCGACCCACACGGCGACCGGCTGGTTGTTCGCGAACGCGGGCGTGAACACCCACTGGCGCGCCGCGCGGACGGCCGCCTCGTTCAGCATCAGGACGCTGTGATCCTCGTCGATCCGCACGTCGAGCACGTGCCCGTCCCGCCCCACGTGCAGGTGCGCCACCACGAGGCCGCTCACCCCCGCCTCCTTCGCGATCGCCGGGTACTCGGGGCTCACGCTGCGCACGGCAACCGGCATCTGCTCGACGTAGATGTACCGCTTGTATTCGGGCAAGGTCTCGACGGGCGCCGGCTGCTCGATGACGGTCGGCAGATCTCCGCTCCCGACGCCGGGCAGTGCGGCGCGCAACTCGTCGGCGCTGGCGATGGTGCTCTCCACCGCCACCTGGTCGTCGGGCACCGGCAGGGCGACGCCGGCAGTCGCGTGACGGAGCGTGGCCGGGGCCACGGGTTGCGGCGGGGCGACCGCACCGATGCGCGGCGGCACTGGCGCGCGGTCGACCATGAAGACGATCGGAGGCGGTGCCACGGGTGCATCGCCGACGAACGTGCGCAACAGGCCGAAGGCGGCGAAGAGCACGGTGCTGAAAGCGCTGCTCACCAGCAACGCGCGGACCAGGTACGGGCGGGCGACGCTCTGCAACTCGGGCGCCCCGTACGGCATGAACTGGGACAACGCAACCGTGCGGGTCATGAGCCACCTCCTGTCCCCGGTCTCCCGGTACTTTGGATGACGGCTGTTTGTTCCCGGTCCCGTGCACCTCTTTCAGACACGAAGACCGGCCAGAGGGGGTCTCCGCGCCGGTCGTTCGTCCTGTCTTGATTGTCCCGACGTCCAGTACGGATGTCTACCGGCAAGTGGATCGAGCGCACGGGCGGTTCTCCCGTCCCGGCATGGATACGCCGCCTGCGGGCGGGCATTCCGCGGGTGGCGTTTCGGGGCGGGGTGGCGAGCACCGCGGGCGCGGAGGGCGCGACTCAATCCGCGGGATCGTTCTCCGGGCCGCCGCCGTTGCCGCCGTCGGGCCGGCGGCGCTTCCTCGCGAAGAACTCGCGCAGCAGCTCCCGGCACTCCCCGGCGAGCACGCCGGGTGTGACCTCGACGCGGTGATTGAGCCGCGGCTCGTGGATGACGTCGAGCACCGAGCCGCAGGCACCGGCCTTGGGGTCGAATGCGCCGTAGACCAGCCGCGGCACGCGGGCCAGGATGATCGCGCCAGCGCACATCGCGCAGGGCTCGAGCGTGACGTACATCGTGCAGTCGAGCAGCCGCCACGAGCCCAGCGCGTTCGAAGCCGCCCCGATGGCGAGGATCTCGGCGTGCGCAGTGGCATCCTGCAGGGTCACGGTCTGGTTGTGGCCGCGCCCGATGGCCATCCCGTCGTGCACCACCACGCAGCCGACCGGCACCTCGTCGGCTTCGGCCGCGTCCCGCGCAGCGCGCAGGGCGGCGCGGATGCCGTCTTCGTCGCTGAGGATGAACACCGGGTGGCCGGCGCGCGGTCCGGGCGCTACTTCGCGGGCTCGCCCGCTGCGGCGGGTTGCGGAAACTGCGGCGTCCAGCGCACCAGCAACGGGTTGAGCACATCGGCGAACGCGGGCGGGCCGGCCTGCCCGGTGATCGGCGTGTTCTCCAGGCTGGTCGAACTCACGCTGATGGGGTTCGTGCTCGGATCGTGGTAGGGCCCCTCGCCCGTTTCGCTGCCCGAGGCGCTCCAGAGCAGGGTGCCCGACGAGTCCACCAGCGCCGCCTTGAGCTGCACCGAGGTCATGGGCCGTCCCGACTGGTTCCACAGGATCGGCCGCTGCTCCCACTGGTCCACGCGCACGCAAAGCACCGCGCTGGTGCGCAGCTTCGCGCAGAGCAGGGACGCCTGCAGCGAGTCCACCCGCACGTTCTTGAGCATCTGCTCGCGCACCACCTTCACCGTCGAGTCGCCCAGGCTGCTCAGCAGCATATCGCGCACGGTCGCAGCCGAGATCCAGCGGTAGCCGGTGCCCTTGAAGTTCTGGCCCCACAGGTCCGCCACCGTGCGCTCGGCCGGCAGGCTCCGGTCGAACGTGACGATGGGCAGCAGGGCGATGCTCTTCACGCCGAACGAGGCGAAGTCCGGCACGGTCGTGATGAGGTCCGTCTTGCTGCCCTTCTGCTTCGCGGCAAGGGCGGACGGCGCGAGCGAGGCGAGGACGACGATGGCGATCAACGCAGCGAATCCGGCGCGACGAATCATGGCGACTCCTTCAGGCCCACAGGTGGGATGGCGCGCCCTGGAGGATTTGAACCCCCAACCTTCTGATCCGTAGTCAGATGCTCTATCCAATTGAGCTAAGGGCGCGCGTGCTTCTGGACCCGTTACTGGCGGAGAGGAGAGGATTCGAACCTCCGGACCGGTCTTACCCAGTCAACCGCTTAGCAGGCGGCTGCCTTCAGCCACTCGGCCACCTCTCCAAACATACTGGCGGAGGGAGTAGGATTCGAACCCACGGAGCTTTCGCTCAGCGGTTTTCAAGACCGCCGCCTTCAACCACTCGGCCATCCCTCCGCAAGGAAGGCCGAATCGTCCGCGGACGGGGGACTATACCGGCTCGCCGGGCACGATTCAACCGGCCCCGGACCCCGGTTTGCGCGGCCCGCAGCGCCATCAGTCACTCTCTCCCCTCCGCGCTCCTCGCCTTCGCCTTGTTGGTCGCGGTACGGGTGCCGGGCTGCTACATTCGGCATGCCGCCGTCGCGCGGCCAGCTCTGCTGTGGGCCGCCCCGCTTACAGGAGAGGAGTTCGTCATGCAACCATCCCGATCCGCGTTCTTCCGCGTGCTCGCGGCCCTGCTTCTTCTCGCCGGCGCCACCGGTCAGCCGGCCCGTGCGGGCATCGGGAAGCCGGAGTCCGCCGCCCCAGGCGTCGTGCTGCGCTCGGTCCGCCTCTTCGATCCTCGGACCGGAGTGATAACGGAGCCGCAGGACGTCCTGATCGTGAAGGACCGCATCGCCGCGGTCGGCGCGGGGCTCGAGGTGCCGCCCGCGACACGCACGATCGAGGGCGCGGGACGATATCTCCTGCCCGGCCTCTTCGATTGCCACACGCACCTGGCGCAACTCACGCGCGTCCCGGAGGACAGCCTGCGGCGCGCGCTCGAGGGCTTCGTTCGCGCGGGCGTGACGCAGGTGCGCGACATGGGCGGGCCGCTCGGCGTAATGCAGGAGATGGCGCGGCACACCACGGAAGGTCGGGCGGCCACCCTGCCGGCTCGCGGGCGGAAGGTCGGCGATGCGGCGCGCGCGGCGCGCGAGGAGTTGCTCGGGCCGGAGATCTTCTATGCCGGTCCGATGATGGAGACGAGTCCGCTCACGCACGGCAACATGAACGACTCGCTCCCCGGCTTCGCGGTCGCCATGGACACCGAACGGCAGGTGGACAGCCTGCTCGCCGAGTTGGTGGCCCACGGCGCGCGGCTCGTCAAGACCTACGGCAAGGCCGACTCGGCCGTCTACCGTCACCTGGTCGAGGGCGCGGCCCGGCTGGGCCTCAAGGTCGCCCACGACCCCGGCGGGATGCTCTTCCACCGCATGCCCATGGACCTGGCCCTCGATTTGGGCGTGACCTGCTTCGAGCACGGCAAGGCCCCTTGGCCCATCGTCCTGCGGGACGACCTCCAGCGAGAGCACGACTCGCTGCTGGTCCAGCCGGGCACCGCCACGGCCGCCACATCGTTCATGCCGAGGGTGATGGCGCTGGGCGCAGCATCGATGGACGTCGAGAAGCTGCACGCCCTCGCCGCCCGGATGCGCGGGCGTGGTGCCTACCTGTGTCCGACGCTGCAGGTCTTCGATGGCGTCGAGGAAGCTGCCTTCGCGCGGGAGAAGGAGGCGAGCGGCCTGCAGGAGCTTCCGGAGGAGACGAAGCTGATGATCCGCCGGACGTTCGCCTGCCTGGACTCGGTGAGCCGGCTGTGCGTGCGTACGCTCGCCGCAGATCACATGCGCATGCTGGTGGGGCAGGACAACTGCGACGCGACCCGCACCGCGCGGGAGATGCGCCGCATGGCCGTATGCGGCGTGTCGCCGGTCGAGATCCTGCGCGGCGCGACGCTCTATCCGGCCGAGTGGCTGGGCGTGGCCGACCGTCTCGGATCGATCGCTCCGGGCAGGCAGGCGAACCTGGTCCTGCTCGAGAGGAACCCGCTCGAGGAGATCGGCAACATCGAGTCGGTGGCGGCCGTCTTCGTTCGCGGGCGCGAAATTCCGGCCCGCCCGAAGTGAGAAGCGCGGACGGCGACGCCGGCCGTCAGAACAGCGTCGTCTGATCCAGCCGCCCCAGTTGCCTCGCGCGGCGCTCGAGCGCGAGGTACGCGAGGTGCGCGGCCACGCTGAAGACCAGCGTCGTCGCGAACAGCCACCCCATCAGCGCGCCTTCGGACCACGCGTTCAGCAGCGTGCTCGAGCCGTGGCCCAGCAGGAAACGGCGCAGCGCCTCGTACCACCAGGTGAAGGGCAGCGCAAGCGCGACCCACTGCAGCACGCGCGGCAGCAGGTCCACCGGGAAGATCACGCCGCAGAGCAGGTAGAGCGCCACGGCGATACCGTCGTTCAGCGTGAACGCCGCACGCGGCATGACCAGGGCGAAGCCAGCGACGAAGAAGCCGAGCGAGACGGTGGCAACCACGCCGAGCCCGAGGGCCGCGACGAGCGGCAGCCAGTGGACCGCGCCCCAGTCCCAGCGCAATCCGACCAGGAACCAGCCCACCGCGAGCGTGAGCACGGTGCTGAGGGTGGCGAGGGCAAGCTTCACCAGCGAGCGGCCGGCCAGGTAGTTGAACATGCCGATCGGCGAGGTATAGACGTACTTCAGGGTCTCGAACTCCTCGCGCTCCTCGACGATCATCCAGCCCATGCCGGCCAGCACCATGACGACGTAGTTGTGGAACGCGCTGCCCAGGTAGAGGCCGCGGAAGGTGTCGGCGCCCTGGGCGGTGCCGCCCACCGCCCAGTACATGCCGGCCAGGATCAGCGCGGTGGCGAGCGGATGGGTGATGGCGTAGGCGGTGAACAGGAACGGATCGGTCCAATTGGACTCGATCTGCAACCCCAGCCAGGCCGAGGCGCGCAGGCGGGAGACGAGCGGCCTCATCGCCGCGCCTCCCCCATCGCCACCCGGCCCGCACGCCCGCGCTGCGCCCCGCCGGCGCGCGCCCGTCTCGCCCGCCGCGCCCTCACTGCCACCTCTGCGTCAGGCGGCCCTCGCGCTTGGCGAGCGATTCGAGGTGGGCGAGTGCCACGCGCGCGAGCCACAGGAAGAACGCGCACAGCCCGACCAGCAGGGCGACCTCGAAGCGCAGCGGCATGAGCGCGTGGGCACCCGCCCCAAGCAGCACCTGGCGCAGCGCGTCCACGCCGAGCCCGAGCGGCACGAGGCCGGCGGAGACGATGCCCAGCGGCCCGAGCGTCTTGAGCGGGAAGTAGAGCCCCGAGAGGAACTGGACGGGCTGGTAGAGCGCGTTGCTCAGGTGATAGGCCTCGCGTCCCCAGAGCAGGAACAGCGAGGCCATCACCATGCCGAGCGCGTAGAGTGCGATCATGGTGAGGGCGAAGACGCCGAGCAGCGCGGGCAGGCTGAAGGGCTCGACCCGCACGCCCACCACGACGAAGCCGAGGAACAGTCCGAACGCCGAGCGCGCCGTGGTCAGCAGGAACCCGCCAAGCGCCATGCCCGAGAGGATGGCCATGCGCGAGCAGGGCGCGACGAAGTAGAGTTGCAGTTGCCCGCTCTGCTTCTCCCAGTAGAACTGCGCCCCCATCCCCCACAGCACGTTGATCCAGTAGGTGGCGAGCAGGCCGCCCACCACGGCCAGAGTCTCGAAGGAGCGCGGCGCGCCGAGCGCGCGGTAGAGCATGACGAAGGCGAGCATGCCGAGGTTCGGCAGGATCGCGTCGGTGATGAGCCAGGTGGGTTCGCGGAACGATCCGACCAGGCGTCCGTAGGTACGCCCCCAGGTCGCGCGCAGGTTGAGCGCGACCGTGCTCACGGCGCTCCGACGGGCCCGGCCCCGTCGTCCTCGCGCTCGTCCGACTCCTCGAGACCGCGACCGACGAGGGCGACGAACACGTCCTCGAGCGAGGTCTCGCGCGTGGCGATGGCCTCGATGCGCACCCCGCGCGCCTCCAGCTCGCGCAGCACGTCGGCCAGCGAGCCACCGGGCGGCAGGCGGAACTTGAGTGCCCGCGTGCCGCGCTCGGGATGCGGCGCACCCCAGACGATCGGCACGCCGGCGAGCGACGGCAGCACGGGCGTGCCACCGTCGGCCGCGCGCACCTCGAGCTCGACGTGCTGCCCGCTCTCCACCAGGCGCCGCAGCCCCGCGAACGAATCGCAGGCCAGCAGGTGGCCGTGGTCGATGATGGCGATGCGATCGCAGAGTTCCTCGGCCTCGCGCATGTAGTGCGTGGTGAGCAAGACGGTGCGGCCGGGCCGCTCGCGCACCCAGCGCGCGACGTACTGGCGCATCGCGCGGGCGGCGTTCACGTCCATGCCAAGCGTGGGCTCGTCGAGGAACACCACGTCGGGGTCACTGACGAAGCCGCGCGCGAAGTTCATCCTCTGGCGCTGCCCGGTCGAGAGCCGGTTGATGCGGGTGCGGGCCTGCTCGCTGAGCCCCGCGGTCTCGATGAGCAGGTCGATGCGCGGCCCGGCCACCTTCCCGGGCACGCCGTAGAACTGCGAGAACATCCACAGGCACTCGCGCACGGTCAGGATGCCGTAGCCGCTCGACTCGCCGCCCGAGACCAGGCCGATGCGCTTGCGCACCTCGTTGGCATCGCGGACCACGTCGTAACCCGCCACGCGCGCCTCGCCCGCGGTCGGAAAGAGCAGCGTGGTGAGGATCTTGATGAGCGTGGTCTTGCCGGCGCCGTTGGGGCCCAGCAGCCCGAAGATCTCGCCGCGCTCGATGCGCACGTTCACACCGCCGAGCGCACTGACCTCACCCCCGCCCGGGCACCCGCCGAAGGTGGGTCCCGCGCGGAAGGTGCGGGTGAGCCCGCGCACCTCCACCGCGGGCGGGTTCAGCGGATCGTCGGGAGCCATGAGCCCGCCGAAGCTAGGCACCACCCCGGGGGGTGTCAAACTCGACAGGCGGGAAGGCCACGCAGCCCCCCCCGCCCGCGTCGCGAATGCCGGTCGTTCAATTCCCGCGCAGGAAGACCACCTTGCGGGCGAGCCGCTCGCCACCCACGCGCGCCTGCAGGAAATAGATGCCGTTCGCGGCAGTCGAGCCGTCCCTGCGCACACCGCGCCAGGCGAACTCGTGCGGCCCCGCGCCGAGCGCACCGCGGTGGAGCGTGGCGACGCGCCGCCCGCTCAGGTCGTGCACGGCCAGGTCCACGTCGGTGGCGCGGTCGAGGTTCAAGACGAAGCTCGTCTCGTGCGTGAACGGATTAGGCCGCGCCGCCGAGAGCATCAGCGCCGCCGGCATGGGCAGCGGCACCGGGCCCGGCAGGGTCGCGACCTCGAGCGTGACTCCATCGCGCCCGGAGAGCTGCAGGTCGGCGAGCCCGACCTCGCCGCCCGCACTCTGCCCGGACTTCAGGGCGAGGCGCAGCGTGAGGTCGAGCGTCATGGGCTCCTCGGCCTGGACATCGGGGCCCAGACCGATGAGCCCGAGCACCAGCCTCCCGTCCGCCACCTCGTGCAGCTCGAGCCACTGGGGATTCCCGGCGGCCAACTCCACGCCGGTGACCTCGTAGCGGTCGAGAGGCAGCGTTAGCGCCAGGCGCGCGGCACCGACGCGATCCGCGGCGAGCACCCGGATGGGCACACGAAGCCCGTTCGACTCCCACTGCGGTTCGCCGATCTCGACCGCGATGTTCGGTTCCGGGCGTCCGGGCGCAGTGTCGCGTTCGCCGCCATGCAGGATGGTGCGCGCGCAACACAACACATCGTCCACGCTCGTCCGCCCGTCGCCGTTGCAGTCGAGCCGCGCGAGCAGGGTGTCGGGGCATGGTCCGTTGCCGAGCACGCAGTGGACCATCGAGACGAGGTCGCGCAAGTCGAGTTGCCCGTCGAGATTGAAATCGCACGACGGCCCGGCGCAGATCCGCGCCTCGACGACCACCAGAGTCGCGATCTGGCATTCGGGCACGGCGTTCCCGAGCGAGTCGGACCCGAGCAGATCGTGCACCCTCAGGTGCGTGACCGGCGGCAGCACCGCGCCCTCGACCGGTTCCAGCACCACGGCCAGGAGCGGCGGAGGGATGCAGCGCACTCCGGGGTTGCAGCGCAACGGCACGATCGGCGCGCCCTGCTCGGCGAACATGACGAAGTCGGCGCCGTCGCCGCGCGGCTCCCAGGCGATGTGCATGCCCTCGGCCTGTCCCGTGGGCACGAGTCGCGCGATACGCAGCCCGGGCGGGGCAAACGAGAGCGTGCCCTGGAACCCTGCGAGCGGGACCTGGGTCGTGAGGGTCATCCCCACCTTCGCCGGATGCCCGGGACCGACGGTGGCGTCGCAGGCCCCAAAGGCCCCCGTGTGCTCCCAACCCGCGATCAGGCAGGGCTCGACCCGGGGCGCCGCGCAGGAATCCCACACCGTGAAGCCCCTGGTGGCGAGGTACCTGGCGTTCACCTTGTTCGAGTCGCACATGCTCACGACATCGAGCTGCATCATCAGACCGTAGGATCCCGGCCGCAGTGCCGGCAGCAGGGTCCTGGCCACCCATGGAGTCAGCACCTCCAGACAGGGCCACTCCATGCAGTCGTTCTCCGCCACCACGATGCGCACGACCGGCGGCTCCTGGCGCGGGCCCATGAGCGGCGAGGGCAGCAACTCGAGCTTGACGAACCGGTAGCAGCTCGAGGGCAGGGCGCCCGCGACGAGGAACGGGATCAGTTCGCCCGGACAAATGCGCGGCGGGCAACTGGCGCAGGGTGGCGGCGGGCCGATCCGGATCAGCGAGGTGAAAGGCAGTGGTGACGGGGGCGGCTCGTCACAGTCGACCAGGAACTTCAGGGAATCGGGACGCTCGACATAGCAGAAGCCGGAGTCACCAAAGACCACGCCGGCCCGGACCCGGTAGTTCACGTGGTAGAATCCGGCCGCGAGCCGCCCAAGCGGCACCTCGACGCTGTCGGGCAGACAGGCATCCAGCGGGCACGCGTCGCGCACGCGCAGATTGAGCCGCGGAGGCAGCGAGTGGTCAGGCCATTCGTAGCCGAGGATCTCGACACAGGGCCGGCACGAGGTGAAGACGACCGTAACGCTGTCCCCGTCGCACGGCCGTTCGGGGCGCAGATGCCACCAGTACGGGATGGCTCGGCTCGGATCGCAGGGATCGATCACCCGCGCGGGCGCGGCCCGCGGTGTCAGCGCCAGGCCGATGAGGACCAGGGCCAGCGTGATGAGGAAGATGCGAAGGGCGTGTCTCATGGCTCACCTGTCGATTCGGCGCCGCCCGTCGGTCGATTGACCGCGGCGGCGGCGGTTGGAGTCGACCCGGTCAGAGGTCGAACGGATCAATGGTCGCTCCCCGTGGCGTCGCAGTCAATCGGGATTTCGCGCGCGTCCGGGCGCGCCGGGGGCCGCGACGGCAGCGGCCCGGCAAGCTGCAGGCTATGCCGATTTCCTGCCCACCATCACGATGCGGTCGCCGGCGGCGTTGAGCAGGCGGGTGAGCGGCAGGTTGAGCACGTCCACCGCGCCCATCGCCAGCCGCTGGAGCGCCGACTTCTCGCCGTGCGCCCTGCCCGGCGGGATCTTGCTCTGCCGCGCCGTGATCACCCCGAGTCCGGCCGAGGCGAACAGGTGCTCCAGCGGCCCGGGCGTGAACTCCCAGAGGTGATAGGGCGGTTCGCGCAGCACGATGGTACGACCCAGGGCGCCGTAGAGCGCGAGCGCGAGGCGGCGCGCGAGCGAGTTGGTGGTGATCGGCCCGCGCAGGTAGAGATGGCCGCCGGTCTTAAGCAGGCGCGCCGCCTCGACCAGCACGGCGAGGCAGTCGGGCACGTGCTCGAGCACATCGCCCATGTAGACCAGGTCAAACGACTCCGCCGGCAGCGCGGCCGCGAGCAGGTCGCCCTGGAACACTTCGAGGCCGAGCGCGCGCGCCCGCTCCGTCGCATCGGCAGAGAACTCGACGCCCTGCGCCTGCCAGCCGCGCTCGCGCGCGTGCTTGAGCAGCCAGCCGCCGGCGCTGCCCAGCTCGAGAAATCGACCGCGTGGTCCGAGCCGCTCGAACGCTTCGAGCAGGCTGGTGTTCTCGGCGCGGAACGGTTCCTCGCAGGAGTAGGCCACCTCGCTGCGCCCGCAGCGGAAATCGCTCTCGAAGTACGCGGCCGAGTAGAGTGCGGCGAGCCCCTCCGCCGCGGGCTGCACGCGCAGGAAGCGCAGCCCGCAGTCGTCGCACTCGACCAGCGGGAACGAGCCGCGGAACTCGTAGAGGAGCGGCAGCGGCTTCAGGCGCGCGCCGCCGCAGGCGACACACGAGTCGAGCGTGCGCGCGGGGAGCGGGGCCTGGTCGTTCATCACGTCACCGCCGTGGGCGCGGCGTCCGTGGCGCGGGCCGCGCCGGCAGCGTCGGTGGCCCGCGGCGGCAGCGCGCGCTCGATCGCGGCGCCGCCCAGCACGCGGTTGCCGTCGTAGAACACCGCCAGTTGCCCGGGCGTGACCGCGACCTGCGGCTGCTCGAAGCGCGCCGCACAAGCTCCGTCCGCGCACGGATGGAGCGTCGCGTCCGCACCACCGTGGTTGTAGCGGATCTTGACCCCCGCGCACGTGCCGTCCGCGGGGGGGGCGCTCGTGAGCCAGTGGACGCGCGCGGTGACGAGCCCCGGCGCCAGCAGTGCGGCGCGCGGGCCCACCACCACGGCGTTGCGCCCGGCGTCCAGCGCGAGCACGTAGAGCGGCTCGGCCGCGGCAAGGCCCAACCCGCGGCGCTGCCCCACGGTGTAGTGGATGATGCCGCGGTGCGTGCCGAGCCTGCAACCCTCGGAGTCCTCGAACGGTCCGGGCGTGGCGCCGCGCTCCCCGCCCTGGCTCTGCGCGATGAATCCGGCGTAGTCGCCGTCCGGCACGAAGCACAGGTCCTGGCTCTCGGGTCGGTCCCAAAGCGCAAGTCCGAGCCGGCGGCCGTGCTCACGCACCTCGACCTTGGTGAGCGAGCCCAGCGGGAAGAGCAGGCGCGGCAATGCCGCGCGCGGCGTGAGCGCCAGCGCGTAGGACTGGTCCTTCGCGAGATCGGCGGCGCGCAGCAGCGCGGGCGTACCATCGGCGAGCGGCTCGAGGCGCGCGTAGTGGCCGGTCGCCAGCCGGTCGGCGCCGAGCGAATCCAGGCGCGCGAACAGGTCACCGAACTTGAGGTGCTGGTTGCACAGCGCGCACGGGTAGGGCGTGCGCCCCGCGGCGTAGTCGTCGAGGAACGGCTGCAGCACGTGCGCGCGGAACGCCTCCTCGGCGTCCACCACGAAGTGCGGGAACCCCAGTCGCCGCGCGACCGCACGCGCCTGCTCGATGGATTCGAGCGTGCAGCAGGCGCGCGGTGCTGCGGGGGCAACCCCATGGCACCAGAGCTTGAGCGTCACACCGGTCACCTCGTGTCCCTGCTCGGCGAGCAGCGCGGCGGCCACGCCCGAGTCCACCCCGCCGCTCATCGCGACCAGGACGCGGAGCCGATCGCTCACGCGCCTCCTCCGGCACTCGCCGCCCGCACCGCTCGCACGGCCTCCCCCACCGCGGCGGCGACTTCGTCCACCTCCGCCTCCGTGGTGGTGCGTCCCATCGAGAAGCGCAGGGCGCAGACCGCCAACTCGCGCGGCACACCCATGGACGCGAGCACCGGCGAGGGCTCGACCGCGCCGCTGGCGCACGCCGCGCCGGCCGAGACCTCGATGCCGCGCGCATCCAGCGCCATCAGCAGGTGGTCGCTGCGCGCCCCCGGGAACGAGGCGTTCACGGTGTTGGGCAGCCGCGGCGCGCGCGCGCCGTGCACCACGAGGTCCGGGAGGACCACGCGCAGTCCGCGCTCGAAACGCTCGCGCAGCGCGAGCAGGCGCACAGCTTCGGCCCGCTGCTCGCGCGCCGCCAGCTCGGCGGCCAGCCCCAGCCCGACGATGCCCGGCACGTTCTCGGTGCCGCCGCGGCGTCCGCGCTCATGGCCGCTGCCGCGGAAGAGCGGCTCGAAGGGCGCGCCCGGGCGCACGATCAGGGCGCCCGCGCCCTTGGGCCCGCCGAACTTGTGCCCCGAGACGACGAGGTAGTCCGCGCCCAGGACCTCGAAGTCCGCCGGGATCTTGCCCGCCGCCTGCACCGCATCGCACAGCACGCGCAGGCCGCGAGCGCGGGCGCGTCGCACGATCTCCGCCACCGGCTGGAGCACGCCGGTCTCGTTGTTGGCGAGCATCACCGCGACGACCGTGGTGTCCGCGGGCAGCGCGTCCAGTGCCGCCGGCAGCACCCAGCCGTCCGCGAGCACCGGCAGGTGCTCGATCTCGAAGCCCGAGCGCGCGAGCACCTCGGCCGCACCGTGCACGGCGTGGTGCTCGAGCGCGGCGAAGGCGATGCGCCGGCCCTGCGGCTCGAGCGCCCAGGCGGCGCCGATCAGCCCGGCGTGATCGCCCTCGGTGCCGCCGCTGGTGAAGACCACGTCGTCGGGGCGGGCATGGAGCAGCGCGGCCACCTGCTCACGGGCGCGCTCGACCGCCGCACGGGCACGCTGGCCCTCGCGGTGCAGGCTCGAGGGGTTGGCGGACACGTCGGCGAGTACCGCGTGCATGGCCTCGACCACTTCGGGACGCACGGGGGTGGAGGCGTTGTGATCGAAGTAGATCATGGCGTCAGAGTGCCCCCGGAAGAGCGGCCAGACAAGGTGGACGGGCGGGGCTGGCAACCGGGGCCGGGCGGGCTCGAATGCCGGGGGCCCGCCCGCGGGCAGACCCCTAGCTCGACCCGGACCAGGACACCTACTGGCTGACGAATCTCTCCAGCACCTCGATGCTCTCGCGCGCACTGATCGCCTCAGGCGAAGTGGGCGCGATCTCCACGACCTTGCTCCACATCCGGATGGCATCCCTGTAGATACCCGCGTCCGCGAAAGCCACGCCAAGCGTGAAGTAAGCGCAGTAGGCCCGCGGGGCCTGCTTGATGATCTCCTGCAACAGCGCCGTCGCCTCTGCATGCTTGGACTGGGAGTACAGCGAACTGGCCAGCCGGCACGACGCCACCGAGTCCTCGGGGAACGCAGCGAGCGTCTCGCGGTAGTAGGCCTGCGCCTCGTCCGCCTTGCCGCTGGCGTCGAAGGCGACGCCCAGGTTGACGCTGACCCGGTTGTCCTTCGGCCGCAACTGGTGCGCCTTGGTCAGCACCTTGATGGCCTCGTTGACCTTGTCCCGGTCCAGGTACATCACACCCAGCTTGAAGAGATTGTCGAACTTGGTCGAATCCTTTGCGACCGCCTTCTCGAGCAGTGGCAGGGAATCCGCCGGGACGGCCGGCGCGGGGCTCTTCTCGACCACCGGGGCGGCCGGCGCGGGGCTCTTCTCGACCACCGGGGCGGCCGGCGCGGGGCTCTTCTCGACCACCGGGACGACCGGCGCGGGGCTCTTCTCGACCACCGGGGCGGCTGGCGCGGGGCTCTTCTCGACCACCGGGGTGCCGGCGTTGCCCTGGGCAGACACCGGCGAGACCGCGATTGCCACAAGGCTCAGGTACAACAGAATCATCATCAGTCGCTTCATGGGATCCACTCCTTCTCGGGTCAGTGGGAGCTGCGACAAGGCCGAAATGGTAGCACGGGCCGCGAAGGGCTCCAACAGCGGATGTGCGGAGCGCAGGTGCCAGCCGCCGAGGTCCTTGGACATCTTCCTGACACCACCCCCCGCAGCGCCCTGCGTGCAGGGTGTCGTCGGGATGGGCTACAGTGGCGATGTCGTGCCCCACGCCATGATCGCTCCTCCCGTCGCCCCCGCCCCGGTCCGCCGCGTGCTGCTCGTGCGGCCGCGCTTCCTCGGGGACATCTGCCTCACGCTGCCCACGCTCGACGCGGTGCGCGCAGCCTGTCCCCTGGCGCGCGTTGCCTACGTGGTGGAGCACGGGGCCGCCCCACTGCTCGAGGGCGATCCGCGGGTGGACGAGTTGATCGTCGTGCCCCCGAAGCTCGGCGCCGCGGCGACCGTCGCGCTGATCGAACGCCTGCGCCGCTTCGCGCCCGAGGTGGCGCTCGACTTCTTCTGCAACCCGCGCACCGCGATCTGGACCTTCCTCTGCGGCGCGCGCGTCCGGGTCGG
>Ga0315283_10001503_pt1 | contig 18817 bp, 17 predicted proteins | sample YL17G09_0_MG_FD_204541 | JGI IMG/M metagenome (GOLD analysis project Ga0315283, IMG submission 204541) | Sediment microbial communities from Yellowstone Lake, YNP, Wyoming, USA - YL17G09_0 | ecosystem: Environmental > Aquatic > Freshwater > Lake > Sediment | place: USA: Wyoming | collected... | reverse complement strand
CGTTGCCCCACCACTCAGAGTCGCCGTGCCCAGCACCGACCCCTGGAGGAGATGGGTCGACTCGAACAGGTGCCCCCGGACGGTCGCCGTGCCCCCCACCGCACCCTGTACCAGGTGGGTCGACTGGAACAGAGCCCCTGAGGCCGTGGCAACTCCACCGACCTGCCCATTCAACAGCCGGGTCCCCGTGACCGTCAAGGTGCCCGCGACGGTGGCGGAGCCCTGAACCTGTGCTTCCGTGATAACCCACAGGAGCAATTCCGCTACTTCAACGGCAACGTGGGCGACCAGCGCGGAGGTCGTGCCTCTCTGCGCCACCTCCACCGCCACATGGGCGATCAGGGCGGAGGTCGTGCCTTGCTCCGCGACCTCCACCGCCACATGGGAGACCTGGACGCGGGTGGGGCTCCGTGTGAGGTCGCCGCTGACGGTCGCGGCCCCTCGCGCTGCCCCACCCAACAGGTGCTCTGCCATTTACACCGTCAGTTCGATACCCACTTCGAGGGCATCCAAGGCGGACTGGTCCCACGCCCCCCCGGCAGGCTTGGTCTCAAAGACCGAGTGGAAGTCCGTCTTGTAGCCGTCGAGCGGCAGGTACAGCGTCCGGCCGTTCGTCTCGGACCCACTCTTGATGAACAGCCGCACCGCCCGCGTGCCATTGGCCGTCTTTGTCCCCCGAATCGTGGCCGCCACCGCATGGATCGTCCCGCTGACGGTGACGTTCTCCAGGGCGTAGTAGTCCTTCTGGTTCAGGGTGTTGGATTCGACGTAGGTGGTATTGTCGTCCGGGTCCACGTCGTCTACACATTTCCAGTTCGGGGTATCGCCGACCGGAGCCCAGGCGGTCGAGGTCCCCGTGCCCGTGATGTGCATCCGGTACACCCCACAATCCCCGTACGGCGTCATCCCGGTCCGGATGTAGAGATCGTCGATGTACGGTCGATGATCGACGGTCGCCGACCCAGTGTTTCCGAGGTGCCAATTCCCATACCCACCAGACACCACCCTGACGATAGGGCCATTGTACGAGGGGTCGGAGTTCATGGTGGGGTAGTCCGTGTCGATGATGATTTCCCCGTTCAGCCAGAGAGAGCAGTGGGACGCGGTTGGATATGACGGGCAGTATGCAGCAAACTCGATGTAGTTCCATGCCCCATACGCGATCTTCGTCCCGACCCCACTCGACGCGACTTCGGTATTGGCGTCGCCGTAGATATGAAAGGAGCCATCATTCGCGATGAGGATACAGTTGGCGAGGTTCACACCAGCCGCGTTGATATATTGGAATATTTTGGCGCTCCCCAGTACGCCACTGTTGCTGGGCGGAATCCAGACCGCCATCCCACAGGTGACACTACTGCTAGATCCACTGAGGAGACCAGTATCCCACCCCGGCCACCCAAACGTGGCGCCCTCCAGTCCCCTTGCCCCGGTGCGGGGCTTCGTCGTGGTCGAGGCCCATATAGAATAGGACGAAAAGACACGACTCCAATCGTCCTCCTCGAATCCGGCGATAAACAGTACGGCCATAGGTCCCCCTAAGTGTTGGTGTTGCGGTTATAGTCGACGACGAGGGTCCATCCCCGACAGGCAGAGATCTGGGTCGCGACGAAGTACAGGACGTCCCCCGCCTTGAAGTTGCGATCCCAGTTCAGGAGGGCCGTTCCCTCATTCTTGGTCGCCCCCGTCAATTTGGGTGCTTCGTTGCCCGTGATCGTGTCGGCGACGGTCGGCGGGAAGTTACCATAGGTATCGCTCCAAATGTCCATCGTCACGCGGGGGCTGGGGTCGTAGGGCGCCAGCATCGTCCACCGGACCCACGATCCATCAAAGGGCATACGGATCGCCGCCTGCACGCCCTCGTTGATGTTCAACGAGCCCGTCCCCACCTCGATGGCGATGGCCTGCCGGACCCCGGGGCCAAACTCCACCAGTCGGGTTGTCGTGACCAGGATGGGGTCCGCGTTGTACCAGAGGACGCTCCACTCAATGGCCGACGTCTGCAACGCCACCTTGTTGACCGTGGCGCTGTAGGGGACCGTCCCGTCCCGCGCCCAGGGGGACCACGTCAGGTCTCCCTCCCGGGTCCGGAACTCAACCCGGACGACACGGCTATGGGGGTCCGTGATCACCACTTCCACGGTCCCGGTCGTCTCGGTTTCCGTGATGATCTGCTCGATGATGGGCAGGATGACCGCTGGGTTCGACCCGGGCGTGCCGGCGACGGCGGTGGCGGCCACCGGCCCCAGCCAGTCGGACGAGGAGTAGATGCCGGAGGGATCGACGTGCTGGATCCAGTAGTACTTCGTCGTCCCGACCAGGATGGGATCGTCGTAGTAGAGGACGCCAGCGGCGATTTGGAAATAAACCGGATTCACCAGCCCCGCGACGTCGTCGGTACGGCGCATCAGGATCGGCAGAGTCGGATCGGCCGGGTAGATGGCCATCCGGACCGCCGAGGGGATCACCTGGACCATGCCCGCCGGCCGAGGGGCCTTCAGGGTGGGGACCGGCAGCCGCCCCCCGCCCCCCACGACGACGGGCACCATGGCGACCTGGTCGGCGTAGACGTCCTCGACGGCGTCTATCGTGATGGTGCCGGTCTCCAGTCTGCCGTAGTCCACCGAGAGAATCCGCAGAACGGACCCATACATCCCGTGATCCGGACTCTGGAGACGGAGCACGGAACCGGGCACCAGGCTATAACCGGTGTGATCCATCTCGAACGAGACCCGAGCGAGCGGCCGGCTCACCGACCGCAGCAGGCGATCGGCAATACGCTGGGCGTTCACGTCATTGGTAACGTAGGGGAGATCGTAGGACTCGGTGCGGACCTCCCCCATGAGTTGGGCGGTCGCCAGATTCTGGATAGTCTGCGTCTGGTCGACGTAGCCAAAGTAGGAAGGAGCCGACCAGTAGGTGGCCGTGGCCGGCTCCCCCTCCTGGAAGGCGCCGCCCGCCATGAAGACGACGATCCCGGTGTCCCGGTTGATGGTGTAGTCAACGTTCTCGACCAACAGGGTCGCTCCTTGATGGATCAGGGGCTTCCAGGCGTTCCAGTTGGCTCTCACGTCCCCGACGAGGGTGCCGCCGAGGTTGCGCCCCAGAACTTGATACGGCTGCGCGAAGGAGGCCGTGGGGTTGGTGGCGAAGAGTTCGTCCTCCGTCTTGTGCCACGTCAGACCATCCATGCGCTGATAAGTGACCTTGACTTCGCTGATGAGTTCGGCCAAGCCGGGACGGACGACGACGATGTTCCGCGCATTGGACGGGGTCAGGATCGGGACCGCCGAGGTGGAGTAATTCTTCCGAAAGAGCGTCAGGGTCAGCTTGCCGGTCAGGGGCGCCTGATAGACGATCCCATCAATGTGCCAGGCGATGTCGTCCAGGTAGTCGGACGCCGCCCGGGCCTCGGAGACGACGACCGAAAGCCCGAAGTCCTCGTCGGCGAGGATCAGGGCGGCCGCGTCGAAGCTGGTCTTGTCGACCAACGCCGGATCGAACCCGCAGCCATAGGCGGAGGCGGAGGTGAGGAGGTCGTACATGATGTCCGCCGGGTTCATGTCGCCCCCGATGAACCCATGCTCGCCCTTACACCCGACGAGGACTTGCAGCACGTCGACGTTGGGATCGCTCCCCCAATAGAACCCTCCGCAGGCAGGCGCCCAGAGGTCGGCGGGTGGAGGATTCCACACCAGGCCGGGCAGGGCGACTCCTCCGGCATAACTAGCGAACTGGGGCCAGCCGGTCGGTGACTGCAAGTGCCCGAAGTTCACATAAGCCACGCCCGGGATGGCACTGGCGACTTGGACCCCTGGTCCGGTGCCGGCGAACTGAGCGGCCTCCAGGTTCAGTTCGCAGATCGCGTCGGCCATGAGTCCCCAATGGAAGTGCGTGATCCCAGCGAGGCCCCCCTTGCTGTTCGGGTCGGAGGCTTCTCCGAACATCTTGCCCGCCCAGATCATGAACTCGGCGCGACTCTGGTTCGTGGGTCGGTCAATCGGCAGGCGACGAGCCCCTGTCCATTCTGGCACGCCGACGTTTTGCCCCCAGGTAATCGGCGGCCAGTACCCTTCGCCGGCCCAGAGCATGGGCGGGGCGGCCCGGAGAGAGCAGTCCCGGACGATATAGTCGTAGAGCCGATCGACGGGGCCGTGACACACCATTCCCTGCATCTTGGCGTGGTACTCGTAGGTGCCATCCTGGAGATCCCGGACATTCCGGTCCCCGACCCAGACGATCAGGGGACTCAGGTAGGCCGACCCATAGACCTTCGGAATCTGGGCGCCATCGGGAGACTGAATATCCTGCCAGGGGGCGGGGTCGGCCTTGCTGGCTTTCTTGGCCTTCGCTCGTTGGATCAGACCGATCACGATCTGAGCGAGCGAGAACACCAGCATGGCGATGGCGAAAGGACCCATTAGATCGTCCCCGAGCGAAGGCCGCGCCCACCGAATGGGTTCGTCGTGGGGACGGAGGGGTGTCCCCCGAAGTGTGACCCATTGGCAAAACGGTTCTGGCAGCTTGTCATGGTCCGATCACATCCGGCAGAGAGGGTGACGAAGTCGCCGACGGCGATGCCCAGGTTGCCCTGGAGCAGGTAGAGGGTATCCCCACCCTGCTCCTCGATATACCCGCGCAGCACCCCTCGGGAGCGAATCAACCCGCCGACGTAGTAGCGGCTGTCCGCCCCGACATGAGCGGACAATCCGAGGACGGTCACCCGCTTCCCCGTGACGGCCGTGACGGTGGATACCCACTGGAACCCCGACTCGACGACCTGACAGTAGGAGTCGTAGAGCAGGTAGGGGCAGGTGCGGGAGATTTGGAGACGAGGAACGGTCCGACCCAGTCTCCCCTGGGCGCTGAGAAAGTCGACCTTCAGTTCCGTCTCGGACAGGGTGATGGAGGCGCTCTCCCCGATGAAAAGGACAACGTATTCGTTGCTCGGGTCGCTCCGGTGGCGTGCCCGCAGGGTGAGGGTCATGGGGCTGGTGGACCCATACCGACCCATCAGCAGACTGGCGAACACATGACTCGGAGCGAACTGGAGGGACAAGGTCCCGCTCTCGGAGGCGTTGTCTGTTTGGCGCAGAGCGTCCCGCAGCATGACGGAGGGCTCGTAGGTGTGCCCCCCGTAGCTGATGGCGACGTCACTGGACGTGTAGTAATAGCTGACGCCCTCGAAGCTGAACTCGAAGAGTTCCTGGGGGGTGCCGGCATAGCGGCTGCGTTCGGACGACTGGTAGCTCATACGCCTCTCTGACTAGATAGCGAGGTCCGCATACCCGGCGGAATCGCCGTTCCCGATCGCGATCCATGAGCCGCCCCCGACGCCCGTGAACAGGTCCGCGTATCCGGTGGAGTCTCCGTACCCGGTCGCGATCCAGTCTCCCGTGCTCGGTGGTGGCGGCGGGGGCGGCGGGGGCGGCGGCTCCCCAACACCATCGTCCGGCGCCCACGCGGCCCCATAATTCCGAGAGTCGGCAATCTCGATGAAGGGGAACTCGACCTGCGCCCGTCCGGGCAAAAACCACCGCATCGTGACGGCATCGCCATCCAAGCGGGCGTAGCGAGCGAAACAGACCAGCCCGGCGCTGGTGGTCAGCGTCACCCCGGCGGTGGTCGCGAGAGTGAGGACCTCCGTCCCCCCACTCGGCGCCGACCCCAGAATCTGTCGGACTTGCACCGTCCCTGGGGACGGAATCAGCGCGACCCACCTCTTCCGTGGGATGTCGAAGTAGGACGCCAAGTAGCCGCACTCCGCCACGCTGAGGGTGGTGTCAGCGGGAGCGACGGCCGCGACCAGGGTGAAGTCCTCCGCATAGGACGGGACGTAGGAGGGGTTGAGAGAGCCGACCCGCAAGTTGTACCAGTCCCAGGCGCTCCGCACGGCCAGATTGGTCTCCAGCAAGGTGCTGTAGGTGAAGCTATATCGGCGGCCGAGTTCCTTCGCCTTGTGGACGAACCCGGAGGTGGACGTCTCAAAGACGGTCACGTTCCGGTGCGAGGCGTCCTGCCGGCCGAGTCCATCCGGGAGGACTCCGACCGTCATGGCGGTGGCGGGGGCGTCCGCCACCCCGGCCTCCGTTGTGGTCCCCACGCGCATCCGGAAGGTGAGCCGCGTCCGAATCGTGTTGAAGGACCGCTCCATCGTATAGTCATCCACTAGTGCCCCCACTCGGCACGGCCAGACCGCATCCCCCGCGCCCCAGGTCGCCCCCCAGGGGGCAGTGACGGTGATACTGGTGTCCGTGAGGCTGGCGATGGTTCGCACGTCAAAGAGCGTCACACTATGCCAGACCATGACCGGGCCGCCGACGACAAAATCTCGGGCGATGGTATCACAGGCCATGGTCACGGATCCCGGAGTGATCGGGGATGTCAACGGCGTGTAGTGGGGCCAGAAGGGCACGGTCCAGTCGACGTCCGCATCGCTGAAGAGGAGGGACTCCAGTAGCTGGGTCTCGGTCCGTTCCAGCGCCGTGACCGTGAAGGACCATCGGCGGCTCGCGATGGACCGGAGGCCCCTCCGCTGTTCGTAGCCGTCATTCCCCTCGAAGATGGACGTGGTGTAGGCCCGTTCCTCGTCAAAGCCGAACGGCCAGTCACAGGGGAAGGAAAAGACGTGGGGGAAGGGGTCGATCGGCTGGACCAGCTTCCCCCACAGGACCTCGACGAACCCCTCCGTGATCCGCGCCTCCGCCGGCGGATAGGTGAACAGTACCTCTGCCAGTGACTGGGTGACGCGAGAGATGCTGGCGCTGGGATCCTCGTTGGCGAGGACCTCGACCGTGCCATGCGTGAAGCGGGCATCGGCCGTCACCTTCCCAACGACAGAAAGCCCGACCTGCGTGATCCGTCCCGCCGTCCCCCACCACGGGACGCCGGCGACTGTCGCCGTACCGAGGAGGGCGCCGGTGAAAGTCTGGATCGCCATCAGTCGAGAATCTGGCGGGCGTTCTTGCGCCGCACGTTGAGGACGCGGAGAACAGACGCCTGTCCTTCCCGGGACTGGATAGCCCGAGCGATCAGCCCCTCCTCCAACCCGACCGTGATCCCGAATTGACCGCCCCGTGGCCCGGCGGCCTCATTCGTCACCAGTCCCCCGGAGGCAAAGGCGAAGCGGGGACGCCGGATCTCCGGGTTAATCATCCCATTCAGGGCGTCGAAATACCCGACGCCCATGGCGCGGACCGTCGACGCCTTAATGACATATTCCCCATGGGAGAGGCGGGCCGGGATGCTGTCTGACGTCCCGGTGCCCGGACCTTGGATGAACCCCCCGCCGGCAAAGCTGACGCTCCAGGCCACCTGCTTCGCCGCGTCGGCGACGTCCTTAATCACACTCGTTGCGGTGGCGGCGGCCAGGGCCGCTGCCGCTTTGATCAGGTCCGCCGCGACCTTCTGCCACATAACCCCCACAAGCTCCAGGGCGCCGGCTGACCCGACGAGGCTGGTGGATGCGCTGGAGAGTTCTTTCCCTGCCACGATCAGGGCGGGGGCCTCCAGCCCCGCCGTGACATTGTTAAGATTGGCGTTGGCGACCTTGTCGATGAAGGTCTCCACCCTCTTTCCTGGCCCCTTGAGCTTCTGGACCAGGTTCAGGACCTGTTGGGTTGTCTCCTGGCTAATGAGCTTGGCCGCCGCATCCCGCACCACGGTGAAGAAGCCCAGGGCGAGGCTTTCGAGTGCCTGCTGGAGGGTCTGGATCTCGATACCCAACTGCTTCAGGGTGTCGCCGATCCCCTGCTGCAACCCCTCGATGGCCGCCTGACGCAGGTCCTTCAACTCGATCGCCAGGTTGTTCGAGAGTTGGACGCTCTCGGCAATCCGTCTGTTCAGGATCTCCCACTCGTCGTTGAGCGGACTGGTCGGGTCCGCCGCCCCCACCATCTCATAGGCTTTCCGAATGTCCTCCAGCAAAAGGAGTTCTTGGCTGTAGGCGTCGGCAATCCTCCGTCGCGCCGACAACTCCACCAACGCGCCCGACACCTGGAGTTGGGTGATCTCCTCGATGCGTGCCCGGGTGGCGGTGGTGACCTTGGCGAACTCGGCCTCAATGAGGGGTCCAACGTCTTTGGCGACGAGTCCCCGGATGACCCCGTCGAACCCAGCCTGTCCCACCTCCCGTCCGAGTTGCCGAAGGGTGATGATCTCTGCCCGGTAGCGCGTTTCCGCCATCGCGAACAACCGACCAATCTGCTGGTCGAGAGGAAGGCTCTTGGCCTGGATGTCGGTCAGGGCGGCCCAGGCATCCTGCAACCGGAAGTTCTCCTCCTGCATCTTGGACCGCAGGTGGGCGCCGGCCCGGACGAACTCGTCCTCGACCCCACCGATGGACTTGTCGATGGCGGCCGTGAGCTTGGGGATGTCCTTCTTCAACTCGGGGGCCAGATTGAAGGCGGCCAGTTCGGGGCTGTCCTGTAACTGTTTCCAGCGGGCCGCGATCTGATCCCGTTTCTGCTTGAGGATCTCCACCTGGTCGATGAAGTAGGCGCCCAGGGCCTTATTGCCCGCCTTGTACTTGTCGTCCTCCATGGACAGTTTATCGTCCCACAGGGCCGCCATCTCCCGGGTATCCTCCAGCGTCTGCTGCTGGGCGACCTGGAACGCGGACCGGATCGCGTCCACGTCGACGGGCGGGGCCTTGGGGCGCTCCCGCGAGAGGGATTCCGTGAGGGACTCCCGGGCCGTCATCCAGGCCATCTGCGCTGCGCCGGTGGCTTGCAGGCCAGCGGCCACCCGCTCCTCCGCGTCCGCCAGGCTGGCAAGGTCTTCCTTGATTGCCTTGACTGTCCGCTCAAAGACCGGGACGGCCGATGCGACCCTTTTAGCGAACGGGGCGAAGAGATTACCCTTTTCGTCTTTCCAGATTTCCCTGTCCTGGAGTTCATTCCACCTGTCTGTTCCTAATTCCGCCCAGTCCCGCTGCTCTCGCTTGACCCGCTTCGCAAGATTCCGCGCCTCTTTATCGGCATCCAGACCGGGGGTGGCCTGAGCAGCGGCGGTAGCACCGGCCAGTTCCCTCTCCAAATCACTACGCCGCTGTTTGAGTTCCGCATCCCGCTGCGCCCACACGGACGCCTGCGTCTTCACGGCCATGATGCGTTCGGTCGTGAACGACTTCATGACCTCCACGTTATGGTCCTTCAACTCCTGCGTGACCTCACGGCCCACAAAGAGTTGCTTCACGCCTAGTTGGTAGATGTCGTTTTCCAACTTCAACCGCTGCTTCAAGGCGGCATTTCGCGCCGTTCCGGTCAGGGCGAACTTGCCCTGGGGATCCTTCGCCAGCAGTTCGTTGAGGACCGAGGTGTACTGATCGGTCAGAACGACAAGGTTGTTGGCTTCCTGGCCGATGTCGCGGAAGGTTTGCAGGTACCCTTCAAACTTCATGCGTTCCTTCAACTCAACGAACGCCTTCATCGCAGCGTAGCCCCCCATAATGGCGAGGGTGACGACCGCAATCGGTCCGGCCAAGGCGGTAATGGCCGCCCCCAGACTGCCCAATCCCCCGATGAGCATGGGGAGGGTGCCCGTGCCCACCAGGTACATCGCGTTGGCGAGGCCAGTGACCGCTCCGCCAAAGGCGGCGATACCCGCCACGGCTCCCGCCGTCACTTTGGTGAACAGGAACAGGGAGAGGCGAATGGCGACGAAGCCCGCCGCCACACGGGTGAGGATGCCGATGAGCCCCCGCTCGCCCATCTGTTCGCGGACATACTTGACGGCGACCGCCGTGGTGCGGAACAGGTCACTCACGGTGCGGAGACTTGACTGAACAAGGCCAAGCTGGAGCACCGTATAGGCGAACGTCCCCGCGAGGTGGATCACCTCCACCCCCAACGTGACGGTGTCGAGCAGCATCCCCCGGATGGCACCCCCGAGATCCCGAATCGCCACGACCATGTTCTTGTCCACAGCGGCAGACAAGGACTTCCACGCCTCGACCAGCCGGTTGATGACGCCCACGCCGAGGTCCGCCACCTCCCCCAGCGCCGCCCGAATCGCCTCCAGGGATCCGAGGAACGGCGCGGCGACATTGGCGGTCGACAGATTGAAGAAGGACGTCGTCAGCTTGGACAAGCCATCCCGCCACTTGACGAAGAACTCATCGCCGGCGAGGCCGGCGAACGTCTCGATCGCTTCCTGGAGGTTCGACAGGATGATGGCGTAGGTGCCCATCGCCACCTCGCCCGCCACGGCAAAGGCTTCCGTCTTCTGGAAGAGGAACTGGAACAGGGTGTTCCGCTCCTGCGCCAACCGGATGTCGGTGGGGGTGATGGCCAGGGCCTTGGCGACACGGGCGTTCCGGTCGATGTCTCCCGACAGCAGCGCCCGGATTTCCTGGTTGATCTGGAAGAGCGGCAGGCCCAGTGTCAGCGCCGCCTGCGTGGTCCGGATCGTGATCTGGCGGATCTGGTCAAGCGTCAGCCCGTAGGCGGAGCCGACACCGACGGACTCCTGAAAGGCGGAGACTAGTTGGCGGGTGGTGGCCGCCGTTTGCAGGCCGGCGACCCGCAAGAGCCGCAGTTGCTTGGCCGCGTCCTTCTGGGCATCGGCGAGGGCGGTGGTGAGCGGCAGCGCCTTGCCATTCGCATCGGTGTACTCGCGCACGGCGATGCTGACCGAAGCGATCCCCAGCGCCCCGATTTCCAGCGTCTTATTCCACTCTAGGCCGAGGCGGATCAGTTCGCTGAAGGTGGTGCCTAGCTGATAGAGCCCCACGCCGGCAGCGGCAGCACGCCCCAGGTTCTGGGCGACCCGACTCAGGCCCGAGGCGTAGCCCTCCGACATGGCCCGGCCCTGTCGGAACGTGTCTTGGAGTTGCTGGTTGGCTTTCTGCGCCCGCCGCGTGCCGGAGAGGAGACTGCCCAGCCCGACGCCAAAGAACCGGGTGGTCACATCCATGTTCACTTGGGCGCGGGTCGGCATTGAAGCGTCTCCCCCTAGTCTGAGCCCCGCCGCAACAGATTAGGTAGACGCGGCGGTTCTACCTGTTTCTTCTGATGGGGGGCCAACGACGCCCATGTCAGTGTCGCCAACTCATGCTGTCGCAGCGCGTAGAGCCGAAGCTGGTGCATATAGGCCACCAGGACTTCGCGCAGCGGCCATCCCTCGATGATGCGGACGGCCTTATCGTAATCGTACTGGGCCACCTCCCGGACGAGACCCTCAAACCCTCCGGCGGCTAGGCTGCCTCGCCGATCCCGGCGGGGAGCAACTCCTCCACTCGGACTGGGGCGGTCAGCACTGGGGCCTCTCCGGAAGATTTCGGGGTAGGCATCGAAGCACTCACCGCGCCAATGAAAAAACCCAACACCAACTTCGCGCAGGCGTTGAGCATCTTGTCCTTGGTCTCCTTGTCCGTCACGGCCCGGAAAATCTCCATGGCCCGCTGCGTGCCCGCCTTGGTCCAGGGCGTGCCCTCGGCCACCAGCAGTCCGGCCAGCAGGTCGAAGAACATCCCGCTTTCGAGAATCCGACCGAGGATCTCCCGGAGCACCCCCTCCACCTGGAGATGCGAGTCGAAGTCGGCATCGGCCCGGAAGCCGTCCAAGTGGGCGGTCCGGGCCTTGGTCATGATGTAGATGTCCCGTTCGATCGTGGTCTGATCGGCGTCCACTTCGACCCAGGCCGTGCCGTTGATGACCAGGCGCACGGGGGGAAACATCTCCTGCAACAGTTCGGCGGGTGTCGGATCGGGCATATGCTCTCCGCGAGAGGGTGGTAGGGTAGGCGGTGTGCCTACCCTACCAACCTAACACTTACGTCGTCTGGATCGCGGTGTAGTAGGGGCTCGCGGCCGACCCGCCGTGGGTGCCGGCCGTGTCGTCCATGATCTTCCCGGCCACCTGCCACTTGCCGAAGTCCTCCGAGATGAAGCCGATCGCCCCATTCGGGGTCAGCGACACCTTCCAGGCCGTGATCTCCCAGGACGGCCCTGTGGCGGGATCGGGGATGAAGACCACCGTGCCCTCGATCTTGGACGCCATGCCACCCTGAATCGAGTCCAGCGACAGGGTGGAGTAAACGTAGGTCGCCGCGAGCGTATGGGTCGCGGTGGCGCCGCTGGTCAGGGGAAGCTGGATGATGCCGGAGTCGGCATCATAGAGCAGGTAGTCGGTGGTCGCCGTCAGGGTCGCCGTGGTGGTTCCACTGATGTCCACCGCCGTGGTGATGCTGACGATGCCCCGCTTGGACGTCCGATAGAACTTGCCCTTGGTGAGGTTGGTCGAGAGCACTTCCGCCGTGGAGGTCCCGGTGGTCTGGGTGGCCGTGGCGACGTTGCCCATCAGGGAGATGGCCAGCGCCTGCGTCGAGAACTCGAAGCCGGAGATGTTGACGGTGACTTTGCGCGAGCGGGTCACCGACTTGTAGACGCCCCCCGCCGCCACCATGGAGTTCATGTTGTCGATGACGTCGTCTTCGGTCGACAACTCGAACGTGTCGCAGTTGCCCAGGTGGACGTACCCCTCCTTCACGCCGGTCGTGGCGTTGAACCGATCGAACAGAATCTTGCCCTTGCCGAGAAGCACATTCTCGGGAGCCGGGGCTGCATACGGGTAGGCCATGATACTCTCCTGTCAGGTGGTCAAGGGTCTAAGTCAAATGCACGGACGGTGGCCTGCACACCACCAGTCAGGGTCGCCTTGCCCCGACGCTGGTCGGGATACCGGGCTTCGGTCATCCGGGTCATGTCCAGAATCCGGATTTGATTCAAGGTGCGGTCGTCCTGGGCGGTCCGCGAGACGTAATGGTTGAGGCAGCGCCGGACCGCCCGGAGGATGATCGCCCCGGTAGCCTTGGCCAGGAGCAAATTGTCTGCCCGGTCATAGAGTAAAACTGTGACACGGAGGGCTTGACCGACCTGTCCCCTCCCGGATTCCCCGGCGACCTCGGACGGCCCATCGGTGAGCACCAGCAGGGCCGGGATGATGCTCAGGTCCTCCCCCTTGGCGACCTGCTCGTTGGTGTACTCATTGGCCACCAGGAGGGCGCCTCCCCGCCCCAGCGGGATCGGGTCGTTGGGAAGGCGAGGCATCGTCCCGACAATAGCGGCGACGCCGGTCTCCGGATGGTCCAGCGCGTCCGAGAGCAGCAAGGCGACTTCGCGCAGCATGGCTAGGTCTCCGTCACTTTGGCGTTGCGGAGCCGCTTCCGCAGGTTCTTCGCCGCTCGCCGCTCCAGTTCCTTGGCGAAGGACCCTTCCATTTGTCTCCGGATCGTCGGAGTGCCCTCCTCCGGGGGCAGCCACCGTCGGATGGGCATGGGGCCGTTACCGTTATCCATCATGCCGGCGAGATGGTTGATGCCGTAGGGGACGGCGCTGAAGTCGATGTGGAGCGTACTGGACCACGCCGTCGCCACCAATCCACCGCCTCGCGTGGTCGCCATGTGGAACAGGGCGTCCGTCTGGCGCAGGATCGGGTGTTGGGGACCATAGCCTCGGGACTTCCGCACCTTCTGGGTGCGCGGACTGAGGCCCTGCCACTGACTTCCGTAGCGGCGGCCTTCGGAGGCGAACTGGAGTTCGTTATTGGCCAGGATGATGGTCAGGCACGGTCCCAGCAGCCAGGTCCTGACATTGCGGACTCCTTCCATCTCCCGCGCACTGGCCTGCATCAGGGTCAGCATCTCGGTGTCCTGGACCGTGATGGCGGCGGAGATCACAGCGTCCACACCGGCGGCAGGGTGGAGAAGGACTCCAGCCAGCGGGTCCAGTTCGGCGGGTAAGGCTCCAGGTGGATACTGGAGCGCACGACGCGGCGCGTGGCACTGTCCTCCTGGGTCGCCATCGTGTCGATCTTGCTCTGGGAGATCCGCCATCCGATGACGGCGGCGATGGTGCGTTTCATGGCCGTCACGAAGGCGGTCGCGTCCGCCGTGGTCGCGACATCGGCGGGATCCGTCTCATAGAACCGCAAGAAAATGCCGAGGTTGTCCCCCAGCGGCGTGTACCCCATCCCCGGACTCTGCGCCAGGCTCCGAATCGTCGCCCACCCCCAGAGATGGGTATTGAGGACGTTGAGGTCGCGGGTGTAGAACAGGATGGTGTCCGCCTCGGCCTCGGACGCGAACAGGTCGAGGTCGGTCGCGTCCTGGGACTCCACGGGGAGAAATGCGAGGTCCGTCGTCTTGTCTGGATCGAAGTAGCGACCGGCCATGACCCCTCCGTCAGGTGATAACCAACTCCGGTACCTTGGCAAAAATCTTCCAGTCCCGACGCTGGAGGTGAGGCCAATCGCCAAACCACCACCCGTTCTCCACGACCCTGTTTGTCTGGCACGCCGTCCGCAGCCACCGCCACGCGGGCAGGTCTGTGTTCCATGACGGTTGGACCCCGGGACGGATCACGTCCGTATCGAGGATGACATCCACGGCCAGCCCGAAGTTGTGGGCCGAGCGTCCCGGCGGGGCCGCCTTCCCCGCGAACGGCCCCCGTCCTTCCCGGAACGCGACGTATCTCTGATAGAGGACATTCTGGGCATCGAGGCTGGCGTAGCCCCGATCAATCACCCAGAGATAGGGGCTCTGGTGCAGCAGTGCCTCGACCGCCAGCCGAAAGGTCTGGTTGAGGAGGGCCGGATCGGCCGCACGCCAGAGCAGGGCCATGACTACTCCGGCGTCCGACTCAGCTTGATCGCCTTGTGGGTGAGCCCCACCACGCCGAAGCCGCTGCCGATGTCGATCAGGATGGTGCCGACACCCATCAGCAGCGGCCACTTGGCCGCCAGGATATGGCAGACCTGACCGAGGAGAACGAGGATCATGCCGATCGCTGTTTTCCAGCCGCTCAGACTCATACAGCCTCCACTAGCCATTGGGTGAGTGGACGGAGAACCTCCAGCCGGCAGCGTCCAGCCCGCTCTTCGGTCATCGCGAGGCGGGCAAAGGCGGCTCGTTCCTCGGCCGACACTAACTGTCGAGCCACCAGAACGAGTAACGGCAGCGGATCGTCGGCTATCGCCAGAGCGGCGGGCGCGATCAGCCACGGCGGGCTGGCCGCCGGCGGGGTGGGATAGTACGGAATCAGTGCCATCGGACTGTCCGGGACTGGGGACCAGGACGGCCCCCAGATCCCGAGGTCCTCGTTAGCCGAGGATACGACAGGCCAGTTCGGGCCGGATCAACTGCGCTCCGGCGAGGATGTCATAGCTGAAGGTGGTCTGCTTGTACTGGCGCGAGACCTCCAGCCGCAGCGTCAGACCCGTGACCGGGTCGATCGCCGATGAGATGATGTTGCCCAGCCCCTGCGAGGACGACTCCAGCGGGCGAGTCGCGAAGGCGAAGGCGTCCCGGTGGAACATCAGGTTGATCGCCTGAGAGCCCTTGGGGTGTTCGATGGCAGCGCCGGCCGAGGCGGTAGACACGGCGTTCACATCCACGGTCACGGCCGCGACGGAGGCCGTCGCGGTGGCAGCGGTCTTGACGGTGAAGTAGACCGCCGTCGAGCCGGTGCCGACCTTGAGGGTGTCGCCCACGGCAAAGGTGCCGTCGGTGGGCGTACAGGCGCCGATGCTCAGGATGGCCTGCCCGACCGTCATGGTGGCGGACAGGGTGGTGGTGCCGCCCGCCGAGCCGCCGGCATGGACCGGGATGTTCTGGTTCATGAACCAGTCGGCGCCCAACTTCCGACCGATCTGCCCGTTGATGACGCCACCCTGGTCGCCGCGCTGATCCGCCTGCGAGAAGAGCGCCAGCTTGAGGGCGTTGGCCTCGGCCTCGGGGTTGAGCAGGACCCGGCGATCCGTCATCGGGGCCAGGGTCTTGTTGAGCCGGAGGCGGGCATCGGTGTACTCCGCCACGGTGGAGACGAACGGGGTCGTGCCCGCCACGCCGGAGTAGTTGGGGACCTTGAGGTAGAAGCCGAGCAGGTACGCATCCATCTTGTTGGCGAGGGCCTTGATCGCCTCGCTGGCCTGCATGGGCATGATGCCCCCAGCGGCTTCCAGGAGATCCTTGTCGGACATCTGGAAGGGCGCTTCCCACCACTGGTCGAGCGTGATGACGACCCGCGTCGGCGAGGAATCCACGTTGGCGGGCATGGTGACCGCCGCCGTGACGGCCCGGGCCGTGATCGCGGACGGGATGGGAACGTCGATGGACGATCCCTTCTGGCCGGCGAGCGGCTCATAGGCGCGATTGACCAGCCGAGCGGTGATGGCCTCTTCGCGCAGGGCCATCAGGCCCTGGGCAAGAAGCTGGGGGATGACATAGGTCAGCGTATTCGACACGGGACACTCCTGAGTGAGGTGTGACTGTCAGCCCGTGGCAACACGCCAGCGGGCCTCGCCTACTGCTCTGGCGAGTAGTTTACCGTGATCTCCCCCTTGGCGATGGCGGCGAGGTGCTGGCCAATCGCGACGGGGTCGTTCGCCACCGAGCGCGTCCCGCGCATGGTGGTGGGGGGAGGACCCTGCTGCCCGCCGGGTCCGGCCACCCGCTGACGGGGGTCCTTGAGGAAGGGCGCCGCTTCTTTGCTGCGTGCCCAATCCTGGAGGGCCTCCGCTGGGGTCTTGTAGGGGTTCTCGCTGGTCGGCTTGCTGGAATAGAGGAAGTCGCCCGTGGGTCCTTTGACGGCATGGCTGCCGCGTTCCGGGTCATAGCCGAAATCGAACGTCTGCGCCATGATCGCCACAATGGGCGCGGCCTTGCCCTCGGCCATCGGCGCCAGGAACTCATCCCGCACGCCGAGGGCGCGGGCGCTGGTTTCCAGTTGGCGGTGGAGGTCGTGGGAGAGGAGGCGGCTGACGAGGAGTTCGCGCTGGACCAGTTGCTCTTGCAGGGGGCGGAGTTCACGGCTCCGGATGGATTCGGTGACGGAGGCGAGTTGATCTCCCGAGAGGGGATTCTTGGGGTCGATCTTCCACGTCTCCAGCGCCCTCATCTTGAAGGTCTCGTCGGAGAGCAGGTCCTCGGGGCCGCGCTGGGCCTTCTCCAGCAGCCGCTTGAACTTGCCCACCTCGTTATCGAGGACCGACTTGGGGACGTAGTCACGCTTGACGTCTTCCTCCGTGAAGATGTTGTCCAGATCCAAGGTGATCTCTTTGCCATCGACCTGCGTCGTGATACGAGCCATACAAGACTCTCCTGTGGGGGGGGACCTGCCGGGAGGGGCGGCGCATACACCGGGTTGCTGACAGCGGACCGGGGCCGCGAACCAACCTCAATACGGGATGATGGTGACAACGCAGCCAAGTGCCCGCGAGTCCCTCATCGTCGGTGGAAGGTGTGGAGGAGTTGGACAGGGTGCCCGCCACCACCACGCCCCGTATCGGGTTACACCAAACTACCTGTCCGACTTCTCTCTAGTCAAGAGGCTGTCGAGAGGAACCCCTCAACAACGGCTTGCGCTCTCTCTCCATCAGCGAGTGCTGTGCCGAACTGGGTGGCGATTTTCTGCTGATAGCCCGGGGGGTGTTCGGCATAGCCGGCCAGGGTCATCAGGTTGACCGGACCGGCCCGCATCCCGGGCGAGCGGAGGCCGGCCAGCGGCAGGCGGGAGCAGCGGCAGAAGGGATGGGGCAGCGGCGGCACGCGGTCGACGGGATAGACCCCCGGCCCCAGGCCGTAGGCATCCATCCCGGCCAGGGCATCGCAGATGTCGGGCAGTCGGGTCTTGCCTCGGTTGGCGGAGAGGACCCACCGGACGGCGGCGACGGCGGGGTTACTGAGAAACGCCAGCATCTCCGTCTCGGCCCGCGCAATGGACAGTTCCGTGACCGCGATCCGTTCGGCGTTGAATTGCAGTTGGCGGGCCTGTCCCCGGAGCGGGGTGGGGATCCGCCGGAGATCCATCTTCCCTCCGGCGGGGAGCGGGATGCTCTCGGCGCCGTTCAGGTAGGGCATGATGGACTGCGCCAAGGCCGAGGCGGAGAGACCGTTGCGTAAGGCTTCCGCCACGATCTCGACGATTTCCCCGTGGGCGTTGGCGGTGGCGGATCCGAGGGCGGCGCGGAAGGAGACGCCATTCCGCAGGCTAGCGTAGAGCCCCGCCTCCGTCATCCGGGAGGCCAGCCGGACGACCTCGGGGCGGCTCTCGCCGGTCCAGATCGCCAGCATATCGCTGATGGTGAGTCGCCGGTGCCACCGGACCGAGCGGTTGAGCGCCCGGAACAGGGTCAACTCCGCCTCCTGGAGGTCGCCGGTCAGCCGGACCAGGTCGGGGTTGATGCCGCGATACCCGGCCAGTCGGCGACCGATGGTCTCCCGATAGGCGCCGATGTCTTCCAGCACGCTCCGGAGCGCCGTCCGTTGTCTCCGCAGCAGGCGGGCGTGCGCGACCCGAAGGCTCTCGGCGTGACTGCGGGGGGCGGGGGCCGTCACTTGCTGTGCGGACTCCCGTTGGCCACCGGCAGACACTCCCATGCGGCGGGGGGTTGATAGGCGCGTTCGGAGGGGACGCAGAGCAGGTTGACGCTGACCACGTCCTTGCCCCAGATATTCTCGGTGTTGCCGAAGCAGTTCGGGGTCCGGAACAGCGGAGGCAGGTGCCACCAGAGGTCGTACTGCCACTGGGCGAACTGGGCGCGGATCGGCGCCTCCGTGTCAGGCCGGTCGCACTCGACGTAGCAGATCGGTCGGGACAGGGAGAAGAGGGCCTCGGCCCCGCGCAGCACGGCCGGCTCCATGCCTTCGACATCGAGTTTCAGGAAGTGGACCGGACCGAGGAGGTCCAGTGTGTGGAGCAGGTCGTAGATGGTGGGGGACCAGACCAGTTCCCCACTCGGGGTATCCTGTCGGAGGGTGACGCCCCCGAAGTTGGCGGGTTGGGTGGGCTCGAAGCGGGGGACACGAATGAATCCTTGCG
>Ga0315283_10001502_pt1 | contig 18817 bp, 33 predicted proteins | sample YL17G09_0_MG_FD_204541 | JGI IMG/M metagenome (GOLD analysis project Ga0315283, IMG submission 204541) | Sediment microbial communities from Yellowstone Lake, YNP, Wyoming, USA - YL17G09_0 | ecosystem: Environmental > Aquatic > Freshwater > Lake > Sediment | place: USA: Wyoming | collected... | reverse complement strand
GGGGACGATGTGAACCTGACGGTGGAGTTGATCGTGCCGGTGGCGTTGGAGCAGGGTTCGAAGTTTGCCATTCGCGAGGGCGGGTTGACCGTTGGCGCGGGTGTCATCACCAAGATCATTGAGTAGGTGATTCATGACAAAACAAAAAATACGCATCCGCCTCAAAGCCTATGACCACCGTGTCCTCGACCAATCTGCCAAGCGGATTGTGGAAACAGCGGAACGCAGCGGTGCCCAAGTGGTGGGTCCCGTACCCTTGCCAACCAAGATAGAACGGTTTACAATACGTCGCTCTGCTTTCATAGATAAGGACTCTCACGAACATTTCGAGATCCGCACTCACAATCGGTTGATCGATGTACTCGATCCCGATTCGAAGACCATCGATATGCTCATGCGGCTGAATTTACCGGCGGGCGTGGATATCGAGATAAAAATCTAACACTTTTCGTCTGTTCACCTAGCTGGTCTGACGAGCAGGTTCGGTCAGGCCAGTCAGTCTGGATGGGACAGCGCAAGAACGGGCCTGTGCGTGGACTCCACAAACCAGCGAGTCGCAGCAGACCGATTGACTGCACTGCCAAGAGATGATGCAACCTAAGCCCCGGTTGACAGTCTCGAATAAACTTTTTGAAGGAGAAAACTGAGATGTTGAAAGGGCTGATAGGAAAGAAGATCGGTATGACCCAGATCTTCGATGAGAATGGCTCCGCGTATGCGGTCACCATCATCGAAGCTGGGCCTTGTTATGTCACCCAGGTGCGCAACCCCGAAAGCGATGGCTATTCAGCGGTTCAGCTTGGTTTCGGCGAGGTGAATCCCAAGCGCCTTACGGGCGGAGAATTGGGGCATCTCAAGACCAATGAACTGCCGCCCCTGCGCTTTTTGCGTGAGTTCCGCACCAAAACCCCCGAAGTAAATGTCGGCGACCCTGTCAAGGTGGATGTATTTGCCGCCGGCGAACATGTAGACGTGATCGGCACCAGCAAAGGCAAGGGATTTGCCGGTGTTGTCAAACGCTACCACTTCAAGGGTGGTAAAGCGACCCACGGTCAGTCCGACCGGCAGCGGGCACCAGGCTCAAATGGCGCTGGAACAACTCCGGGTCGTGTCTACAAAGGTTCACGCAGACCTGGCCATATGGGCAGTGACCGCGTCACCGCACAGCACCTGAAGGTCATCCTGGTGGATGCCGAACGCAACCTGATCGCAGTTAACGGGGCTGTTCCTGGCCCCAAGGGCGGCCTGGTCATGATCAAAGAAGCGCGGAAGCAGTAATCGGCTACGCGATGATATGGGAGCAAGACTACTATGAAGGTTGATATTTTCAACATGCAAGGCGAGAAAGTCGGCAAAAAGGAATTGCCTGCTGCACTATTCGAAGCCCCGGTCAATAAGGACCTGATGCACCAGGCCTTTATTCGCCAGATGGCGAACGCCCGCCTCGGCACGCATCAAACCAAGGTCCGCGGAGAGGTCTCCGGAGGTGGTCGCAAGCCCTGGAAACAAAAGGGCACCGGTCGCGCCCGCCAGGGTTCCATCCGCGCCGCGCAGTGGGTGGGAGGCGGTCGCATTCACACACCGCACCCCCGTAAATACACCCAGCGCATGCCCCTCAAGATGCGCCGTGCTGCACTCCGCTCGGCATTATCGGTCAAGGCATCGGATGCTGGGATCATCCTGGTGGATGAGTTGATCATTGCCGAACCCAAGACAAGGTTAATGGCTGAATCCTTATCCAAGCTGGTGGGCGAGGCATCTGCCTTGGTCCTGATCCCCGAGAAGACCACTGAATATGACAAGGTCACCCGCGCCACGAACAACATTGCGGATGCCAAAGTGCTCATGGCCGGCTACATAAATATCCGCGATTTGCTCAGTTTTGACAAAGTAGTCATGCCGGTCAAGACTCTGGAAGTTCTGGAGACCCAACTGGGTTAGGAGGTGCGCGATGACAACCATTTATGAAGTTCTGCGCCGTCCGCTGGTCACCGAAAAAACGAGCTATCAAACGGGCAAGCACAACCAATATACGTTCGAAGTCGCCGGTGACGCCACCAAGACCATGGTCAAGGACGCTGTCGAACAGCTCCTTGATAAAAAGGTCCTCAAAGTAAATATCATCAATACCGCTGCCAAGCGTGGCCGCCGGGCTAAGAGCCGCCGTTTGATGGTTCGCCGCCCAGGATACAAGAAAGCCGTGATCACGCTTGCTCCAGGCGAGACCCTTGAAATGTTCGAAGGGGTGAAGTAATGGCCATTAAAAAGTACAAACCAGTAACCCCCGGGCAGCGTGGAATGACGGGCTATACCTTTGATGAAATCACAAAGGACACTCCCGAACGCTCGCTGATCCTTCCCCTCCGCCGGCATGGTGGACGCAACTTCTCCGGCCGCGTGACCGTCCGCCACCAGGGTGGTGGCAGCCAGCGCAACCTCCGCATAGTGGATTTCAAGCGCGACAAGTTGAACATCCCGGCGAAAGTCGCTGCCATCGAGTACGATCCCAACCGCACCGCACGCCTGGCGCTGCTTCACTATGCCGATGGCGAAAAACGCTACATTCTTGCGCCGATCGGATTGAAAGTTGGCGACACGGTGGTCACCAGCTCCCAGGCTGAGATCCGCCCAGGCAACTGCATGCCGATTTCCAGTATGCCTGTGGGTTCACAGGTGCACAATATCGAAGTAAAGGAAGGCAAGGGCGGGCAGCTTGTTCGTTCCGCCGGAACCGCAGCCCAGTTGATTGCCAAGGAAGGCGATTTTGCTCAGATCCGCATGCCCTCCGGCGAAGTGCGCCTGATCCGACAGAATTGTTATGCGACCATCGGCCAGGTGGGAAACCTGGATCACAGCAACATCAAGCTGGGCAAGGCCGGCCGCAAGCGCCACATGGGCATCCGCCCGACCGTTCGCGGTTCAGCCATGTCCCCGCGCGACCACCCGCATGGCGGTGGCGAAGGCCGCCAGCCGATCGGCAAGCCGGGTCCCCGCTCACCGTGGGGCAAACCCACCCTGGGCTACAAGACCCGACGCAACAAGCAAACCGATAAGTACATCGTGCGCCGCCGCAGCAAGACCAACCGCTAGGCGCAGAACAGGTAAACGAGGTACGATACTATGTCAAGATCTTTAAAGAAGGGTCCTTTCATTGACCCGAAACTGCTGAAAAAAATCGAAGCCATGAACCAGCGCGGAGATAAGAAGGTTGTTCGCACCTGGAGCCGCGCGAGCGTGATCTTCCCTCAAATGGTGGGACACACGGTTGCCGTGCATGACGGGCGCCGCCATGTGCCGATATACGTCACCGAGAATATGGTGGGACACCGGCTGGGTGAGTTCGCCCCGACCCGTACCTTCCGCGGCCACGTGACGGCAGAGAAAGCCACCAAGGCGGTAGAGAAACCCACCAAGGCGGTAGGAGAGTAGAGCCATGTCCGATTATCGTGCTCACCTTAGCCATCTCTCTGTCCCTGCGCAAAAAGTCCGCCTGGTCATTGACCAGATTCGCGGGAAGGGTGCCAATGAAGCCCTCGACATCCTGCGCTACACCCCCAAGGGGGCGGCCAAACCGGTGCACAAGCTGTTGACCTCGGCCATCGCGAATGCGGAGGAGAACTTTGGCATCAGCCGTGATGATCTTTTTGTTGCGACGGTCTTCGCGAATGAAGCCCCCACCCGCAAGTGGCGCCGCTTTGGCGCACGCGGACGTTTCAAACCGCTTTTGCGGCGCTCATCGCACATCACCATTATTCTGCGTGAGCGCAGTGCTTAGTTAGAAAGCGAAGGAGATATTATGGGTCGTAAAGTTCATCCTATAGGTTTTCGCCTTAATGTCAGCCGCGCCTGGTCCGGCCGCTGGTTTGCTGAGGGCGCTCAATACCGCGAACAGCTCGATCAGGATTTCAAAATCCGCAAGCTGATCCTGGGCGCGTCCTCCTCCAAGGCCGGTGTTTCCCGCGTGGACGTGGAACGCTTTCCCGGCAAGGTGAAGGTGAGCGTTTATACCGCCAAACCCGGTCTGTTGATCGGACGCAAAGGTGAAGGCATTAAGAAGATCCGTGAGAGCCTGCAGGAATTGGTCGGAAAGAAAGTCGACCTTGACATCAAGGAAATAGCGGCGCCCGATACGGATGCTTTCCTGGTGGCGCGTAATATTGTCGACCAGCTGGAACGCCGCATTGCTTACCGCCGTGCCATGAAACGTGCCATCCAGCAGGCAATGCGCCAGGGAGCCGAAGGCATTAAGATTGAAGTAGCCGGTCGCCTGGGTGGTGCTGAAATGGCGCGCACAGTCTGGCTGCGCGAAGGCCGTGTTCCCCTGCAAACCCTGCGTGCGGACATTGAATTTTCGCGCGCGGAAGCCCTGACCACCTATGGACGCATCGGTGTCAAGGTGTGGGTCTACAAAGGCCCGATGAAGCAGGAAATCGAAGAAAAAGCCGAGGCTACTGAAGGCGTGTACGTCAGCGAATAGTCGCGCCTGAAGATGCCTGTAAAGTGAGGAAATTGCTATGTTAATGCCAAAACGTGTAAAGTGGCGAAAGCAGATGCGCGGCCGCATGACGGGCAAGGCTCTGCGAGGCGCTCAAGTCAGCTTCGGTGAGTTCGGTCTTCAGGCACTGGAACCCGGTTGGGTGACAGCCCGGCAGATCGAGGCTGCCCGCCGCGCCATAGTTCGTGAAATGAAGCGCCGCGGCAAGGTGTGGATCAGGATCTTCCCTGCCAAACCCTATACCCACAAGCCACCCGAAACCCGCATGGGTTCCGGAAAGGGAAATGTTGAGTACTATGTGGCAGTGGTCAAGCCGGGGCGAATCATGTTCGAAGTCGGCGGTATGGATGAAGCGGAAGCGCTGAAGGCCTTGAAGATGGCGCAGTACAAGTTCTCCATCAGGACCAAGATTGTCAACCGTCGTGATCTGGTGGCAGGAGAGTAAAGTATGAAGTCGAAGGAATTATTTGCCCTGACCGCCGCTGATATAACCAACAAGTTGGCGGACGCCCGTGAAGAGTTGATGAAGCTGCGCTTCCAGCAGGTAACGGGCCAGTTAACCGATACCAGCCGTCTGCGGATTATCCGCCGTGATATCTCTCGGATGGAAACCATCTTGAGCCAGAAGTCGGCCGAGTAGGAAGGTGCATCATGAATAATCGTCGTCGTATGACTGGCATCGTGACCAGCAACAAAATGACCAAGACTGTTGTCGTGGAGATCACCCGGACCTACCGGCATCCCCTCTACGGAAAGGTCGTCCATTCCAGCAAGAGGTTCAAGGCTCACGACGAACTGGGCTGCCAGGTTGGCGATCATGTCCAGATCGTGGAAAGCCGTCCGCTTTCGCGCGAGAAGCGCTGGGTGGTGGAATCGATCCTGAAGAAGGAAATCAAGACCGTGACGGTGGAGGCCTAGCCATGATCCAGCAGGAATCTCGACTCAAGGTTGCGGATAACACCGGGGCCCGTGAGCTGCTGGTCATCCATGTGATCGGCGGATCGACCCGCAGATACGGCAGCATTGGCGATGTGGTGGTTGCCACGGTTAAATCTGCGGCTCCACAGGGTTCTGTCAAGAAGAGCGAAGTGGTCAAGGCTGTCATCGTGCGCTGCTCAAAGGAATGGCGCCGTGAAGACGGTTCCACCGTCCGCTTCGATGACAATGCCGCGGTGATCCTGGATGCCGATGGTCAAAACCCTAAGGGCAGCCGCATTTTTGGTCCTGTTGCGCGCGAACTGCGCGAAAAGGGCTTCATGAAAATTGTATCGCTGGCTCCGGAAGTCCTTTAGCCAGCACAGGAGCAAAGATAATGAAGGTCAAAATTCGCAAAGGCGATACCGTAGAAATTGTCACCGGACGCCAGGAAGACAAAGGTAAGCGCGGGGAAGTCATCAATGTCTTTCCTGAGGAACGCCTCATCGCCGTCCAGGGCGTCAATATTCGTACCAAACATCAACGCCAGGTGCAGACCAAGGGCGGCCGGAACATGGATCCCGGGCGCATCAAATATGAGGGACCGGTCAGCATCTCCAATGTGATGCTGGTGTGTCCGAAGTGCAGCAAAGCCGCCCGCGTTGGCATCCAGCGCGACGAAGCTGGCGTGCACAGAGTCTGCAAGAACTGCCAGGCGCTGATCGACTAGGCCTGCTTCCGGAGAGCGTAATATGAATAGAATGAAAGTTAAGTATCAAAACGAAGTGGCTCCTGCGCTGATGAAGGCCTTCGGCCTGAATAATGTGATGGAGATCCCGCGCATCGAAAAAGTGGTCGTTAATATCGGCCTGGGCGAGGTTATGGATAATCCCAAAGCGCTCGAAGCTGCGACCGTGGACCTGATGACCATCACCGGGCAGAAGCCGATCCAAACCAAGGCGCGCAAGAGCATCGCGAACTTCAAGCTTCGCGAAGGCCGCATCATCGGCGCCAAAGTGACCCTGCGCGGTAAGCGCATGTGGGAGTTCATCGACCGTTTGTTGAATGTGGCTCTGCCCCGCGTGCGCGACTTCCGAGGCGTTTCACCAAAGCTGGATGGGCGAGGTAATTACACCCTGGGACTTCGGGACCAGCTGGTTTTCCCGGAGATCGAGTACGACAAGATCGAAAAACTACAAGGGCTCGAAATCACGATTGTGACCACGTCCAAGTCTGATGAACTTGCCCGAGTCCTTTTACAACTGCTTGGAATGCCATTCAGGAAGGAAGCGTAATATATGGCGAAGAAATGCATGTCTTATCGAGAAACCAGGCGTAAATACGCTGGACGTGTGCGCAATCGTTGCGCGCGCTGCGGCCGCCCCCGCGGTTACATCCGCCGTTTTGGCTTGTGCCGTATATGCTTCCGTGAACAGGCGTTGGAAGGCAGAATCCCCGGCGTCATGAAGTCGTCCTGGTAGCCGGATAGAGGTGATAGCATGAGTTTAACTGATCCTATTGCAGATATGCTGACCCGCATCCGGAACGGTGCGATGGCCGGTCAGGCATTGGTGGCCATGCCTCATTCCAAGGTCAAGGCGGAAATCGCCAAGATCCTTAAGGAAGAGGGCTACCTGGAAGGTTTTGAAGCCGCGGAAGGCGAGAAACCGGGACAGATGGTTTTACGCGTCAAAATCAAGTACATCGGCGAACGCCGGACGCGCAAACCTGTACTGACCAACATCGTCCGCATCAGCCGGCCCGGGCGCCGCGTCTACACCAAGAAACAGGATATCCCCTGGGTTCTCTCGGGTATCGGTGTGGCCATCCTCTCCACCCCCAAAGGCGTTATGACGGGCAGTCGCGCCCGACAGTTGGGCGTGGGTGGTGAAATTCTTTGTAAAGTTTGGTAGCAGGAGGTATCGCCGTGTCTCGTATTGGACGCTTGCCAGTGGCTGTTCCAGCCGGCGTGCAGGTGGATGTGAAAGGGTCAAATGTCCGTGTGAAGGGTCCCAAAGGGGAACTTCAACGCGCATTTTCTCCCTTGATTGGGATCTCCCTGGAGAACGGGCAGGTAGTGGTCACCCGGAATTCCAACGCCCCCGCCCAGCGCGCCCTGCATGGAACAACCCGCGCAGTTATTAATAATATGATTTTTGGAGTCCACAAGGGTTTCGAGAGCATTCTTGAGATCGATGGGGTGGGTTACCGCGGTGAAATGGATGGTAAGACCCTCGTCCTTCATCTTGGTTATTCGCATCCGGTGAGGGTCGAACCTCCCGCCGGGATTTCCTTCGAGGTGGACACGAAGACCCGCCAGATCAAGGTCATTGGTTATGACAAGGAACAGGTCGGTCAGACCGCTTCAGACATCCGCAAGGTCCGCCCTCCGGAACCTTACAAGGGTAAAGGTCTGCACTATCAGGGTGAACGAATCCGCCGCAAGGCTGGTAAATCCGGGAAAGGTAAGGCGTAATCCATGGCTCCCAATTCTCGCGCAGTAGCCCGCGAACGGCGTCATGTCCGTGTTCGCAAGACCGTGTTTGGCAGCACCAGCAGGCCTCGCTTGAGCATTTTTCGCAGTACCAGCGAGATCTATGCCCAGGTGATCGATGATATTGATGGGCGAACGCTGATCTCTGCTTCGACCATTGATCCGGAACTTCGCAAACAGGTCAAAGGCAAGAAGAAGATTGAACAAGCCCGCATGGTTGGCAAGGCAGTCGCTGAGCGCGCCAAGAGCAAGGGCATTGAAATGGTCGTATTCGACCGTGGCGGTTTCCGCTACACTGGCCGGGTTAAGGCTCTGGCTGACGGCGCCCGCGAAGGCGGTCTGCAATTCTAGCTCCCAGTGGAGAAAACTATGTCGGACTTTGGAAAAACTGAATTTACCTCACAGGAACAACCCCTCGACGAGCGTGTTATCGAAATCGCACGCGTGGCCAAGGTGGTCAAGGGCGGTCGCCGCTTCCAGTTCCGCGTGACCGTTGTTATCGGTGACAATAATGGAAAAGTGGGCATGGGCATCGGCAAGGCGAATGCCGTGCCGGATGCGATGCGCAAGGCATCCGACCGCGCCCGCAAGGATTTGCGCAAGATATTCCTTGCCGGAACGACCATTCCACACGAAGTGATCGGCAGGGTGGCTGGTTCGAGGGTACTGCTTAAGCCGGCTTCTCCCGGAACCGGTGTTATCGCCGCGGGTGGCGTTCGCGCTGTGCTCGAGGCCGCAGGTGTCCGTGACATCCTCACCAAATCCCTCGGCTCCTCGAATGTGTTGAATGGAGTGATGGCCACTTTCTCTGCCCTGGATCAACTTAAGTCCCCGGCCGAAGAGGCCGCTCGACGCGGTAAATCCATTGAAGAGCTCGTGCCCTTCTGGGAACGGAGGAGGCAGAAGCATGCCTAAGAAATCTGAAATAAAGACAGTTCGCGTCACGCTGGTCAGGAGCCCAATTGGTTATACTGAGGTTCAGAAGCGTACCGTCCGCGCCCTTGGGTTGCGCCGCATGCATCAGACGGTTGAGCACCAGGATTCTCCCGCAGTGCGCGGGATGATCACAAAGGTCATTCACCTGTTGAAGGTTGAAGAGTAGGAACGAACGATGAAACTTCACGATCTCATTCCCAACCCAGGCTCCAAAAAGAATCGCAAGCGCGTTGGCCGCGGTATCTCCGCCGGACAGGGTAAAACCGCCGGTCACGGTACCAAGGGCGAAGGCTCGCGTTCCGGCCAGGGTGGACATACTTACCGCCAGGGTGGTAACCTGCCGTTCTTCCGGCGACTGCCCTTCATCCGTGGTGAAGGCTTCTCGCCTCTCAATACGGTTGAGTACAACGAAATAAACCTGGACCAGCTCACATCGGTTTTCAAAGAGAAAGCTGAAGTGACCCCCGAAGCCCTCGCCGGCACGAATTTGCTGCGAGATCCGCGCAACCCGGTGGTGATCCTCGGACGCGGTGAAATCACGATCCCGCTTAAAGTGCGCGTTCATCGCGTCAGCAGCGGAGCGAAGCGTAAGATTGAAGCGGCCGGCGGTTCGGTCGAGCCCCTGGAATAATCATACTTCAAGGTGAGATGCACATGAAGAAAAGTTGGCCAGCATGGCGTTACCTCTGGAAGTCGGAAGATATCCGGCGCAAGCTCCTTATCACCCTGGGCATTTTGGTGATCTACCGGTTTGCGGCGAATGTTCCAGTACCTGGAATAAATTATGGTGTGCTGGCGGAGCTCCAGGCTCGATTGGCTCAATCCGGAGGGACTTTCTTCCAGTTTCTGGATTTGCTCTCTGGTGGGACTGTTTCCAAATTTTCACTTCTGGCGATGGGCGTATACCCGTATATCACCGCCCAAATTATCCTCCAGCTCATGGTTCCGATCATCCCTGCTTTGCAGCAGATGCAACAGGATAACCCTGCAGAGGCGCGTAAATGGATGGAAAAATGGACCATGATCCTTACCATCCCGATGGCGGCCTTGTCGGCTCTTGGGCAGATCAGTATTTTCAACTCCCTTGGACGCGATTTTGGACAGGTGGTCCCTTTCGGATTTACTCAGGATACAATTATTCCTTCCCTGTCCATTCTCGCCGCCATGGTCGCCGGGACGATGTTCGCGATCTGGCTGGGTGAACTCATCTCTGAGTTTGGTATACGCAACCAGGGTCTTTCTCTTATCATCTTTGCCGGTATCGTCGCAAGAATCCCAAGCAATTTCAGGGGCCTCCTGAGCGACCGCACGTATTGGTGGCTCTTCGTCATATTTATGGTGGTTGTCATCCTGGCCACGATCTTCGCCATTATTTATGTGCAGCAGGGACGCCGCTATGTGCCGGTCATGTATCCCGGCCGCCGTGTGGGCAACCGCATGTCCATGCCGGTCAAGGGTTCTTTCCCGCTGATGGTCAATATGGCCGGCATGATCCCTTTGATCTTTGCAGGAGCCCTGCTTCAATTCCCACAGATATTTGCCAGTTATTTTCTGAGTTCATCAAATGAGACGGTGGCCAATATCGCGAACTCCATCGTCCAGTGGTTTAATGGCGGATCCTGGGGCTACTACCTGACCTATTTCCTGATGGTGGTCGGCTTCACATTCTTCTACACGGCTGTTCTTTTTGAACAGCAGAATTATGGTGAGAATCTGAAGAAGCAGGGTGCACAGATACCGGGTATTAACCGGGGTGCCCCAACCCAACGCTACTTGAGTAAGGTTCAAAATCGGATTACCTTTGTGGGTGCGTTGTTCCTCGGTCTCGTTGCCATTCTTCCCTTCCTCATCAGCCAGCTGCTACAGGCGATCACGGGTGGGGCTGCCGGGACCGCTGGATTATTCCTGACCTCCTCGGCTGGTCTTCTGATCGTGGTAGGTGTAGTCCGGGATACGTTCTCCAATATCGATGCAGAATTGAAACTGCATGGTTATACCGACTCGATTATTGTGAAATAAGGAGCCGAGGATGCCCAGGTACATTGTCCTTCTCGGACCGCCAGGTGCTGGCAAAGGCACCCAGGCAAAACTGATGATCGAGAAGACCGGGCTGGTCCACATCTCCTCCGGTGATATTTTTCGAGAGAACATTAAAAATCAAACCGAACTAGGACAGCTTGCCCAGGCCTTTATTAATAAAGGCGAACTGGTCCCTGATGATGTAACCATCGCCATGATCCAAGAGCGGTTCTCACGCCCTGATTGTGCCCAAGGTGCCATCCTGGACGGTTTCCCCCGAACTAAAGCGCAGGCTGAAGTTCTCGAAAAGATGCTGGAAGGTTTCGATGGACAAGTGGACCTGGTTCCTTTCATAACCGCCTCCGAGGAAGTCCTGGTGGAAAGATTGGGCGGAAGGTGGTCCTGCAGAAGTCAGGGACACGTCTACCATGAGAAGTTCAATCCGCCCAAGAGATCCGGCAGCTGTGATTTGGACGGATCGGAGTTATACCAGCGGGAGGATGACAAGGCTGAAACTGTCAAACGCCGGATCCTGGTCTACATGAAGGATACATCGCCATTGATTGCGTTCTATACACGGCAGGGCAAGCTTATCAAAATAGACGGCGCGCAGCCCATTGAGCAGGTAACCGAGGTGCTCGTGGATGCGCTGAAAAGCAAGAAAATCATATGAGTTGGGCTCGTCAGGTTCACCTTAAGCAACCGGCGGAAATCGCGTTGATGCGCGCATCCGGCAGGGTCAATAACAAAGCGCTGGCTGCCGCTCGCGAACTTTTAAAACCTGGTGTGACTACAGCGGACCTCAACGCGGCTGCTGAGGAAGTGCTGCAGAAACACAATGCTGTATCGCCATTCAAAGGTTATGGGCGTCCGCCCTTTCCCGCGTCCATCACCGTCAGCATCAATGAGCAATTGGTGCACGGCATCCCCGGCAAGCGCAAGCTTAAAGAGGGTGACATTGTTTCGGTGGATTGCGGGACGTTACTGGATGGGTATGTCGCAGATTCGGCTTTTTCTGCCGGAGTGGGAGAAATTTCCCCGGCAGCCAAAAAGCTGCTTGAAGTGACTGAAGGCGCCCTCGCGGCTGGCATTGCTCAAATGCGGCCCGGGAAACGCACGGGCGACGTTTCCGCTGCGATACAATCGCACGTTGAAAGCCGTGGTTTTTTTGTAACGCGCGTATACACCGGCCACGGCGTGGGGCAACAAATGCACGAAGGCCCCGAAGTGCCCAATTACGGTGTGGCAGGTCACGGGATGGAGTTGCGTCCCGGCCTTGTACTGGCGCTTGAACCGATGGTCCTGGCGGGAACGCCGGAGACACGCGTCCTGCCAGACCAATGGACGGTGGTTTCAGCAGATGGCTCACTGACCGCTCATTTCGAGCATTCGATCGCGGTCACCGAAGGAGATCCCCTCATCCTGACTGTCCCGTGAGACTTCGATGAAACCGGTTCTGGACGGAATGCATAAGGACGTGTATAATTCAAACTTTGGCTGTACCGACAGGAATTGTAATAAGGAGAAAGTCCGATGAAAGTATCACCATCCATTCGCAAGCGTTGTGCGAAATGCAAAATTGTAAAGCGCGCAGGCAGATTGTACGTGATCTGCGAAAATCCTAAGCATAAGCAGCGACAAGGGTAAAAAAAATGGCAAGAATTGAAGGTGTTGACCTCCCTCGCAATAAGCGGGTTGAAATTGGCCTGACCTACCTGTTTGGAGTTGGTTTGACTCGCTCCCAGGAGATTTTGGCTGCTACCAAGGTGAATCCCGACACGCGCATTAAAGACCTCACCGAAACTGAAGTGGCTGCGCTGCGTGATTACATCAATAAAAACTATACGGTCGAAGGCGATCTGCGCCGTGAGGAGCAGCTCAATATCAAGCGCCTGATCGAGATCGGGTGTTACCGCGGTATGCGCCATCGCCGCAACCTGCCCGTCAACGGCCAGCGCACCCGGACGAATTCGCGCACCCGCAAGGGTCCCAAGAAGACTGTTGCCGGTCGCGGTCGCCGCCGTGGTGGCAAGAAGTAATCCTAGTTCAGCATATACTGCGAGGTACAATGGCTCAAAATGTTCGTTCCACACGTCGTGCAGGCGGCGGCGCTCGAAAAGCAAAGCGCACATTATCCTCGGGGCAGGTTCATATCTTTGCCTCCTTTAATAATACGATCGTGACGGTTACCGATTCTCAGGGAAACACACTCACCTGGGGATCTGCAGGTTCAGCTGGTTTCAAGGGCTCCCGCAAAAGCACGCCGTTTGCTGCCCGTTTGGCGGCCGAGCAGGCGATCAAGGCTGCCCAGGCGATGGGCATCCAGGAAGTTGAGCTTTATGTCAAAGGCCCCGGCCCCGGACGCGAATCCGCGATCCGCGCCGTCCAGTCGATGGGTATTAAAGTACGCTTGATCGCGGATCTGACCCCCGTTCCTCATAACGGCTGCCGTCCTCCGAAAAAGCGCCGCGTGTAAGATTAAGTTGAAAGGGTAAAACAAATGGCGAAATATCTTGGTCCGGTATGCAAACTGTGCCGGCGTGAAGGTGAAAAATTATTTCTGAAGGGCGGGCGCTGCTTTACACCGCATTGTTCTTTTGAAAAGCGCAGCTTCGCTCCCGGTCAGCATGGCCGCACCGGTTCCCGCTCCAACCGGGGAGGGACTGGCCGTGCATCTGATTATGCGCGCCAGCTGCGTGCCAAGCAGAAAGCACGCCGTATATATGGCGTCTTTGAACGCCAGTTCCATCGTTATTATGAAACAGCATTAGGTCGTCGTGGTCTGACCGGTTTAAATCTGCTTCAGATTTTGGAATCCCGGCTGGACAACGTGATCTACCGCATGGGATTCGCCTCCAGCCGCGCTGAAGCGCGCCTGCTGGTGACTCATGGACACTTTACCGTTAACGGTCGCCGCACAGATGTTCCTTCGATGCTGCTCGATTCAGGCGATGCCCTGGCTGTTCGCGATGGTTCGCGTGGCAGTACCTACTTCAAGGTTATGGGTGACTTGGCTGAGAAACGGACCACACCCATGTGGTTGAACCGCGACTTGAAGAATCTGTCCGGCTCTGTTCAGCGATTCCCGGAACGGGCTGAGATCGACGGCAATCTCGATGAGCAGTTGATCGTCGAGTATTACTCGCGCCGGTAGTAATTGTTAATCCGTCTGGTGGTGGATTTATTTACACCAGGCAGATCCGTTTCACTTGAAAAAAGGGAGAGGTGAACCGTGACGGGTTTATCAAACATGGTTATGCCCAAAATCGAGCGCGAAGCTGAAGCTCGAAATTACGGAAAATTTGTCATCAGCCCACTCGAACGCGGCTACGGGCACACGCTGGGTAATGCCCTGAGGCGTGTCCTGTTGTCCTCGCTGGACGGCGTGGCGGTGACATCCATCAGAATTGCAGATGTGCTGCATGAGTTTAGTGACATCCCAGGCGTTCGGGAGGATGTCATCCAGGTGACTTTGCAGATCAAACAGCTTCGCTTGAAGCTGGACGGGGTTGACACCACGCGGATGCAGCTTGAAGTCCGCGGAGAAGGTGTGGTCACTGCAGCGGATATCATCACACCCGCCGAAGTTGAAGTCATCAACCCGGATCTATACTTGTTCACGGTGGACAATCACAAGACCAAACTCGATCTGGAACTCACGGTCGAACGAGGACGAGGTTATTCGCCGGCAAACGAGCGTGGTGCAAGGCTGCCCATTGGTGAATTGCCTGTGGACGCGATTTTCAGCCCGGTCAAACGCGTGAATTGGGAAGTGACTTCTGCCCGTGTGGGTCAAAGTACAAATTACGATAAATTAGTCCTTGAAATTTGGACGGATGGCACGCTATCGCCGGAGAAATCCCTCAGCACAGCCGCGAAGCTGATCATCGAACACCTGCGCTTTATTGCCGGTGTCAGCGAAGAAACGCTTGCCTTCTCCATTGAAAAAGAAGTAACAGGTAGCCGGCTGACCAGCGAGTTGGCCGAAACACCCGTCGAAGCGCTGGACCTTTCCGTTCGGGTCTTCAACTCGTTGAAGCGCACCGGTATCACCACTGTCGGGGATGTCCTCGAACTGCTTGATAAGGGCGACCAGGCGGTGATGTCGATCCGCAATTTTGGTGAAAAATCACTCGATGAACTGCGCCAAAAGATGCGGGAAAAAGGCTACTTGAAAGACGAAAAGACGACTGTGGAGTAATTAGAAATGCGACATCAGGTAGCAGGTTATAAACTCAGTAGAACATCCAGCGCGCGGATTGCCTTGCGCCGCACCATGATCAAGCAGCTTTTTGAGCATGAACGGATCACAACTACATTGGCCAAGGCAAAGGCCATTCGTGGCGAAGCAGAACGTTTGATTACCATCGCGCGCCGCTCCGGGGAAGCCAGCGAGTCCGGCAAAGTCCATGCAAGGCGTCTGGTTGCCTCCCGACTTGGGAGCAACCAACCGGTCGCCAAGTTGTTTGACGATATAGCCCCCCGCTTTGCCAAGCGCCCCGGTGGTTACACCCGCATCATCAAACTGGGACCCCGGCAAGGAGATGGTGCGAACATGGTGGTCCTCGAGTTCGTGGAAGAGTAATTTTCTTCGGTGGTGGATTTCCACCAGCCCTGGCGATGATCGCCAAAAACATGGAACGTTACCAGATTATCTTTGCTTACGACGGCACCCAATTTGTTGGGAGTCAGCGGCAGGCGAATACCCGGACGGTTCAAAGCGTGCTTGAGCGTGCTTTCCAGCGGGTGGGATGGGAAGGCAAGTCGATCCTGCTCGCAGGACGCACGGACACGGGCGTTCACGCATCGGGGCAGGTCGCAGCTGTGGATTTGAATTGGAAGCATTCGGATGACGATTTGCGCAATGCCTTGAATTCGAATTTGCCGCATGACCTGGCAGTGAGTTCAGTCCGAAAGACGGACGCTCGTTTCCACCCACGGTTTGATGCGGTTTCACGGCATTACCGTTACCGGATATACGTCAAACCGAATAGAGATCCTCTGCGGGATCGATATGCCTGGCGAATATGGCCGAAACCTGATGGTGAGATTCTCGCTGAAGCAGCTGCATCGCTTGTTGGCACCCACGACTTTTCTTCGTTTGGGTCGCCGACCCGAAAGAATGGCAGTACATTGCGAACCATCCTGCAGTCGAAATGGACAGCTGCCGATGATCAATGGATCTACGATGTGGTGGCGGACGCCTTTTTGTACCGGATGGTCAGGCGAATGGTGCATGGCCAGGTCGCAGTTGGATTGGGAAAATTCCCGGTGAGTGACTTCCGAAAGGCGGTGCTTGACGGGATGCCGTTTCCCGCGGGGCTCGCATCCCCGGCCGGACTGACGCTCGTCGAAGTAAAATATTAGTAACATCTTACAAAAGCAATTAAGTATTGAAGTGGAGACACGAACGATGCAAAAATCGTATTATCCTAAAGCTGCTGAAATCAAACGCGACTGGATCGTGGTTGATGCAAACGGGCAAACCCTGGGCCGTGTGGCGACTCAAATCGCGGCACGGCTGCTAGGCAAGCATAAGCCGACCTTTACCCCTGGTGTTCCAATGGGCGATAATGTGGTTGTCATCAACGCAGCGAACATTACCGTTACCGGGAACAAGCTGTCGGAGAAGGTTTATCATCACCACTCGGGATATCCCGGTGGGTTGAAGTCGATCTCTCTCAAGGACCAGCTCGACCAACATCCCGATCGCGTTATCCGAGCTGCTGTGTGGGGCATGCTGCCTCACAACAAGATGGGCCGTGAAACGCTCAAGCATTTAAAGATTTATGCAGGTGCCGAGCATCCTCACGGCGCCCAGGTCGTCTAGCTAGATAAGGAGTGGAAGGTAAAATATGGCTCAGTATTTCGAAGGTATTGGTCGCCGCAAGGAAGCGACCGCTCGCGTCCGCGTAGCGAATGGCTCCGGCAAGTTCATTGTCAATGAGAAGGACGTCGATCAGTATTTCACCAGGCTGGGTGATGTCCATGAGATCCTGCTGCCCCTCACCGCGACCGGCCAGGAACGCGCCGGATACGATATTTCGGTCAAGGTTAACGGCGGTGGCGTTACCGGACAGACCGATGCGGTTAAACTCGGATTGACCCGCGCCCTCGTCAAGATGAACGGGGAATGGAATTCCACAATGCGTAAAGCTGGTCTGTTGACACGCGACGCCCGCATCAAGGAACGCAAGAAACCCGGTCTCAAGCGCGCCCGCAAGGCTCCTACTTACACAAAGCGTTAATTCTTTCAACCAGAAAACAACAGAAGCGCAGAACGTCTCGTTTTGGATATCCATACGACAAACGTTTTGCGCTTTATGATTTAATCCCGGAGGCCTTCATGACTGTCCTTCCCAAGATAGACCAATTGATAGCATCGCTTAATTTGGGTGAAGTATCCAGCATTTTTATAACAGCGGCAGCGGCATTGGAAAAGCTGCATTTACCTCCATTCCCGCTGGATGGAAATGCAATAATTACTGGTATTGACTCGAAAGAAATGGCATTGGCCTTAAAGGGTATTCTGTCTGCCGCCTATCCTTCAGATCATCAAATAAATGTATTAGTTGATGGTGGACAGGAGCAACCGGAGCTGAGGAAAATACCGTTGAAAGAGTTAACCGTGCAAGCTGAGGAATACCCGCTGATTGCCATTTGTATTCCCCCTTTACCGCAAGGGACGTCCTTCGAGAGTTTCCAGGAGATCGTGGCCCATTTACGAGCCCCTGATGGATGTCCATGGGATCGCGAGCAAACTCATCACACGCTGCGGAAGCATTTGATCGAAGAATCCTATGAGACGCTCGATGCGATTGATTCCGGAGACCCAGACAAAATGCGGGAGGAGTTTGGGGATTTACTTCTTCAAATAGTTTTAAATGCGCAAATCGCACAGGAGTCCCGGGAATTCTCCATGGCTGATGTCATCCTTGGAATTCACGATAAAATCGTCCGTCGTCATCCTCATGTCTTTGGAGAGGTTGTCATTTCAGGGGTGGGAAATGTGCTGCAAAATTGGGAGAAGATAAAAGCGGATGAGAGGGAATCCAAGGGAGACACTGGTAAGGGATTATTGGACGGGCTTCCGGTAGCCTTGCCTGCACTGGTTCAATCCCAGGAAATTCAGAATCGAGCTGCCAGAGTTGGATTTGACTGGCCAGAAATCGAAGGAGTTCTGGATAAGGTCAAGGAAGAGATAGAGGAGGTCAGGGATGCAACAGATAAAGTTGAATTGGAAGGCGAAGTGGGTGATTTATTATTCGCGTTGGTTAATCTTGCACGCTGGAAGGGCGTCGACGCTGAAGCTGCATTGAGAGATACAAACCGGAAATTCAAGAAGCGTTTTGCTTATGTGGAAAGTGGTGCACGGGATTTGGGAAGGCGATTACCCGAATTGTCCCTTGAGGAGATGGAGTCGTTCTGGCAGGCTGCCAAGAAAATGGAAATTTAGTTTCTTGGCGGAGCTTAAATAAGAATATTTGACTTTTAGTCAGGGTCTGTAAATTACCACACAATTTCTCCCGGCAGCTTTGGCTTGATAAAGCGCCTCGTCAGCCCGATTAAGAACTTGTTCGCCATCCTCGCCGTGGTCTGGAAAGCATGCAACGCCGATGGACATGGTAGCATTCGTCACAGTATCCTTCCCGCTAATTCGAATGGCTTCAAAATTGGCCCGGAACAGTTCAGCCCGCCGGGCGGCGTCCTGCAGGGATGAGCCAGGCAGGACTATCAGAAATTCCTCTCCACCGTACCGGCAGGCGACATCCGATTTACGGGTATTTGCCAGGAGCATTTGACCAAGCGATTCGAGGACAAAGTCGCCCGCCCTGTGTCCGAATTGGTCATTGACTGACTTGAAATGATCGATATCCATCATCACAAGGCTGACGGTTGAATTTGAACGCCGGGCGCGATGGATCTCAAGCGTGAGTGTTTCCTCCATGAAGCGGCGG
>Ga0315283_10001501_pt1 | contig 18817 bp, 30 predicted proteins | sample YL17G09_0_MG_FD_204541 | JGI IMG/M metagenome (GOLD analysis project Ga0315283, IMG submission 204541) | Sediment microbial communities from Yellowstone Lake, YNP, Wyoming, USA - YL17G09_0 | ecosystem: Environmental > Aquatic > Freshwater > Lake > Sediment | place: USA: Wyoming | collected... | reverse complement strand
GGGCCCGGGGGGACACCACGATCTCCGCGACGCCGTCGAGGTATTCCGCCGGCACCTCGTCGGCCAGGCGACGGACCATCGCGTCGAAGTCGGAGAACCGCATGGGAGGGTGGGCGCTGAGCAGGGGGCAGGGAGCAGGAAGCAGTGAGCAGGGAGCCTTAGGGAAGGAAGACCGTGCTCCTTGTGGTGAGCACCTCCGATCCCTGCTTCCTGCTCACTGCTTCCGGCTCACTGCTTCCCCATCACGTGAGCCGCTCCCGGACATACGCCCCCACCGCCTCCAGGGCGATCCGTTCCTGGATCATCGTGTCCCGGTGCCGCACGGTGACGGTCCGCTCGGTCAGGGTCTGGCCGTCCACGGTCACGCAGAACGGCGTGCCGGCCTCATCCATCCGGCGGTACCGGCGGCCGATCGCTCCGGCGTCGTCGTAGAAGCAGGGGAAGTGAGTGCGCAGGTCATTGTACAGCTCCAGGGCGACCTCGGGCATGCCGTCCTTCTTGACCAGTGGCAGCACGGCGGCCTTGATCGGGGCGATGCCGGGATGGAGCCCGAGCACCACCCGGGTCTCGCCCTCGACCTGCTCCTCGCGGTACGCGTCGACCAGCAGCGTCAGGGTGACCCGATCGGCCCCCGCCGAGGTCTCGATGATGTAGGGGAGGTAGCGCTCGTTCGCGGCCTGGTCGAAGTACTCCATCTTCTTGCCCGAGTACTCCTGGTGCCGCCCCAGGTCGAAGTCGCCCCGGTTGTGGATGCCCTCGATCTCCTGCCACCCGAACGGGAACTCGTATTCGATATCGTAGGCGGCGCGGGCGTAGTGGGCCAGTTCGGTCGGGCCGTGCTGGTGCCAGCGGATCCGTTCCGGGACCAGCCCGATTTCGTGGTACCAGGCGAGCCGGAGTCCCCGCCACCGCTCGAACCACTCCTCATCGGTTCCGGGCTTCACGAAGAACTGCATCTCCATCTGCTCGAACTCGCGGGTCCGGAAAATGAAGTTGCCCGGGGTGATCTCGTTGCGGAACGCCTTGCCGATCTGGGCGATGCCGAACGGCACCTTCTGCCGCGAGCTCTGCAGCACGTTCTGGTAGTTGACGTAGATCCCCTGCGCCGTCTCCGGCCGCAGGTAGACGACCGAGGCCGATTCCTCCACCGGCCCCATGAACGTCTTGAACATGAGGTTGAACATCCGGGGCTCGGTCAGCTCGCAGGTGCTGTGTTCACCGGGGCGCTTGGACGGCTTCTGCGGGCACTGGCATTCGGCCAGCTTGTCGGCCCGGAAGCGCGCCTTGCAGGTCTTGCAGTCCACCAGCGGATCGGTGAATCCGGCCACGTGCCCGGAGGCCTCCCAGACCTTCGGGTGCATGAGGATGGCGGCGTCGAGGCCCTCGATGTCATCGCGGGCATGCACCATCGCCCGCCACCACCGATCCTTGACGTTGCGCTTGAGCTCGACGCCCAGGGGGCCATAATCCCAGACCGAGCCGAGCCCGCCGTAGATCTCGGAGGACTGGAAGACGAAGCCTCGGCGCTTGCAGAGGGAGACCAGCTTTTCCATCGTAGTGGTATCGGCCATGGCGCGAAACCTAGAGGTCCGGCGGCGGGCCGGCAACCGACCTGAGCGTATTCCCGACAGCGCGGGCGCCCGATGAAACGGCCGGTCAGACGGGAATGATCTGATCCCTCCGGGTGCCCACGCTCACGTACTTGATCGGGACGGCCGCCAGCTCCTCCAGCCGGTCCAGGTAGGCCCGGGCCGGAGCGGGCAGGTCGGTGAGCCGGCGGGCCGCAGTGGTGGGGCGGCGCCAGCCCGGCAGCGTCTGGTACACGGGCTCCACCCGTTCCAGCCGGTCCACGCTCGCGGGCAGCTCCTCGCAGAGTTCCCCGTCCAGCCGGTAGGCCACGCCGACCGGGATCTCGGCGAAGCTGTCCAGCACGTCCAGCTTGGTCACCGCCAGGTGCGAGAGCCCGTTCACCCGGGCCGAGTAGCGGACTACCGTCGCATCGAACCAGCCACACCGGCGCGCCCGCCCGGTCACCGCGCCGAACTCCCCGCCGATCCGCCGGAGCTCCTCGCCCTGCGCCTCGTCGGCCTCGGTGGGGAGCGGGCCGTTACCGACCCGGGTCGTGTACGCCTTGACCACCCCCAGCACGGCCTGGATCGCCATCGGGCCGATCCCGGCCCCTACCGCGGCTCCGCCGGCGGTGGTGTTCGATGAGGTGACGAACGGATAGGTCCCGTGGTCCACGTCGAGCAGGGCGCCCTGCGCCCCCTCGAGCAGTACCCGCTTGCCGTCGCGGATCGCCCGGTGGACCACCAGGCCGGTGTCGGTGGCCAGGGGGAGCAACTGCGGCGCGAGGCGCTCGAGCATCTCCACGTGCGCCTGGTAGGACGCCAGCTGGGTGGCACCCATCAGGCGGAGCAGGGAGTTGGCGCGCTCGACCCGCTCGGCCAGGGCGCTCCGGGCGACCGCCAGATTCCGGAGGTCGCCAACCCGGATGCCGCGGCGCCCGTACTTGTCTTCGTAGGTCGGGCCGATCCCCCGCCCGGTGGTCCCGATCTTCTGGCTCTTCTCGCCGGCCTGGTCGAGCAGCTTGTGGTAGGGCAGGACGAGGTGAGCCCGGTCGGAGACGGCGATCCGTCCATCGGTGGTCACGCCCTTCGCCCGCAGCCGCTCCAGTTCCTGGAAGAAGGTCTCGGGATCGATGACGACGCCGTTGCCGACGATGCAGCGCACGCCCGGATGGAGGATGCCCGACGGGATCTGCTGGAGGATGAAGTGCTCGTCGCCGATGACCACCGTGTGGCCCGCGTTGGCACCACCCTGGTACCGCACCACGAAGTCGGCCTCTTCGGAGAGGACGTCAACCAGCTTGCCCTTCCCCTCATCTCCCCATTGCGCGCCAACCACCACCACGCAGGCGCAGTGCTCTCCGAACATCAGCGGTCCTCTTTCCGCCGACCCTTGACCGCCTTGGGCGGGGCCGGCTCCCCGCCTTCGATGACACGAGCCGTCTCCGGGCCGATGATGCCGGCGGCGACCAGCGCCTGCGCGTGGCGGGTAAACGTCGTCATGTCGCCTTCGCCCGAGGCCATCAGGCCGGCCAGATCGGCCAGCCGGTCCGGAGCCCTGATCGCGTCCCGGACCTCGCTGGTGCTGACCAGCACTTCGACCACCGCGACCCGACCCGGCCCGTCGCTCCGCGGCACCAGTTGCTGGGCGATCACGCCGCGCAGCGCCGCCGCGAAGCGGACCCGCCCGATCTCACGCTCCTCCTTGGGCAGCATCGCCAGCATCTGGCCGACGGTCATCACCACGTTGGGGGTAGGCATCACGGCCAGCACCAGCCGACCCGTCTCGCCCGCCTTGATGGCCAGGTTCACGGCCAGCGCGTCGCGCAGGTCGCCGAGCACGATCACGTCCGGGTCCTGACGCAGCGCGGCCCGCAGCCCGACCTCAGCCGATTCGGTATCCACGCCGACTTCGCGCTGGGTGACCGAGGAGGTCAGGTCGCGGTGCAGGAACTCGATCGGGTCTTCGATGATGACGATGTGGCGCTGGTGGTGCTGGTTGATGTGTTGCACCATGGCGGCCACGGTGGAACTCTTGCCGCTGCCGCTCACGCCGGCCACCAGCACGAGGCCGCGCTCCGACTCCGCGAGAGCCTGCACCACCTTCGGCAGACCGAGCGAGTCGAAGGTCGGCACCGTGAACGGGATCACCCGCATCACGATCATGAAGGAGGAGCGCTGGCGGAGGATGTTGATCCGGAAGCGGCCGACCCCCGGGAGGCCCCAGCTGCAGTCGAAATCACGGAGCAGGTCGAGGCGGTTGCGCACCTCGTCCGAGCCGATCAGCCGAAGCGCGATGGCCCGGGTCTGCTCCGGCGTGAGCCGCTGCTTGGTGAGCGGCACCAACTGCCCGTTGATCCGCGCGCGGAACACGTCACCGGCCTTGATATGCAGGTCGGAGGCGCCGCGCTCGACGGCGGCCTTGATGATCCGCTCCATGGAGGCGCCTGCCATCAGTCCTCCCTCGCCTGAAGGAATCCCATCCGTTCCCGAACGCTCGACATGGTCTCCCGCGCGATGCTCCCGGCCCGCTCGGCGCCGGCGGCCAGCGTGTCCGCCACCCGCTCCGGCTGCGCCGCCAGTTCCGCCGCGCGCTCCCGGATCGGTGCCAGCGCCGTGACCATGTTGTCCGCCAGGACCCGCTTGCACTCGATACAGCCCCAGCCCGCCGACCGGCACTTCGCCTCGACGACCGCCACGGTCTCCGGCGGGCTGAAATGCCGGTGCAGCTCGAAGATCGCCTTGCACTGCTCCGGGTTGCCCGGATCCGTCTTCCGGACCCGGGCCGGGTCGGTGATCGCCGGGCGGAGTTTCGCCCAGATCTCGTCCGGGGACTCGGTCAGGCCGATGGTGTTGCCGAGGCTCTTGGACATCTTGGCCTGGCCATCGAGCCCGACGATCCGCTTGGCCGTGGTCAGCTGCGCCTGGGGCTCGGGGAAGTAGGCCGCGTCGCCCGGCGCGAACTGCTGGTTCCACCGGCGGGCGATCTCGCGGGTCAGCTCCAGGTGCTGCACCTGGTCCTCCCCGACCGGCACGAGGTCGGCGCGATAGAGCAGGATGTCCGCGGCCTGGAGCACCGGGTAGCAGAGCAGCCCGGCCGGCACGCTCTCCAGGCGCTGGGCCTTATCTTTGTACTGCGTCATCCGCTCGAGTTCGCCGAGCGGCGCGACCGTCGTGAGGAGCCACTGCAACTCGGCATGCTCCGGCACATGCGACTGCACGAAGACGATGGCACGCTCCGGATCGATCCCCGCGGCGAGCAGCCCGATCGCCATCTCGGTCGTCCGGGCCGACAGCAGTTGCCGGTCATACGGGAACGTGATCGCGTGGAGATCCACGACGCAGTAGATGCAGTCGTACCAATCCTGGAGGGCGACCCAGTTGCGGACAGCACCCAGCCAGTTCCCGATGTGCAATTCGCCGGAAGGTTGGATCCCCGAAAAGACGCGCGTCATCACGGCAACCTAGCCAAGGCATCAGGGAGTCGCAAGCTCAATTCTCGTATGGACTTACTGCTATTGGCGGAACGGGCGGCCCGTCGGGCGGCCGGGTTTCTCCGCACGGTCGAGATTCCCCGTGACCCGGCTGCCTGGACCAGCAAGGGCCGGAATGATTTCGTCACCCACGTCGACCAGCATGCCGAGGAGTTGATCCGGGACTGCCTGCTGGAACAGGGGCCAGCCGCCCGCGTCGTCGGGGAGGAGTTGTCGCCTGCCTTGGCGCGGGACGGCCTGGTCTGGATCGTTGACCCGCTCGACGGCACCACGAACTTCCTCCACGGCTACCCATCCTGCGCGGTCTCGATCGCCGGCGCGATCGACGGTGTGCTCGAGGTGGGGGTCGTCCTCCGACTCGAGCCCGATTGGTGTTTTGCCGCTCGCCGAGGCGCCGGCGCCTGGCTCGGGGAGACCCGGCTCCGCGTTTCGAGCATCACCGACCCGGCGCATGCCCTGATCGGTACCGGGTTCCCGTTCAAGCACCCGGAGCAGCTGCCCGAGTACCAGCGCCAGTTCGCCCGGGTGATGACCTCCACCAGCGGCATCCGCCGTGCCGGCTCAGCCGCGCTGGACCTCGCGGACCTTGCCGCCGGCCGCTTCGATGGCTTCTGGGAGCTGCGGCTGGCGCCGTGGGATTTCGCCGCCGGCATGTTGCTGGTGCGGGAGGCCGGCGGCGTGGTCACGGACCTCGAGGGCGACGAACGCGGCCTGAATCACGGGGCCGTGATGGCCGGCAACCCCGTGATCCACGCCTGGCTGCTGGACGTCCTGCGGCGCGGGGACCAGGCTAGAACTTGACGCCCAGGCCCAGACGGGTCACTCCCAGCTTCCCCTTGCCGTAGGGAGTCTCCGCGGCGAACAGCTGGGTGAACGGGAACTCGTACGACAGGTCGATGGTTACCATCAGGATGTCCACCGCCGCCCCGATCTGCCCGCCGAAGCTGGTGCTCTTGAAATCGCTCTTCTCGAGCGACAAGTCGTTGCTGCCGACGCTGGTGAGGAAGGTGACCGTGGGACCGGCCTGAACCCGGGCGTCCACCACCTTGAGATCAACGCCCAGCCCGAAGAGTACCGGCACCTGGATGCCGCTCAGGCTGATGCCGGTGGACGTGCCCGCGCCGTCCTTGAGCGAGAAGCGTAACTGCTGCCAGTGCAACCCCGGAGCGACCGTGAAGAACTGTCCGAAGCGAACGTCGCCGCCGAAGTGGTAGCCGACCTCCCCGCCGCTCTGACTGTACGGGGCGCTCAGGTCCGAGGGGGCCGCGTAGGTCCCGCCCGCGTTGAGCCGGATCTGCTGCGCGGCGGCGAGCGAGGGAGCCAGCAGTGACAGCACCAGGAGCCAGCGGGTCTTCATGGGGCCTCCGTTGAGGGTGTCTTGGTCAGAATGCGCGGCCCGTCCCTGGTGACCGCGACGGTGTGTTCGAAGTGGGCCGCCATCGCCCCGTCCGCCGTCACGACCGTCCATCGGTCGGGCAGCGTGCGGGTCTGAATCGTGCCGGCCGACACCATCGGTTCGATGGCGATGGTCATCCCCTCCTGCAGCCGGGGACCCCGCTTGGGGCTGCCGAAGTTGGGGACCTGGGGTTCCTCGTGCATCCGTGCCCCAACGCCGTGGCCGACCAGTTCGCGGAAGACGCCGAACCCGTCCGCTTCGACCAGCGCCTGGACGGCATGCCCGATGTCCCCGACATGGTTGCCGAGCCGGGCCTGCTCGATCCCGGCATAGAGGGCCCGCTCGGTGGTGTCCAGCAGCCGGGCCACCAGGGGACTGACCTCCCCGACGGGAATCGTGACGGCGGTATCGGAGTGCATCCCGTCGAGCAGCACCCCCACGTCAACGCTCACCACGTTGCCCTCCCGCAGCACCCGCTTCCGGGAGGGAATGCCGTGGACGACCTCGTCGTTGATCGAGATGCAGAGGCTCTTGGGAAACCCGTACAACCCCTTGAATGACGGCTTGGCACCGCGCTGGCGGATGTGGGCTTCGGCGGCCTGATCCAGCTCCTCGGTGCTGATGCCGGGGCGCACCAGCGACCGGACCAGCGCCAGCGTCTCGGCCGCGATGGCGCCCGACCGGGCCATCGTGTCGATCTCGCGCGGGGACTTGAGGGTGACCATCAGCGTCCCAGGGCCGCCCGGATGCGCTCCGCGATGTCCTCGACGGTGCCGGTGCCCGCGATCCGGTGGACCGCGCCCCTGGCCTCGTACCAGGCCAGCACCGGCGCCGTCTGCTCGCGGTAGGCGCGGAGCCGCCGCACGACGGAGTCGGGAGCATCGTCGGCCCGTGATTCGGTGGTCCGGCGCTTCTCGATGCGCCCGAGAATCTCCTCGTCGGTCACGTCCAGGAAGACGATGTGGCTGATCTTCCGGCCACGGCCGGCAAGCAGGCCGGCTACCCCCTCGGCCTGCGGCACGGTGCGGACGACGCCGTCGAGGATCACGCCGGCGGCGGCGGCGGGTTTGCCGAGTTCCTCCCGCACGATGCCGAGGATGATCTCGTCGCTCACCAGCGCGCCGGACTCCATGACCGCCCGGGCCTGGAGCCCGAGCGGCGTCCCGCGCGCGACCGCGTCACGGAGGAGATCGCCGGTGGCGAACTTGGGAAGCCGGAGCCGCGCCGAAAGGAGGATCCCCTGCGTGCCTTTGCCGGCGCCTGGGGGGCCGAGCAGGAGAATGTCGAAGGGAATAGTCATGCCGTGAAAGGTAAGCGGTGAGGGGTGAGCCGTCAGTACAAAGGGGGAGCGGGCGTCTGCCCGGCTCCCCCCGATTACCGCTGGGCGTCCTGCCTGCTCCGACTCAGATGAAGCGCTGCTGGCGGCCCCGGAACTTGATCCGCCCCGACTTCATGAAGCTGTCGTACTTCCGGAGCGTCCGGTGCTGCTCCACCTGGGCGATGGTGTCGAGCAGGACGCCGACCACGATCAGGAGGGAGGTGCCCCCGAACTGCGCCTGGAACCCGACCTGCTTGGACACGATGATCGGCAGCAGCGCGATGCCGGCCAGGAAGATGGCGCCCGGCAGCGTCACCCGCGCCAGCACATGGTCGATGTAGTCGGCCGTGGCCGCGCCCGGCTTGACCCCGGGAATGAACGCCCCCTGTTTCTTCAGGTTCTCGGCCAGGTCGACCGAGTTGAAGATGATGGAGGTATAGAAGTAGCTGAACAGCAGGATCATCGCGGCGAAGACCAGGTCGTAGGCCAGGCCCCCCGGCGCGAAGACGTTGGCGAACTCGGTCAGCACCGGGATCTTGGTGAACTGCGCCAGGGTCCCCGGCACGATGATGATGGTCTGGGCGAAGACGATCGGCATCACCCCCGCCGTGATCAGGCGGATCGGGATGAAGGTCTTCTGCCCTTCGCGGACCCGCCCGCGGCCCATCACCTTGCGCGGGATCTGGATCGCGATCCGGCGCGCGGCGATCGTCATCCCCACCACCGCCCCGATGGCACCAACCAGCACGGCCGCCAGCACCACGGCGCCCGGGAACGAAACCACGCCATCCTTGATGAAATTGACCAACTGGATGCTGGAGGGCCAGATCCGTTCGAGAATCGACACGGTGATGAGGAGACTCATGCCGTTGCCGATGCCGCGCTCGGTGATCTGCTCACCCAGCCACATCACGAAGATCGCGCCGCAGGTCAGGGCGGTCACCATGATCAGCCGCGAGGCGAACCCGGCGTCCGGCACCGCACCCGGAATGCTCTCGGTGAAGAGCGTGAAGGTGTAGGCCTGGGACAGCGAGATGAAGATGGTCATGTAGCGGGTCCACTGGGTCAGCCGCTTCCGACCCTCCTCCTCCTTCTGCATCTTGCTCACCGAGGGGACGATGCCACCCGCGAGCTGGAAGATGATGGAGGCGGAGATGTAGGGCATGATGCCGAGCGCGAACACGGTCGCCCGCGACAAGCCGCCGCCCAGGGCGTCGTACAGGCCGAAGAAGCCGGCGGCCGCCGAGTTCTGGATGAACGCCGCCAAGGCGGGCACGTTCACCCCCGGCGCCGCGATGTGGGCGCCGACGCGGTAGATGACCACCGCCAGGAGCGTGAAGAGCAGCTTGCGCTTGAGCTCCTCATCCATCGCGAACGTCGGAACGCGGGGCGCCGTCATCAGGCTTCGACCGTGCCGCCGGCCGCCTCGATCTTGGTCCGGGCCGACGCCGAGACCGTCAGGCCCCGCACCGTGAAGGCCCGATCCGCCTCGCCCATGCCGAGCAGTTTCACCGGCCGGTCAGGCTCGCTGACCAGCCCCGCGGCATGCAGGCTGGTGGGGGAGATCTCGTCCCCGCTGAGCTTGCCCAGCGACCGCAGGTTGACCACCTGGAAGGTGATCTTGAACGGGTTGGTGAAGCCGCGCTTCGGCAGCCGCCGGTACATCGGCATCTGGCCGCCTTCGAAGCCCGGGTTGGTGGAGCCACCGGTGCGGGCCTTGTGGCCCTTGTGGCCCTTGCCGGACGTCTTGCCGATCCCGCTGCCCACGCCCCGGCCGATCCGCTTGCGGCTCTGGCGCGATCCCGGCGCCGGCTTCAGCGTCGACAGCGTGATCCGGGCCTTCTTCTCATCGTGTGCCACGTCTTAGGCCTCCTCGACCGGCGTCACCTCGACGAGGTGCCGGACTTTGAAGAGCATCCCGCGCGACGACGGGGTGTCCTTCACCACGATCTCGTGCTGGTAGTGCCGCAGTCCCAGCGCCTCCAGCGTCCGGCGCATGGTCTCGGCGTGGCCGATACCCGACCGGATCTGCTTGACGCGGAGCCCACCCTTGGCCGTCTCGGCCGGGAGCGTGGCCGCGTGGTACACCGGGCCCTGCCGCCCCACCACGGGATTCCGTCCCATGATCAGGTCTCCTGCTGCCGCGGCCGGTAGGGAAGCGCCGAGGCCTCGATGCCCCGCTCACGCGCCACCTGCCGGACCGACACCAGCTTCTTGAGCCCGGCGATCGTCGCCCGGACCATGTTATGCGGGTTGTTCGAGCCCAGGCTCTTGGTCAGAATGTCTGAAATGCCGGCGCACTCGAGCACCGCGCGGACCGCCCCACCGGCGATGATGCCGGTACCGGTCGCGGCGGGCTTGAGCAGCACCTCTCCGGCCCCATGCTTGCCGAGCACGTCGTGGGGGATGGTGGTGCCGGTGCGCGGGATCTCGCCCATGCTGCGCTTGGCGGCCTCGACCGCCTTGCGCACCGCCTCCGACACTTCGTTCGCCTTGCCGGTGGCGATACCGACCCGGCCCTTGCCGTCGCCGACCGCCACCAGCGCGTTGAACGAGAACCGCCGGCCGCCCTTGACCACCTTGGCCACCCGGTTGATCTCGACCACCTTCTCGATCAGCTCGCTGCCGCCCTCGCGCTCCCGCTCGCGCCGGGGACCGCGGCTCTCGCCGCCCCGACCCCGGCCGCCCCGGCCCCGTCGCTGCTGCGGTTCGCCCGTCGTCGGGGCGCCTGTCGCCGTCTGTGGTTCGTCGCTCATCAGAACTCCAGTCCGCCTTCGCGGGCGCCATCAGCCACGGCCTTGACCCGCCCGTGGTAGCGATAGCCGGCCCGATCGAAGACCACCTTTGTGATTCCGGCGCCAAGCGCCTTCTGGGCGAGGAGCATCCCCGCCGCCTTGCCCTTCGCGACCTTGCCCGCCCCGGCCACCGCCACGCCTTCGCTCTGGTCGGACACGCCCACCAGCGTCACGCCACGGTCATCATCGACGAGCTGCGCATAGATGTGCTTCAACGAGCGGTAGACCACCAGCCGGGGACGGCCGGCGGTACCACTCACCTTCTTCCGGACCCGGAGGTGTCGGCGGTAGCGCCGGTCTTCCCGCGTCTTGGGGGCATGAATGGCACGCATTACTTGGCTCCTGTCTTGCCGGCCTTGCGGCGGACGCGCTCGCCCTGATAGCGGATGCCCTTGCCCTTGTAGGGTTCGGGCGGCCGGACGTTGCGGATCTCGGCGGCCACCTGGCCGACCAGTTCCTTGCTCGGCCCGGCGATCCGCAGCACGGTGGCGCTCTCCACGGTGAACTTGATGCCCGCCGGCGCCGGGACGCTCACCTGATGCGAGAGACCCACGATCAGATTGATCCCGGTCTTGGTGGCCTCGGCCTTGTAGCCGACACCCTGGATCTCCAGGACCTTGGCGAACCCCGTGGCCACGCCCTCGACCATGTTGGCGATCAGGGTCCGGGTGAGGCCGTGCAGCGCCTTGTGACGGGGCGCGTCACTGGCCCGGGTCACCACCACCTGGCCGTTCTCCAGCGCCGCCGTGATCCCCGCGGCGATGGTCCGGTGGAGTTCGCCCTGCGGGCCCTTGGCGGTGATCTGGTCGCCCTGGAGCCCCACGGTCACGCCCGCGGGCACCGGAACGGGCTTCCTGCCGATACGCGACACGTTGCCTCCTACCAGACCACGGCGACGAGCTCGCCGCCGAGATTGGCCCGTCGCGCGTCGCGGTCGGTCATCAGACCGCGCGGCGTCGACACGATCGCCATGCCGAGCCCGTTCTTGACCCGCGGAATCTCGCGGGACTTGACGTAGCGACGGAGGCCGGGCGAACTGACGCGGTGGACCTCGCGGATCACCGGCAGCTCATTGTGATACTTCAGGTACACCCGGAGGACCGGACGCCCGTCATCATCGAGCTCCTTGTAGTCCGCGATGTAGTGGTTGTCGCGGAGCACGCGCGCGAGCTCCGCCTTGAACTTGGACATCGGCACGTCGACGCGCTTGTGGCCCGCCGTACACGCGTTGCGGATGCGGGTCAGCATATCCGCGACAGGATCAGTCATACTCATGCTCGGCCCTTCCTCCTACCAACTGGCCTTGCGCACGCCCGGGATTTCTCCACGGAGCGCGAGCTCTCGGAAACAGATGCGGCACAGACCGAACCGCCGAAGCACCGCCCGCGACCGGCCGCACCGCTGACAGCGGCGCACCACCCGGCTCTTGAACTTGGGCGCCCGCTTGGCGCGCTCGATCCAACAGGTCTTCGCCATGGAAACTCCTCGTCCTCGTTTACGCGGCCTGGGCCGGTGTCTCGCCCCGGAACGGCCAGCCGAATTCCCGGAGCAGGGCCATGGCCAGGTCGTCCCGCCCGGCCGACGTCGCGATCGTGATGTCCATGCCGTGGATCTTCTCGACCTTGTCGTAGTCGATCTCCGGGAAGATCAGCTGCTCCCGGATCCCGAACGAGTAGTTGCCACGGCCATCGAAACTCTTCTCGGGCAGCCCGCGGAAGTCGCGCACGCGCGGCACCGCCAGCGTGATGAACCGGTCGAGAAACTCGTACATCCGCGCCCCCCGGAGGGTCACCATCGCCCCGACCGGGACGCCCTGGCGGAGGTTGAAGTTGGCGATCGACTTCTTGGCGCGCGTCACCACGGCCCGCTGGCCGGTGATGATCGCCATCTCGTCGACCACCGCGTCGAGTTCCTTCGGGTTCTTCGACGCCGACCCCAGCCCCACGTTCAGCACGATCTTGGTGATCCGCGGAACCTGGTGCCGGTTGGCCAGGCCGAAGGCCTTGGCCAGCCGGGCCCGGATGGTGGTCTCGAAGAGCGCCTGGAGCCGGGGCGTCCCCACCCGGCTCTGCGGCGCGGGATCGGTCGCGCCCGCCGGCGTCGCCCCGCCCTTGGCCTTGGTCTTGGCCGGCGGTCCGGCCGGCGCCCCCTTCTTCGGGGCCTTGGGTGCCTGCTTCTCAGCCATAGTTACCGCGTCCTCGCAATCGGCTCACCCGACTTCACCGCGATCCGCTCGACGGTGCCGTCCTCGTCCACCTTGCGGCGGATCCGGGTCGGCTGCCCGCTCTTCGGATCGATCAACATCACCTTGGAGTGGTGGATCGGCGCCGGGAACTCCATGATCCCCGCCTCCGCCGTCTGGGTCGCCTTGCGGTGACGCTTCACCACGTTGACGCCCTCCAGCGTGACCCGCCCGCTCTTGGGATACACCCGCAACACCCGGGCGCGCTTGCCCTTGTCGTCGCCCGACATCACCTGGACCAGATCGCCCTTGGTGATGTGGAGCTTGATCCGGGTCACCGGCTTCTGCCGGACGCGCTTCGCCTTCTTGTAGACCAGCGGCTTCATCTCAGAGCACCTCCGGCGCGAGCGACACGATCTTCATGTACCGCTTCTCGCGCAGCTCGCGGGCGACGGGACCGAAGATGCGGGTGGCCCGGGGCTCGCCCTGGTCGTTGATCAGCACCGCGGCATTCTCGTCGAACCGGATGTAGGAGCCGTCCTTGCGGCGCGTCTCCTTGGCGGTCCGGACGATGACGGCCTTGGCCACCTCGCCCTTCTTGACCTGGCCGGTCGGGATCGCGTCCTTGATGGCCACGATCACCTTGTCGCCCAGGCCCGCATACCGCCGCTTCGATCCACCCAGGACCCGGATCACGAGCGCCTTTCGGGCCCCCGAGTTATCCGCGATCTTGAGGATAGTTTCCTGTTGTACCATGACCGCCTCGCGTTATTTGGCGCGCTCGACAATTTCAATGACCCGCCAACGCACCGATTTGGCGATGGGCCGGGTCTCCATGATCCGCACCACGTCGCCCTCACGGGCGTCGAGGTCGTTTCGCGCCTTGAACTTCGTGGTCCGCGTCATCTGCTTGCCGTACGCCGGGTGGGCGTAGCGACGCTCGAAGCGGACCGTCACCGTCTTGGTCATCTTGTCGCTGGTGACCACGCCCGTCCGGGTCTTGCGGCGCAGCCGCGCTGCCGCCGTCTTGGTCTCGTCCGTCATCTGCTCTCCCTCAGGCCCGGGCGCGCCGCGCGCGCAGAATGGTCTGGAGCCGGGCGATATCCCGCCGCAGCGTCCGGAACCGGATCGGGTTCTCGATCGCCTCGGTCGACGACCGGAAGCCGAGGCGGAAACGTTCTTCCGTCAGTTCGGCGAGCTTGGTCTCCAACTCGGCGTCTGTCATCTGGTGCACATCCCGCGATCGCATCGATCAGGTCTCCTCGCGCTTCACGAACCGGGTCTTGAGCGGCAGCTTGGCCTGCGCCAGCGCGAACGCCTCGCGGGCCGTGGCCTCCGTCACCCCTTCGACCTCGAAGAGGATCCGGGCCGGCTTGACCACCGCCACCCACCCCTCCGGATTGCCCTTGCCCTTCCCCATCCGCGTCTCGGCCGGCTTCTTGGTGATCGGCTTGTCCGGGAAGATCCGGATCCAGACCTTGCCGCCCCGCTTCATCGCGCGCGTCATCGCCACCCGGGACGCCTCGATCTGGCGGTTGGTGATCCAGCCCGGTTCCAGGCTCATCAGGGCGAACTCCCCGAAAGCCACGGTGTTGCCGCGCGTGGCGATCCCCTTGGTGCGTCCCTTGAACGTCTTGCGGAACTTGATCCGCTTCGGCGCCAGCATGGCCTTATGCCCCCGTGCTGTAAGTGCGGCCGCTCACGTCCTCGACCACCTCACCCTTGCAGATCCAGACCTTGACCCCGATCGCGCCGTAGGTCGTCTTGGCCGTGCTGGTCCCGTAGTCGATGTCGGCCCGGAGGGTGTGGAGCGGCACCCGGCCCTCCCGGTACCCCTCAGTGCGCGCGATCTCCGACCCGCCCAGCCGGCCCGAGGTGCGCACCTTGATGCCCTGGGCGCCCATCCGCATCGCCGACTGGACGGCGCGCTTCATGGCGCGGCGGAACGAAATCCGCTGGACGATCTGGTGGGCGATGTTGTCCGCCACCAGCTTCGCGGAAATCTCGGGCCGCTTGATCTCCTCGACGTTGATCGCGGCCTCCTTGCCGGTCAGCTGCGACAGCTCGTCGCGCAGCTTGTCGACCTCGGTGCCCTTCTTCCCGATCACGACGCCGGGCCGCCCGGTGTGCACCGTCACGGTGACCTTGCCGGGGCGCCGCTCGATGTCGATCTGCGCGATGGCGGCGTGCCCGAGCCGGGTATTGAGGTACTTCCGGACCAGCTCGTCCTCCTTGAGGAGGGCGGGCATGTCCTTCCCGGCGTACCAGCGCGAGCTCCACGGCTTGACCACGCCCAGGCGGAACCCGATCGGATGTGTCTTCTGGCCCATCAGGCCTCCTCGGTGCTCGCCACGACGATCTCGACGTGGCTGGTCCGTTTGCGGATCGGGACGCCCCGACCCTGCGCCGCCGCCCCGAACCGCTTGAGCGTCTGGCCGGCGTTGACGATCGCCTTGGTGACCGTCAGCTGGTCCACGTCGAACGACTGGTTCGCCTGGACCGCCTTCTGCTCGGCGTTCGCGACCGCGGACCGCAGCGTCTTCGCGATCTGCTTGGCCGCGTGCTTCTTGGAGAAGTTCAGGATCGCGTAGGCCTCGTTCACGTTCCGGCCCCGGATCAGGTCAATCACCAAGCGCATCTTTCGCGGCGACTGCCGCACCGTGCGCTGAATCGCATGTCCCTGCATCGGTTACTCCGGCTTCGCCTTCTTGTCGGCCACCAGCTTGCCGCTGTGGCCCTTGAAAAGCCGGGTCGGAGCGAACTCGCCCAGCTTGTGGCCCACCATGTTCTCCGTGGCGTACACCGGGACGAACTTGTTCCCGTTGTGGACCGCGAAGGTGTGGCCGACGAACTCGGGCAGAATCGTGCTCGACCGGCTCCAGGTCTTGACGACCCGCTTCTCGTTCTTCGAATTCAGCTTGGCGACCTTGAGCAGGAGCGCCTCCTGGACATACGGTCCCTTGCGAATGCTGCGTGACATTATTGGGTCGCCTTCCCGCGCTTACGGCCGCGCACCACCAGCCGGTTTGAGGCCTTCTTCCGCTTCCGGGTCTTCACGCCCTCGGGCTTGCCCCAGGGGGTGACCGGCGGCCGGCCGCCGGAGGTCTTGCCTTCACCACCACCGAGCGGGTGATCCACCGGGTTCATGGCCACGCCGCGAACCTTGGGACGCCGCCCCAGCCACCGGGTCTTGCCCGCCTTGCCCACGGAGAGCAGCTCGTGCTCGGAGTTTCCCACCTCGCCGACCGTCGCGAGGCAGCGCCGGTGCACCAGCCGGGTCTCGGTCGAGCGAAGCCGGAGGGTGACATACTCCCCTTCGCGCGCCACCACCTGCGCGTGCGTCCCGGCCGAGCGGCAGATCTGGCCGCCCTTGCCGATCTTCAGTTCGATGTTGTGCACCGTCATGCCGAGCGGCACCTCGGCGAGCGGGATCGCGTTGCCGGTACGGGCTTCCTGGCCCGGGCCCGAGATGACCGTGTCGCCCTGGTGCAGCCCCTTGGGGTGCAGGATGTAGCGCTTCTCGCCGTCGGCGTACACCAGCAGCGCGATCCGGGCGCTCCGGTTCGGGTCGTACTCGATCTCGCTGACCTTGGCCGGAATCCCGAACTTGTTCCGCTTGAAGTCGATCAGCCGGTACTGGCGCTTGTGCCCACCGCCCCGGTGCCGCGACGTCAGGTGGCCCTGGTTGTTCCGGCCGCCCTGCTTCTTGACCGGCTCCAGCAGCGACTTCTCGGGCGTGCTCCGGGTGATCTCGTCGAACCCCGAGACCGACTTGTAGCGCGTGGCGGCCGTCATCGGCCGGAATTGTCTGATGCTCATGTCAGCCCTCGAACACGGGGATGGAGTCCCCGTCCTTCAGGATCACGACGGCCTTCTTCCAGCGCGCCGTCGTTCCGCGGGTCTTCCCGCGGACGACCTCGTGCCGCCGCATCTGCATGGTGCGGACACTGGTCGCGGTGACGCCGAACAGTTCTTTCAGCGCGTCCCGGATCTGGTACTTGTTCGCCTCGGGATCCACCACGAAGGTGTACTCCTTGCGGTTCTGGTACGCCGCGGAGCTCTTCTCCGTGATGAGTGGGCGCACGATCACGCGATGAAGCCCAGGCATCACTCAGTCTCCTTCTTCTTCTTCGCGGCCGGCTTGCCGGCGGCCTTGCCCGTGGTCTTGGCGGCGCTGCGCTTGGCCACCGGCTTGGCCTCGGCCCGCGCCGCGGTACTCTTCGCGGCCTTCGCGGCCTTGGGCGCCTTGGCCTTGACGGTGCGCTTCGGCTTCGCCGGCGCCTCGGTGCCGGCCACGGCCTCGCCACCACCCAGCGCCGAGCGCTCCACCACCACCACGTCCGACCAGAGGACGTCGTAGGCGGTCACGTCGCCGTAGGGCATCACCTGCGCCGCCGGCAGGTTGCGCGCGCTCAGGTAGACATTCCGCTTGATCCCGCCGGTCAGGAGCAGGACCTTGCGGTCGCCCGCGCCCAGCTTCTCGAACAGCGCCACCAGCTGGCCCGTCTTGGGCGCGGCGAAGATCAGATCCTCGATCACCAGGAGCGAGCCCTCCCGCGCCCGCGCATTGAGCGCCGAGCGGCGGGCCAACTGCCGGACCTTGGTCGGAATGCCGGTCCGGTAGTCCCGCGGAATCGGACCGAACGCCACGCCGCCGCCCCGCCAGTGCGGTGCCCGGGTGGTGCCCTGCCGCGCGCGGCCGGTGCCCTTCTGCTTCCAGGGCTTCTGGTTGCCACCCGACACGAAACTCCGGCTCTTGACGGCCGCAGTACCCTGCCGCTGGTTGTTCAGGTACGTCGTCACGGCCTGGTGCAGCACCGGCTCATTGACGTCCCCGTCGAAGTACTCGGGGAGCGCGAATGCCGCCGTGGCGCGGGCCCCGGCCGACGAGAAGAGAGGTGCCTCAAGCATAGCGGCTCCGTCCTCCCTGCTTGGCGACCATGACGATCCCGTTCTTCGCCCCGGGCACCGCGCCCCGGACGAACAGGAGGTTCCGGTCGGCGTCCACCCGGACCACCCGCAGGCCGAGCTCGGTGTGCCGTTCGTCGCCCATGTGGCCGGGCATCTTCTTGCCCTTGATGACGCGGGACGGGTCGGTGCCCGGCCCGATCGATCCGGGCTTCCGGTGCCGGGTGTTGCCGTGGCTGGCGGGACCGCCGCCGATGCCGTACCGGTGGACCACGCCCTGGAAGCCGCGGCCCTTGGAGCGTCCCGTCACCTTGACCAGGTCGCCCGGGGCGAAGATGCCGACGGTCACGGTGTCCCCGGGCTGCGGCGCCGCCGCCCCGAGCGGGAAGCAGCGCACCACCTGGGGCGCGGTCTCGAGACCGGCCTTCTTGGCGTGGCCCAGTTCGGCCCGGGTCGCGCGCGCCGGCTTCTTGTTGCCGAAGCCGAGCTGGACCTCCTGCTGGCGCACCTGCACCACGCGGCAGGGACCCGCCTCGATCACGGTCACCGGCACCGCGGTGCCGTCTTCCGCGAAGACGCGCGTCATCCCGAGCTTGCGGCCGATCAATCCAGTATTCATCGTCAGCCGACCTTGATCTCCACGTCCACCCCTGCCGGCAGCTCAAGCTTGGTCAGGGCGTCCATGGTCTGGGGCCGCGAATCGTTGATGTCGAGCAGCCGCTTGTGGGTGCGGAGCTCGAACTGTTCGCGGCTCTTCTTGTCAACGTGCGGGCTCCGGAGCACCGTCCAGCGCTCGATCTTGCTGGGGAGCGGGATCGGGCCGGACACCTGCGCCCCCGTCTTCTCGACGGTACGCACGATGTCCGCCGCCGCCTGGTCCAGCAGCACGTGGTCGAACGCCTTGAGCCGAATGCGAATCTTGTCTGCCATTACGCTACCTCTCGGTCGCCAGTCGCGGGCGACTAGGCCAGGATCTTCGTCACGACGCCGGCGCCGACGGTCCGTCCGCCCTCGCGGATGGCGAAGCGCAGCCCCTCTTCCATCGCGATCGGCAGGATCAGCTCGATCGTCATCTGGACGTTGTCCCCCGGCATCACCATCTCCACCCCCGCCGGCAGCTCGCACGCCCCCGTCACGTCCGTCGTCCGGAAGTAGA
>Ga0315283_10001499_pt1 | contig 18829 bp, 18 predicted proteins | sample YL17G09_0_MG_FD_204541 | JGI IMG/M metagenome (GOLD analysis project Ga0315283, IMG submission 204541) | Sediment microbial communities from Yellowstone Lake, YNP, Wyoming, USA - YL17G09_0 | ecosystem: Environmental > Aquatic > Freshwater > Lake > Sediment | place: USA: Wyoming | collected... | reverse complement strand
CAGCGACAAGCGCAACGTGCTCTGGAACACGTACGACGACAGCAACTTCTGGGGGCCGTCCAGCTACGACCGGACCCACGTCCTGGTGGTGTCCTACATCTACGACCTGCCGTTCTGGCGCGACCAGACCACGCTGATGCGCAACCTGCTCGGCGGCTGGCAGATTTCCGGCTCCACATTCCTCCGGTCCGGCACGCCGTTCTCGATCACCCGGACCAACGACATCGCCGGCGTGGGCGAGGGCAGCAACGGCCAACCGGTCGACCTGGTGGGCGATCCGATGCAGAACGCCAACGGGCAGTTCTCGGCGGGGACCGGCCTCGACAGCAACTTCGCGTTCAACCCGGCCGCGTTCGCCAATCCGGCCGCGGGCAAGTTCGGCAACTCGACGCGGGACATCCTGCGCAATCCCGGCGATCAGCAGTGGGACATCGCGCTCTTCAAGAACTTCGTGCTGCGCGGGTCGCACCGGATCCAGTTCCGCGCGGAGGTGTTCAACTTCATCAACCACGCGAACCTGAGCGGCCCGAACACCGACATCACGAACCCGAACTTCGGGCGCATCATCACGAAGGACGGAGCGCGACGCGACATCCAGCTCGCGCTGCGGTACCTCTTCTGATGGGGACGGACCGGTGACACGACGGTAGGGACACCACCGTTCACGATCTTCTCGGGGGCGGGTGCCATCATGGCGCCCGCCCCGTTTCTTTGCCCGTCTGAGTCCTCGTGGCGGATCGGCCAAGCGGCCGCGACGATCCGGCGAACGGACGGCGAGGGTGGCGATTCGACGTGGCGGTTGTGTGCCGGCCCCGTACACGACGCGGGCCGCGGTTGCTCAGGCCGCGGCCCTTGTCGCTCGGGGAGGAGGAGGAAGAGAGTCGACTACGCTTTCACCGTGACGGCCGCCGGCGACAGGACGGCAGCCGGTTCGGGCGCCAGTTCCACCAGCTTCCACGCATCCGCGTCTTCCAGCACACGCTTCGCGAACCGCGAGGAGTGTCGCGACTAGTCTACCAATAGCTTGCCGCCGACGGCGGCTGATGCCACCATGAGGCCACGACGGCTGAGACGAAGCTTGAGGCCGGCCCCAACCGATGCCACAGAGAGGAGTTCCTCGAATGCCGGAACTGTCGCGGTTCTTCGGGATCATCATTCGGATGTTCGTCGAGGTCGGGGACCCGCATCATCTCCCCCACTTCCACGCGTACTACCAGGATCAGGCAGCGGTCTTCGCGATCGACACGCTCGAAGGCCTCGGCGGAAGCTTGCCCAAGGCCCAGCAGAGGCTCGTCGAGGCGTGGACGGAGATCCACCGCAGTGAACTTCTGCAGGATTGGGCTCTCTTGCAATCCGGCCGCCCTCCAGTCAAGATCGAGCCACTGAGGTAGGCCCATGACCCATCCCATCTACCGGGTCGCGCACTTCGACATCATCGGCCCCTACACGCTGGCGGTGGCCTTCACTGACGGCACCGAGCATCAGATTGACTTTCGGCCTGTACTGAATGGCATGCTGTTCGGTCCGCTTCGCGAATTGGCGATCTTCAATGCTGTGAAGCTCGATCCCGATGCCGGCACTCTGAGCTGGCCGAACGGGGCGGACTTCGACCCCGCGGCTCTTCACGACTGGCCCCGGATCTGTGATGAACTTGCGGCGCGGGCTCGTGGGTGGACCGAGACCGTGAACGCCGAACACCCACGGGCTGATTGCCGCATGGAGCCGACGCCCAGGTAGCGGCCTGGCGCGCGCCACGCCCCCGTACACGACGCGGGCCGCGGTTGCTCAGGCCGCGGCCCTTGTCGCTCAAGGAGGAGGAGGAGGAAGAGAATCGACTACGCTTTCACCGTCACGGCCGCCGGCGAGAGCACGGCAGCCGGTTCGGGCGCCAGTTCCACCAGCTTCCACGCATCCGCGTCTTCCAGCACACGCTTCGCAAACGCGGTGTGCAGGGCGTGGCCCGCCCGGTGCGCAACCAAGTGCCCGATGATCGGATAGCCCACCAGGGACAGGTCCCCGATGGCATCCAGAATCTTGTGACGCACGAACTCGTCCTCGTACCGGAGCTGGTTGTTCAGCACGCCGGTCTCGCTGAGGACAATGGCATTCTCGAGCGAGCCGCCCTGCGCGAGCCCCTGCTGGCGGAGCACTTCCACCTCGTGCAGGAACCCGAACGTGCGGGCCGGCGCGATGTCCTCGACAAACGACGCTTCGTTCACCACCATTGTGTGCGACTGGTGCCGCAGCAGCGGGTGATCGAAGCTGATGCTGTAGGTGACCTTGAAGTAGTCCGACGGGTAGAGCGACATCAGCTTGTCGCCCCGCGACACGGTGATCGGGCGCAACACTTTCAGGTAGCGGCGCGGCGTCGTCAGCGTCTTCAGCCCAGCTTCCTGGATGAGATAGGCGAACGGCGCGGAACTGCCGTCCATCACCGGCACTTCGCGGTGGTCGAGCTCGACCACGGCGTTATCCAGCCCCATCGACGCGATCGCCGCGAGCAGATGTTCGACCGTCTCGACCGTCGCGCCGTTGGATGAGAGCACGGTGGCGTGATTGGTCCCGCTCACGTGGGCCACCGACGCCGGGATTTCCACGCCAAGATCGGTCCGGCGGAAACGGATACCCGTGTCGGCCGGCGCCGGCTTCAGGGTGAGCGTCACTTTGTGCCCAGAGTGGAGGCCGATACCGGCACAGGCCACCTGGCGTCGCAATGTGCGTTGAAGAATCATTCGCCTCTCGAGGATCCCCGGGGACGAGGGTCTGTGAGAGGAAGAGCAATCCCCATACCGGCCAGCTTCATTCCCGAACTGTTTATGTAAGTATATGATAACAAAGATATTACCAACCCATATCGAACGCCGGATGACGCCAGAATTAGCGCCTGTGTGGCTTTACAACCACACCATCAACCCACGACTTCGTGGTCATTCTGACACATCGATATTCTCGCCGCAACTGTCCGCCGGACTTCAACTTGCGGCCGCCCGGCCGGCCACGGACCCGGCCCGCGGCGCGAGCACGTCCGCCAGGACGCGCCCGGTGTACGAGGCCGCGACGGCGGCCACCTCTTCCGGGGTGCCCTGCGCGACGATGCGCCCGCCGGCCTCGCCGCCTTCGGGTCCCAGGTCGATCAGGTAATCGGCGGTCTTCACCACATCGAGATTGTGCTCGATCACCACCACCGTGTTCCCCTGGTCCACCAGCTTGTTCACCACGTCCAGCAGCTTCTTCACATCGTCGAAGTGCAGGCCGGTCGTCGGCTCGTCGAGGATGTAAAGCGTGCGGCCGGTGCCGCGCTTGCTCAGCTCCTTGCCCAGCTTCACGCGCTGCGCCTCGCCGCCGCTGAGCGTGGTCGCCGACTGCCCGAGCTTGATGTAGCCCAGGCCCACGTCCTGGAGCGTCCGCAGCTTGTTGGCGACCGGCGGGAAGTGCTCGACCAGCGGCAGCGCCTGATCGACGGACAGCTCGAGCATCTCGGCGATCGACCGCCCGCGATACCGGATGTCGAGCGTCTCGCGGTTGTAGCGGCGGCCCTTGCACTCCTCGCACGTCACGTAGACGTCGGGCAGGAAGTGCATCTCGATGGCGATGACGCCGTCGCCCTGGCACGTTTCGCAGCGGCCGCCCTTCACGTTGAACGAGAACCGGCCGGGCTTGAAGCCCCGCTGGCGCGCCTCGGGAATCAGCGCGAACAGCTCCCGGATGAACGTGAAGAGGCCCGTGTAGGTGGCCGGGTTCGATCGCGGCGTGCGCCCGATCGGGGACTGGTCGATCTCGATCACCTTGTCGATGAGATCGATGCCCTCGATGCGGTCGTGGGGCCCGGGCTCGTCCGACGCCCGGTACAGGACCCGTGCGAGCGCGCGGTAGAGGATGTCGTTCACCAGCGTCGATTTCCCCGATCCGCTCACGCCGGTGACCGCGATCAGCGTGCCGAGCGGCATGCGCACGTCGAGATTCTTGAGGTTGTTCGCCCGCGCGCCGCGGATGACCAGCTCGCCGCGCAGCGCCGGGCGACGCGCCGCCGGCACCGGGATGACGTGCTCGCCGCGCAGGTACTGACCGGTGAGCGACGCCGTATCCTCGTGCAGCAGCGCGTGCGGCGTGCCCTGGAAGATCACCCGGCCGCCGAGCTCGCCCGCGCCGGGCCCCAGGTCGATCACGTAGTCGGCCGAGCGGATCGTCTCTTCGTCGTGCTCGACGACGATCACCGTGTTGCCCAGATCGCGCAGCCGCCGCAGCGTCGTCAGCAGGCGGCGGTTGTCGCGCTGGTGCAAGCCGATCGACGGCTCGTCCAGGACGTAGAGCACGCCGCGCAGGTTGGCGCCGATCTGCGTGGCGAGGCGGATGCGCTGCGCCTCGCCCCCGGATAGCGTCGCCGCGCCGCGGCCCAGCGCGAGATACCCGACGCCCACATCCACGAGGAACCGCAGGCGCTCGAGAATCTCGCGGCGGATGCGCCCCGCCACCAGTTCCTCGCGCTGGGTCAGGACCATCCCCTCGAACACACGCAGCGTGTCCGACACGGGCCCGCCGACGAACTCGCTGATCGTGCGGCCCTGCACCTGGACGGCGCGGCTCTCGGGCCGCAGCCGCTCGCCGTGGCAGTGGTCGCACGGGCGCAGCGAGCGGTACGTCTCGAGATCGCCCTGATCCACCCACGTGGCCTGCTCGTACCGGCGCCGCAGGTTCGGGACGACGCCTTCGAAGCCCTTGCCCCACGGATCCTTCTGACGCGCGGCCGCGGCCGCCTTGGCCGCCTTCGGCGTGTCGCCGGCGGCGGATCGTGCCGCGAAGGCCGGGCCGTAGAGGATCAGGTCGCGGGACTTCTTCGGCAGTTTCCCGAACGGCACGTCGAGATCGATGCCGAAGTTGCGGCCGATGGCCGTGACGGCCTCGGCCACCAGCGCCGCGTCGCCGTGCGCCCACGGCGCGACGGCGCCGTCGCGCAGCGACCGGGCCGGGTCGGGCACGATGCGGGCCGGGTCGAAATCCCAGAGCGCGCCCAGGCCCTGGCACGCGGGGCAGCCGCCGTGCGGCGAGTTGAACGAAAAGGCGCGCGGCGAGAGCTCCGGCATGCTCAGCCCGCACGAGACGCAGGCCAGCGTGCGCGAGAACAGCCGGTCGCCGCCGTCGAGGGAGTTGATGACCACCAGGTCGCCGGCCAGGCCGAAGGCGATCTCGAGCGACTCGGTCAGACGCCGCTCGAGGCCGGGCCTCACGATCAGGCGGTCGACGATGATGTCGATGGCGTGATTGCGGCGGCGGTCGAGGAGGATGTCCTCTTCCAGGCTCCGCGGCTGGCCGTCCACGCGGGCCTTGATGAATCCCCGCTGGCGCCAACCCGCAAGCTCTTTCTTGAACTCGCCCTTGCGCCCGCGCACGACGGGCGCGAGCACGTTGATGCGGCTGTCAGAAGGGTACGTCAGCACCTGCGCGACGATCTGGTCGACGGTCTGCGACGTGATCGCCACGCCGCACGTCGGGCAGTGGGCGACGCCGACGTTCGCGAAAAGCAGGCGGAGGTAGTCGTAGATCTCGGTGACGGTCCCCACCGTCGAGCGCGGATTGGCCCCGGTGGTCTTCTGCTCGATGGAGAGCGCCGGCGACAGCCCGTCGATCGAGTCGACGTCCGGCTTCTCCATCTGCTCGAGGAACTGGCGCGCGTAGGCCGAGAGGGACTCGACATACCGGCGCTGGCCCTCGGCGTAGATCGTGTCGAAGGCGAGCGACGATTTGCCGGACCCCGACAGCCCCGTGACCACCACGAGCTGATTGCGCGGCACGTCCACATCGATGTTCTTGAGATTGTGGACGCGCGCGCCACGGACGGCGATCCAGCGGTGAATCATGAGGTGACCGGACAGACGGGATTCGGGATTCGGGGTTCGGCCCTTCGACGGGCTCAGGGCCGTCCCGAGCGACGTCGAGGGACGGGATTCGGGACACCGATGCGACCACCCACTGCCGTCCCAGTTGGCGCCTGTCCAAACATGCAATTCTATCACCGGAGGCACGGGGGGCTATAATCGGGCGCATGATTCAGGCCGTCGGGCGCAATGTCCCCCGCAAGGACGGCGCGGACAAGGTCGACGGCACGGCCGGCTACGTCGACGACCTCACCAGGCCGGGCCTGCTCCACGCCCGGACGATCCGGTCCACGATTCCCTGCGGCGACATCGCCCGCGTTCGTCTCGACTTCGACCGCGCCGGCTTCACCATCGTCGACGCCCGGGACATTCCCGGCCGCAACCTGGTGTCGCTGATCGTCGACGACCAGCCGTGCCTGGCCGTGGACCAGGTCCGTCACGCGGCCGAACCGGTGCTGCTGCTGGCGCACGAAGACCGCGAGCGCCTCATCGAGGCCGACGTCCAGATCGACTACGTCCCGCACACGCCGGTCTTCGATCCGGAAGCGTCGACGCACGTGTTCAAGTCCGTCGCCATCGCGCGCGGCGTTCTGGAGGAGGGGTTGCGCCAGGCCGATCTCGTGATCGAGGGCGAGTACCGGACCGGCCACCAGGAGCATCTCTACATCGAGCCGAACGGCATGCTGGCCGTCCCCGAACAGGGCGGCGGCGTCACGGTGTACGGATCGCTGCAGTGCCCCTACTACGTCCACAAGGCGCTGTGCGTGCTGCTGAACCTGCCGGCGGACAGCGTGCGCGTGGTGCAGGCGGAAACCGGCGGGGGGTTTGGCGGCAAGGAGGAATACCCGTCGATCATCGCCGGACACGCCTGCCTGCTGGCGCTGAAGTCCGGCCGCCCCGTGAAGCTCGTCTACGACCGCACCGAGGACATGCTGGCCACCACCAAGCGCCATCCGTCGATCGTGCGCCACCGGACCGGCGTCACGCGCGACGGGCGCCTGGTGGCAATGGACATCGACGTGCTCATGGACGGCGGCGCCTACTGCACCCTGAGCCCGGTCGTGCTGTCGCGCGGCTGCCTGCACGCGACCGGGCCGTACCGCTGCGATCACGTGCGCGTCAACGGCCGCGTCGTCATGACCAACACGCCGCCCAATGGCGCGTTCCGCGGATTCGGCGCGCCACAGACGCTGTTCGCCGCCGACGTCCATCTCGAGCGCATCGCCGAGGCACTGGGCATGGATCCCGTGCGCATCCGCGAGATCAACGCCCTGCGGCCTGGCGATACCACGGCGACCGGCCAGGTGCTCGGCGCGGATGCCGCCGCCCTCGACGTGCTGCGCGCCGCCGTCGAGCGCAGCGATTTCCACCGCAAGCGGGAGGCCTGGCGCGGCACCGACAAGGGCATCGGCGTGTCCCTGTTCTTCCACGGCGCCGGGTTCACGGGCAGCGGCGAGGTGAAGCTCAAGTCGCAGGCGTCGCTCGAGCTGACGCCGACCGGCGTGCGCGTGCTCGCGTCGAGCACGGAGATCGGCCAGGGCCAGCGCACCGTGCACGCGCAGATCGTCGCCGACGCGCTCGGCCTGCCGTTCGACGTGGTCGAAGTGGCCACGCCCGACACCGCCGTCGTGCCCGACAGCGGCCCCACGGTGGCCTCGCGCACGACGATGGTGGTCGGCGGACTGCTGAAGCGGTGCGCCGAGGAGATGCGCGCGCGGATGGGGCGTCTGACGCCGAAGGCGTATCTGAAGAAGCACGGCCCGCTGGTCATCACGAAGGCCTACGAGCCGCCGCCGGGCCTGGTCTGGGACGACGACACGTACCGCGGATCGGCGTACGGAACCTACGGCTGGGCGTGCGACGTGATCGAGGTCGAGCGCGACCCGGTGACGTCGGAAGTGCGGCCGACCAGAGTGACGACGGCGCAGGAGATCGGGAAGGCGATCTTTCCGCTGGGAGCGCGCGGCCAGATCGAGGGCGGCACGGCCCAGGGCCTCGGCTGGGCGCTCATCGAAGAGGTCGTCATGCGCGACGGCGCGATGGCCAACGCGCAGCTGACCAACTACATCGTGCCGACCACGCTGGATACGCCGCCGATGGACGTGGTGATCGTCGAGAAGCCGTACGCGCACGGCCCGCACGGCGCGAAAGGGGTCGGGGAAATGCCGTTCGACGGCGTCGCGCCCGCCGTGGTCAACGCGATCCGCAGCCTGGGGATCGACATCCGCAGCGTGCCGGCGACGCCGGAGCGGATCATGGAGGCTTCGCGCTCATGACCGCCGTCGCGTTCCCCGCGATCCACCTGGTGTTGAACGGCAAGCGCGTGGCGGTGCAGGTGCACCCGATGAAACGGCTGCTCGACGTCCTGCGCGAGGACTGCGGCCTCACGGGCACCAAGGAAGGCTGCGGCGAAGGCGAATGCGGCGCCTGCACGGTTATCGTCGATGGCCGCGCCGTCAACGCGTGCCTGATCCCGATCGGCCAGGCCGATGGCGCCCGCATCACCACGATCGAAGGGTTGCGCGGCCGCCACCGCCTGCAGGCCGCCTTCGCGGCCCACGGCGGTGCCCAGTGCGGCATCTGCACGCCGGGGATGATCCTGGCGGCCGTCGCGCTCGGCCCGCGCCCGACGCTCGAGCAGGTGCGCACGGGGCTGGCCGGCAACATCTGCCGGTGCACGGGCTACGAAGGGATCTATCGCGCCATCACGGCGGCGCAGGACTCCGTTCCACGGAAGCGGCCTTGAGAACCGCCATCTCGCCGCTCGCGCTGGTTCAGCCGCGCTCGCTCGGCGACGCGCTGCGCCTGCTGCGTGACGAGGGCCCGCTGACGCCGCTCGCGGGGTGCACCGACGTGTTTGTGGGCCTCAACTTCGGCACGCTCCGGGATCGCCGGTTCCTGAATCTGTGGCACCTCGACGACCTGCGCGGCATCGAGCGGCGCAAAGGCGTGATCCGCATCGGCGCGCTGACGACCTACACGGACCTCATCGGATCGGCAATCGTGCGCCGGCATCTCCCGATGCTGGTGGCCGCCGCGCGCGAGATCGGCGCGGTCCAGATTCAGAACCGCGGCACGCTGGGCGGCAACATCGCCAACGGATCGCCGGCCGGCGACACCCTGCCGGTACTCGCGGCGGCCGACGCGCTGGTCGAGCTGCGCAGCGCCGACTGGGTCCGCACGGTTCGGTTCACCGAGTTCTACACTGGGTACCGGGCGAGCGTGCGCCGCCCCGAAGAACTGATCACGGCCATCGCGTTCCCGGCCGTCGAGGGCGCGCAGTGGTTCCGGAAGGTCGGCACGCGGGCCGCGCAGTCGATTTCGAAAGTGGTGATGGCGGGCGTGCGCGCCACACGCCCGCGGATCGCGTTCGGCAGCGTCGCGCCCACGGTCGTCAGAGTCCCGCGCACCGAAGGTGCCCTGGCCGCGGGCGCGTCGATTGACCAGGCCCGGGCGATCCTCCAGGAAGAGATCCGCCCGATCGACGACCTCCGATCGACGGCATCCTACCGCCGCCGCGTCGCGGCCAACCTGCTGGCGCAGTTCTGGAGCGCCACAGACTAAGGGTCAGAGACGTACTGAGTCTGAACCGCCACTACGACTCTGACCCTTAGTCTGCTGCGTCTACCGGGACGTCCACAGTTCGCCGAAGGCGTGCGCCACCTCGGCGGCGGCGTGGTCGACCAGCGACCAGTCGTGCTTCGCGGTCTGCGGCAGGTCGAGCGCGGCCAGCTTGCCCTGCGCGCTCCCGGTGACCGCCAGCAGCTGGCTCACCTGCACCGACGCCGGCTCGCCTTTCCTGAGCTTGTCGGCGACCTCGCCGGCCAGGCGGTCGATGCTGTCGAACTCGAGCTTCATCGTCTCGCGCGCGGACTTGTCCATCCCCGCGGTCTTCTTCGCGAGGTCGTCCACCGGCCCCTTGACGCGCTTGGCCAGGCGACCCATCTCGTCGAGCCGCTCGATCAATTCCTTGTCGCTGAGCCGGTTCGCCGTCGCGTCCATCGACTCGAGCGGGAACACGGCCCCGTAGGCGGCGGCCAGCGCTTTGCACTGCGTCGAGAGCGCCGCCCACTCGGCCGGCGTCGAGATGCCGCCCTGCTGGCGCACACGGCGTTCGACGTCGCTGGCCCGCCGCAGGAGCGCCAGCGCGTCGGTTCCCGCCGACTTCGTGTCCTTGAAGCGGTCGTTGAAGGTGTCGATGTCCTTCGCGAAGCTCTTCAGGTACTCCCTGACGTCGATTGTCCCGGCCGCGCCGCGGATGACGGCGTCCTCGAATTTCTTCTTCTCCAGCGCCTTCTTCCAGATCTCGAAACCTTCCTTGATCTGCTTGCCCTGCTGCTCGACCGCCTTGTCGTTCATGCGCTCGGCCGCCATCGCCGGGCCGGCCAGGAGGGCCACCACCGCGATCAAGACGAAGACGCATAGCACTTTCGGGGTCATGGGCGAATCTCCCTTCGCGGCCGAGGCTATTTCGCCTGCGCCGCCATCTTTTCCCGCGCCTTGGTGACGTCGCGGTGGAACACGAATAGCTTGTCCGCGTTCTCGGCACGGTCGGTGAAATTCCAGGTCTTCCCGCCGCGCTGTTTCACCTTGAGTTCCTTCTTCAGGTAGTCGATCGCGAAGACCTCGAGGTCCTTGAGGGGGAACGAGAAGGCGTCCTTCTTGTTCGGCGTGTCGTAGGTGACGGCGCCCGGCGTGGCCGTCAGGGTGCCCTCGCACGCACCCAGCGTGTGCTTGTGGACCACCGCCACCGATGCGTTGAGACGAACCTCCCGGAACCTCAGCGACACGGAGGTGTCGCCGGTCGCGGCAATGTCGATCGTCTGCGCCAGTCCTTCTTCGCCCGTCGCGGACACGTTCAGCTGATGCGTGCCCGGCGTGACCTCCGTCGTGCGCAGGGGCGTCGTTCCGAGGTACCTACGGTCGACGAACACGGAGGCGCCGGCGATGTCGGTGTCGACCACCAGCGCGGGGCCGGCCGGCGGCGGCGCGGGAGCGGCCTCGACCGGCTTCTCCTTCTTCGGGCGCGACTTGACGGGCGGCGGTTCCACGGCCGGCGGCGTCTCGCGCACGACAGGCGTGGGCGCGGCCTTTGGCGCCTCGATTCGCGGCGGCGGCTCGGCCCTGGGCTTCTCGGGCGCCGGCGTCAGCATCGTCACGCCGATGTAGCCGGCGGCCAGAAGCGCGACGACACCCGCGCCAATCGCCAGCACCTTGCCGATCCCGCCGGAGCGGGGCTCGTGGTCGTGACTCAACACCGCCATGCCTGCCGGTCCTCCGCCCAAGAGTATAAGGCGGGAGCCGCTCACCGCAGCGTGAAGGTGACCGTCACGGTCATCACGATGGGCACGGGCACGCCGTTTCGGGGCCTGACCCCGGGTGGTGCGGGGGGCGCTACTGGATGGGGATGGCGCCGGCGGGGGCCGTCGTGTCGGTCATCGAGAGTGCGGTGGCTTGGACGGCCTGATAGATGGTGTGGTAGGTGTTCACGCCGAACGACTTCACGCCCGCGGTCGCCAGCGGCGTGGCCGTGGCGTAGTAGCCCGAGACGACGGCGCCGGCCGCCAGGCCGTTGCACGACGCCGGCGCGCCGGCCACCGCGCCGCCCGACGACGCCATCGTCACGGTGTACCCGGTCTTCACGACGGTGTTGGCCGCGCTCATGTCGGCACTGATGAAGGGCGTGCCGCTGGGACCGCCGGCCGGCGTGCCGAGGTTGGAGAGGGACGGCGAGAAGAAGCCGTTGCCGCAGGACGCGGCGTACACCGCCTGCGCGCTGTCGATCGCCCTCATCGACTCGACGGCGGACGCCTCGTTGGCGGACTGCTTGGACCGCAGCAGGCCCGGCAGCGCCACGGCGGCGATGACGCCGATGATGGCGACGACAATCAGCAGTTCGATGAGCGTGAAGCCGCGATCAGTACGCATGGTCTGCTCCGGCCCGGTTGAGCACCGGGATGCCGCCGTCGCTGGACGCGGGGGCCACCCTTCGACAATGCCCCCGCTCACCGCTTTTGTCAAGCTGCGCACCGCTGCTGCGCACCGCTGCCCACAGCGGGTCTCTACGCGCCCTGTCGGTTCTCGTGGCGCAGCCGGCTATGCCGGATGCCGTACGCGAAGTACAGCAGCAGGCCGACCGCGAGCCAGATCGCGAAACGGATCCAGGTCACCCACGGCAGCTGGAACATGAGGTAGGAGCACATGACGACGGCCAGCGCCGGCACCAGCGGCACCAGCGGCGTCCGGAACGGGCGGTGCCGGTCCGGGTTGGTCCGCCTGAGGACGACCACGCCGATGGCCACCAGCACGAAGGCGAACAGCGTCCCGATGTTGGTCAACTCGACGACCTCGTTGATGTTGAGGAACGTCGCGAACGTCGCCACCACGCCGCCGGTGAGGATGGTCGTCACGTACGGCGTCCGGTACGTCGGGTGCACTTTCGCGGCCCACTGCGGGAGCAGGCCGTCGCGCGCCATCGCAAAGAAGATGCGCGGCTGCCCGAGCTGGAAGACGACCAGCACCGACGTCGTGGCGAAGACGGCCCCGAGCGAGATGATGCCTGCGGCCCAGTGCATGCCCTGCGAGGAGAAGGCCGTGGCCAGCGGCTCGGCGGTGCCCAGCTGGTCCCACTTGGTCAGCCCGGTCAGCACGACGGCGACCAGGATGTAGATGATGGTGCAGATGATGAGGCTGGCCATCATCGCGATGGGCATGTCGCGCTGGGGGTTCTTCGTTTCTTCAGCCGCGGTGGAGACGGCGTCGAAGCCGATGTAGGCGAAGAAGATGATGGCCGCGGCGCTCGAGATGCCGCGGAAGCCGTTGGGCGCGAACGGCGTCCAGTTCTCCGGCTTCACGTAGAACGCGCCGACGATGATGAAGAAGGCGATGATCACGAGTTTCAGCGCCACCATCGCCGAATTCAGCCAGGCGCTTTCGCTGATGCCCCGCACGAGCACCCACGTGATGAAGGCCACAATGAGGAACGCCGGCAGGTCGAGAATCACGGGGACTCCGGCGATGAGCGGCGCGGCGTTGAACGCGTCGGCCGCCTGGCGAACCACGGCGCCGAGCGCGTTCACGTCCCCGCCCGAGGCGACGGTCGCGGCCAGTTCACGCGCGCCCTGCGCCGCCGTGCGGTAGTCGGTGCCCAGCCACTCGGGCCATCGGACCCCGAAGCCCCGGAGCAGCTCCTGGAAGTACCCGGACCACGACACGGCCACCGCCACGTTACCGATGGCGTACTCGAGGATGAGGTCCCAGCCGATGATCCACGCAATCAGCTCTCCGAGCGTCGCGTAGGCGTAGGTATACGCCGACCCCGACACCGGCACCATCGCCGCGAACTCCATGTAGCAGAGCGCCGCGAAGCCGCACGCGACCGCGGTCAGCACGAACGACAGCGCGACGGCGGGCCCGGCGCCCAGATGCGCGGGGCCGCCGGCCGCGGCCGACCCGACCGAGGAAAAGATGCCCGCGCCGATGATGGCGCCAATCCCGAGGGCCGTCAGCTGCACCGGCCCCAGCGTCCGCTTGAGCTGACGGGCCGGATCCTCGGTGTCGCCCACCAGGCGGTCGAGCGACTTGACGGTGAACAACTGCTTCATCTGGGTCTCCACGGCCGAAGCCCGACATCCAGGCGGTACACGGTATCACCGGACGCGACCGCCAGGCCGCCTCCCGGGTCGAACGCGGCGCCCACCAGCGACGGTGCCGACAGCACGAGCTCGCGCGGGCGCCCCTCGAGCACGCGGAACAGACCTGCGCCGCCGGCGAGCGCATCCACGACATACAACGTCCCGTCCGCGTCAACGGCGAGGCCCTGCGGCCGGCCGAACTCGGACGAGACCACGCGCACTTCTCCCTGGCGATCGACGCGGTACACGTGGTCACGCGTCGCGAACGTGGGCGCCGTGACATACAGCGTGTCGTCCGGCCCCATCGCCAGGTGGAACGCGGCCACGCTTGGCGGCAGCGACACGAACGGGATGACCCGCGCCAACGACCCGAGGCGGAAGACCGTCCCGCTCCGATCGCCGACGAACATCGTGCCGTCCGATCCGAACGCGATGCCGCACGCCACGCCCAGTTCCCGCGCCACCACTTCCATGGAGGCGTCGGGCTTGACGGCGTAGACCGTGCCGTCGAACCGGCTCGAGACGTGGAGCAGGCCGCGCGGGTCGAAGGCCAGCGACGTGGCGTTCGCGATGTCGCTGAGGAACGGCTCCTTCACGCCGCGCGGGTCCACCCTGAAGACCGACACCGGCACCTGCTGTCCGCGCGTGCCGCTGAAGGTCACATACAGCGTGCCGTCGGGACCGAACGCCGGGCTGTCCACCTGGTGCAGACCGGTCGCAAACGGCGCCCCCACCACCAACTCCGCGTCACCGGTCACGCCGTCCACCGTGACGGGCTGACGCCCGCCCGTGACGTCGGCCGGCACCATCAGGGCGATGCGGCTCGGCCCTGCGAGCACCACCTGCGCGGCGATGCCGCCGACGCGCACCACCGGCAACTGCGGATCGGCCGCCGGCAGAGCCTCGCCCCGCAGCACGACGCGCGCGCCGACGACGGCCCAGGCCGGATCGACGCCGATGATGCGAGGGGTCACGGGATCAGCCACGGGGGAATGGACGCGTCCTGGACAGCTACTCGTCGTCGAGTTCGACGTTCCAGTAGAGGAAGTCGCGCCAGCTCTCCGGGGCATGGCGCAGACCAATCGTGATACGCAGCGCCGGCGCCGACGTGGGCCGCTTCGCCGTGCGGATGAGGTGCATGCCCGCTTCCGACGGCGTGCGGCCGCCCTTCCTCCGGTTGCACCGGACGCAGCAGGTGACGATGTTCTCCCAGTCCTTCCGGCCGCCGTGCGTCACCGGCACCACGTGGTCGAACGTCAGGTCGATGGTCGGCATCGAGTGCCCGCAGTACTGGCACGTATGCTCGTCGCGAGCGTAGATGTTGGCGCGGGAGAACGGCACGTAGTCGAACCGCTGCCGGATGCGGACGTACCGGAGCAGGCGGATGACCGACGGCAGCTTGAAGGTGATCGAGACGCTGCGGACGTCGCGATCGTAAACCGAGATGACCTCGACCTTCCCCTGGCACAGCAGGGTAACGGCCTTCCTCCAGTGGACGACCTTGAGCGGTTCGAAGGAGGCGTTGAGGAGGAGCGTCTGCTCCATGGTGGTCATTTTGACTGAGCCACCACGGGACGTCAAGCCGATGCCGGGATGAAACGCGTACCCACCCCGGCGTCAGACGGCTCAGACCGCGACCACCGCGGCGTCCCACACCGCCTTCTGCTGGTCGGACTGAATCAGACGCGAGACGTCGACGACAAGCGAGGTGCCGTTCTTCTTGATCGCGAATCGATCCATGTTCCGCGTGGCGCGGCCCGCGGTGTACACGCCCGCAGGCGAGTAGACCGAGTCGTGCCGGCTGCACTCGAAGCGCCCGAGCGCGGACTTCCATCGCACGGCGGCGTTCTCGTGCGGACACGACAGGTTGAACGAGCACGCCTGGTTCTGGAACCGCACGACGATGACGCCGTTGTCGCGGTCGATGGTGGCGCCATCGGCGGCCGGGATGGGGTAGGTCAGTTCGTCGCCCGCACGGGCGAGCGGCTCGCCGAAGGTCACGGGCAGCGCCGCACCGTCGCGCGCACTGGCGCCAAGGCCGGCCACGGCGCCGGCCACCAGCACGGCGGCGTGCTTCAGGAAGTCGCGCCGGTCGTCGGCGCAGTTGCAGGTGTGATTCGTCTTCATTACGTGACTACCGGTGTGAGGGCCCGTGCACGAGCTCGCGTGTCAGGCGTCCACGCAGGCCGTCAAACGGTCTCCTGTTAACTGCTCTTGAGCACCGTGCTGGCAAGGACCACAGCGAACCACAGGACAAGGCTGACGATCGATGTTGTTCTCAGCCGGGGCCACGCTTTCAGGGGCGCGGTCGCGGCGAGGTTCTCGGCCTTTTGCATCACGAGGCCGTTGAGCAGCAGCAGCGCCACCAGGCACATCTTCACCCAGAAGATCTTCGTGTCCCAGAAGGTCTCGAGATCTGAAAGGAACATCGACGCGCCCGAGACGAAGAGGAGAACCAGGCCGGTGACGGCGATCGTGTGCACCGTGCCGAGGAAGCGCAGGTGGTCGGCGCGCACGGGGTCGGCCTCGCGGGAGGCCTTCAGCGTCTCGCGATCGGCAGCCACCGCCGCGCCCCCGCCAAGCAGCAGCCCGGAGAGGTGCACGAAGGTGATCCCGATCGACACGGCCTTGCTGGTGCCGTACAGCTTTGCCCAGCCCTCGGTCGCATGAGTCAGGAATTCGGGTGCAGGCATGGCTATTTCCCGAACAGCATCATGACGTAGCCGACCGTCGCGATCGCCATCGAGGTGATCGCCACGGTCCGGTGGGTCTGGCGCTGGCTCACGTACTGGTCGTAGGTCCCTTCACTGTCGGGAAGCGTGAGCGCGGTCGCGAAGAACCCGGCGTCGGCCGCCAGCATAAGGATGCCGTGGATCGTGCGTTTGGCCTTGTGACTCGGGTCCTTGCGCGCTTCCAGGAGGTTCCAGACTCCGGTCACCGAGTTGATCCCGAACAAGACGCCCGTGCTGGCGCCCAGGAACGCGTGCATGCTCTTCTTCGAATCCGACGCGCCATTGTTGTAGAGATCCTGGCCGACGTAGTAGTTGGCGACAAACAGCGGCAGCGTGGCAAAGCTCGCGATCTTGTGAATCTTCGCGCGGGTCTTGTAGCCTTCGCTGTACTCGAACGCGACCACGCGGCGCGGCGCGGCCGCCTGATCGTCGGTGTCGTGCAACGCGAGCGGGCTGACCGCCACGGTCGCGGACGCCGTGGGCATCCCCCCGAAGTTCACCGCCCAGAGTGTGGCGCGGCCGCTATCGGCGACGCAGGCGGCCAACTCGGGCGCCGTGCCCTCAGTTCCCGCAGAAGCAGCGGGGGCCGCAGCGAGACCGACGATCAAGACCGCGAGAACGCAAGGAAGTTGACGCACGATAGACCTCCTGAGAGTGCGTAGCAGGGCGCTCGTCCGGGGGCGCAGCACAGAGGCTGCGGGCAGGCGTCCTCATTATGCACCACGCCGACCGCTTCCCTTGAATCGGAAAAGCGGGCGGAAGAGCGGCCGCCGAGGCTGTTCCTGTCTCGCGTTGTAACCGATACCCGATCGGTATGACTCCGCGTCACGCGATTCGGTCGGGGTTGGGTGTGCTGGCCATCAGCATCGGCCTCACCGCCTGTGCAGGCCAGCAGCCGAGGCCCGTGATCGTGCCGGCCATCGACAAGCCCACCGCCGCTGCGGTGGTCCGCACCGCCGAGTCGATGCTGGGCAAACCGTACCGTCTGGGCGGCACACTGCCCGACGGGTTCGACTGCAGCGGGCTGGTGGTGTACGTCTTCGCCCGCCAGGGCTGGGAAGTGCCCCGCGATGTGAAGCGCCAGGCGACGGTCGGCGGCAAGGTGGCACGCACCGGCGTGCGGGCCGGCGATCTGGTGTTCTTCACGACCACGGCCCCCGGGCCGACCCACGTCGCGATTGCCATCGATCGCAACCGCTTCATTCACGCCCCGAAGCGCGGCGCCGTGGTCCGCATCGAGTCGCTGCAGACCGCCTACTGGGCGAAGCGGTTCCTCTACGGGCGCAGGCTGACGCGGTAACAAGTTCGAGTGGCCCGCCGTCGCCCCGACTACGCTCTTCGAGCTTCGTCGAGGTCTCGCCGTAGCGCTTTGCGCGAAGGCGGACAGGCCTACGGCGGGCTCGGCGGACCTCGGGCTGTCCGCTATCGGTTCGCCGCGAGGGCGGGGACCTGGCGGGGCTTCGGGTGCAGGCCCCGCACCAGCGTCATGGCACCGGTGGCGGCCAGGGGCCGCACGCCGTGCGGCAGGAACTGGCGCACCTCGAGGTCCGCTTCGGTGTAGAGCCGCCGGTGGGAACGGTCGGGAATCGCCACGATCTGCGCCACCCTGGGCGCACGGGGCTGGTCGTCCAGACGCTCGCGGTAGCGCTGGGGGAAGGCCGGATACCCGCGGAACGTCGCGCCCGTGACGGCGCCGTGGCGGCGCTGGAGCGCGTCGAAGTTCAGCGACAGGAACTCGTAGACGCCCGGGTCGGGCTTGCTGGCGACGTATTCGTGCACCATCCGGGCGACGTCGCGGAAGAACTGGGGCGTGTGGGTGAGCGCCGACGGCCGCCCATCGGCCTTCGTGCTCGTCCGGATGCCGCCTTCGTGCGGATCCACGTGGTAGAGCTCGTGCATGATGGTGTCGAGCCTGGCCAGCCAGTCGGGGCCGTGCGGGTAGAGATCTTCCTTCCGGGTGCCCTTCAGCGTCTGGTCGCAGAACCGCGGCAGGGAAATCGAGATGAGGTGCGAGACGCGCCGTGCCCCGACGCGCATGTGGGGCGACCTGGTGACGAACCACTCCGAGCGGCGCGTCAGGTGGCCCGTCCGGCGATCCCGCCAGAAGAAGTAGCCCGGTTCGGTCTCCGGCACCATCAGCGAATGGCACGTGGCGTAGGCGCCGTGCGTCGACGCCCGGCCTAGCCTGGCGAAGACCAGCACGCCGTGCGGGTCGATCTGCGACAGCGCCGGGACACGCGACACGATGTCCGTCATCAGCCGGTGCACATGAGCCGTGTAGTTGATCATTCGGTAGGTGAGGCGCCCGAGCCGCGGCAGACCCGAGCCGCGGAGTGCGTCCCAAGGAATGTCGGCAGGGGGACGGGCGAGCTTTAGGGCCTGTCAGCGAACAAAGGACGAAGCGGTCGTTTGCTTACAGGCCCTTATGGCGGGCCCGCACGCTCGAGATGCTGCGTGTGTTCCTGGACAGCGCCGTAGGTTCCCGGCGGGGACACCACGGCGGAAGGCGCACCCGGCGGCGGGGTCTGGGGAGCGACCGGCGGCGGCTCGACGTCGCCCATCCGCTGCAGAATCAGCCGCTGGCGCCGGA
>Ga0315283_10001497_pt1 | contig 18851 bp, 19 predicted proteins | sample YL17G09_0_MG_FD_204541 | JGI IMG/M metagenome (GOLD analysis project Ga0315283, IMG submission 204541) | Sediment microbial communities from Yellowstone Lake, YNP, Wyoming, USA - YL17G09_0 | ecosystem: Environmental > Aquatic > Freshwater > Lake > Sediment | place: USA: Wyoming | collected... | reverse complement strand
CGCTTCGTCGCCGGCGATGCGGCGATCGGCGCGGCGTTCGAGGCCGAGCGCGAAGCAATCCTGCGGCTGCCGCGCGAGCCCGCCAGGCTCCGGTCGGACGTCGTCGAGATGCGCCAGAAAATGCTCACCGGTCACCCCAACCCGACCGGGCATTTCGATCTCAAGCACGACCCGGGCGGCATGGTCGATGTCGAGTTCACCGTCCAGTACCTCGTGCTGGTTCACGCGCGCGAGCATCCGCGGCTCACGCGCAATGCGGGCAACATCGCGCTGCTCGCGACGTGCGGCGAACTCGGTCTCGTACCCGCCGCGATGGCCGCCGCCGCCGCCGACGCCTATCGCGAGTACCGCCGCCTGCAACACGAGATCCGGCTGACCGGGGCGCCGCATGCCCGGGTCGACCCGGAAACGCAGGCGGACCGCCGCGCGGCGGTGTCGGCGCTGTGGAGGCACGTCTTTGGCGAATCATGGCAGTGACGCCCGCTGCCTCATCCCGACATCCGCGGCGCTCGCGGGACCGGCCGCTCGCCGGCACCAACCGACAACGGCGCAACGCGAGCCGCCGGTGCGCATCCGGTATCGGGTAAAATTGCATTTTCTGGCCGCAGGGAGATTTCGCCATGTCGATGGCCGACCGCGATGGTTTGATCTGGTACGACGGGAAAATGGTGCCTTGGCGAGATGCCACGACCCATGTGCTGACGCACACGCTGCATTACGGCATGGGCGTGTTCGAAGGGGTGCGGGCATACCATACGCCCGCCGGTGCGGCGATCTTCCGGCTTTCCGATCACACCGACCGGCTGTTCCGTTCGGCCCACATCTTCGGCATGAAGATTCCCTTTGGCAAGGATGAAATCAACGCCGCGCAGCTCGCATGCGTCCGCGAGAACAAGCTCGACGCCTGCTACATCCGGCCGATTGCGTTCTACGGCTCACATGCGATGGGCGTGGCGGCCAAGTCGAATCCGGTCCGGGTGGCGATCGCGGCGTGGCCGTGGGGCGCCTATCTCGGCGCCGACGGACTCGAAAAGGGCATCCGCGTGAAGACGTCGTCGTTCACGCGCCACCACGTCAACATCACGATGACGGGCGCCAAGGCGTGCGCCAACTATCTCAACTCGATTCTTGCCAACCAGGAAGCCACGCACGACGGCTATGACGAGGCGCTGCTGCTCGATGCGCAGGGTTACGTCTCGGAAGGCTCCGGCGAAAACATCTTCCTCGTCATCGGCGGCGAGCTGCATACGCCGGACATCGGCTCCGGCGCGTTGAAGGGCATCACCCGCGATACCGTGATGACGCTCGCGCGCGAGCTGGGCCTGCAAATCGCCGAGCGCCGGATCCTGCGCGACGAGGTCTATTGTGCAGACGAGGCGTTCTTCACCGGCACCGCGGCCGAGGTGACCCCGATTCGCGAGCTCGACAACCGGCAGATCGGCGAAGGCAAGCGCGGCCCGATCACCGCCAAGCTGCAGGCGCTTTACTTCGACACCGTCAACGGCCGCAACCCGTCGAAGTCGGCGTGGCTTGCGAAGGTCTGACGATGACCGAGGTCAAGGAACTCCCCGCCGTCGAAGTGGAAGCCAGGGACCTGCCGGTGTTCTGTCCGAATCCGGCGATGCCGCTCTGGTCGTCGCATCCGCGCGTGTTCCTCGACATCGCGGACACCGGCGCGGCAATGTGCCCGTACTGCGGCACGCGGTACGCCCTGCGGGGCGGGCCGCGGAAGGGCGGCCACCACTGATTCCCCGGCGGCGGCCCGGTGGCAGGAGGCTGACCGCACCGCGCCGAGATGATGAGCGAGCGCATCCTGATCGTCGCGCCATCATGGGTCGGCGACGCCATTCTCTCCGAGCCCCTGGTCGCGCTCCTTCGCGAGCGGTTCGGCAACCCCGTGATCGACGTGCTCGCGCCGCCATGGTGCGGCCCGGTCTATGCGCGGATGCGAGGCATCGGCCGCGTCATCCCGAATCCGATCGGCCACGGCAGCCTCGCTTTGGCGGCACGGCGGGCGCTCGCGCGGTCGCTCCGCAAGGCGGACCGGCCGGCGCGCTACACCTGCGCATTCGTGTTGCCCAATTCCTGGAAATCAGCGCTGGTGCCCTGGCTTGCCGGCATCCCGCGCCGCATCGGCTATCTCGGCGAGGCGCGCTGGGGTCTGCTGAACGATGCCCGTCGCCTTCACGGCAAGGGCCCGCCGCGCCTGGTCGATCGCTTCGCCGCACTGGCCGCGCCGCGGAACGCGCCAGCGCCGTTCGCGCCCCCTCCGGTGCTTGTTCCCGATGCGGCGAACCGCGCGGCTGCCGCGCAGGCGCTCGGGTTGGGCAGCGATCGGCCCGTGGCCGTCCTGTGCCCCGGCGCCGAATACGGGCCGGCCAAGCGCTGGCCGGCGACGCACTTCGCCGCGCTCGCCGCCAGGTTCGCGGCCGACGGGATGCAGGTGTGGCTGATCGGTTCGCCGAATGACAGGCCCGATGCCGCAGCGGTGGTCGCGGCAGCAGGCACTGCCGCGCACGCGCTCTCCGACCTCACCGGCGGCACCGACCTGGGCACCGCAATCGACCTGCTGTCGGCGGCGTCCGTGGTCGTCAGCAACGACTCCGGGCTGATGCACGCGGCGGCCGCGGTCGGCGTTCCGCTGGTCGCGTTGTTCGGCTCGTCTTCTCCCGCCTACACGCCGCCCCTGTCGCCGGTGGCGAAAATCGCCAAGATCGAGATCGCCTGCAGCCCATGCTTCAAGCGCGAGTGCCCGCTCGGGCATTTCAGATGCATGCGCGATCTCGATCCGGACGCGGTGTATCATCTCGCGCGCAGCGACCTGACCTCCACCGCACGCCCGCGTTGACACCGACGTTGCCCATGGCCAAGATCCGCACCCCGCCGATCTACACGACGCCCGCCGACGCGGCGATGGCGTTCTACCAGGCGTTCGAGGCGAAGGATCTGGACGCGATGATGGCCACCTGGGCCGAGGACGAGGAAATCGTCTGCGTGCACCCCGGCGGCACCCGGCTCGTCGGCTACGACGCCGTTCGACTGGGCTGGGAGCAGCTGTTCGCCGGCGACACGCGGCTTGCGTTCCGGCTGGAGCAGATCGTCGTCATCGAGACCGTCGGTCTCGCGATGCAGAGCGTCGTCGAGCACATCACGCTCGGCCAGGACAGCAGCCCGCGCGGCACCGCGGTCTGCACCAACGTCTTTCTGCGCACGCCTTACGGCTGGCGGATGGTGATGCATCACGCCTCACCGACGCCGGCGGTGCCTTCTACTGCCCCCTCCGGCCCTCTGCATTAGAGGGAAAACAGGCATGAAGCTTCCCCCGGAATTTCGTCTTCCAAGCCGATATGGATAGGATAGGCGAAATGGAGGGCGGAGCTCATCCGGCGCGAACGGCGTGCCGATCGAAACCTCGTCGTTGGTGAATGACGTCAGCGCGCGGCTGGAGGCGTTTCGGGCGAAGTTCCGCGCGCAGCTCGACGAGACCGGACACGGCTCCGCTCCGGGCGCGAAACCGGCCCCTTAGATTGGCCTGTACGCGATTCTGCGGGACCCCGAGCTATGTCGCGACCTGTCCGGACTGTCCGAACCCTAAGGTCGGCCCCCGCGGCATCCCGTAGGACTCCGCCTACGGTGCCCGACCCCGACGTAGATCAAGGGCCCGCTGTCCCGCATTTCCTTTCCCGCCCGTCTTGCAGCGGCCATGCCGACCAAGAGCATACTGGCGGCCCAATGGCCCTCCTTGCACGATTGACCTTTACCGTAATGCTGTGCGCCGGCTTGACCGCGTGTGCAGCCCTATTGCCGGCTGTCATCCTGCCTCAAGTCGTCGCAACCGTTGGTGTGGCGGGCTTGAGTGCGGTCACCTGCGCCACCGACCCTTTGTGCGAAATGCAGGCACCGCGGTGTGTGGACCCTGCCGGCAAGAATATCGAGGTAACGGAGTCGTCCGACATCGGCATCCCGGCCGACGAGGGGAAGGTCGCCACGTTCCTGCCGACGTACTGGCAGCCCCAGTTCGTAATGCAAGGGGCATCCCAAGCAGAGCGCCCGTTGGAGGCAACTGCGGGAACGTTCGCCGTCACCGACAAGTCAGCCGTGTTCGTGCCGCCTCCGGGGATGGATGGGGTCCAAATACCGCTTGCCGGGGTGCTTAACGTCGAGCTTCAACTGAACCCGAGTACCGGCGCACCGCGCCAGATGACCGTGGAATCCTGCTTCGGTCGCCTCGACCGCTTCACGTTCGGGCAGCGGCAGCAAATGGGTAGATTGGATTCCGAGGCGACCGCCACCGCCGCGGCCGAAATCAAGACCCGCATCGCAGCAGCGCGTACCGCAGGGAAGAACTGAAACAGCTTCGCGACGGCGTGTACGCAGGCGTCGCCGTAGCATGAATACTCACGCAGGGTGGGTCTTGCTCGCCTGCCTGATGGTGATTACCATTCGCCGACATGCGTCGAGCAAATGCCGGACTTGACGTACCACCCCGACCAATTGGCGCATTGCGCCCCGTTGAGGTCCCGCGTATCACGCGGAGCGAAAGCCGGCGGCCACGACCAACAATCGGGGAGGTCACGATGTTTCGCTCGCGCAAACAGATGCGGTCGGTGAACTCATGCATGTGGGGTGTCCTGCTTGGGGTCGCGGCCGCCGGGATCGCTTCGGCGCAGACGCCGGATTGTGATATCCAGCGCCCCGTTTTCGTAAACGGAGGCGTGGCGGAAGGCAAGATGACCGTCGTCAACAAGGGAGCCCCCTGTGCTTTCCATTTCAAGTTCATGGGCAGCTCCGACCCGGACGAATGGAAAGTGATCGAAGCGCCGAAGCATGGCAAGATCGAGGCCGGCGGGAACAGCGTGAAGTACCTCCCCGAGGCCGCCTATACCGGGGCGGACGCGTTCATAGTCGAGGTGTTTGGGCGCGCCACGTTCGCCAAAGGTCAACCGCGCAACGGGAAATTTGCGTTTCAAGTCGACGTTCGCGCTGCCCCGTAAACGCGCCTTCGTCCCCGGCGACGTCCGGGGTGCAACAGGTTGCCCGCTTGCCGACCAGCGCGCTGTCGGGATCCGGACCAAACGCCATCGTCTGGTCACCCACGGCGACCCTGCCATTCGACGATGCCGGCGGTGCCCTCCACCGCACCGGCAGGGCCGTCGCACTAGACCTCGGGCGACTGGGGCGTCAACCCGTACTTTGCTGGCAGTTCTTGGCGAGCAGGCAAGGGGGCGGGGGCTCCTTCGCCTTCCGGCGCAGGATTTCGGCGCGCAACTCCTGATATTGCCGCCGGGTCTGCGCTTCGACCGCTTCGACGGTGATGGCCGATGCCGCCAACGCGCTGGGAATGAATTTGCCCTGGGCGGTGACCCTTGTCGTCGCGCCCTCGTCGATGACCCGGGTCGTGAACTCCGACGCCTTCAGGTCGCCCTTCACCAAACGCGAGTGGATTTCCCGGTTCGGGATCAAGTTGACCTGGCGCAGGCTATCGGTGGAAACGCGCAGCAGGCCGACGCTCGCGTGGCTCTTCTGCGCCACTTCAATCCTGTTGCCGTCCCGGCTGACGATCCGGCTCGAGTCGATGCTCGAAACGATCTGCGCCATGTGATCGTAATCGGTCAGGACGTCCCAGGATTCCTCGGCGCTCGCGGCCACGGTGAACTCGACTTCGACCTCGAATGCCGCATCGTTCTTCTGCACGCGAACGACGATGTCCTTCGCGGTCGGCGGCGCCGAGTGGGCCGGCAACTGTGGCGCCACGAACGCACTCGCAAGAAGGCACGTGAGGACGAATTTCAGCATGGTGGACTCCAGGTCGAGGTTGCGCCGACGGCAAGAATATTTCCTTTCCGGCCCGCACCGCAAGGCTATCCTCCGAGAAACCCTCCGCTGGGCTATGCCGTCCCGCCAACCGTCAGGCCGTCGATGCGCAGCGTCGGCTGGCCGACCCCCACCGGCACGCTCTGGCCGTCCTTGCCGCAGGTGCCGATCCCGGAATCCAGTTCGAGATCGTTGCCGACCATCGACACCCGGGTCAATGCGTCGGGGCCGTTGCCAATCAGCGTCGCGCCCTTGACCGGGTAGACGAGCTTGCCATCCTGGATCTTCCACGCCTCCGCGGCGGAGAACACGAACTTGCCGCTGGTGATGTCCACCTGGCCGCCGCCGAAGTTGACGGCATAGAGGCCGTCCTTGACCGAGGCGATGATCTCGGCGGGGTCACGGTCGCCGGCAAGCATGATGGTGTTGGTCATCCGCGGCATCGGCAGGCAGGCGAACGATTCGCGGCGGCCGTTGCCGGTGGGGAGCACGCCCATCAGCTGGGCATTCTGCCGGTCCTGCATATAGCCCTTCAGGATGCCGTCCTCGATCAGTACGGTGCGCTGCGTCGGGTTGCCCTCGTCGTCGATGTTGAGCGAGCCGCGCCGGCGCACGATCGTGCCATCGTCGATCACGGTGATGCCCTTGGCGGCGACGCGCTGGCCAACGCGCCCCGAGAACGCGCTGGTGCCCTTGCGGTTGAAGTCGCCTTCGAGACCGTGGCCGATCGCTTCGTGCAGCAGGATGCCGGGCCAGCCGTGGCCGAGCACGACGGTCATCGTCCCGGCGGGCGCCTCGCGGGCGTTCAGGTTGAGCGTCGCCTGGCGAACGGCCTGATCCGCGTAATCGGCAAGCACGGCGTCGGTGAAGTAGCCGTAATCGAAGCGGCCGCCGCCGCCGGCATGCCCCTGCTCCCGCCGGCCGGCCTCCTCGACGATCACGGTGAGAGAGACCCGCACCAGCGGCCGCACGTCGGCGGCGATCAGCCCGTCGCTGCGGACGACGAGCACCGCTTCGTATTCCCCGGCGATCGAGGCCATCACCTGCGCCACCCGGGGATCGCGCGCCCGGGCCATCTTTTCAAGCCGCTCGAGCAGCCCGACCTTGGCCGCTTCCGGCAGCGAGGTTACCGGATCCTGCGGCGCATACAGCGATCGCGCCGTGCCGAGGCGGTCCGGCGCGGCGACCGCCGACGAGCCTTGCCGACCGATGGCGCGGGTCGCGATCGCCGCTTCGTCGAGGGCCGCCAGCGTGATGTCGTCCGAATACGCGAATGCCTGCTTCTCGCCATGCACGGCGCGGATGCCGACGCCGCGGTCGATGCTGAACGCCCCCGACTTGACGATGCCTTCCTCGAGGCTCCAGCTCTCGACGCGCGAGTACTGGAAATAGAGATCGGAAAAATCGACCTGATGGGAATGGATCGAAGCGAGCACGCGCGCCAGATGCGAATTGTCGAGGCCGGCGGGCTCGAGCAGGAGGCGCCGGGCTTCGGCGAGCAACGCGGTGTCCACGGTGGGGAGCGAAAGGTCGGTCACGGGTTTCCTTGGTCATGCGGGCGACGCCGGCCGGCTGAACCCGGCCGCGGAAGACTGGCATTGTCGCACCGGATTCATTTTCCCGTCGCCAGGGCGCCCTTGCCGAGGTAAGTCGCGGCGACCCGTGGATTCGCCGCGAGGTCGCTGCTCTGCCCCTCGACGGCGAGCTCGCCGGTTTCGAGCACATAGCCGTAATCGGCGACCTGCAGCGCCGCGCGCGCGTTCTGTTCGACCAGCAGGATCGCGACACCGCTCACGCGCAGCGCCGAAATGATCTTGTAGATCTCGCGGACGATCAGCGGCGCCAGTCCCAGCGACGGCTCGTCCAGCATCAGCAGCGTCGGTTTCCCCATCAGGGCGCGGCCCATCGCCAGCATCTGGCGTTCGCCGCCGGACAGCGTGCCCGCCAGCTGATTGCGGCGCTCCTGAAGCCGCGGAAAGCGCTGATAGACGTCGGCCAGAGTCTCCCGCCAGCCGCGATCGCCTTGCCGCACGCGCTGGAAGGCGCCGAGTTCGAGGTTGTCGGCAACGCTCATCGCCGCGAACAGTTCACGTCGCTCGGGAACGAGGATCAGCCCCCGCGCCACGCGCTGCTCCACCGACAGCGCAGCGGCCGGCGTGCCGAGGTAACGCACCTCTCCGTGCACGGGCAGGAGCCCCATGATCGCCGCGAGCAACGTCGTCTTGCCGGCACCGTTGGGGCCGATGACGGTCACGATCGTTCCCGGCTGGACCGTGAGCGAGATATCGTGCACGGCCTCGACCTTGCGGTAGGCGACGTGCAGGTTGCGTACTTCGAGCAACGCGCTCATTGCACGCCGCCCAGGTAGGCCTCGAGCACCACCGGATTGCGCTGGATCTCGGCGGGCAGGCCTTCGGCAAGCTTTTCACCGAAGTCCATCACGACCAGCCGGTCGGTCAGCCCCATCACGAAATCCATGTCGTGCTCGACCAGGAGTATGGTCAGTCCCTCTGCCTGCAACTGGCGAAGCAGCGCGGCGAGTTCCTCTTTCTCGAGGAAACGCAGCCCGGCCGCGGGCTCGTCGAGCAGCAGCAGCGTCGGGTCGGCAGCAAGGGCGCGGGCGATCTCGACGATTCGCTGCTTGCCCAGCGGCAGGCTGCCGGCTGCGGCGTGCACGTGGGCGGCGAGACCGACTCGGGCGATCGCGCGTGCCGCTTCGGCGCGCGTCCGTGCCTCCTCGGCGCGATCGAGCCTCAGCGCTGCGCGGACCACGCCGGAGGACCCGCGCAGGTATGCGCCGAGCGCAACGTTGTCGAGCACGGTCATCGGCGGGATCAGCTTCACATGCTGGAACGTGCGGCCGATGCCGCGGCGCGCGATCTCGAACGGCTTGCAGCCACCAATGGATTCGCCCCGGAATACGACATCCCCCGCGGTGAGCGGCAACGCGCCCGAGATCAGGTTGAACATCGTGCTCTTGCCGGCGCCATTCGGGCCGATCAGGCCGAGGATCTCACCGGGCCGGATCGTGAACGAGAGGTCATTGACGGCGACCAGCCCGCCGAAGCGCTTGCAGGCGGACTTGACGTCCAGCACGGCACCCGCAGGCAGCGTCTTGTCCCGCACCGACGGCGACTCCGCGTCCGGCACCGGCGGCCTTGCGCGCCTGGGCAACAGGCGCGCCAACCACGGCCACACGCCCTCTCGCGCACGCTGCAGCACCAGCACCATCAGGATGCCGAATACCACCATTTCGAAATTCCCGCTGCGTCCGAGCAGGCTCGGCAGCACATCCTGCAACACCTGCTTCGCCAGCGTGATCAGCGTGGCGCCGATCACGGCACCCCACACGCTGCCGGCGCCACCGACCACCGCCATGAACAGGTACTCGATGCCCTGGTTGATCCCGAACGGTGTCGGATTCACGAACCGCTGCAGGTGTGCGTAGAGCCAACCCGACACGCTGGCGAGGAGCGCGGCGTACACGAATACGATTATCTTCAGCCGGACGGTATCCACACCGAAAGCCTCGGCCATTTCCAGTTGCCCCTTCAATGCCCGGATCGCGCGCCCGGGTCGCGAATCGAGGAGGTTGCTGGTCGCCCAAAGCGACGCGAGCGCGATCGCCCAGATCAGGAAATAGTAGTAACGCTCGTTGCGCAACTCGAGTCCCAACAGATTGAGCGCGGGAATGCCGGTGATGCCGGTGTGACCGCCGAGAAAATCGAGGTTGCCGAACATGAAGTAGATGCTGATGCCCCACGCGATCGTTGCGAGCGGCAGGTAATGGCCTCGCATCGGCAGCGTGAGCAAGCCGTTGAAGAGCGCCAGCACGGTCGTCAGCACGAGGCCGACGGCCAGATTGATCCATGGTGAGACGCCGTAGACCGTGGCCAGGTAGGCGGTCGTGTACGCGCCGAGACCCACGAACGCCGCCTGCCCGAACGAAGTCTGCCCCGCCACACCGGTCAGCAGCACCAACCCCAGCGAGACGATGCTGTAGAGGCCGATGTAATTCCCCAGCGTTACCCAGAATTGCGGCGCGAACAGGGGGATGCCGACAAGCAACGCGACAAAGCCGGCGACGCCCCATACCCCGAACGGCAGCTTGCGCGGCGCGCTCACGTCAACTCACCCCTTTGCGTCCGGCGTGCAAGGTCGCAGCGCCAGCGCGTCGGCGGCCCGTGCCGCTCGAGATTGCTCGCATCCCCGCCGCGCGGGGCCCCTGCGCGTCACTCGTCCTCCTCGTGGTGATGGGTGGTCAGGCTTCGCCACAGCAGCACCGGGACGATCAGCGTGAACACGATCACCTCCTTGAATCCGCTCGCCCAGTACGAAGCGAACGCCTCGATCAGGCCGACGAACAGCGCGCCGGCCGCCGCGAGCGGATAGCTCACGAGACCGCCGATGATCGCGCCGACGAAGCCCTTCAGGCTCACCAGAAACCCCGAGTCGTAGTAGATCGTGGTGATCGGCCCGATCAGCACCCCCGAGAACGCGCACAGCAGCGCCGCCAGCGTGAAGGTCAGGGCACCGGCGAGATTGGGAGAGATGCCGACCAGCCGCGCACCGACCCGGTTCAGCGCGGTCGCGCGGAGCGCCTTGCCGACCAGCGTGCGGCCGAAGAAGAGATAAAGCGCCGCGATCAGGGCGACGCTCGTCGCGACCACCAGCAGGCTCTGCACGTTGACGGTGATGCCGCCGAGGACGAATGACGCCGACGAGAATGGCGGCGTGCGCGAGCCCTCGGCGCCGAAGAACCACAGGCCCAGTCCGGTCAGCGCAAAATGCACGGCGACGGAGACGATCAGCAGCACCAGCACGCTCGCTTCGGCGATCGGCTGGTAGGCGATCCGGTAAAGCAGCGGTCCCAGGGGGGTGACGAGCGCGAGCGTCATCAGGATCTGCGCCCAGAATGGCAGCGTCGCCGAGGCGAGCCACCATGACGCCGCGGCGATCACGAGCGGCAGGCCGGTCCACACCGCGAGTTGGCGCGGAAGCCGCCGCGCCTCGCCGCGGCGCAGGCAACCGTAGACCTCCATCGTGCCGACGACCGCCGCCATCCCGATCAGCAACCCCACCGTGCCTGGCGGCTTGCCCAACTGCAATCCCGCGAGCGTCAGCGTCCCGTAGGCGACGAATTCGCCCGACGGTATCCAGATCACGCGGGTCACCGTGAAGACCAGCACCAGCGCGAGCGCCAACAGCGCGTAGACCGCCCCGTTGGTGATGCCGTCCTGCACCAGCAGCACGAAGATCTGGACGTCCATGGCGGCGGCGACAGGAAAGGGAACGGCAGCTTAAGGGTCACCCCAAGAAAAAGGCCGGCTACGGAGAATGCCGCAGCCGGCCCTGGAGGGGCGCTACCCTATTTCGCCAGGACCCACTTGCCGTTGTCGATCGTGATCATCGTGCGCGCGCGGCTGTCGAGACCGTTGTGATCCTGCGTCGTCATCGTGTACACGCCGTGCACCGCGACCAGTTCCTTCGTGCCCTCGAGCGCATCGCGCAATGCCGCACGGAACTCCTTGGTGCCCGGCTTGGCCTTCTTCTGCGCTTCCGGAACGGCCCGGGCAAGCAGCAGATAGGCATCCCACGCGTGACCGCCGAAGGTCGAGCGCGAGTCCTTGCCGTACTTTGCCTCGTACTTGGTGATGTACTCGGCGGCCGACTTCTTCAGGGGATTCGAATCGGGCAGCTGCTCGTAGACCAGCATCGGGCCGATCGGCAGGATCGTGCCGTCGCCATCCTTGCCCACGACGCGCAGGAAGTCCGGGTTGGCAATGCCGTGCGTCTGGTAGATCTTGCCCTTGTAGTTGCGGGTGACAAGCTCCTTCTGCGGCGTCGCACCCGGCGTGCCGGCCGCGCCGATCAGCACCGCATCAGGGTTGGCGGCGACGATCTTCAACACCTGGCCCGTCACCGACGGGTCGTTGCGGTTGTACTTCTCGTCGGCCACGATCTTGATGCCGGCGGTCTGCGCGGAGCGGCGCATCTCGGCGAGCCAGCCGTCGCCGTACGCGTCGGCAAACCCGATGTAGGCCATTGTCTTGACGCCGTTCGCCTTCATGTGCTCCGCGATTGCGTCGGCCATCAGCGCGTCGTTCTGCGGTGTCTTGAACACCCACTTCGTCTTCGGATTGGCCGGGTCGACGATGCGAGCGGAAGCCGCCATCGAAATCATCGGCGTTTCGGCGTCAGACACGACATCGACCATCGCCAGCGAGTTCGGGGTGATGGTCGAGCCGACAATGACGTCGACCTTGTCCTCCGAGATGAGCTTTCGGGTGTTGGTGACGGCTTTGGTCGTGTCCGAGCCGTCGTCGAGGATGATCCAGTTGAGCTTCTCCCCGCCGATCGTCGTCGGCAGCAACTCAAAGGTGTTCTTTTCCGGGATGCCGAGCGAAGCGGCAGGACCGGTGGCCGACAGCGTGACCCCGACATTGATGTCGGCAAGGGCGGGGCCAGTGGCCAGAACGAACGTGGCGGCAAGCGCCGGCAGCAGATTGCGGACGTGCATTGAATCCTCCAGAGCCTCGATGGAATGACGAGAATCGCGCGGCCGTCGGGCATTACCGCGGTCGTCTGTTTCCGCATCGGCGGCTGAACAGGCCGGTACGTGCGAATAGGTACCGATTCTGGCAAACCCGCTGCGGCGGGTCAACGCCTAGAGCCAGTTTAACGAAAAGAAAGTGCCCGCCCACCACGGTGTCGCCACAGCCGAGCGAACGCCGCATCTCGGCGGGAACCCGCATGGGCGCCCGCGATCCACAGCGGCTTACCGTTTCACCGAATCGCGAATTTCCCGTAGCAGCAGCACGTCCTCGGGCGTCGGCGCCGGAGGCGCGGCCGGCGCCTGCTGTTTCAGCCTGTTGATCTGCTTGACCATCACGAAAATGACCAGCGCCAGGATGACGAAATTGAGCGCAACCGTGATGAAGTTGCCGTAGCCGAACAGCGGTACGCCGGCCTTGGTCAGCGCCTCGTAGGTCATCGGCCCGGCGTAGCCCGCAGGCGGGCTGCCAAGCGCGATGAACAGGTTCGAGAAATCGAGCCCGCCAACAACCCTGCCGACCACCGGCATGATGAGATCCTTCACCAGCGAATCGACGATCCTGCCGAACGCGGCGCCGATGATGACGCCGACGGCGAGGTCCATCACGTTGCCCTTGAGGGCGAATTCGCGGAACTCCTTGCCCATCGACATTGGTCAGTTCCTTTGCCTGCCTGCGGCCTGCGTCGCGCCGAAGCCCGTCTCAATCCTTCAAACCGCAGCCTCGCCGGATTCGCCGGTGCGGATCCGGATGACTTGCTCAACGGCCGTCACGAAAATCTTGCCGTCGCCGATCTTGCCCGTGCGCGCGGCCTTGACGATGGCCTCGATCGCTCGGTCGATCTGCGATTCCTGCAGGATCACCTCGACCTTCACCTTCGGCAGGAAGTCGACCACGTACTCGGCGCCGCGGTAGAGCTCGGTGTGGCCCTTCTGACGGCCGAACCCCTTCACTTCAGTGACCGTGAGGCCCGTGACCCCGATCTCGGACAGGGCCTCGCGGACCTCGTCGAGCTTGAACGGCTTGATGATCGCTTCGATTTTCTTCATGGGAACGCCGCTGCCGAGATTGAAATTGCATGCCCGACCAAAGCACCGCAACCGGGCAGCGCTAGCTTACACGATGGCGGGTATACCTCCTAGCCGGACACCCGCGGCTCGACGGCGCCAGGGCTCGCGGCAATACCTTCCCAGTCGGCCCACGCGGACGTGATCGGATACCGCCAGTCCTTGCCGAAGCCGCGCGGCGTGATCCGGATGCCGACCGCCGCCTGCCGCCGCTTGTACTCGCTGATCTTGATCAGCCGGACCACCTTGCGGACTTGCTCGGGGGCATAGCCCATTGCCACGATCTCGGCGGGGCTCTGGTCGTACTCGACATAGGCTTCGAGCACCGCATCCAGCACGTCGTAGGGAGGCAGCGCATCCTGATCGGTCTGATCCGGACGCAGTTCCGCGGACGGCGCGCGGGTGATGATCCGCTCCGGAATCACGCGGCCAAGGCCGTTGCGATAGCGGGCCAGGCGGTAAACGAGTGTCTTGCTGATGTCCTTCAGCACCGCGAAGCCGCCGGCCATATCGCCGTACAGCGTCGCATAGCCAACCGCCATCTCGGACTTGTTTCCCGTCGTCAGGACGATTGATCCGAACTTGTTCGACAGCGCCATCAGCAGCGTGCCGCGGATCCGTGCCTGGATGTTCTCCTCGGTGGCATCGCTCGGCAGGCCCTCGAACTCGCCGGCGAGCGCGCCGAGAAATGCGCTGAACATCGGCTCGATCGGGATTTCGTCGTAACGGACGCCGAGGATGTTCGCCATCGTCCGCGCGTCCTCGAGGCTCATCGGCGCGTTGTACGGCGAGGGGAGCATCACCGTGCGTATGCGCTCGCGCCCGAGCGCGTCGACCGCCACCGCGAGCGTCAGCGCGGAGTCGACGCCTCCGGAAAGTCCGATCAGCACACCCGGAAATCGGTTCTTGCTCACATAGTCGCGGACGCCCATCACCAGCGCGTCGTACACGTGCGGCTCGAGTTCCCGATCGAGCGAACCGCGCACCGGCTTGGGCGCGCCGTCGTCGAACGTCGCCAGCGCCACCGTCTCGTGCCAGGCGGGCAGTTGCTGCGCGACAGCACCGTGCGCATCGGTGACAAAGGATGCCCCGTCGAAAACCAGTTCGTCCTGGCCGCCGACACGGTTGACGTAGATCATCGGCAGCCCGGTCTCTTGCGCGCGGGCGCCGACCTGCTCCCGGCGCAACGCCTGCTGCCGTGTGTGGTACGGCGAGCCGTTGGCAACGACGATCAGGCGCGCCCCGGCAGCTTGCGCCTGCCGCGAGGGTTCGGGGAACCAGCAGTCCTCGCAGATCAGGAGCCCGACCGGCAGGCCATCAACCGGGATGACGCAAGGCATGGTGCCGGGGTCGAAATAGCGCTGCTCGTCGAAGACCGTGTAGTTCGGCAGCCGCTGCTTGCGGTAGATTTCGGCAACCCGCCCATCGCGCAACACCGCCAGCGCATTGTAACGCCTGCCGCCGGCGACTTCGGGAAACCCGACCACGACCACGCTCTTCGTCACCTGCGCCGCGAGGGCTCCAAGCTCGCGCGCACACGCATCGAGGAACGCCGGCCGCAGCACCAGGTCTTCGGGCGGGTAGCCGCACAGCGAGAGTTCGGGCGTGACGACAAGCCGCGCGCCCGCGCGCTCGCCTTCGGCCACGGCCGCGAGGATCGATCGGGCATTGCCCTGAAGGTCCCCGACGATTTGGTTCAACTGCGCAATGGCGACTTGCATGGCAAAAATGGTAGCACGCGGATCCGCGTGCGGCGGGCCGCTCCCGCGAGGCGTGGACCCGCGTCCACGCCCAGAGGATTGCCGCCGACGCCTGCTTCACGCGAGAATCGGCCCATGCCGATGGACATCTCCCCCCCTTCTGCCTGCGCCGATCCGCCTCGCCCCCGCACGCTTGAGCTGCGCGACGACCTGCCGCTTGCTTCGATCCCCGCCGCCCAGTGGGATGCGCTTGCCTCCGGCCAGCCGATGCTGTCCCACGCGTTCCTGTCGGCACTCCATGCCACGGGGTGCGCGTCACCTCGCTCGGGCTGGCACCCGCGATACGTCACGGCCTGGGCCGGTAACGCACTCGCGGGCGCCGTACCGCTGTACGCGAAGACACATTCGTACGGCGAGTACGTTTTTGACTGGGCCTGGGCCGACGCCTATCGCCGGCACGGCCGCCGCTACTACCCGAAGCTCGTCGCCGCGATCCCGTTCACGCCAACGCCGGGACAACGGCTGCTGGCGCACGACGAAGCAACGCGCAGCGCGCTGCTCGCCCATGCGCGCGGCATGCTGGGCGGTGACGCCTACTCGTCGCTGCACCTTCTCTTCCTGTCCGCCGGCGAGGCCGCGCTGTGCGAAGCCGCCGGCATGCTGATCCGGCACGGCGTCCAGTTCCACTGGGACAATCCGGGCTACCGCGACTTCGCCGACTTTCTTGCTGCGTTCAACCACGTCAAACGGAAGAAGGTGAAGCAGGAGCGGCGCCGGCTCGCCGAATCCGGCGTCACGTTCGCGCGCAAGGTGGGCGCCGAGGCCTCTGCCGCGGACTGGGCGTTCTTCCATGCCTGTTACGAGGGAACCTACCGCCTGCACGGCTCGACCCCATACCTGTCGCTCGAATTCTTCGAACGAATCGGCACGACGATGCCGGAACAACTGCTGCTCGTCATCGGCACGCGGGCCGGACAACGCGTGTGCGCGGCGCTGGACGTCTTTGACGCCCGCACGCTGTGGGGCCGCTACTGGGGAGCGACCGAGTACGTTCCCGGGATGCACTTCGAAGCGTGCTACTACCAGGCAATCGAATTCTGCATCGAGCGGCGCATCGCGCGCTTCGAAGGTGGCGCGCAGGGAATCCACAAGCTGGCGCGCGGGCTGATGCCGGTGACCACCTTTTCGGCGCACGCCATCGCGGACGCTGCCTTCGCCGAAGCCATCGCCGACTTCTGCCGGCGCGAGCGGGTCGCGGTCGGGGACACGGTGGACGAACTCGAGACCGCGAGCCCGTTCAGGGATGACGGCTCCGGCATCAGGAAGGGATAACGGCCCGTGTCGATGGCAATGTGGCACCCGGCCGCCGGACCGCCCGCGCGCGCCTGCGCGGCTCGTGCCCCGCGATGCATGCTAGACTCCGTCGCGCCGCTGCGCATCAGGCCCGCGGCCGGCATCCTGCCCGCCGCCGCCCCGCGCGCTCGCCGCTCGAGCCACCGATGAACGACACCATCCTGCTCACCCGCGACGGACCGGTCGCGACGTTGACGCTGAACCGTCCCGACGCCCTCAACGTCCTCGACCCCGCGATGGTCGACGCACTGGTGGCACGAACCAGCGAGGTCGCCGCCGACGATTCGCTGCACGTGGTCGTGCTGCGGGGAGCAGGCAAGCATTTCATGGCCGGCGGCGACATCCGGAACTTTGCCGGCGAGCTCCGGCACGCACCGGCCGACCGGCAGCGCGGGTTCCAGACGATGGTCGAGCGGACGCACGTGGCCATCGAGCAACTCCACCGGATGCCGCACCCGGTCGTGGGACGCGTGCACGGCGCGGTTGCCGGCTTCGGGCTGTCGCTGATGAATGCCTGCGATCTCGTCGTCGCCGCCGACGATGCCTACTTTGCATCGGCCTACCGGCACATCGCGCTGACGCCGGACGGCGGCGGCTCCTGGGCGCTGCCGCGGCTGGTCGGCATGCGCAGGGCGATGGAGATCTTCCTGCTGGGCGAGCGTTTCGACGCCGCCGAAGCACTGCGCCTTGGTCTCGTCAACAGGGTCGTGCCCGCGGCCGATCTCGACGGCGCGACGGACGCGATCGTGCGCTCGCTTGCCGCGGGGCCGGTGTTCGCGCTGCGCAACACGAAACGCCTGATTCGCGAATCACTCGCGCAAACGCTGTCCGGGCAGCTGCAGGCCGAGGCCGTCAGCTTCGGCCAGTGCACCGCCACCGCGGATTTCGCGGAAGGCATCACTGCTTTCCTCGCCAAGCGCCCGCCGCAATTCCGGCGCCGGTGATTCCTGACGCGGGACCGTGAACATGGCAAGCCTGGCGGGCAAGACCCTCTTCATCTCCGGCGCGTCGCGTGGCATCGGCCTCGCCATCGCCCGGCGAGCGGCGAAGGACGGCGCCAACGTCGCCATCGCCGCCAAGACCGCCGACCCGAACCCGAAGCTCCCCGGAACGATCTACACGGCTGCCGCAGAGATCGAGCAGGCGGGGGCGGCATCCGGCGCCAGGGCGCTGCCGCTCGTCTGCGACATCCGCGATGAAGGTGCCGTGCGCGCCGCGGTCGACAGGACGGTGTCCACCTTTGGTGGCATCGACATCCTGGTCAACAACGCGAGCGCGATCAGCCTGACCGGCACGCTGGCGACGCCGATGAAGCGCTTCGACCTGATGTTTGGCGTCAATGTTCGCGGCACCTTCCTCTGCTCGCAGGCGAGTCTGCCGCATCTGCGACAATCCGCAGCCGCCGGCCGCAACCCGCACATTCTCACGCTGTCGCCACCGCTCAACCTGAACCGGCGCTGGTTCAAGGAGCACGTCGCCTACACGATGGCGAAATACGGGATGAGCATGTGCGTGCTGGGAATGGCCGAGGAATTCCGCGACGACGGCATCGGCGTCAATGCGCTGTGGCCCCGCACCGTCATCGCGACGGCGGCGATTGCCATGCTTCCCGGCGCCGCGGAGCATGTCGACAGGATGCGCACGCCGGAGATCATGGCCGATGCCGCGCACGCCGTCCTCACCCGTGACGCGCGCATGACCACGGGCAACTTCTTTGTCGACGAGGACGTGCTGGCCGAAGCGGGAATCACGGACCTTGCGCGCTACGCGATGAAGCCCGGCGAAGCGCTGTTGCCGGACTTGTTTCTCGACTGAACCCCGGCCTGCCGCGTCAGACGTTCATTACCGGTTGAAATCCTCGTCGGCGGGCGGCGCATCGGTCGCACGCGGTGCTTCGTTTCCCGGCATGCTTTCGGCCTTTGGACCGCGTCGGTTGCGGTTTCCGCGCGGCCGGTTCTTGCCCTTCCCGGAGGCCCCGGGAACACCCGGACCCTTGGGCCGCGGCCGGTCGGTGCCGGGCAACCCTTCCGGAACGGCGCCAGGCACCGTCAACGTCGTCATGACGTAGGGTGACGCGGGAGCCGGCACCCCGGGCTTGCCGCCATGGCGCGGCTTGCCGTGCTGCGGAGGGCGTCCCGGCGAAGGGTGTTGGCCGCCGGCGTAGCCTTGACCTTGCCGGGGACCGGCGTGGCCTTGACCGTGCCGCGGCCCGCCCTGCCCTTGACCATGGCGCGGGGCGCCTTGCCCCTGACCGTGCCGCGGGCCGCCCTGCCCCTGACCATGGCGCGGTTCGCCCTGCCCTTGGCCCGGCCTTGATCCGCCGTGGCCGTGCGCGTGCCGTGGCCCGCCCGGACCGAGCCCGT
>Ga0315283_10001496_pt1 | contig 18862 bp, 12 predicted proteins | sample YL17G09_0_MG_FD_204541 | JGI IMG/M metagenome (GOLD analysis project Ga0315283, IMG submission 204541) | Sediment microbial communities from Yellowstone Lake, YNP, Wyoming, USA - YL17G09_0 | ecosystem: Environmental > Aquatic > Freshwater > Lake > Sediment | place: USA: Wyoming | collected... | reverse complement strand
AGACGATCCCGGGCGCGGGCCACGCCGTGAACTGGGAGCGCCCGGACGTCTTCAACGCGCTGCTGCTGGAGTTCGTCCTGGGCCTCGACTCACGACGGTGACCGGGCACTCCGGACGCCGTGCTATCATCGCGCCTCCCACTGGCCAGGAGCGTCCCATGATCAGGTGTGCCCGGACTCTCACCGCGCTGTCGTTCGCATCCCTGCTGTTCTCGGCCTCCCTCGCCGCCGCGCAGCCGCGTGCCGCCCAGCCGCCGGGCGCCCCGCAGACGCCCGTCGCGCAGCCGTCGGGCGGACGGGAGGTCGCGGCGATCGCCGACGAGAAGGCGTCGCAGACGTCGCACGTGCTCAGGATCGACGGCCGGGAGATCCGCTACACGGCCACGGCCGGGACCCTCCCCATCCGCCTCGATGACGGGAAGGTGGCGGCCCGCATGTTCTTCGTGGCCTACACGAAGGACGGCGAAGACGCGAAGACGCGGCCGGTGTCGTTCCTCTACAACGGGGGGCCGGGATCGGCGTCCGTCTGGCTGCACATGGGATCGTTCGCGCCGCGCCGCGTGCAGATGGCCGACGAGGGCTTCCAGCCGGCGCCGCCGTACGCCCTGGTCGACAACGAGCAGTCGCTGATCGACGTGTCCGACCTCGTCTTCGTGGACGCCATGTCGACGGGGTTCAGCCGCGCGATGCCCGGCGTGGACGCCAGCCAGTTTCACGGGCAGGAGGGCGACATCCGCGCGTTCGGCGAGTTCATCGCTGAGTACCTGGGCGAGTACAACCGCTGGCCGTCGCCGAAGTTCCTGATCGGTGAGAGCTACGGCACGATCCGATCCGCCGGGCTGTCGCAGGAACTGCAATCGCGCCACGGCGTCGAGCTGAACGGCATCGTGCTCGTCTCGGCGCTGCTGAGCTACCAGACACTATCGCCGGCGCCGAACAACGACGTCGCCTATGCGGTGCAGATCGAGACGTTCGCCGCGACGGCGTGGTACCACAAGAAACTCCCGGCCGACCTGCAGCAGAAACCGATCAAGCAGGTCGTCGACGAGGCGCGCACCTTCGCGTTCGGCGACTACATGCAGGCGCTGACGAAAGGGAACCTGTTGTCGGACGCCGAGCGCGCGGCGATGGCCGAGAAGCTCGCGCGGTATTCCGGCCTGTCGGCGACGTACATCCTGTCGGCCAACCTGCGGGTCGATTCCGGGCGCTTCCGCAAGGAACTCCTGCGGGACAAACGCCTGGTCGTCGGCCGCCTCGACGGCCGCTTTACCGCGCTTGACGGGGATGCGGCGGGCGAGCGGCAGGACTTCGATCCCTCGAACACGGCGCTGCAGGGCGCGTATGTCGCGATGTTCCAGGACTACGTGAAGAACACCCTCAAGTGGGATTCGGATCTGCACTACCCGACGTCGGGCAACGTGCGGCCGTGGACCTACGTGCAGAACCGCTACATGGACGAGACCGAGTCGCTGCGCCTCACGATGGCGAAGAACCCGTTCCTGAAGGTGCTCGTCGTGTGCGGGTACTACGACATGGCCACCTACGTGGGCGGCGCGGAGTTCAACGTGTGGCACCTCGGCTACGACCGCCAGCTCACGGGCCGCGTGTCGCTGACGTACTACGAAGGCGGGCACATGATGTACATCCGCCCGTCGGCGCACAAGGCGCTCAAGGCGGACGTCGCGGGGTTCATCCGGGGGGCAGCCACGAAGTAGCCCGCGAGTTGGGGTCAGAGTAAACCCGTCGTCAGCCGCGTTCGGGTTTACTCTGACCCCAGCTCGACAGCATCAGGCATGGACACCCGGCGCTTCGTGCCCGGTGCGCTGGACGTACTCGACGTACGACCCGGGATACAGGTGCGGCTGCGCGTCGGTGCCGCTCTCGCCTCCAATTTCCAGCACGCGGCTGCTGAGGCCGCGCAGGAACGCCCGGTCGTGGGACACGAAGATCATCGTGCCCTCGAACTCGCGCAGGGCCTCCACCAGCATCTCCTTCGTGGCGAGGTCGAGATGGTTGGTGGGCTCGTCCAGGACGAGGAAGTTCGGCGGGTTGAGGAGCATGCGGGCCATGACCAGGCGCGTCTTCTCGCCTCCTGACAGCGCCCGGATCTTCTTGTCCACGTCGTCGCCCGAGAACTGGAACGCGCCGGCCAGGGTGCGCAGCACGCCCAGCCCTTCCATCGGGAAGTCCTGCTGCAGCTGTTCCTCGATGGTGAGATCGGCGTCGAGCAGATCCAGTGCCTGCTGCGAGAAGTACCCCATCTTGAGGCTGGCACCCAGCGTGATCGTGCCGGCGTCTGGCGGCAGCACCCCCGCGATCATCTTGAGCAGCGTCGTCTTGCCGGCGCCGTTGCGGCCCATGACACACCAGCGCTCGCCGCGCCGGATGGTGAGGGTCAGGCCGTCGTAGATGACGCGCCGGCCGTAGGCCTTGTCGACGCCGTCGATCGTGGCGACCAGGTCGCCCGAGCGCGGGGGCGTGCGGAAGTCGAACCTCACGACGCGCCGCTTCTTCGGCAGCTCGATCTTCTCGATCTTGTCGAGCGCCTTCACGCGGCTCTGGACCTGCGCGGCCTTTGCGGCGTGCGCCGAGAAGCGCTCGATGAACCGCCGCTCCTTCGCGAGCATCGCCTGCTGGCGGGCGTACGCGGCCTCGCGGTTCGCCTCGCGGATGGCGCGCTCGCGCTCGTAGAAGTCGTAGTCCCCCGAGTAGACGGTGATCTCGCCCTCGTCGATTTCGGCGACTTTCGTCACGACGCGGTTCATGAAGTCGCGGTCGTGCGACGTCATGAGCAGCGCGCCCTGGAACGCCCGCAGGTACGACTCGAGCCAGATGATCGATTCGATGTCGAGGTGGTTGGTGGGCTCGTCCATCAGCAGGACGTCGGGCGATCCGAGCAGCGTGCGGGCCATCGCCACGCGCATCTTCCAGCCGCCCGAGAGCGCGCCGACGTCGCCGTCGATGCGGTCGTCCTCGAAGCCCAGCCCGTGGAGCACCTCGCGCGCCTGCGCCTCGAGCGCGTAGCCGCCGAGATGGTCGTACGCGTCCTGCACGTGCCCGAAGCGATCGAGGATGTTGTCCAGGTCGCCGGCGCGCGCCGGGTCGGCCATCGCGTGCTGCAGGTCCTCGAGCTCGTGGTGCAGCGTGCCCACGCGCCCGCAGCCGGCGATCGTCTCGTCGAGGACCGATCGGCCGGCCATCTCTTCGACATCCTGCCGGAAATACCCGATGGTGATCCGCTTGGGGACCGACACGTCGCCCTCGTCAGGCGATTCCTCGCCGACGATCATGCGGAACAGCGTGGTCTTCCCCGAGCCGTTGGGCCCGACCAGGCCCACCCGTTCACCCGGGTTCAGCTGGAAGGAGGCGTCGACGAAGAGCATCTGCCGGCCGTACTGCTTCGTGATTCGTGAGAACGCAATCATGAGGAACGTGCTCAGCGTATCACGGCGACGCGCGTCGGCAGGTTCGGCACCGCCGGGAACTTCGCGCGCGTTCTTCCTGTGCGTGGGGCCTCCGGGGTAACATGGATGCACTGATGCTCGTGCTGGTATTCGGTAAGGGGACTCGCATGACCGGTTTTCGGCGGGCGCTCGCGCTGGCCGCGGCGCTCAACGCCTCGCTCCTTTGTGGCGCCGCCTCGGCGCAGACCGTGATTGTCACGAGGGCGCCGGCGGACGCGACCGTCGAGTTGTTCCTGAACGGCAACAGAATCGGTTCCAGCCCTGCCAGCCCGACGGGCGAGGCGACGCTGTCCCTCAGCGCGGAGGCCCGCGGCGGCCGGCAGGAGATGGACGCCCGCCTCTACCTGGACACGTGCCTTGGCGTGCGGCGCGTCCAGATCGTCGAACGCGGCCTCGAGCCCCCCGTGCCTCAGAGCGGGTGCGCCCGTAAGCAGCTCATCGCGCTGTTCCTGTTGCGCCCGGTCACCTCGCTGGTGGTCGACTCGACGGAGGGCAGCCCCGACGCGTGGCTGCGGCAGGGGCCGGCGCCCACGTCGTGGTTGAAAGTACAAACCGAGCAGGACAGCCCGGTCGGCGGGCGGTCGTGGACGCCCGCGCCGAGCGGGCTTGCGATTTTCGGCGGCGGCGGCTTCGTGACCAATAGCGACATGAACACCGTCGCCTGCGGCGCCACCGCCAACTGCACGCCCAACGGCTTCCGTCCGGGGTTCACCGCCGGCGCCGCGTTCTGGCTGGGGCCGCACATCGCCGTCGAGGGCAGCTACCTCAAGCCCCTCAAGGTCAGCATCGACGGCTCGGACCAAACCTACGCGTTCAACAGCGAGCTGTCGGCGGACGTCATCACCGTGGTCGGGAAGGTCGGCGGCCAGGCGGGCCCGATCCGCGTGTACGGGCTGGGAGGCATGAACTACCAGCGCTCCGACTTCACCACGACACAGAACACCGCCGACATCACGTTCACCGTCGACGGGGTCACGACGACCCTGCCGGGCGGCACCCAGACGCTGACGTTCGAGACGCGGGGGTGGGGCTGGATGTTCGGGGGAGGCCTCGAAATCTGGGTGAAGCCCCGCTTCGCGATCTACGGGGAACTCCAGCGGCTCAAGCTCAATGGGACCGACACGCGCGGCGGCGAGGGGACCCTCGACGACCAGATGACGACGATCATCATCGGCGCCCGTTTCGCGATGAAGCGCTGAGCGGACACGCCGACTACCGCACGTCGATCAGTTCGATCTCGAAGACCAGCGTCGCATTGGGCGGGATCGGTCCTTGCCTCTTCTGGCCGTACGCCATTGACGGCGGAATGACGAGCCGTCGCAATCCGCCCACCTGCATCCCGACCACGCCCTTGTCCCATCCCGGGATGACCTGTCCCGATCCGAGGACGAACGTAAAGGTGCTCTGGCCGAAGGAGGTGTCGAAGACGAGGCCCTTGTCCTCGGCCTTGTTGGGGTCGTACAGCCAGCCGATGTAGTTCACGGTGACCGTCTTGCCGGACTCGGCGGTCGTGCCGCCTCCGAGCCGAAGATCGACCTCGCGGAACGGGGAGTAGTCGCTCGGGCCGGTCACCGTGTTGTCGCACCCGCTGAGGGCGACGGGCACCACCGCGAGTGCCGCCACCGCCACGACCGTAGAAATCACACGCGCCAGTCTCACGCCGACCCCCGGGGAAATGGGCAGAACGCCTCCACGATTATGGCACGGAACGGCCGGGGAACGGGGGGGCGCCAGCACGCGCGCCCACCCGGCCAATTCTCCCAGTGATTTCTTCGGGTCCGGTGCACAATAGCGCGACGCGCGCGCTGCGCGGTGCCTGGAGGAGACGCGTGAACCAGCCCTTCGACGACCCCGCCGACGATCCGCAGGCCGAAATCGATCCCGCAGCCGATGCTCCCGGAACGTCCGCAGGCGTGGACCGCCGCACGTTCCTCACGCTATCACTTACCGCCGCGGCGGCAGGGACGCTCGGCCTGGACACGGCTCGCGCGCAAGTGCCCAGCGCACCGGCCGACGGACGTGCCCAGGCGGCGCCGCAACAGCCCACACCGCCACCCGTGCCGCTCGGCAACGGCGAGGCGCCGGCGCTGCAGTTCCAGCCGTATCCGGGCGGCACCGGCGCGATGATGGAGAAGCTGGCGCGCGAGCGCGGGCGCGCCGCCTTCGATCGAACCGTCTTCACGGTCGAGCCGTGGAGCGGCGCCGTGCCGACCTCGCCCGACGACCTGGCGTTCCTGCCTGCCCACCGGCTCGCGGCCCTGCTCAAGGCCCGGAAGGTGACGTCGCAGCAGCTGACCGACATCTACCTCGATCGCCTGAAGCGCCTGAATCCCGCGCTGCTGTGCGCGGTCACGATCATGGAGGCGCAAGCGCGCGCCGAGGCCGCGAAGGCCGATGCCGAGATCAAGGCCGGCAAGTACCGGGGCCCTCTGCACGGCCTGCCGTACGGGGTGAAGGATATCTTCTCGACCAGGGGCGTGCCGACGACGTGGGGGGCGGCGGACTTCGAGACGCGCATCATCGACGAGGACGCGGAGATCGTCGTGCGGCTGCGCGAGGCTGGCGCCGTGCTCATCGCGAAGCTCGCGACGGGGCTGTTCGCACAAAACGACCAGTGGTTCCGCGGCCGGACGAACAACCCATGGAACCTCGTGCAGGGATCGAGCGGGTCGTCGGCCGGGCCCGTGTCGGCGACGGCCGCCGGCTGCGTGGCGTTTTCAATCGGCACCGAGACGCAGGGCTCGATCGTGTCGCCTGCGCTGCGTTGTGGCGTGAGCGCCCTGCGCCCGACGTTCGGCCGCGTGAGCCGGGTCGGCGGCATGACGCTCGCCTGGTCGATGGACCGAGTCGGGCCGATCTGCCGGACGGTCGAGGACTGCGCCATGGTCTTCAACGCCATCCACGGCGTGGACGAGACGGATCCGTCGACGGTGATGGCGCCGTTCCGGTTCGATCGGGCCATCAAGCTCGCGTCGCTGCGCATCGGCGTCGACCCGAACGCGCCGAAGGAACTCGTCGCGGCGCTGAAGGCACTCGGCGTGACGCCCCGGGAGGTGGGACCGCGCCCGACCGTGGCCGGGATCGGCGGCAGCGGCCTCGCCGTCGAGGGGGCCGCCGCCTTCGACGCGTACGTCCAGCGCAAGGCGAAGGAGACCGGTCTGGATCTCACCACGCTGCCCGAACCGGTGGCCGGCCGGGGCGGCGGTGGGCGGGGCGCGGCCGCAGGTGCCGGCGGCGCGGGCGGGCCGGGCGGCGCGCCGGCCAACCCCATGGCGCCGGCCGACTGGAATCCCCGGTTCGTGAACGGACGCACGACGCGCGCGTTCGACTACGTGCAGAGTCAGCGGCGCCGCTACCTGCTCGTGGGCAAGTGGGCGGAGTACATGAAGGACCTCGACATGTTCATCGGCAACCCGCAGGCCGACGTCGGCGCGAACGCGCAGACGGGGCATCCCTGCGTGGTGGTGCCGTACAAGTTCGACGTGCCGGCGCAGGGCGGCGGCCGGGGGGCGTCGGCGCAGCCTCCGCTCGAGTTGAAGGCGCAACCGATCTGCGCGGTGATTGTGGGCAACCTGTTCGCGGACGATCTGATTCTGTCGGTTGCGCACCAGTTGCAAACGCATTCGGACGTGCATCTGAAGCGGCCCGCGCTGTAGCGGGTTGTGCCGGAGTCGGTTCTTCCCGCTGCCGGCTCCGGACGCCGTCTACATCGGGGACACGGAACCCGTCGAGTTCGTCGGCCTGCAGCGCGACGGGATCGTCTGCCAGGAAGTGCCTAGGAGGCCGTCCGGGTCATCCCGGGACGGCCTCCTCACCCGGCTCGCATTGAGCGCCGAGGTCGGTTTCATGAAGAGACCGATCGAATCAGGCAGCCCGACGACAGGACATGCCTGTGTGTCCAGCGATTGGGCAGTCCCCTGGTACGGCTGGCGACGTTCGGCGCTCGATGCGGGCCGTTCCAGGAGCGTGTCCAGTCATGACTCGGACACGCGCCCAACCCGGCCGATCCCAGCTACACCGCGTTCAACCGCGACGCCTACAAGTCCGGCGACATCCTGCCGAACTCCGGCTTCCTGCGCGTGACGGTGTCGCCGGCCGGCGTGAAAGTGGAGTACGTGCGCTCGTACCTGCCAAAGGACGAAACGGCGGAACGCCGCAACGGCGAGGTCGCGTTCAGCTACACAATCACGCCAGGCGCGCCATGAGCGCCTCGAACCGCGGGGTCTGACGGATGCGGTCGAGATTACTGTCGTGCGCGAGCCATTCCCGCTGCGTGAGGCCGGCGGTGACGGCGCGCTCGAGGCAGTCCAGCGCCGCCTCGCCGCGGTCGGCCATGCTGTAGATGCAGGCGACGTTGTAGAGCAGCATCGGGTCGTCGGGGTCCATCGCGGCCGCCCGCGCTGCCCACGCGAGCCCCTTCGCGATATCGTTCACCGCCACCAGGCCGTTCGCGCCCATGTACAACGCCCGCGCATCGTCGGGGTTCAGCTTGAGGTGCTCCTCGGCGATCGCGATGCCGTGCAGGCGGGAGGCGCGTGCGGCGTCCGGATGGCCGAGATCGTCGTAGAGCTGCGCGACCAGCAGCGGCGACTGATAGTCTTCGGGGCGCACGCGGCTCGCATCCTCGTACTGCTGGATGGCCTGATCGATCTTGCCCTGAGCGAACGAGTCTCGGGCGTAGAAGTAGTGCGCCTCGAACAGGTACGGGTTCAGGAGGATCGCCGCCCGGAAGGCCGATTCGGCCTCCGCGTGACGACTCGCCAGCGACAGCGCCATGCCGAGCGAGGCGTGGGCTTCGGCCAGCTGCGGCTCCAGGTCCAGCGCGCGGCTGGCGGCGGCGATGGCGCCCTCGAGATTCGCGCGATCGCGGCCCACGTAGAGGTAGAGGTAGGCGTAGCAGTCCGACAGGCCGGCGAACGCCCGGGCGTACGCCGGATCGATCTCGATGGCCCGCTCGAACAGCTCCCGCGCGAAGGCGATGCCGCGGCGGCCGTAATTGAAGAAGTAGCTCCGGCCCCGCAGGTAGCACACATACGCGTCCACGTCGGAGGTCGCCACCTTCGCCAGCGCCTCGTGATCCGCGGCCGACAGGGTCATCTGCATCGCAGCGACGACGGCCCTGGCGATCTCGTCCTGGATCGCGAACACGTCGCGCATTTCGCGGTCGTAGCGATCCGACCACAGGCAGAACCCGTCGTTCACGTCAACCAGTTTGACGGTGATTCGCAGCCGCCCGTCCGCCTTGCGTACGCTGCCGTCGAGCAGCGTGCTCACCTGCAGGCGCGTGCCGATGTCCGCCATGTCGTCCTGCGCGAGCCGGGACCGGAACGCCGCCGGCCGAGAGGCGACCCGCAGGCCACGCACCTTGCTGAGCGCGGTCAGGATCTCCTCCGCGATACCCTCACACAGATACGCCTGGTCTCCCTCCGGACTCAGGTCGGCGAACGGGAGGACGGCGATCGATCGGTCGAGGACGCGGACCGCCGAGTCCACGTCGGCCCGGAGCGTCTCGAGGCGATCCCGCACGTCCCCCATCGCCTGCCAGCGCCGCGAGGGTTCTTTCGCGAGGCAGTGGTCGATGATCCGGCCGAGTCGCATGGGGAGGCGTGTGTCGAGGCGCGTGGCGGGCACCGGCGTGTCGTGCAGGACCGCGCCGAGCACGGTGACCAGATTGCCGCCTTCGAACGGCCGGCGGCCGGTGACCATCTCGTACAGCACGACGCCGAACGCGAACACGTCGGACCGATGGTCGGCCGCCTCGCCGCGCGCCTGCTCCGGTGCCATGTAGTAGGGCGTGCCGACAAGCCGGGCCCCGACCGGCTCCTCGTGCGTCGCCTGGCGGCTCCGCTCCTCCTCGGTGCCGACGGGGGCGAGCGTCGCGAGTCCGAAATCCAGCAACTTGACGCCGCCCGCGGTCAGCATCAGATTGCCGGGCTTGAGGTCGCGATGGACGATGCCGCGCCGATGGGCCTTGTCGAGGGCGTCGGCCGTCTCGATGCCGACCTGGAGGGCCTGGGCGAGGGGCAGCGGCCCGCGGGTGAGGCGCTCGGCCAGCGTCTCGCCTTCCAGGTACTCCATCACCAGGAAGTCGTGGCCGCCCGACGACCCGATGTCGAAGAGCGCGCAGATATGCGGATGGTTCAGGGCGGACGCCGCACGGGCCTCCTGCTCGAAGAGCCGGCGGCGATCCGGATCGCCGGCCACGTCGGCGGGGAGCACCTTGAGGGCGACGCTCCGGCCCAGCCGGCGATCGGTGGCGCGGTAGACCTCGCCCATGCCGCCTGCGCCGAGCAGGGCGGTGATGTCGTACGGCCCGAGCGCCGTGCCGGCCCCGAGGCTCATGACGGCGTGGCGGCGGTTCTTCTTGCGGCCATCGGCATCTCCCCCCCGCTTCGGAGAGCGGGGCGCTGCTCACAGGAGGAGATTCTAGTCGCCTTTTCCGTGGTACGGTAGGCCGACCTTCAGGGGGAGTCGCCGATGCGCATCGCGGTCATCCGGATCTCCTGTGCGTGCGTGCTGCTCGCGTGGCTGGTCGCGGCCCGTCCGGCGGCTGCGCAGGTGACGCTCGCCACCGTCGACCTCGCCGTGCGGATCGACGCCCGCGGCCAGATCGTCAGCGTGCGTCATCCCTCCCGCGGGCAGGAATACCTCGCCGCAGGACAGCCCGCGCCGCTCGTGCAGATCCGCATTGGCACGCGCGTCGAACCGCCCGCGGCGATGACGTGGGACGAAGGCGCCGGCGTCATCACGCTGCGTTTCGAGCCCAGCGGCGTGCGCGTCCAGGTGAAGGCCACGGCCCGGCCGACGCATCTGACGCTCACGATTGCCGCCGTCGAGCCGGCCGGGCTGGTCGACGCCGTGACCTGGGGCCCGTACCCGATCACGATCGGCGAGACGATCGGGGAAATCATCGGCGTCGTGCGCAACGGCACGTTTGCCATCGGCCTCCAGGTGCTGAATATCAAGACGCTGGGCGGACTTCCCGCGCATGACGAAGGGAGTGATCCGTCGCGCAGCCGCGTGGCGCAGGCCGCGCCGTGGGGCAGCGTCCTGCAGGCGTATTCGCTCGACCGGTCGAGGCCTCGCCGCGTGTCGGGATGGACGGGCCAGTTCCCGAACATGCCGGTGGCGCCCATGCCAGGCGAGACCGTCGCCGGCTCGAGCATCGCACTCTTTGGCGCGCCGGCTTCGCAGACGCTCGATCGGATCGGCGCCATCGAACTCGCCGAAGGCCTGCCGCATCCCACGATCGACGGCGTGTGGGTGAAGCAGTGGCGCGACCTCGGTCGGTCGTACCTGATTGCCGCGTTCACCGAGTCCACGGTGGACGAACTGCTGGCCTATACGAAGCGCGCCAACCTGCTGTCGCTCTACCATCCCGAGCCGTTCGCGAGCTGGGGGCACTACGGCCTCGACCCGAAGGCGTTTCCCAGCGGCGATGCCGGGATGCGGGCGGCCGTCGAGAAGGGCCGCGCCCTGGGAATCAGGCTTGGTGTGCATACGCTCACCAACTTCATCAACACGAACGACGCTTACGTGACGCCGGTACCGGACCCGCGGCTGTCGCGGACCGGCGAGAGCCTCCTGGCCGCCGACGTGGAGGCGTCCGCGACGACCATCCCCGTGGCGTCGCCGGAGTACTTCGCCAACGAGAAGGCGAACTGGCTGCACACGGTGGTGATCGGCCAGGAGCTCATCCGGTACCGCGCGGTCTCGGCGAGCGCGCCCTGGACGCTGCTGGACTGCGAGCGCGGCGCGTTCGGCACGAAGGCCGCCGCGCACGCGTCGGGGGCGGTGGTCGGCAAGCTGGTCGATCATCCCTACAAGGTGTTCTACCCGACCATCGAGCTGCAGGACGAGATCGCGCGCAATCTGGCGACATGGTTCAACGCGACCGGCGTCAGCCACCTGGATTTCGACGGGCACGAGGGTGGCCTGGGCACGGGCCAGGGCGATTACGCGATCGAGCGCTTTGCCAAGGTCTTCTACGACGCGCTGGATCATCCCGTGCTGAACGGCACGAGCAACTCCGAGCCGTTCTACTGGCACATCAACACCTACTGCAACTGGGGCGAGCCCTGGTACGGCGGCTTCCGCGAGAGCATGCAGGAGTACCGCCTGCAGAACCAGGCGCTGTTCGAGCGCAACTTCATCCCGCACATGCTCGGCTGGTACCGGTTGACAGCGACCACCAGCCTGCCCGAGATGGAGTGGATGCTCGCGCGGGCGGCCGGCCACAACGCCGGGTTCGCGATGTCGACAACGCTCGGCGAACTGCGCGCGAACGCGGACACGGGCGTGCTGCTGGATGCGATCCGCGAGTGGGAGCTGGCCCGACGGGCGGGCGTGTTCTCGCCTGGGCAACGGGAGCGGCTGAAGGACCCGGCCCTCGAGTTCCACCTCGAGCCCATGGGGAATGGAAGCTGGGATCTCCACCCGTTCCACGCGTCCGGCCCGTTCAGCCACCGGCGCGTCGTCCGCCAGCCCGGCGAGCCAGGGGCGAGCGCCCGGGCCGTGACCAATCCCGATGAGGCGCAGCCGGTCCAGTTCCGGCTGCAGGTCACGGGCACCTCCGGCGTCGTCTCGCGCCCCACGCTCGAGATCGATGGCGCGGCGACGATGCGCCTGCCGATCGACCTGACGGTGGGCGAGTCGGTCTCCTGCGACGGGACGCCGGTGCTGCGCGTCTACGACGCGAAAGGGCGGCAGACGCGCACCGTGACGCTGGCCGCGCCGCCGCCGGTGCTGGCGACGGGGCCGCACCGTGTCGTGATCGACGGCGTCCTGTCGGAAGACGACGGGCTGCGCATCGACGTGACGTTCAAGACGCGCGGCGCGGCGCAGCGTGTGGCGACCAGGGCGGGGCACTAGCGTCCCGATGGCGCCGACGATGTCCGGGGTGGCGTTCCCGCGGTGGGGTCGCCATTGACAAGCCACCGGACCGCCCAGTACCGTGTCGGGCAACTCCCCGGCGCGCCGCGGTTAGCGCCCCCCCGAGGTGGGCGGCCCGGAGAGTCGGTGTACAGCGATCGCCACACATGGTCGGCGGCTGGCTCGCCCCCGGGCGCTGCGGCCGACCGTCGGAGGAGGGGTCATGAGAGACGACGATTCCGGCGGATTCACGTCTGCGGACGCCGAGAGCTGCACGGCCACGCTGGGTGAGACGGCATCGCGGTTGGGCGTGCCAGGGCTGGCACCGGGAGAGGCTGGCAACCTCGACCAGATCCGCGACATCCTGTTCGGCGTCCAGAGCAGGGACCTCGACAAACGCATCGCCCGCCTCGAAGACCGGCTGGCCAAGGACACGGCCGACTTGCGCGACGACGTCAAACGCCGATTGGACGCGCTCGAACTGTACGCCAGGACCGAGCTCGAAGCGCTTGGCGATCGGCTGAAGGCGGAGCAGGGTGATCGTGCGAACGCCATCGACGACGTGGTGCGCGTCATCTCCGACACCACCAGGTCGCTTGAACGCCAGCACTCGCAATCCGACGAGCAGTCGGCCAAAGGGCAGCGCGACCTCCGCGAGCAGATCCTGGACCGGTCGAAGACGCTGGCCGAGGATCTTCGGCGGACATCGGAGTCGCTGTCGTCGGCGCTCGAACGCCGGTTCGACACCCTGGAGCACGAGAAGGCGGATCGAACCGCGGTGGCCGCGTTGCTCTCCGAGATGGCCATGCGGCTGACGAGCGACCTCACGTTCCCGACCGGAAAGTAACGCGGCGGGCGACAGCCATGAGCACCGACCCGGCCCTCCGTGAGTCATCGGGCGACCGCCCGGCAGAGCCTGACGAACTCGAGCGGCTGCGCCACCTGCTGTTCCAGGCCGAGCGGGAACAGCTCGCCGGATTGACGCGCCGCCTGGACGATCCCGACGTCCGGGCGGTGGAGACGGGTTCGGTGCTGTCCGAGTCGGTGCGCCTGGCCGTGGCTCGCGGCCCCGGGCTCGCCGTCACGATGGCGCCCATGGTCGAAGAGGCCATCCACGCCTCGGTGCGTCGCGATCCCGCCAAACTGGTCGACGCGATCTTCCCGGTCATGGGCCCCGCCATCCGCCGATCGATCGCGGCCACGCTGCGCGACATGATCCAGTCGCTGAACCAGGTGCTCGAATCCAGCGTGTCGTGGCGAGGCCTGATGTGGCGTGTCGAGGCGCACCGGACCGGAAAGCCGTTTGCTGAGATCGCGCTGCTCCACACGCTGGTGTACCAGGTGGAGCAGGTGTTCCTGATTCACGCACGCACGGGACTCTTGCTCCAGCACGTGGTGGCCACGTCGGGGCTGTCGCCCGATCCCCACGTGGTGTCGGGGATGCTCACCGCGATCCAGGACTTCGTGAACGAATCGTTCAATGCCGGCACGCCGGGCGCGCTGGCGACGATGAATGTGGGCGATCTGACTGTCTGGATCGAGCCCGGCCGGCACGCGTATCTGGCCGGCATCGTGCGCGGCCACGCGCCGATGGAGCTCCGATCGACCATGCAGGACGCGCTGGCGTTTACACACGGCCAGCACGCCCTGCTGCTCGAGCGATTCCAGGGCAACGCCGTGCCGTTCGAGGCGTGCCGCCCGCTGCTCGAGGCGTGCCTGCAGGCGAAGTATGTCGATCGGCGGACCGGTGTCGATCGGCGGACCACCGGCGTGTCGCGTCAACTCGGGGTCCTTCTGGCGATCGTGGGTGTGCTCCTCGCCACCTGGGGGGTCCAGTCGTTCCGCAGCAGCCGGCGCTGGAGCCAGTTCGTCGATCGCCTGCGCGCTGAGCCTGGCATTGTGCTCGTCACGGCCGAGACACGCGCCGGCCGGTACTTCGTCGCGGGTTTGCGCGATCCGCTGGCCGCTGATCCCGCGCGCCTCCAGACCGAGGCCGGGTACGAACCGGGCGAGATCGCGTCCCGATGGGAACCGTACCAGGCGGCCGATCCGGGGTTCGTGCTGTCCAGGGCCGCCACGTTACTGACGCCGCCGTCCACGGCCCGCCTCGGATTCGATCGCGGTGTGCTTACCGTGCAGGGCACGGCGCCCAGGGCATGGATGCTCGATCGCCTGCGACTGGCCCTGTTCGTGCCCGGTGTAGACGCGGTGAAGACCGACGGACTCCGGAGCCAGGAAATCGTCGACGCCGAGGCGCGCGCGAACGCGGTCCAGCGGCACCAGATCCTGTTCGCGGTCGACAGCGATACGCTGGACCCCGGCCAACAGCCGGCGATCGAGGCCCTGGCCGCTGACGTGCGCGCGCTGATGGCCGCCGCGCAGAGCGCCGCCGTGGACGTGAGCGTCGAGGCCTTCGGGCAGACAGACGAGACAGGGTCCGAGACGGAGAACGCGAAACTCGGGGCCCGGCGCGCCGAGCGGGTCCTGGCGGCCCTGGTGGCTGGCGGCCTTGATCGGCGGCTCTTCGTCGTTCGGGCGAGCCAGGCCACCGACCGTTCCAGCGACGACGGGCAGCGAGCGCGGAAGCGTCGGGTGGAGCTGCACGTGCGCCTCACACCCGCCGTTGACGCGAGCGAGAGCCGTTGATGATCCAGAAGAAGATCTGCGTCATTGGCGCCTTCGCCGTGGGCAAGACCAGCCTCGTCTCGCGCTATGTCAGGAACACGTTTTCGGAGAAGTACCTGACGACGGTCGGCGTCCGAATCGAGCGGAAGGTGGTGCGTGCCGGCGAGCACGAACTGGATCTGATCCTCTGGGACCTCCACGGCGAAGACGAGTTCCAGAAAGTCCGCGCGTCGTACCTGCGTGGCGCCTCCGGCTGCATCCTGGTGGTGGATCGGACACGCCCGGCGACGCTCGAGACCGCGCTTCGGCAGCATCAGGAGACGAGGGCGACCCTGGGGGACGTCCCGTGTCTCTTTGTGGTCAACAAGGTCGATCTCGAGGACGAGGCGAAGATCGAGGACACCGCGCTGAACGACCTGCGGAGGCAGGGATCGGTCGTGATCGCGACCAGCGCCAAGACGGGACTCGGCGTCGACGACGCGTTCGAGACGCTGGTGCGCGCGATGGTGGCCGCCTAGATGGACCGACTGCCGCGTCCGGTCATCGCGTTCCTGCTCACCTCCGTCGGCCGGGACCGGTCGCCCGCGTATCTGGAGGTGTCGACAGACGGCCGGCTCGAGGGCTGGGGCGGCCATGTCGACGCCTACGGGCTGACCGGCCTCGAACGCGGCCGGTCCGCCGCCGATCAGGTGATCGTCCTCCAGGGGCTGCTGCCCATCGTCGGCCCCGAGATCTGTTTACCCTGCGTCAGAATGGGCGAGGGCGCTCCGGCCGACGTGTACCTGTTTCGCGACGCAGGCACCGACTGGGTCCTGCTGCTCGACGCCTCGGCGTTCGACCGCCGGCGGAGGCCGGTCCAGCAGACGGCCAACGACAGGGAGCTGAGCGACGAGCCGAGCGCCTTGCTGTCCGGCGTGTTGCGGGCCCTGGACATCGCCGTCCTGGAGCGCGCCACGGACGGCTCCCTCGCGCCCGTCAGCGACACGCCGCCGTGGCTGCGGGTCGCGCTGCCCGGCGCCAGCCGCTTCGTCGAGAACTTCATGATCGACGCGGAGGCGCTGTGGCGGCTCGATAGCGACGCCGCGTCCGTGCGGTCGGGTCCGTGGCACGAAGACGGGGTGATGCGCGCCGGCGAATGGTGGGACGCGACCGCGCTCAGGCTGCAGGGACGGGACCTGATCGTCATCACGCGCTCGTTTCCCGTGTCGGCCGAACGCCAGCGCCTGCTCCAGACGGGCCGGGAGCGCGGCCTGGAACTCGCCGCCCGGACGGCCGATCTGGCCGATGCGACCGGGCGGCTCGAGATCGAGCACGCCGAACGGGTGCGCGCCGCCGCGATGACCCGCCTGCTCGCGCGGGCCGTTCAGAGCACGCAGGAAATGATCTGCGTCACCGATCTCGACGACCGCTTCACCTTCGTCAACCGGTCCTTCCTGGAGGGGTACGGCTACGGCGAGGACGACGTGATCGGGCGCCACCTCAGCCTGATCGGATTGTCGAACACGGCGGGCGACGTCATGGCGCACGTGCTGCGGGCGGCGCATGCGGGCGGATGGAACGGCGAGCTGCTGAGCCGCCGGAAGGACGGATCCGAGTTCCCCATCGGCCTCAGCACCTCGCAGATCACCGACGAGCGCGGCGCGGCGATCGGCCTGTTATGCGTCGCGCGCGACATCACGGAGCGCAAGGAGGCGGACCTGGCGCTGCACGAAATCCAGGACCGCCTGCGCCAGGCCCAGCGCATGGAAGCCGTCGGGAAACTGGCCGGTGGCATCGCCCACGACTTCAACAACCTGCTGACCGTGATGACGGGCTACACCGAGATGGCGCTCGCGGACCTCGACAAGTCCCATGCCCTCTTCCAGAACATCGACCAGATTCGGCAGGCGTGCGATCGGGCGACAGCCCTCACGCGACAACTGCTCGCCTTCAGCCGTCGTCAGCTCCTGGCGCCGAAGATCCTGGACGTCAACGATGTCGTCTGGCGGATGGGCTCGATGTTGCGGCGGCTGATTGGCGAGAACATCCAGCTGGCGATCACGCCGGCGTCCGTGCCGGCATGGGCCCTGGCCGACGCGGGACAGCTGGAACAGGTGATCCTGAACCTGGCGGTCAACGCGCGGGACGCGATGCCGGCGGGCGGGCGCCTGGTCGTCGCGGTCTCGACCCGCGACCTGGGCGAAGACGAGGCCGGACGCTTCGCCTTGCCGGCCGGGCGCTATGTGGTCGCGACGGTCAGCGATACCGGCCAGGGCATGGATCCGGCCACCTTGTCGAGGGCGTTCGAACCGTTCTTCACGACCAAGCCCAGCGGACAGGGCACCGGGCTGGGGCTGGCGACGGCGTACGGCATCCTCCGGCAGAGCGGCGGCGGGATCGCGGCCGAGAGCGTCCCGGGCCAGGGATCGGTCTTCGCGTTGTGCCTGCCCAGCGTGGACCCCGCGCCGGTGCCGGCACCAGACGCCGCCGCTGTCACACCTGACGCCGGGGGCTCCGAGCGCGTGCTGCTGGTCGAAGACGAGGCGTCGGTTCGCCACCTCGAGGGCGCCATCCTGCGACGCCTGGGGTACGACGTGCTCGAGGCGGTGAGCGGCGAGGACGCGATCCAGCTGCTGACGAGCCAGGCGGTCCCCATCCACATCATGCTCAGCGACATCGTCATGCCCGGGATGGGCGGACGGGAACTGGCCGAACGTGTGGCGTCGCTGCGGCCGGAGATGAAGGTGCTGCTCATGTCCGGCTACACGGACGACCGCGTGCTGCAATGCCAGATACGCGACCGGACGGTCGCGTTCCTGCAGAAGCCGTTTTCCCCCGACGCACTGGCGCGCAAGGTCCGCGAGGTGCTGAATGCGGACTGACCACGCCGTTCCCGTGTCGAACGCTGCGTGACGGGCCAGACCGGCAATCCCGATGCGTCGGTCAGTCCGCAGACTGGGATGGTGTCGAAGTCTGTGGCGGCCGAGTGGGCCCGCCTGCCGGCGCTGAATCGCTGACGGCAGGGCGAGCGGCGGCGACAGGGGAAGGGTCTCGGCGCACCAGCAGAATCGCGACGGTGCCGGCTGCGGCAGCGCCGACCAGCGCGACACCGGAGGCTGGCCAGCGCCAGCCCGTCCGCGCAAGTCCAACGAGACTGATCGAGACCGATCCCCACATGAGCCCGAGCGCGAGGACGCGCGCGTGGAACGGCATCGGCGCGCCCTGGCGGATGTAGGGGAGGTAGGGCGCGAAGATCCGGTGGCGCAGTAACCGCTCTTCGAGCCACGGGCAGCTGCGCGCGAAGCAGTACGACGCGATGATGAGGAAGACCGTCGCCGGCATGCCGGGCAGGATGGCGCCGACCACCGCGAGCCCGACCGAGACGACGCCGAGCGTCGCGAGCAGCCAGCGGCGCGATCGGCTGAGGACGCCCGAACTGGCGCTGGCGTCGCGCGTCGCGTCGGCACACCGAACCGGGGGCTGGTTCATCTCATCATTCTATCGCTGTCGCCGGAGCCCGGTCGGTTCATGGGGGGCCAATGGTATGACGACAGACGGGTGTCCCAATGCAAATGGCCCCCGGCAGCCGTCTCGGCGCCTATGAGATCGTGTCCCCGCTCGGCGCGGGCGGAATGGGCGAGGTCTATCGCGCGCGCGACACGACGCTGAACCGCGAGGTCGCGATCAAGATCCTGCCCGACCTCTTCGCGCACGACAGCGACCCTTCGACCGGCTCAGGGTCGCCCCGAGCGACGTCGAGGGGCGAGCGCGTGGCGCGCGTCGCGCGCGAGGCGCAGGTGCTCGCGTCGCTCAATCATCCCAACATCGCGCAGATCTGCGGGATTCTCGAGGAGGAGGCTTCGCCGCAGGGGCCGGCTCCCTTCGACGTGGCTCAGGGCAAGCAAGCCGGCTCCAGACCCACGT
>Ga0315283_10001495_pt1 | contig 18876 bp, 14 predicted proteins | sample YL17G09_0_MG_FD_204541 | JGI IMG/M metagenome (GOLD analysis project Ga0315283, IMG submission 204541) | Sediment microbial communities from Yellowstone Lake, YNP, Wyoming, USA - YL17G09_0 | ecosystem: Environmental > Aquatic > Freshwater > Lake > Sediment | place: USA: Wyoming | collected... | reverse complement strand
CGGAAACTTCTTCCTGCCCACGTACGGGACGGTCCTCGCGGCGGTCTCCTTCGACCAGACAGGCAGCACGCGCATCGGGAAATATCTTCTGAATCACAGTTTCATGCGACCGGGTCTGGTGACAGCCATTGCTTCGACAGTATGTGCCCTTATCTTGGGCCGTGTTCTTCTCTGAACACAAACATCGAACGGCCAACGTTGAGGGCGTTGTCTCATGCTAGTACATTTTCTTCGTGCTGCCACACACCCGGGTAACACCCCGAAGCCTGTTGGCGGCGAAGCTTTACCCCTGCTCGTCTTCGCGGCGCTAGTAACGTAGTTACGTGAAGTCGCATGTGCTTTTGTAAGGTTCGAGATGATTCAAGCGACGACCATTCAACAAGATGAAAAGGAGGACGATATGTTGAAAACCCACTTATACAGAATGCGCCTACCCGTAATGTTCGCTTCGGCGCTGCTTGCTCTGACCTGCTGTGCCCTTGTTTCCTCTGTCAACGCGCAGGAAAAGGTCAGAGTGGAAAAGGATCTCCTGGGGGAAAAGGAGATCCCGGTGGAGGCGTATTATGGGGTGCAGACTGCACGGGCGCTGGAGAATTTCCAGATCTCCGGTGTCCTGATCAATCACTATCCGGGGTTCGTCGAGGCGTGGGCGATGGTCAAGCTGGCTGCCGCAAGGGCAAACACGGATGTGGGGGTCATGAAAAAGGAGACGCTCGACGCCATTGAAAAGGCCTGCCAGGCGGTCATCAACGGCAAGTACCATGACCAGTTCCTCGTGGATTGGTATCAGGGGGGAGCCGGCACCTCGACGAATATGAACGCCAACGAGGTTCTTGCCAACATCGCGCTTGAGCTCACCGGCCACAAGAAGGGCGAGTACAAGTTTGTGGAACCGCACGATCATCTGAACATGTCGCAGTCGACCAACGACTCCTACCCGACCGCGATCAAGGTGGCTTTCTTGCTGCGCAATGACAAACTGATCGAAGAGCTCCAGAAGCTCTCGGCGTCTTTCCGGAAGAAAGGTGACGCGTTTCTGGAAGTTGTCAAAATGGGACGCACGGAGATGCAGGATGCCGTGCCCATGACCGTGGGACAGGAGTTCCATGCGTTTGCCGCCGGACTGGACGGGGAGATCAAGCTGTTGCGGGATGCGGAAAAGTATCTCTATGAAGTCAACATGGGTGCTACCGCGATTGGTACGGGGCTCAACGCGCCCAAGGGGTATGCGGAAAAGTGTGCCCAGCATCTGGCGAAACTGACCGGCAAACCGATCGTTCCTGCTGCGGACATGCTTGCCGCAACCTGGGACCAGCAGGGCTTCGTCGTCTATTCTTCGGCCCTGAAGAGTCTGGCGGTGAAGTTGTCCAAGATCTCGAGTGACCTGATTTTGCTCACCTCGGGGCCGAGGGCGGGATTGTTTGAAATCAATCTGCCGCCGCTCCAGCCGGGCTCCTCCATCATGCCGGGGAAGGTGAACCCCGTGATGCCCGAACTGATGAATATCGTGGCCTTTCGTGTCATGGGGAACGACTACAGCGTCAATCTGGCGGCGCATCACGGACAGCTTCAGCTGAACGCCTACGAACCGCTGGCCGGCCTGGCGGTGATCGAATCCCAGAGTCTGCTCTATCGCACATCCACGGCGTTCCGCACGAAATGCATCGACGGAATCACCCTCAACGAGAAGACGCTGGCGCACTACATGGAAACCACGGTGGGAATCGTGACGGCCCTCAACCCTGTCCTGGGGTACGAGAAATCGACCGAGTTGGCTGGCGAAGCCTACAAAACCGGAAAGGGGATCCTGGAAATCATCCGGGAAAAGAAGATCCTCTCCGAACAGCAGATCAAGGAACTACTGGACCCCGTCAAGCTGACCGGGCTGGATAAGAGCAAGTACCCGAAGAAGTAGCGGGCGATCCTGTGGAGTGTGCGCGGGACTACTTTCACCATTCAGGAGATCTCCATGAGCGTACTGCGTTCCATCCTGCAGGAATTCCGGAAAACACCCGCACTATGGTTTCTGGTGTTCGTCCCCATCGTGCTTGTGTACAAATCCATGAATCCGGCCGCGCACACAACGCTCTTTCTGCTCTCGGTGGCTGCTATCGTGCCGCTGGCGATCACACTCAGCCATGCCACAGAATCCGTGGCAGCCAAAACGGGAGACATGATCGGGGGCCTGTTGAACGCGACGCTGGGCAACCTCACCGAGCTTGTCATAGCGCTGGCCGCACTCCGGGCGGGTCAGATCGTCCTCGTGAAGGCGTCGATTGCGGGGGCGATCGTCACCAACACACTCTTCATGCTCGGCGCATCCTTTCTTCTCGGGGGACTCAAGTTCAAGGTCCAGGAGTTCGGTAAGGTCAACGCGCGGTTCCAAACAGGGATGCTGTTTCTGGCAAGCGTGGCACTGGTGGTCCCCTCGCTGATGACCGCCCGCGATCTGTCAAATCCCGGAACGTTCGTTCAGGATCTAAGCGTTGCGATCTCCGTGATCCTGTTGGTGACGTATGGGCTTGGGCTGCTGTTTTCCCTCAAGACGCACAAGTCCTTCTACACCACTGAGACCTCCGGAGATGACCACGCGGAGGAGCCGCACTGGCGACTCGGGGCTGCAGTGCCGATTCTCGTGATCGCTACCCTCTTTGTCGGGTTGGTGAGCGAGATTTTCGTCGAGTCGGTGCAGGAAGCCTCCCTCGCATTCGGCATGAGCGCCCCGTTTGTGGGTTTTATTGTCGTTGCGCTTGTGGGGGCCGCGGCGGAAATGACCACTGCCTTCTCGGCTGCCAGGAAAAACAGGCTGGATCTGAGCGTGAGTATCGCCATGGGTAGTGCTTCGCAAATCGCATTGTTCCTTGCACCGGTCGTTGTGCTGCTCAGTTATCTCATCGCCCCATCCCCCATGGACCTGGTGTTCTGGCCGGGTGCCGTGCTGATGGTGATGATCGCGACGACGACCGCTGCGCTGCTTGGCAACGGCGGCCGCTCGGCGTGGTTTGTGGGAGTACTTATGCTGGCGGTGTACATGATCTTTGCGTCAACACTGTACCTCATCCCGCCACAGACGAGGTGACCCCTGATAGGGGGGAGGCGCATCCTGTATCCAGGTGAATTCAAGAGAGGAGGGTTCCTGCGGTGTCCAAGGGTACGTCAACGGTCTTCGGGGTCCTCAGCCCCGTGGAGAGGTTCTCTGAGATCCTTTTCGGACTCATCATGACACTTTCCATCACGGGGACGATGAGCGTTGCGTCAGGGGGGCGGGAAGACGTCCGGATCATGTGGCTGAGTGTTCTTGGCTGCAATATCGCATGGGGGATCATCGATGCGATTCTGTATCTCCTCGGAATAGTCTCCGACCGTGGTCGCGGATATGTCCTGTACTCTCTCGTTCGGCAGACCCGGGATCGGGAAAAGGCCCGCACGGCGATTGAGAAGGTGCTCCCCCCTGTGATAGCCGACGTTTTGCTTCCAGAGGATTTTGAAACGATGCATCAACGTCTGGCAGCACTTCCGGACCAGCCCCGCCAGGGAGGGATCACACGTCGAGATCTGTTGGGGGCGGTCGGAGTCTTTCTCCTCGTCTTTCTCTCATGCGTCCCCTTGATGATTCCGTTCATATTCATGCGCGACCCACTGCCGGCGCTCCGGAGCTCAAACGCCGTGGCCATCGTTATGCTCTTCCTGGGAGGGTATTCATTCGCGAGGTACATCGGAGGTGCGAAGATTCTGACAGGATTTGTTATGGTAGTGTTGGGGGTCGTCATGGTGGGGATAACCATTGCTCTGGGGGGATGACGGCAAACCAAGGACGCTCTGCCGTCCGATGATGAGGTTCACCGCGAAGTGTTCAGAGAAGACCCCGGGGGGGCTCCATCTCGTAGCCCGGTACAATGATGAGGATGGGAAGACCCCCGCGGAGCTCGCCGGGTGGACCCTGTCGGCGGGAAAGCACGATCGTGCCCAAGTATTCGAACGCAGACGCTGTCAATAACTGTGTGAGGTGTATTTGGTGGACCACGTACTGACCCGCACCGCACTGTCGCTGGCGCTTGTGGTGGGACCATCCGTGAATGCTCTTGCTCAGGGGGAGAAGGTAGAGCGAGCAACGGGGCTGCCGTCGGTTATCCAGTGGACCTTCAATCTGGATGCTGCCGTCAGCGTTTACTCGTTCGGGCACTCCCTCTATGCTAATAACCGCGATGACGCAGCAGGAGATATGGGGAGCAGATGGCTTGAAAGCTTCGCCAGGCCCGCATTGTCGGCCACGCTTGCTTTCACATCGAGTGAATTGTTCGGGAAGCTCAGCGTGGTGGGCGAAAGGACGACCCACGTGGGGAAGAACCCTGAAACCACCCCCGGCCTGGTGGGTGGGAATGAAGACTCGTTCTATCCCGAAGATCTCTCTATCGGTTGGCGTTCAGGCACAGCTTTTTCGAGTCTTGGCGTCAACGCCGTTGAGCTTGTCTTTGGTCGCGCGCCATATCAACTCGGGCACGGTTTGTTATTGTATGACGGCGCAAGCGAGGGAGGGAGTCGCGGGGGCTACTGGAGCAACGCCCGAAAGGCATTCGCGTTGGCCGGGATCGCGAAGCTGAACACCGGCCCCCACAAACTCGAACTGTTCTACCTGGACAAGGATGAACTGCCCGAGTCGGATTCGAAAAGCCGGCTGTGGGGCGGAAATTACGAGATCAGCTTCGAAGAGCGTCTTACGCTTGGAGCGACGTATATGAGATGGATGGCCGACGACAATGTCCGACCGGAACGCAACGGGCTGAACGTGTACGATTTTCGGTTGTATTCCACGCCGCTGTCTGCCCTCCCGTTGTCCTTCGAAGTTGAATACGCGATCGAAGGCAATGGAGACAAGCTCAGCTCAAACGGCTGGTACAGCCAGGTGTCGTACCAGCTGAAGAAAGTAGCCTGGGAACCTCGGCTGAGCTACCGCTACGCTTTCTTCCAGGGTGACGATCCGAATACGGCAAAGGACGAGACATTCGACCCACTTACCCCGGGCTTCAACGATTGGGGTGCCTGGTGGCAGGGTGAGATTGCCGGTGAGTATTTCGTGTCGAACTCGAACTTGAAATCGCACCAGATCCGTCTGCACACCTCTCCCAACGAGTTCATCGGCACTGGATTGATCGGCTATATCTTCAAGGTGGTTCGACCGGCCGCACTTCAACAGGAGATGACGACTGACGATGTCGCCACCGAAATCGACTGGTATATGGACTGGGAGCTCAGCGGCAATTTCACGACGAGCATCGTACTTGCCTGGGCAAGCCCCGGGGAAGTCGTCAAGCAGCTCTACGATCGCACGAAGGATTTCACCTATGTGATGCTCTACCTCCAGTACAGTTACTGATAGAGCGGCGAATTATAGCCAAACCCGTGGCGAAGAACCCTCGATCGAACGGACATCATCCTGGTCCAGAAAAGTCGGAATAAAACAGACAGGAATCTTCCATCATCATTGATGGGGGACAATCCATGCCTTGGACAAAAACCTCTTGCCTTTGCAGGAGTTCTGCGCTACCTTTTGGAGCTAATGCACCTTTCCTTTCTTTCGTGGGAACACAGCTCCTTCAACTGTTCTCTGCGGATGACTGCACTCCTGAGAAAGCGAGACCTTATCCCATGGACCGCCGAAGCTGGCCGGGCTCATTCGGGGCACCAATGGCGCGGGGCTGCGACACGCATCTATCAGATATGTATCGCGGTCATTGAACGGTAATTCCCGGCCGCCTACGGGGCAATTCCTGAGGTGTACAAACGGAATGTGTAAGCACTCTCAGGCGCCCATTCGCCTCCCGAACACTCGCAAGAGGAGATTCCATGACAATGCCCTGCTGCCTAGGCGTCAGGATCACATCACGGTCGAGTAAGGAGAAACTAGTGTGAACTCGCTCATCGCCAACTGGAGGGGAGCCGCCCTATCGGGGCTGTCCCTGTGTCTTCTCACGTCGTCAGGATGTAGGAAAGAGGAGCAGGCGGCACCCTCGCCGCCGGAGGTAAAGGTCGTTGAAGTGGTCCAGAAGGATGTCCCGATTTACCGAGAGTGGGTCGGGCAGACCTACGGCGCGGTCGACATCGAGATCAGGGCTCGCGTCAACGGGTGGTTGACGGGGATGCACTTCCAGGAAGGGTCGGAAGTGAAGAAGGGGGCCCTTCTCTACACGATTGACGACAATGAGCTGAAGCAGTCAGTGGCCGAAGCGCGGGGTAGGCTTGCCCAGGCGCAGACGCTTCTCGCACGGGCCCAGTCAGACGTCGCGCGGTATCGTCCCCTCTCGGCGGCGGGAGCGGTCAGCAAACGTGATCTGGAAGCTGCCGAGGCGGAGGAAGGTGCGCGAAAGGGTGAAGTGGATGCCGCGCGCGCTGCGGTTCAGATTGCGGAGATCAATCTCAGCTATGCCACGGTGAAGGCACCGATCGACGGGCTGATTGGGATTTCGGCTGCGCGCGTCGGCGATTTTGTCGGCCGTCCGCCGAACGCTGTGATCCTCAACACCATCTCGCGGATGGATTCCATCCACGTGAGGTTTTCCATCACCGAACAAGAGTATATGGACCTGGCCCGGAGGCTTGAACCACAGAGGAAGGACACCGTCAGGGGCCGGCGCGTGGGCCTGGAGATGGTCCTGGCGGACGGAAGCGTCTATCCCTTCAAGGGGTCCCTGGTGTTTATACAGCGGCAGGTTGACGCAGCGACGGGGACACTACAGATGGAGGCTTCATTTCCGAACCCCCAGAGGAGCATTCGCCCCGGTCAGTTTGCGCGGATTCAGGCGCTGTTTGACCAGCGGAAAGATGCGCTCCTGATACCGGCAAGGGCGGTGACCGAGCTGCAGGGACAGTACTTTGTGTTTGTCGTGGACACCGGAAACAAGGCCCAGTTCCGCAAGGTCCAACTCGGCCCCAAAACCGGCAGCCTGCAGGTGGTGGAGCAGGGGGTGACGGCTGGGGAGAGGGTCATTGTCGAGGGGATACAGAAGGTCAGGCCGGACGCGGTCGTCGCGCCTGCTCCCGTGCTGGCCCCGTCCGATTCCAGCGCTCTGTCTCATCCGCAGGGGGGAGGGAAATAGCCGATGTCAAAGTTCTTCATCAACCGTCCAATTGTAGCGATGGTGATTTCCATCGTTCTGGTTCTGGTTGGAATTATCGTCATGCGCGGGCTCCCGATCTCCCAGTTCCCCGACATCGTTCCGCCGATGATCAACGTCAGCACGACGTATGTCGGGGCATCAGCTATTGATGTCGAGCAGGCTGTCGCGACCCCCCTCGAACAACAGGTGAACGGCGTTGAGAACGGCATCTACATGAAGTCGATCAACGTGAACGACGGGACCCTGACGCTCCAGGTGTCGTTCGACGTCGGCTCGGACCTCGATATGTCCAATGTCCTGACGCAGAACCGCGTTTCGCAGGCGCAGGCCTCGCTCCCGGCCGCCGTCAAGAATTACGGAATCACCGTAAAGAAATCGCTCGTTTTTCCGCTCCTGCTGGTCACCCTGAAGTCACCCGATGGATCATTCGACAACAATTTCCTGAGCAACTACGCATCGATTAACATCAATGACCGCCTCGCGCGCACTTCGGGAGTAGGAGATGTCAAGCTGTTCGGCGGTAGCGACTACGCCATGCGACTCTGGGTGAAGCCAGATCTCCTGGCGAAGCTGGGGCTCACGGTTCCTGATCTCGTCAAGGCCGTTCAGGATCAGAACGTCGTCTCTCCCGCCGGACAGATTGGGGGCCCGCCGGCTCCCGCAGGGACGGATTTCACCTACACGGTCCGGACGCAGGGAAGGCTGATGGACGAGAAGGAGTTTGGCGGCATCGTTGTCCGGACAAATCCTGACGGGTCACAGGTTCGGTTGCGGGACGTCGCACGAATCGAGCTGGGGACGCTGCTCTACAACGTGATTGGACGGAACAACGGGAAGCCGGCCGCGGTGATCGCGATATTCCAGATTCCAGGCTCGAATGCAATCAAGGTTGCAGAGAGCGTCAAGGAGACGATGAAGGAATTGTCGCAGGCCTTCCCCCCCGACATGATTCATGAGATATCGCTGGACACCACGGCGGCTGTTGAAGAGAGCATACGGGAGATTGTCACGACATTATTCGAGGCCGTGCTTCTGGTGATCCTTGTGGTGTTCGTTTTCCTTCAGAACTGGCGGGCGACGCTCATCCCTCTGATTACTGTCCCGGTCTCATTGATTGCGACGTTCATCGTATTTCCCATTCTCGGCTTTTCCATCAATACGCTATCGCTGCTGGGGATGGTGCTTGCGATCGGTATCGTGGTTGATGACGCCATTGTGGTGGTCGAGGCAGTCATGCACCACATCGAGAAGGGGTTGTCGCCCAAGGAGGCTACACGAAAGGCGATGGATGAGGTCTCAGGGCCGGTGGTGGCCATTGCGCTCATCCTCGCGGCGGTATTCGTTCCGGTTGCGTTCATGGGAGGGATCACGGGGCTTCTCTACCAGCAATTCGCCATCACGATCGCCATCTCGGTACTGTTTTCGGCGTTCAACGCGCTGACCCTCAGTCCGGCTCTTGCGGCGATGCTGCTGAAACCAAAGGGAGGGAAGAAATCCCCTCTCGAGCCTTTTTATGTCCGGTTCAACAAGGTCTTTGATAAGTTCACGGGAGGGTATCTCTCGTTCGCGGCCATCATCATGCGGAAGATGATGAGGGGGATGATTTTTGTAGGCATCATTATTATCCTGATCGTTGTGCTTTTCCGGAGAGTTCCGTCGGGTTTTGTGCCGGAGGAAGACAACGGCTATTTCCTGATCAATCTTCAGCTGCCCGACGCCAGCTCGTTGCAGCGAACGGACGAGGTCTGTCGCAAAATCGAGGCGATACTTGGTGAGACGAAAGGGGTTGATAACTTCACGGCCATTCCCGGCTACAGCATCTTCACACAGACGGTGGGTCCAAACATCGGCGGTTTCTTCGTTTCCATGAAACCCTGGGAGGAAAGGAAGGCGAAGGAAGAGCGCTCGTTTGAGTTGATCGAAGCATTGAACCGGCGGTTTGCCCGCGAAATCCCGGAAGGCGTGGTCTATGCGTTCGGTCCTCCCGCGATCCAGGGTCTGGGGACCGGAGCGGGGTTCACGATCTTTTTGCAGGACAGGAGCGGGAACACTCCTGCCGATCTTGCGACGCAGGTTGACCGATTCATGGCGGCGGCGCGCAAGAGGCCTGAAATCGGGAGAATTGCCACATTCTATCGCGCCAGTGTACCGCAGGTCTTCGCAAACGTGGACCGGGACAAGGTTCTCAAACAGGGGGTGGCGATTTCCGACGTGAACCTAACACTGGGCTCTCTGCTCGGTTCGAACTACATCAACGACTTCAACCGGTTCGGGCGGGTATACAAAGTGTATCTGTCTGCGGAAGGCGAGTATCGTGCCGATACGTGGAAACTCGGGCAGTTCGCCGTCCGCAGCAAACAGGGCGCCATGGTGCCGCTCAGCTCGCTCGTTACGATGGGGCCCATCACTGGGCCGGAGTTCACCAACAGGTTTAATCTGTACCGATCGGCTGAACTGACCGGTGTGCCTGGAGCCGGGTACAGCTCCGCACAGGCTCTGGACGCCCTCCAGGAAGTTGCGCGCGAGGTGTTGCCGCAAGGATGGTCGTACGACTGGGCGAACATGTCGTACCAGGAAATCAAAGCGGCCGGTCAGGGGGCGATAGTGTTTGCCGCTGCATTGCTTTTTGTATTCCTGATCCTTGCCGCGCAATATGAAAGCTGGTCGCTGCCATTCAGCGTTCTCTTGGGGACCCCTTTTGCCATCTTCGGGGGGATGCTGGGATTGTGGGTATCGCGGTTTTTCAGCGACAGCTATCTCAACAACGTCTTTGCGCAGATTGGGTTTGTGACGCTGATCGGTCTCTCGGCCAAGAACGCCATTCTCATTGTCGAGTTTGCGAAGATGAAGCAGGAGCAGGGGATGACAGCGGTCGACGCGGCGCTCGACTCCGCCAAGCTACGTTTGCGCCCGATCCTGATGACATCCTTCGCGTTCATCCTCGGCGTGCTTCCGCTCGTCCGCGCGGCAGGTGCGGGTGCAGAATCCCGCAAGGTGATGGGCATGGCCGTATTCTCAGGTCTCTTGGTTGCGACTATTCTTGCGATCTATATGGTCCCGACGCTTTTCGTCTTCGTTGAGAAGTATATGGTCAGAGGAAAGGGGCATGAGTCTCCGCAGGTGTCCGGGCCATCCACGGGCGGTGATGCGGGCGCCCCGGGAGGGCATCCATGATGAAACATCTCATTCTGGTTATCCTTGCTCTGGCGATCGGCGGGTGCGCCGTTGGTCCCGACTACCAGCGGCCGGAGACGGACGTTCCTTCGGCGTGGCAGACCCGTGATACATCCGTGGTGCTCGATTCGACATCCATCGCGGCCGCTGACACAGGGTGGTGGCAGATGTTCGGCGACACGGTCATGACCGGGTTGATCCGGACTGCTTTGCGTGAGAACAATGACGTACGCATCGCCGCGTCCCGGGTCGAAGAGTTCATGGGATATTACGGCGTCACGAAATCCGACTTCTATCCGAAAATCAATGCCGGCGGGAGCGCTGATCGTGGTCAATTACTTCTCTCGGGGAACGGCGAGAACGTCAGGCCGACGGAGAATAGGTTCAGCGTGAACGTCTCGGCAGCCTGGGAGATCGATCTCTGGGGGAAGATTCGCCGGGCGACCGAGGCTGCGAAGGCAGAGCTGCTGGCCTCGGAGGAGGCGCGCCGTGGAGTTGTTCTCAGCGTGACCGCGCTCGTGGCCTCTTCCTACATTGACCTGCTCGGCCTGGACAAGCAACTTGAGGTCGCTCGCCATACCCTGGCAAGCCGTGAGTCCTCGCTGGATCTCTTCCGGCAGCGCTCCGCGAAAGGTGATGTGTCTGATCTGGAGCTGAGCCAGATCGAATCCCAGTACTGGCTGGCAAAATCGCGGGTGCCATTGCTGGAGTTGCAGATCGCGCAGCTTGAGAACGCCATCAGTGTCCTGGTTGGAAGAAATCCAGGTCCGATCCCCCGCGGGAGCCGGATCGACAGTCTTGCTCTTCCGGGGATTCCTGAGGGGATGCCGTCGGAGATCCTTGAGCGCCGTCCTGATGTGCGGCAAGCCGAGGAGCGGCTACGGGCTGCCAATGCGCGGATCGGTGTTGCGAAGGCCCTCTACTTTCCATCCATTTCGCTCACAGGGCTGTTTGGCGCCGCCAGTGGGAATCTGTCGAGCCTCTTCAATCCGGAGGCCCAGGTCTGGAACGTGGGGGGACAAGTCCTGCAGCCAATATTCCGCTGGGGTGAGATTTCGGGGCAGGTTGATGCAGCCGAGGCGGTTCAGAAGCAGACGTTGTACGGCTATGTCCAGTCTGTGCAGAACGCGTTCAGGGACGCAGAAGATGCGCTTGTGGAGAGAACACGGACGCAAGAGATACACGACGCTCAGGGGAAGCAGGTGGAGGCACTGCGTGTCTATGAACGCCTGGCCCGCATGCGCTATCGGGAAGGGGTCACGAGCTACCTGGAGGTTCTCGATGCTGAGAGATCGCTCTTCGACACGGAACTTCAGTTCGCGCAGACCCAGGCGAATCTCCACAAATCGGTCGTGAGTGTCTACCGGGCCCTCGCGGGTGGATGGGTCGACCAGGCCGCTGATCGGGCCTTTATGCCGAGCGACCCGGTTGAGACGCGTCCGCAGGAGAAGGGGGCCGTACAAAAGTAATCCTTCGTCCCAACGAATCCAGACGCCTGTATCGTGGTCGATGGGGAGAATCCCGGCCGGTCACGGCAGATTTCTGGCCGTGAACGAGGGAGTAGTTGAAACCGCGGGCAATCGTGTCTCCGTTCTTACAGAGAGAGCCGTTGCGGCCGACAAGATCGACCAAGCCAAGGTCGAAGAGGCGCGTCAACCGGCCGAAGCCGACCTCAAAATGAAGATCTCTTCTGAAGAAATCGCTTCTGTTAACACCTCAATAGCCCGCTCCCTGGCACAACGGCAGGTCACGTGATGCTGCCACGCCTGTTCCGGGATATGCCCCTGCCCCGAGTGCGTTCTCGGACCGGTGAAGTAGTGATGACGATCAAGCGGTTTTCCGCACTCGTCGACCGAAGGAGGGAAGGAGCCTTGATGGATCGCCCCTCACACCCTGGAACCCTTCTGTAACTCACTCAATGGCAGAAAACATTTGCGACAAAGGAGCAGCCGATGAGCGGCAAAAAGAACACAAACAAGCACCAGGATGAGTCTGCCGGGAAGCTGAAAAACAAGGAGTACGAAAAAGAGCTTGCGAAGCTTCATGTGGAACTGGTCAAGCTCCAGGAATGGGTCCGATACAAGGGACTCAAGGTCTGCATCGTCTTCGAGGGGCGGGATGGAGCCGGGAAGGGTGGGGTCATTAAGGCGATAACCGAGCGGGTGAGTCCCCGGACGTTTCGCGTTGTCGCCCTCACGGCCCCGACGGAGAGGGAGAAGACCCAGATGTATATCCAGCGTTATCTCCCGCATTTCCCGGCGGCCGGCGAGGTGGTCATCTTCGACCGGAGCTGGTACAACCGGGCCGGGGTCGAACGGGTGATGGGCTTCTGCACCGAAGATCAGGCGCGACGTTTTCTCACCATCGCGCCGCTTGTCGAGAAATTGATGATTGAATCCGGCATCATACTTCTCAAGTACTGGCTCGAGGTGAGCGCGGAAGAGCAGACACGCCGGCTCGAAGGGCGGATCAATGACGGCCGGAAGATCTGGAAGCTCTCCCCGATGGACCTCAAATCGTACGGCCGCTGGCACGATTACACCAGGGCGCGCGACGAGATGTTCGCGGCGACCGACACTGACGTGGCGCCGTGGTATGTGGCGCGATCGGACGACAAGAAGAAGGCGCGGCTGAATATCATCAAGCATCTCCTCAACCAGGTTCCGTACAAGGAAGCGCCCCGTGAAAAGGCGAAGCTGCCGAAGCGACAGCAGGGGGGTACATATACGTCTCCCGACTATCCGTTCAAGTATATTCCGGAAGTCTCGTGAGCGATCACTCTCGATGAAGACGAAACCGGAGGACCTATGCACACTATGATGATTGTGGGCGTGGCGACACTCATCGGGCTCTTTCTGGGTATGCTCCTGTTCCTGGAGGCAGGACGCCGCATCAGATTTCGAGTGATACCGAAAGATGCCGAGAAAGGCGGTGCGGGTTTCGGCGCGGTCGAGGGGGCGCTCTTCGCTCTGATGGGACTGGTACTTGCGTTCACATTCTCAGGGGCTGCCTCACGGTTCGACCAGCGGCGGAGTCTCATCGTTGAGGAGGCCAATGACATCGGGACTGCGTACCTCCGGCTTGATCTCCTCCCAGAGGCCGCTCAACCACAACTCCGGGAATTGGTGCGCCGGTATGTCGACACCCGGCTTGAAACTTACAGGGTTTTGCCGGACCTCGATGCAGCGATGGCCCAGATCGCAAAGGCCAACGAAATCCAGCATGAGATCTGGAACCACGCTGTCGCCGCCGCCAGGGAGGCAACGAACCCTCAAGCCGCGATCGTTCTGCTCCCGGCGCTGAACGCCATGTTCGATATCGCAAACACACGCTACTGGTCAACCCAGCTTCATCCCCCGCCGCTGATCTTTGGGTTGCTCGGCGCTCTGGCGCTTGTCTGCTCGCTCCTTGCGGGGTTTGGCATGGCAGGAGGGAAGGCCCGCAGCTGGGTTCATATCGTGGCCTTTGCCATCATCCTCACTCTCACTGTCTATGTCATCGTCGACATGGAGTTTCCGAGAATGGGTTTCATCCGCGTCGACGCGTTTGACCGGGCCCTGGTGGACGTCCGGGCCAGCATGCAGTGAGTTCCCGCCGGGCTCTATTCAGCCTGAGCGTCGTGATGGGGATGTTCATGAAATGAATCTCGTGATCGGAACGTCAGTAAAATCGAAGGGTACCTTATGACCGCAGAGCAGATCAGACTCGAAGAAGCCCGGGAGAAGAAGGTCCTCTGGAAGAAGTGGGGACCCTACCTCAGCGAGCGACAGTGGGGAACAGTGCGGGAGGATTATAGCAGCGGGGGTGATGCCTGGAATTACTTCACCCATGACCAGGCCCGTTCGAGGGCGTACCGGTGGGGGGAGGACGGCCTCGCCGGCATCTCGGACGACCGGCAGCTCCTCTGTTTCGCGCTGGCCCTTTGGAACGGCAAAGATCCGATTCTCAAGGAACGCCTCTTCGGCCTCACCAACAGCGAAGGCAACCACGGCGAGGACGTCAAGGAGTACTACTTCTATCTGGATAGCACGCCGACACATTCGTACATGAAGTATCTCTACAAGTACCCCCAGGCCGCCTATCCCTATGCTGATCTCATACGAACGAATGGGCGACGGACGCGGGACGAGATGGAGTATGAGCTTCTGGACACCGGTGTCTTCGACGGGGACAGGTATTTTGACGTCTTCGTGGAGTACGCAAAAGGGGGTGCGGAAGACATCCTCATACAGATCACCGCATTCAACCGGGGACCTGAAGCGGCTGAACTGCATCTTTTACCGACGCTCTGGTTCCGGAACGACTGGTCGTCGTGGATCTCCGGACATGCGGGAGAGAAGCCGGCGCTCAGACAGGTCGACGGTCCTGCGGGCACGAGTGCGGTGGCAGCGGCTCATCCCCTGCTTGGTGACTATGCCCTTTACTGCGACGGGAATGTCCCCCTGCTCTTCACCGAGAACGAAACCAACAACGAGCGGCTTTTCCCCGAATATCCAAACGCCATGCCGTACGTGAAAGACGGCATCAATAACTGCGTTGTGCTGGGTGAACCGGGGGCGGTGAATCCCGAAAAGACCGGAACGAAGGTGGCTGCGCACTACAAGCGCACGATAGGCCCCGGCGAGTCGGCGACAGTCCGTTTGCGCCTCACTCCCTTGGGACCTGCCGCACGAAGCAAAGGTATTCAAAGCGGTCCCGTTCCCTTCGGACGTGAGTTTGACGCGACCGTCGCGGAGCGAAAACGTGAGGCCGACGATTTCTATAGCTCCGTGACTCCGCCTTCTGTCTCCCCGGACGCGGCCAACGTGATGCGCCAGGCCATCGCCGGCATGCTCTGGAGCAAGCAGTACTACTTCTTTGACGGGAACCGGTGGCTGGACGAGCACCAGGCCAACCCTCTCCATCCCGGGAGCCGGGAGTTCCGGAACCGGGAGTGGTACCATATGATGAACGAGGACATCATCTCCATGCCCGACAAGTGGGAGTACCCTTGGTACGCGGCATGGGACCTTGCCTTCCACACGCTCCCGATCTCGATCGTGGATCCCGATTTCGCCAAGGAGCAGATGGAGCTGATGCTCCGCGGCGTCTACCTGCACCCGAGCGGCCAGATGCCCGCGTACGAGTGGAACTTCAGCGACGTGAACCCCCCCGTCCACGCCTTTGCGACGCTCTTCCTGCATCGTACCGAGGAAGCTCTGCGGGGGAAAGTGGACGTTGATTTTCTGAAATCGGCGTTCAACAAGCTGCTGCTCAATTTCACCTGGTGGGTGAACCGCAAGGACCGGTTCGGCAAAAATGTCTTCGAGGGGGGATTCCTCGGCCTTGACAACATCGGGGTTTTCGATCGCAGCGCACCGCTCCCCACCGGCGGCCATCTTGAGCAGGCGGACGGCACGGCCTGGATGGCACTGTTCAGCCAGAACATGCTGGAGCTCGCCGGGGTGCTCGCCGTTCACGACCCTGCCTACGAAGACATGGTCGTCAAATTCGCAGAGCATTTTTACTACATCGCCGGCGCCATGAACCGTCCCGGCCAGGACGGCATGTGGGATGAGGAGGACGGTTTCTACTACGACTTGCTGCGCCTCCCTGACGGCAGCGCCACGAGGCTCAAGGTGCGCTCGCTGGTAGGGCTCCTTCCGTTGTGCGCCACAACGGTTATCGAAAAAAAGGAGCGGGAACGGGTCCCACGGGCGATGGCTCAGATCTGGGAACGCCTGCGCCGGATGCCCGGGCTCATGGATTCCATCCACCCCACGGGCCCCGGACATCTGGGCGTTGCGGACCGGGGGATCTCGGCCCTGGTCAATCCGGATCGGCTCCGCCGGATCCTGTCGAAGATGCTCGATGAGGGGGAGTTCCTGAGCCCGTACGGTATCCGATCACTCTCCAAATTCCACGAGCGGAACCCATACATCTTTCACGTGAACGGTCAGGAGTACCGGGTGGACTACCTGCCGGCCGAATCGAACACGGGCATGTTTGGCGGCAATTCCAACTGGCGTGGACCGATCTGGATGCCGGTGAACGTGCTTATCATCCGGGCGCTCCAGCAGTTCTATCTCTATTACGGCGATACGTTCACGATTGAATGCCCCACGGGGTCAGGAACGATGATGACCCTCTTTGATGTGAGCAAGGAGATTGGAGACAGGCTCACCCGGATCTTTACCCGCGACGGGAACGGCCGGCGACCCGTCTACGGCGGAACGGAGAAGTTCCAGAGCGATCCGCACTGGCGCGACCTTCTCCTTTTCAACGAATACTTCCACGGCGACAATGGCGCGGGGCTTGGCGCAACCCACCAGACCGGCTGGACCGGGCTCGTGGCCAAGGTCATTCAGCTGTACGGTCTTCTGGACCCGCAACAGGCGCTTGAGCGGGGAAGGGAAGCAGCCTTCGTTCAGGGGGCGGAGTCCGCCCGGAAGAAGAAGAGATGAGTATCCAGCGTCCCGTCATCTATGAGATGAACACTACCTGAGAATCGCATTAATCGGAGGACATTCACCCTGGCGCGTGCACGATTTTTCATAACCGTTGCGGCGGCTTGCATCATTGTAGGGCCGGTCGCTGCCCAAACGGTCGCGGACTCCACGGGTTCTCTCGGGGAAGCCGACGAAATCGGACGGGATACTGACCCGACCAAACCGGTCGCGTTCAGCCTGCGCGATGAGTTCGCAAGTCTGAAAAACGAGAGCTCTCTTCACGTTCTTATCTTCCGCGTCGACAGGCTCTTCCTTGAAGGACTTGGCGTGCCTGGTCCTGTCCGGGGTATCCTCACACGGCTCGATCTCCCCGTTGTACGGTACTCCAATCCCTCAACCACCGAGACAGGGCTTGGAGATATCTATATGCAGGCCCTGGTGGGGCCGCGAATCGAGGGGAACTTCGTGATGGCTGCTGGAACCGGACTCCAAATGCCGACAGCATCTTCAGCGCCGCTGGGGAAAGGAAAATGGATCGCCTCACCGGCAATCGCCCCCGTCTGGTTTTTTCCGCATGAAGGCATCGCCTACATCAAGTTCCAGGACTGGTTTTCTTTCGCCGGTCAGTCAAACAGACCTGGAGTTCATTACCTCACCGTGACAGGGTCAATTCTTCACAGGATCACCAGGACATGGTGGGGCCTGCTCGATGCCGAATCGAACACGGACTGGATGAACGAAGGGCACACATGGTACAAAGCCGGGGGTCTTGTCGGACTTATGCTCTCGAACCGGGTGGGCATCTGGGTGAAAGGTGAAATCCCATTTGGACAGTATCGTCCCGCCGATTGGAGCATCAAGGCAAGCGTCTTTATCACTCGTTTTTGAGGTCCCGTATCATTCCCCAAGAGAGCGGAAACAACGATAGGCCTCAAATCCCAGAGAAGTGACACATCACTCCTTCACCATGGGGAGGAATGTGATCGATGATGGTCACGCGATGTTACGTTGCAGGGGCTATTGTTGCGCTCCTGGCCTCTTCTTCCGCCGCCGAGGCAGGTGACCCTGTGCAGGGAGATCGCCTCTTTCGCATCACGCGGAACAAGAACGACAACATTGTCTGTTACGATGTACGCAACAAAGATGGGAAATTGGACAAGGAGACTCCCGTGAGTGTGTACTGGGTGATCCCTTCCAAGAAGAACAACCTGGAGAATCTCAACTTTCTGGAACGTACGAAAGCATACGGCATCAGTGTGGTGAAGGAGTTCGGGCAGGACAGCGTGGACATCCAGCTCAAAGCGGGCAAGAGGCCAATCCGGGTCACGGTGCGAGGTGGCCGTTGGGTTGCGTTAACGATCCTGGATTCTGGGGAGGTGGCACTCGACTCTGTCTATGTTATGGCGGAGGAATCAGGCATGAACCCGAAGGTGCAATGGGTGGAAGTCATGGGGCGCTTCCCTGAAACGGGTGTGTCAGTGCGGAAGAAGATCACAAAATGAGCTCTCGCCATGGCGCGGGATCCCGCAGGAAACGATCCGGCGGGAAGGGACATGGCAGAATCACAGAAACGATGGGAGCAAAGTGATGGCGGCAGGTGAGGACGCATCGAGAACTCAGCTGGACAATACACAACCAGGAGACGCAGAAGGGTGCCTCCCTGGTGTCAATGGCGAAATGTCGGCACGCAAGGAAGATCTGACGGGGGCAAACGAACAGCCAGCTGAACCGGGAGAGAGTCTGGAGGGTCGGCTGGAGTTTGAGACATTGCTCGCCGATCTGTCTGCTCGCTTCGTGAACCTCCCCTCTGACCGGATCGACAGCGAGATCAAAAACGCCGAGAGCCGCATTTGTGAGGTGCTCGACCTGGATCTTGCCGCCCTCTGGCAGCGGGGGAAAGAGCCACCAGGTGTCTTCACGCTCACCCACCTCTACAGCGTCCAGGGAGGGCTGCAACCTCTCGAGCGGATGATGGATGATTATTTCCCCTGGTACCGACAGCAAATGTTGCTCGGCCGCACCGTCATCATTTCGTCTCTGGAGGAGCTGCCGGCGGAGGCAGCGCGTGACCTGGATTCCGCCCGACTTTTCGGCATCAAATCGAATTTGACCCTTCCGCTTTCGGCAGGGAGGGGACCGACCTTTGGGATCCTGGGCCT
>Ga0315283_10001494_pt1 | contig 18887 bp, 14 predicted proteins | sample YL17G09_0_MG_FD_204541 | JGI IMG/M metagenome (GOLD analysis project Ga0315283, IMG submission 204541) | Sediment microbial communities from Yellowstone Lake, YNP, Wyoming, USA - YL17G09_0 | ecosystem: Environmental > Aquatic > Freshwater > Lake > Sediment | place: USA: Wyoming | collected... | reverse complement strand
AACAAATAATACAAAACCGACTCTTTTATTCATTTCTGTTACGGCAACTCTTCCGGAATCACCGATGTATCATCTCCGACGTCAAGCGGTTCAGGATTACCCTCGTTGGTCGGTTCAAGAGTAATAAGGATCGTTGTTTTTGAATCTTTTTGATTCCAGGAAATGATGATGTTGCCTGCAAGTTTTTCTTTTTTTACTTTATATGTTGAACCGTCGCCCAATATGTTTGTTTCTTCTATGGTCCAACCTTTAGCCTCCAGCTGTTCATCATAGTAGGAAGTAACCTTGGTTAACGAATCGCTTGATCCCAGGAGTAGCCAAAATCCTTTTCCTGTGGTCTGCTCTGATCCGATTGCGGTTCCTTCCGGGAGTGCACCGGGATATAAAGGAAAATCCTTAGGAAAATTTACCGGTATTTTTCCTTCTCCCAACTCTACTGTTTTTTCTCCGTTTTTCCCGTTTTCAACTTTTATTCCTGTTGTTTTTTCAATGGTATTTTTCAAAAAATTTTCCCCAAACGGAGAAAAAACGAGTTTTCCGGCAACAGCAAATGCGATACCGAATGCAACAAGAGATAAAACCACAATAACTAAGCATCCGATTCCAAAAACAACAGGAAAAGGCAGTTTGCTTTTCTTTACCGGTTGAAGATCATCATTTTTTTCTTCCATACAACCCACTCTCCTTTCCGCTCTCTCCTTATATAGGTTTTATCCAAAAGATTCAAGTACAAGCCTATATCCCATCATGATGGTCGCTATCTGTGAATTCCAATTGCTTAATCGATGGGAGCGCATGACCTGCAATTCCCTGCATACTCCCGTACATACCGGCAACACCTGATAGCAAATGATTTACCTGCTGTTCCCGCTGTTTCCATGAGCGCTCATAAGAAATACGTTCTTTTTGAATCTGCGTTTGCATATCCTGATATATCTCAATCATCGCCTCCACCTGATGTTGAAAATCATGACTGGTCACATAGGCATAGAGATCTTCTGCTTTTGTCAGCTGATTTTCTTTTATCTTTTTCTGCTTAGCAACATCCAAAAGTGATTTCCGCAGAAGTGTAGCAAGCGGTATGGCGAACTTGTGACTTGCGACCCACACCCCGTCTTTGAGTCCAATTCCCGATTTTGCTTCCTCCGGAAGAACTTCAGAAATAATTGCCGGAATATTTGCCTTATCCGACAACACATCATTTTTCAATTTTGTTACCCATCCGTCCGACCACTGCTTTGTCCTTTTGGATTCCCATAAAATCGTGCCGCACACCACCCCCATCGGGCTTTTTACAATCTGACGGATGTCAGCCCCCAACACACCTTTCCCCACCGGCTCAATCGTGTCCTGGGGAAACGCACTGTGAAAAAGCGCTTCAAGATCCTGCTCCTGAACTTCGCCTTGTAATTGTTGTGATCCTTGGGATGCTTTCCTTTGGGCATCCTCCAAAGATTTTTTCAGCTGGTCAATGACCATATCTTTTTCTTTTTCTTTTAAACGGCTTTTTTCTGCAGCTTCTTCCAGTGTTTTTTGCCGGATCACTTCCCGTTCCTTATCCATCTGCCGTTGTTTCTCAAGTTCAAAGGACCGTCTCTCTTCATCCAGTTTATTTTTTTCTTTCCGGATATCTAATTCTGCTTTTTGAGCAATTTCCAGTTGCTGTTTTTTCTTTTCAACATCATCCTGCAATAATTTCACTTCATCCAGTAATTTTTTGTTGGATTCTTCTTTTATCTTTTCAAACTCCTTTTTATATTCACGCTCCATTGATTCTTTCAGCTGACTTTTCAAATCCTGAGTAAGAGCATCGGTCAGTTCTATTGGTTTTTTACAATGAGGACAAATGAGTTGTGTGTTCATAGAACATAGACATTCTGATTATAGTCATTCACCCCGACAAATTCCGCTTTCCCCTGGAGAATCCTCTCCATCGGCCGGCATGCCCCACACCCGTCTTTCTGATTACAGACAAACCGGTCTAACTTTCGGGCAAGGCTGATCCGTTTTCCGATTTCCAACAGTCTTTTTTCGCTTTCTTCGTATACAGGAATGGGCATATCGATAGGCTCATCATCTTTGTCTAAATACCAATATTGAACTCCCGTTATCCCCCTTTTTTGAACATTGACAGAGAGGAGAAAATAAATCGGCAACTGAAGGGAATCCGGATCTTCATCAAATTTTCCGGTTTTAAAATCAATAATCCGGATGCTGTCATCTTTTTCCAGATATTCAAGCCAATCAATTTTTCCGCAGAGAATGAGGTTATCCTCTTCGGATAACCAATACCATGAGAGACTGTCGCGGAGTTTGATTGCTTTCCTTATAACCGGTCCTGGATTTTTCGTAATCCTCTCAATCATTGATTGCCCCCGCTTTTTATATAACGCTTCTTCTTCAGCATCACGGAATCCGCCTTTTTTTCCGGAAATGTTTTTCCATTTTTCTTCAAAAATTTCCAGAAGCGGCCTTTCCAATCGTTTTTCAACAGGAAGAGCAGAAAGCGCCTCTATGACGTCATGGACTGTTTGGCCAAGGGCAAGAGCGGGCTGCATGAGGGTAATTTTATGATTGGTCTTCGGATCCCGGTAAATATTTTTCAGAAAATACGCACGCGGACATTTGAGGTAATCACTAAGCGATGAATACGATACCCAGGTAGCGGAGTACTTGTCTTTCATGGGTATGACTATACCATACCTTTTCTAAAAAAACAGGTATAATACGCCCCATGACAAATACATTTTTCTCCTATGTCTTTGGGTGCCGGGTCAATGAGGCGGAAAAAGTTGTCATGGATAAAAAATTGATGGAATTAGGATTTATCTGGCGTGATGATACTCCTGATTTTTATATCATTAATTCCTGTGCAGTCACCGGAAAAGCAGAACGGGAAGTCAGACAACATATCTACCAAACCCGAAAGAAATTTCCCCATACAAAAATTGTCGTCACCGGATGCGCGGCGACAAACTGGATAAAAAATAAAACAGCTATTCGGGATGTAAATATTCTTATCCCCAACACCCAAAAATCTACACTTCCGGACATGATTCAACAATTATCTTTACCTTCATATCAACGTGGTAACACGGGAATAAGCTATCATGATAAATTTTTAGACTGTGGAAGGCTTATGGTAAAAATTCAGGACGGATGCGACCGGTTTTGCTCATACTGTATAGTCCCTTTACTTCGTGGTAAACCACACTCGCGACTTACCCATGACATTGTAAAAGAAATTAAACAGTATGATGATCAGGTAGTTGAGGTTATTCTTACAGCAATCAATACCGAGTGTTTTGGGAAAGATACGGGTGAAACGCTTATTCAATTAATCGATGCAATTCTGAAAAAAACATCTATTCCATTTATCAGTTTTGGATCAATTCACCCGTGGAGCATTACGGATGATTTTCTGTCCTATTACCAATCCATAATGCCAACTGGCCGCTTTATCCCCTTTTTCCATATCCCCATCCAGTCGGGAAGCAATACCATTCTCAAACTCATGAACCGCGGATACACAAAAGAGGAAATGCTGGAAAAATTACAAAAGATTAAAAAAATAAATCCCGATGCTTTTATCGGTACGGACATCATCGTCGGCTTTCCCGGAGAAACGGAAAAAGAATTCAAAGAAACTTACAACTTTCTCAAATCCGCTCCTATCGATAAAATCCACGTCTTCCGGTATTCCGAAAGACCGGGAACCCCAGCAAAAAAATTTCCCAATGAACCAACGCCTGCGGAAAAACGCGAAAGGTCACGCTTGCTTATTGAAATAGAAAAAAATAATAATATTCGATAATTTGCTATACTCATAGATATGAAACCTCCTGCGGTTGAAGCCACGAAAATCGCAATCTTCAAAGGGAAAGAAATCAGGAAAATCATCTATCAGAATGAATGGTGGTTTTCGGTTATTGATGTAATTGAAGTGCTTACAGGTTCAAATCGACCAAGAAAATATTGGAGTGATTTAAAAAAGAAGCTTATTGCAGAAGGATATTCTGAAGTGTCCGAAAAAATCGGACAGTTGAAATTACAAGCTCCTGATGGAAAATTACGAGAAACAGACTGTGTAAATACTGAAACGATGTTTCGCATAGTACAATCCATCCCCTCTCCAAAAGCTGAACCGTTCAAGCGCTGGCTGGAAAAAGAACTCGGTCGGACGGTCGTATCCAACAAAAATTTTCTTCAGAATAAAGAACCTAAAAAAATAGAGTGAGGATGCCCAAAAAGCACTACCATTTAAAATGTGCGAAGGCCCTATTTGCCCCAGTACTAACCTTACCCCGACGTATCGTCGGGGAGCGGCAGTACGGGGCTTCACTGTCAAGGTGTTTAAAGGGTTATTTTGTTTGGTAACTGGTCTTACCACTTGAAGTGGGCAAATGCACGGTTTGCCTCTGCCATGCGGTGGACTGCGTCACGTTTCTTGATGGCTTCCCCCACTCCTTTTGCGCCTTCCATAAGCTCAACGGTAAGTTTCTGATCAAATGTTTTATATTCTTTGTTTGAGCGTTTCTTGGCAAAGGTCACAATCCAGCGGATGGCTAGCGCTATACGACGGTCTCCCCGCACTTCGCTGGGCACCTGATACGACGCTCCTCCCATACGGCGGGCCCGGACTTCCATTTTCGGCCCAACGGTATTTATCGCTGTTTCCAAGACTTTAACAGGATCTTCGCCTTGTTCTTTTATGCTATCAAATGCCTTATACACCAGTGCCTGAGCAACGGACTTCTTCCCGCTTTGCATCACACGGTTGATAAACCGCGAAACAAGCCTGTTTCCGTACATCGGATCTCCCTCTAATAATTTTTTTGTAACGCGTTTTCCTCTCATATTAGTTTGGTTTGGCTGCCACAGGCCCCGGATTCCCTAACTTTGCCCCATATCTGCTTCTGCCTTGTTTCCGGTTGACGACCCCTGACGAGTCATATTTACCCCGCACGATATGATATTTTACTCCCGGAAGATCAGGAACCCGTCCTCCGCGGATAAGGACGATTGCGTGTTCGGTCAGCTCATGTCCGATTCCCGGAATATATGCAGTCACTTCCTGTTTGTTGGAAAGCCTCACTCTGGCAATTTTCCGGAGAGCCGAGTTCGGCTTTTTTGGCGTCATGGTTTTCACCACAGTCACCACTCCCCGTTTAAAGGGAGACGGAACCTGTTTCGTAATACGGTCTTTGGCGTTAAAAAATTTCCTAAGAGCAGTTGCTTTTATTTTCTTTGTGCGTTTATGACGACCATATTTGATAAGCTGATTGATAGTTGGCATATTAGTTTCCCATCCTTGCCCGGCCTTCATCAACAGGAATGAGTCGTCCGATTATAACGTTTTCTTTGAGGCCTAACAACTTATCTTCTTTGGACGCAAGAGATGCATCAGTCAATACATTTGTTGTTTCCTGGAATGACGCGGCTGATAACCATGATTCTGTATAGAGAGATGCTCTCGTGATACCCAAGAGAATGACCTGGGCTGTGGCCGGCTCTCCGCCTTCGGTAAGGACCCGGGCATTTTCTTCTTTAAACCGCGACCTATCAACGAGCTCCCCCGGAAGCATAATTGTGTCTCCTGAAGAGTCGATACGGACTTTGTCGCTCATTTTCCGGATAATCACTTCGAAATGCTTGTCATGGATGGCAATACCCTGTGATTCATACACCCGTTGCACTTCTGTTAGGAGATATTTTTGAGCGCCCCGAAGTCCCCGGATCTGCAACACTTCTTTGATGTCTAAATACCCCAAGGCAAGTTGATCTCCCGCTCCTACCAAATCTCCGTCTTTCACCGTGAGTTCTGAAGCCAGTGATATGGCATATTCCCGTTCTTCAATTGGTTTCATGGATGTATTTCTCACCCGCACCGTGTATCCTGATTCCGTTTCCGTTACTTCTACTTTTCCTGCAATTTCAGATATCGGAGAAAGGACCCGTGGTGTTCTGCATTCAAATAATTCTTCCACGCGTGGCAATCCTTGCGTCACGTCCAGTCCGACGATTCCTCCTGCGTGCTTCACCCGCATCGTCAATTGCGTTCCCGGCTCACCGATGCTTTGGGCTGCGACAACCCCGACAGGCATTCCCACTTCAACGAGTTTTGTTGATGAAAAATCACGGCCATAACATTTTGCGCATAACCCGACATGAGCAGTACAGGTAATGGGTGACCGGACCGTCACTGATTGGATGTCATGTTCATCTAATAATTTTACGTTTGTTTCATCAATAAGTTCATCTTTGGCTATGAGTACTTTTTTGCTGTTTGGCGCTTTTATATCACCTGCCGCATATCTGCCCAGAGTTCTCATAGTAAACGCAGTCTGCCGATCTTCTTTTCTCACAATTTCAATGCCTTCACTTGTTCCGCAGTCATCCATCCGTATAAGCATATCGTGGGCAACATCAACTAATCTCCGAGTGAGATATCCGGCATCAGCGGTTTTGAGCGCTGAATCCGTAAGTCCTTTCCGTGAACCTCTCGTTGAGGTCACATATTCAAAAATTGACAATCCTTCCCGATAGTTGCTTTTCGTCGGCAACTCAACGATTTTTCCGAGCGGATCAACGACCAATCCCTTGATAGCCGCCAATTGTTTCAATTGATCTTTTGAAGCCCGTGCTCCCCCTGATTCAATAATCATTTTTACGGGATTATTTTCCTTCATATTCGCCCATGTCAGATCAGCGAGCCGTTCGGTAACTTCAATCCATATCTCATTGCTTAACCGTTTCTTTTCCTCAAGGGTAATGAGCCCCTGCTGATAATTCCCTTCAATTTCTTTAATTTTGTTTTCCGTATCATCAAGAATCTCTTTCTTTTCCTGAACAATCACGTTGTCAAAAACTGATGCCGAAAGTCCTCCGCAGCTGCTGGCTCCGTCAAATCCAATTTTTTTGATGGCATCAATAAGGACGACTACTTCTTCCTGGGGGTACATCCGGAGCGCCTTAGTAATAATTGATTTTATGGTTCCTGCCTTTACCGGAGCATTGTTGTACCGAAGACCAACCGGTAAAATTTCATTAAAGAAAATCCGCCCGATGGTCGTAGTGACAATCTCTTTATCAATCCGCACTTTTATCGGCTCCCTCAATTGGATTTTCTCTGATTGATACGCAAAAATTGCTTCCTCTGCGTCTCCGAACACCAAAAACTCTTTTTCATCTTTTCCCTCATAGATCGGATCGACAGTGGTATAGTAGTAACATCCGATAACCATTTCCTTATTTGGTACCGTGATGGGTGATCCGTCTGCCGGTTTTAGGAGATTTTGTGTCGGAAGCATCAAATGTTCTGCTTCAAACTTGCTCTCCCGCGACAAAGGAATGTGTACAGCCATCTGGTCTCCGTCAAAATCCGCATTATATCCTGCACAAACACAGGGATGAATCTGAATTGCCGACCCTTCGATAAGAACCGGATAAAATGCCTGTATTCCTAATTTATGGAGTGTTGGTGCACGATTGAGAAGCACGGGATGGTTTTTTGTAATCTCTTCCAAAATATCAAAAACTTCAGGAGTCCGCCTATCAAGTACATTCTTTGCATTCTTCACATTCGGTGCTATCCCCCGGACAATAAGCTCCCGGAGAACAAAGGGTTTAAACATCTCAAGAGCCATTTCCTTTGGAATTCCGCACTGCGTCAGTTTCAACTCGGGTCCGACAACAATGACAGAACGCCCCGAATAATCAACCCGTTTCCCCAAAAGATTCTGCCTGAATCTTCCTTGTTTTCCCCGAAGCATGTCAGAAAGTGACCGGAGAGGCTGAATTACTGCCCGGGATGAAGGCCTTTGTGTGGCGTCAATCAAACTATCCACCGCTTCCTGAAGCATTCGTTTTTCATTGCGTAAAATTATTTCCGGTGCGCCAAGATCAATAAGATGGCGTAGGCGGTTATTTCTGTTAATAACGCGTCTGTATAAATCATTCAAATCACTTGTTGCAAAACGTCCTCCTGTTAACTGAACCATCGGCCGGAGATCGGGAGGAATTACCGGAAGTATCTTTAAAATCATCCATACAGGATTTACATCAGCTTTCCGCATGCTATCTACCACCCGGAGGCGTTTTGTAGCTTTAATATGACGCTGGCCTGTGGTTTCCAGAATTTCTTCGCGAAGCTCTGCGGCTAATTTTGCTAAATCAATCTTTTTTATTACCTCCAAGATTGCTTCTGCTCCCATACCGACAGAAAAACATGAAATTGCATCATACTCTGTCAGCTTCAAATATTCATCTTCCGTAATTGTTGAGAGGTGTTTAATGCTTTTTACCAAACCAATAAGCTGATCAATAACTTCTTTAATTTTCCCTGATTCTTTCTCGGTTTGTTCGTCTAATTTGAGAAGTTCCTGCCGGTGTTTCAGAGCGATTTCTGAAAGAGCCAAATCTTGAGCTTCCTTATTATGTATCCGGCCTTTAATCTCATTTTTTTCTGTCGTGTATGGTTCTTCCAGTTTTTTCTTTTCCTCTTTCACCCGTTTTTTTACTTCATCAATCCGGTCTTCTCCATGTTTTGATAATTCGATAATCATGCGTTTTTTCTTCTCAACGTCCACAGATGTGACGAGGTATTGAGCAAAATAAATAACGCCTTCAAGAGCTCTCGGACTCATATCAAAAAGGAGGGATAATTTTGAAGGAGCACCTTTGAAATACCATACATGGGCAACAGGTGCAGCGAGATTAATATGTCCCATCCGTTCACGCCGGACTTTACTCTGAGTCACTTCCACACCGCACTTGTCACAAATAATTCCCCGGTATCGTATACGTTTATACTTACCGCAGTAACATTCCCAATCCTTTGTCGGACCAAAAATGCGTTCATCAAATAACCCGTCTTTTTCAGGTTTTAGCGTCCGGTAATTAATTGTTTCCGGTTTTGTCACTTCTCCGTGTGACCATGATTTTATATCATCAGGAGATGCGAGTTTTACCACTAAACCTGTAAAATCGACAATATTCCCAAATGTTGATTTAAAATCTTTTGTATCCATACGTTAATTTTCCTTTTCTTTTACTTGTTCGTCTTCCGGCACCAACGCTTCAACTACCGGCTCCTCTATCACTACTTCCTCACCGCTTTGCACTGCCAATGCTACCCCTTCTTTTTTTAATTGTTCTTCATCTTTCGCGTCAGATGCGGTGATGACCGGTGGTTTTACAGTCACCACACCAACAGGAAATATATTAAGCCCTAACGCCTGCAGTTCCTTCACTAAAACCTTAAATGACTCCGGAACGCTTGATGCCGGAATATCAATACCTTTAACAATCGATTCAAATGCTTTTGCACGTCCGACAACATCGTCAGACTTGATAGTTAACATTTCCTGAAGAACATGAGCAGCGCGGTGAGATTCCAGGGCCCACACTTCCATTTCTCCCAGTCTCTGTCCGCCCATCTGCGCTTTTCCGCCAAGTGGTTGCTGGGTAACAAGTGAATATGGACCGGTTGAACGGGCGTGAGTCTTATCCTCCACCATGTGTATAAGTTTCAGGATAAATCCGATTCCTACCACTATCTCCTCTTTAAATGGTTGTCCGGTTTTCCCGTCATAGAGGAGCGTCTTTCCTGACACCGGTAAATCCGCTTCTTTTAATTTTTCGATGATTTTTTTCTCTTCAATTTTTTCAAATACGGGAAGGGCAATTTTAATATTGAGCTTTTTTGCAGCCAACCCGAGATGTGCTTCCAATAGTTGACCTAAATTCATACGGGCCAGTACTGATAAGGGGGATATAATGACGTCTACTATTGTTCCGTCTGATAAATATGGCATATCTGAAGCCGGCATAATTTTTGAGATAACTCCTTTGTTCCCGTGGCGTCCTGCAAGTTTGTCTCCGATCACAATTTTTCTCATCTGTGCGGCTTTTACGATAATTTTCCGGTTTGTTCCCGGTTCAATTTCATCACCCTTTTCTTTATCTAAAATTGATACATCAATAATGGTTCCGCGTTCTCCGTGTGGAACCCGTAAGCTCGTATCCCGTACTTCTCTGGCTTTTTCTCCGAATATTGCCCGGAGAAGCCGCTCTTCTGCAGTAAGCTCTGTTTCCCCTTTTGGCGCTATTTTTCCAACAAGAATGTCGTTCGGCGCAACTTCAGCCCCTACGACCACAATGCCATTTTCATCAAGATTTCTTAGTGCTTCTTCACCGACATTTGGAATATCACGGGTCGTTTCTTCCGGTCCTAATTTGGTATCCACGACGCTTGCTTCATACTCTTCAATATTAATGGAGGTAAACACATCATCTTTTACGAGCCGGTCGGAGATAACGATGGCGTCTTCATAGCCTAACCCGTCATAACTCATGTAGGCAACCACAACGTTAGCCCCGAGAGCGAGTTCTCCGTTGTCTGTTGCGGGTCCGTCAATAAGAACCTGCCCTTTTTTTACTTTATCATCTGTTTTAACCAACACTTTTTGGTTATAACAGGTTGATTGGGCTGAACGTTTAAATTTTTCCAGCGTGTAGACTGATTCCTGATCGTTTTTATATACAATTTTTACTATTGAAGCGTCTGCATAAGAAATAAAACCATCATCTTTGGCTGTTATGACTCTCCCCATGGATTCAGCTACTGCTTTTTCCATGTTTGTTCCGATAATGGGTGCTTCAGATTTTAAAAGCGGTACTGCCTGACACTGCATGTGGGTGCCCATGAGCGCTCTGTTTGCTTCATCATGAGCCAAAAACGGAATAAGCGAAGCAGGCGCTCCGACAACTTGCCGTGGGACAACATCTATATATTCCACAAGGTTCACGTCAGTTTCCAAAAATTCCCCTTTATACCGGACGGGGATACGGTCATCAAGAATATATCCGTCTTTGTCCATGGAGACTTCTGCGTGGGTGATATAATGATACTGTTCATCGCTGGCGTCCAGATATTCTACGACATCCGTGACATGCATTTTTACCACGCCGTTTTTTTCAATTTTTTCGACTTTTCGGTACGGTGCTTCCAAAAAACCATATTCATTTACCCTTGTATACAAAGCCATATAGGTAACCAGTCCGATATTCGGCCCTTCAGGACTTCTGACCGGACAAATACGCCCATATTGTGATGCATTGATGTCCCGGATAGAAAATGAAGCGCGTTCCCGTGAAATACCCCCGACCCCCATGACCGTCAAACGTCGTAAATTGTCTATTTCAGACAGTGGATTCGTCTGATCAAGAATTGTTGACAATTGGCTGGTCCGGAAAAAATCGTTAATCGTTGCAATAATGGGCCGTGCATTTACCAGTTGTGTCGGCACCAAATCCATGGCCTGTGGTCCTGCTAAACTCATCTTTTCCCGGATAGACCGTTCAAGACGCAAGAGTCCGACACGAAACGCGTTTGTAGCGACCAGTTCTCCAACCCTGCGGACACGGCGGTTACCCAGATGATCGATATCATCTACATCGCCTTTCCCCCCAATAATACCAAATAATGTTTTGATTGCTCCGGTGATGTCTTCTTTTGTGAGAACCCAATTTTCTTTCGTATTCGGAACGTCGATTCCCAACCGTTTATTCATTTTATACCGGCCTACCCGTTCGAGAGAATATTTTCGATAGTCAAAAAACATCGTATTCAGAAGCTCTTTTGCATTATCCAGCACAATTGGTTCTCCTGGTCTCAATTTTCTATACAACTCCAATACTGCTTCGGAATAATTCGTTGTCGGATCTTTTACTAATGTTGTCTCAATAAACCGATGATCGGGATTATTATCTATGTCTTTAAACAGTTCCTTAATCTCTTCATTTGTTCCGAATCCCACCGCTTTAAGAAATGTTGAGGCAACAAATTTTTTCCGTCTATCAATACGAACCATAAGGCAATCGTTTCTGGTAATAAAAAATTCAAGCCAACTCCCGTGCATCGGACGGATTTCGGCGCTGTACAAAGTTCTCCCTGACGACGGATCAATTTCACCGGTAAAATAAATACCGGGAGAGCGGACGAGCTGATTTACGACACACCGTTCTATGCCGTTAATAATGAATGTTCCGTTTTGAGTCATGGCAGGAATGTCTCCCAAAAAAACTTCCTGTGTTACATGATGCCCTGTTTGCTTGTTTATCAAAGACGCAATAACTTTTAACTGCATGTCAAACGTCAGACCTTTTTCAATGGCAATTTTTGGAGTAAGTCTTGGTTTTCCGAAAAAATAATCACCAAATGATAGCTCCCAATTTTTTCCGGTAAAATCAGAGATTGGAGAAATATCAGAAAGAAGCTCTTTGATGCGTACATCGAGAAACCATTGATAGCTCTCGCGTTGCACGAGCGTAAGATCCAGTGGTGGGATGTGAGCGTATTCAACACCCCAATTTAAACGATGGGAAGACACGTTGTCCTGAACCATTGCAATAATTCCTTTTTTTTGAATAATAACGATTTACAAAAACGGAAAAAAAGCGAACAAGGAACGTTCGCCTCAATTTTGCTATTCAACTAATCTGTATTATAAGCACTTTCCGTTCTGTGTCAAGAGATCACTTTCCGCACCCGCCACAGCATCCTTTTCCTTGGTAACACTCTCCTGCTTCAAATCGTTGACCTTGGCCGTCATATTCATACATTTTCCCTTCCTGCTCATCTATGGTTTTGAGGTGCGATCCGTCACAAAATGGTTGATTCTTTGATAACCCGCACATGCAAAGAGCAACCGAATTATTTTGCGGTTTTAATTCGTACGGACCATGTGCTGTTTTTACCACTTTTCTCGCCATACTCATTACCTCCTTTAGAAACTGTTTCCAAATAACAATTTGGAATTATAGTTTCTTAAGCCCTTCCGAAGTCCCGCTACATTTTATACGGGACGAAGGAGGGCTAATCATTTTTACCAGCTTCCTCCGCCCCCACCACCGCCTCCTCCGCCAACTGACCCTCCGGAAAATCCTGATGAAAAACCTGATGAGGAAGATGTTGGAGTGGCTGCTGTGGTCACGCTGTGCATAGAAGAACTTAATGCATTGACTAAATATATACTATTAAATGTCCGCACATCATATCCGTCATACCAATCCGGTTTTTTGAGACCTACATCTTTAAATCTATCTGCCCAAATTTTTTCTACCCCAAACACTATCGCATAAGGCAGGAACTTTTCAAAAAGTAGTTGATTCTTCGCTTGATATGCATATTGCCGTTCCTGACTGATAATGAAATTTTTTAGAGACTTTGCAACAGCAGCGCTCTGCACGCCGTACATAGTTTTCTTTGGCATTGCCCTGCCGAAAATAAACGCCGAAAGCGCTAAAGGGAAATTCATGGTAAACAGCGCAATTCCTCCGATAATTGCGTATTTTGTCCGGACTGACTGGGGATTGGTAACGAAAAATTTTTCCAGCACCACTGCTTCATATAATTGTTTTTTTGTTTTACTTACGGGTGTAATAAGGTCAGCGTCTTTTAACCGGAGAATGTCTCCTTCTGAAAATATTCCGTCATACAGAGTTTTTTCAAACGGCTCCAACTCATCTCCTTTTTTCATAGCACTTCTTTTTTCCAAAGAAAAATCTCCTTTTTTCTTTTCAATAATTTTCAAATATCCCCGCCGTGCCAAATCCACAATCGTTGCGGTAATCTCGCGCATATCCGCTGTTTCATCTACAAGCGTGCCGGTTTCGCCCGGAGTCAGTGCGCGGTGTTTTCTTTCGGTCTTGGGGACATCAAACCACGCTGAAGCGACTCCCATCGGCGGTTTTGGATCCCTGCCAACCCGGAACCAGTGAATGACAATCCAAATTGGCAATACCAAATACCAAAAAATCATCCCAATCGTAAAAAGTATGCGCATAATAGTCACTATCAAGTCAGTAAACCACGTGTTGACCGGTTTTGGCTCCAATACTGCCACTAAATTTTTTGGAAACCCCACTACTGCTGTCATTCCTTCTCCTGATGAAAGCGGCTGATTGGACGCTATTGTAATCAGACTTTTTGCATACGCTGGTGTGCAATTCGAACCAGTACTTTCAACAATACCTGTATAACAAGTCATCCGGACATTGGTTTGATCAACGGCTTCAGGAAGCGTGATAGCAACAGAAGCGCTATTTATCGGGACTTGCCACTGAGTTCCGGTTACCTGCCAATACAATTCATCATGATCAGAAAAATACGTGAGTCCGCCTTTTACCGTATATCGTATGATGTATGTTTTTTCTCCAGTTACCAGGAGGTTGGAATTTCCGATTTTTAATTCAATATTTTTCCCGTCTGTCGACTTGGTAAATGCATACGGCTTTTCTTCATCGTCAACAACAGAAATGGATCCGATGTCCATCGTAAACCGTTTTCCGGAAGTATTTATTTTTTCATAGGGAATCGTACGGAATATTCCATGCTTTTCAACTGACCCAAAATCATACAAAATATGTTCAGACACAGTAAAACTTCCGTCTTTCTCGATAGAAATGAATGCATCAAAAGATTTGATTTCTTCTGCGTGAAGCAAGGTAAGAGGAAATAAAAATGGTACAAAAAAAAGAACAAAAAACAATGCTAATTTCTTCATACAATGAATAAACGTTCTAATTGAGGTATGTTTCTATATTTCTCTCGTGTTCCACAAGCGTTCGTGCATAATGCACATTCCCTTTGACGTCATGAAGATAAAACATATAATCAGTTCTTTTCGGGTAGATAACAGAGGTAATAGCTTGTATACCGGGGTTAGCAATAGGACCGGGAGGAAGACCTGTATTTTTATAGGTATTATATGGCGAATCTATGAGCTTATCATCGTCCGTCAACTCTTTTTTCCACCATGTTTTTTCTTTGGTTTGATATCCCAAAGAGTACTGGAGCGTTGCATCTGCTTCTAGCGGCCATCCTTTTTCCATACGGTTTAGTAAGACTCCTGCAATGACCGGTCGGTCAACTTCCGTTTTCCCCTCCCGTTCAACGATAGAGGCCAATATGATAACTTCATCAAGCGTCATATTCTCTTTTTTCATATCTTCCAGCATTTTCGGAGTAATTTTTTTCAAAAAATTTTCTTTTAACAGCGTCGCTATGGCAGCTGCAGATGCGTCCTTTGGTACACGATATGTATCAGGAAACATTTTCCCTTCCTGGGCTACATTTAAAAATTCCTTTTCCGGAATATCGAATTCCTTTGCAAGCTTGGTGGAAATTTCTTCTATCCGCCAGCCTTCGAGGATCGTAACCCATGTATCCATCATGCCATGCGTGAGTTCTTTTGCTATTATGGAACTGCTCATTGTCCGCTGTAGACGGAATTCACCTGCTTGTATCTGGCGCTCAATTCCCATCAATTTTACTAACAGATAGAATCCTATCGGACTTCTGATCAGCCGCTGTGAAGCCAGGTTGGAAGCAATCTCTCTGACATTATCTCCCTCAGACACGGAAAATGTAACAGGAACAGTGTCTGTCGGATCAAAAGGTGCTATGGCATCATTCCACCATAAAAAACATCCTCCGATAATGAGAATAATAACGGTGATAAAAACACCCATTCGAATGGAAAGTGTATTATTTGACTTCATCTAAACTAGCCCTCCTGTATGTACCCGCTCCTTCATCGTACATATACATCCGTCCGCATTCACACGTAATCCGCACCAAACCTTCACCTTTTTTTGTTGGTAATTTTTTCGCGCATCTCACGCATTTTCCCTGCGATAGAAGCCATGCCTGTACCGGAGCAATAATATTTTTCAGCATATATTATGAAATCGTATAGATCGATATATGTTTCATTGTCTCAAACGCTTCTTTGAGACGCCACTTATCAGAACTATACAGTGTACATAGTATATCATTTCTGTCTACCTGATCTTCAAGCCGTCTATTTGCGTAGAGTCCGGCGCTCTTATCTGTCGGACAACCCAAAATCCGGCAAATAATGCTGATTTGTTTATTGTCGATGCCCATCACCCTTCCTTTATGATTTGCTGTGATTTCCTGATGATGTTTTCCTCCATGAAGGCGCGTACTTTCAACATCAGGATCTCCTCCCTGCGCTTGTATGATCTCACGCATTTTCGCATGTGCTTTCCCGGAATACAAGATCTCTTTTGCCGTTTCCTCTCCGCTTTGCGTATATTTCTTTTTATTCTCAGCAAAACAAATGTCCAGTAATTTCCCGGAAAGCCGGAGGGCCTTTGCCTCAAGAGCCAGCGGCCGGTCTTTTTTCTGTTCTAACACTTGCAACACATCTTTGGCTTCCAGTATTGGACCGACACCCCGCCCTGCATTTTGCCGTGTTTCGTTAATGTCAGTTACGACGGTAATGTGAAACTTTTTTGCTAAAAACTCAAATTTTTTTGCAATTATCTCAGCATCCCGGAAATGTTGAATTTTCATCGTCGGACCAACCGGTATATCAAATATTACATGTGTTGCTCCCGATGCGATTTTTTTGGCCATAACCGCAACGATTATCTTATCGTACGATTCAAATGCTATCGGTTGTTCTATTTGAATAATAATGTCATCAGCAGGAGCCAATCCAAGATGACCTCCCCACACAATACACCCACCAACTTTATGAACAATATATTCAATTTGTTTAATGGAAAATGTAACTGGTGCCAAAACCTCCATAGTATCTGCAGTTCCAGCCGGAGATGTTATTGCGCGGCTCGAATTTTTCGGGATGGTAAATCCTGCCGCTGCGATGACCGGCACCAAAATCATGGTCGTCCGGGTTCCTGCAACTCCGCCTGTGGAGTGTTTATCTGCAACGATGCCGTCAAAATGCAGCTTCTCCCCTGTTGCCACCATTGCTTTGGTCATGTAATATAATTCGTCTGTAGAAAATCCTTCAGTAAAACCTGCGGCGGCAAAATACGTGGTCAACACGTCCCCCAAACGTTCATGAGAAATTTCATCCATGATGGAAAATATTTCTTTATAAGAAAGTTCTTTTCCCAATAATTTCCTTTTTATGGCTTCTACCGCAACATGTTTCCCTTCTGATTTCATACGTCTTTTTCTAACTTTGCCTTCACATTCAGCCGTTTCCAATATGTCCCCGGCGGTACACACGTGACCACAGTAAGATATGAATCATCGAATCGCTGTAGCAAGGGAGTAAGATCCGTCGGTTCAACTACCACCATATCATACACAACATACGTATATTTCACATCATCATACGTAATAAAAATTTTGTCTCCAATGGTCAAGGTCGGAAGCAGTGAAAACATAGTTTTATAACTTTTCGGATTATAAAATTGAGGAAGAGTTGAATGGCCGAATATTACGGTATTCCCATATTGCCCGGGAAGCGGCGTCCCTCCATAATGAATAAGGCTTTCATTCAAATCATCTCCGGCAACCAAAACAAGTCCGTTTTCAATTCGTAATTTCGGAATGGAAAGTGTATAGGTATTCACCGGTGTCACGCCCTTTTTTTGCGGATGTGTCGGAAACCATGTATTCGCGTTTGAATAATCAATGCTCTCACCCGAGCTTGCGGAAACAAGTGTATTCAAACGCATGGTATCCTCCGATACTGGAGTTGCTGTCTGCACAAAAAGCTGCTGGGCCATCGTTGAAAAAGCAATAATCGGCCAAACAGTCCAAACCAATAATCCCAGTCCAATACCGATAAATCCCAATGAAACAATGCGGGGAATTCGTACCTTTTTGTCGTCTGTCTCTTTAACGTAGCGGTATAGTGCCATACGAAGAAAAAGAATTACTCGACTGTTATCACAGTAACGGATATATGATCAGGATTTATCGGAAGTACGTCCTTTTTCCATGTAGATTGAAACAAAAATTCTGCACTCGCGACCCCCGGAATGATTTTGAGTTCTTTTTCAACATCGATAAGTTTTTTCCCCGCAATGCTTTTTTTTATGCTATTTTCATCAATTGTTGGAATTGCTCCTGTCGAAAGCACTGCTTTGGTCGTCATCTTCCCGTCTTTGGCTATGGTAACATCGCCAATGGTCACAGTTGTCCGCCCGGGATTGATAACATACCCCGGAGGAATATCTTTTTGGGAAACTCCGGAAAGGAGAGATTTTATGTCTTCTTCATTATACGTATACGCAGAAACTGATACTGTTATGGAACCATGAAGATCTTTTGCTTCCTGATCAATTTCCTCAATAAATTGTTTTTCTTTCACAAGAGTTTTTACGGTCTGATCAATCATCCGCTCTTTGCCTGTTACGCTTTGGGTCAGTTCTGTTTTTGCTTTTTCTATAAGATCAGCGGTGAGGGATTTTAGCAGTGTATCGGTATCAGCACGTGACACAACCGTTACCTCCTTGCTCGTTCCCCCGGTAAATGCCTGATCATTACGCGCCACTAAAATGCCGGAATTATAATCTTTAATCGAAAATTCCTTATTTACTTCGATATTTCCTTCAGGGCCCACAGCACCCGCAGTAACTGCTACCGATGCCTTTCCAAATATAAGTTGGTCTTTCGATAAATTTGTAGCGGCCGATGCCACAGATACATCACTATCCAGGGTAAATTGAAGTGAACCGATGCTTATTACCGTTCCTTTTTTGAGGGAATACGCAGTCCCTTCTGCCTTATTAAATATCGTGACTGTTCCTTTTGCCTGATCCCCGATTTTTTTCTTTCCTGTTGCCGGCACTGTTTTTTCGCCTGTAACTACTTTTTCCAATTTTTTGGCAGGGATAATCTTTTTTTCCATATCAATAACGGTCCCTTGAGGATCAATGACAACTGTATCTTCCAACGTAATCGTTTTAGGAAGTACGGCAAGAGTAACGGTAGCCCGCGGAAGATACCGGGTAACTCCCAAAAACCCGACAACAATGACCACCAAAGAAACTATTGCAATACCAATAAACGCTTTTGGTGTTTTGCGGAATATTTT
>Ga0315283_10001493_pt1 | contig 18904 bp, 27 predicted proteins | sample YL17G09_0_MG_FD_204541 | JGI IMG/M metagenome (GOLD analysis project Ga0315283, IMG submission 204541) | Sediment microbial communities from Yellowstone Lake, YNP, Wyoming, USA - YL17G09_0 | ecosystem: Environmental > Aquatic > Freshwater > Lake > Sediment | place: USA: Wyoming | collected... | reverse complement strand
GCCTTCGGGAATCACGGTTGACTCGTCGGATCGGGTCACGGCATCACAGCGTTCAAGAGTCGTGGGCTGAGCATCGGTGCTCTTGTTCCTGTGATTGCTGGCGATTCCATCTTCAGAGTCACAGCGATCGGCGTTCCTGCAGTTACCACCAGTTTGCCACTGTCTGGTATGATCGATATCAACGTCGCCCCAAACGGAGTGCCTGTTGCTGCTGGTTACATCGCGACAGAATTCGCGGTGCGGCTCGTTCCGCTGGAGGGTCCAGTCAACGGCCATCAGGAAATGTTTAAGGTCACGTCCCAGGGCGCGCTGTGCATGCGCGAGGCGATCCACGTTGGTCCCCCAAGCGTTGCAGTTGCTGCTGGTGTGATCACACTTACTGCAGGAGCGTTCGGTACGACATTTGTACCGAACGTGAACATCACGGCAAACACACGCATTACGCTCACCGTGCAAGATCAAGTGCCTGCGGTTGTTCCGCTCGGATCGCTATACGTACTCTCGCGCGTCATTGGACCGCTGGGAGGGTTTACGATCCAGTCGACAGCACCTATCGAGAACGCTGTGGCTGTCTATTACCAGTTCTGGGAACCGGTCAACGCGAGTTCGTAGGAGCCTCTCTCATGACGTACAGATCAAGTCCGAATCCAGGCACCAACATCGGTCCGCAAGTTGATCGTCCGGCCAGCGCCAGTACTGATGGCGAAGTCTACGTGTCTCCGACAGCCATCTCGTTTTGGGATGTTCTGTTCAATGGATGGAGAACATTCACATCGGGCGGTGGAGGCGGATCGGTCGGGTTCGTGGTGGGTCCGGCTGGATCAGGCGCACCATACTCTACGTTCGCTGCGGCTATTGCAGCAGCACAGTTTGCCGGTGTGAACACGGTGATGTTCCTCTCCGGCTCGTATGTCGAGAGCTTCACACTGCCTCCGAACATGGCCATTGAGCCGTTCGGGGCAGAAGTGTTCACAGCAGAAATTACCGGAAATATTTTCACAAACGCTACGAGTGGCATTCAGTCGTTTCGCGGGTTCTATCTCAACGGGTCGCTGATCTGTGGACCTCTTGGCGGGCCAGCAACGACGGCGATCATTACGCTCACTGACATGAAAGGAGCCCCAGGAGCCGCTCCTGGCATCGCTCTACTCAATGATGGTTGGTCCTTCGTGATGACGGAAACAGAACTCGATGCAAGGTCGGTTCCGGGCAACAAAGCGTTTAGCGGCGACGGTACGTTCAATCTTGAGGCTACTCGTTGTGCATTCAAGTCCGCAGCACAGACACCTTTTGCAATCGGTAACGGTGGAAACGTACGGTTTGTTGACTGCGAGCTTAATGGTGATCCTGTTCGCATCACAGGTGCGCCAGCAAACGTAACCTTCGTCAACCCGATCTTCAATCTCACTGGTGGACCGCTGTGGGTGATTCAAGGATTCGCCGGTAGCACCGTAGGCATTGAGGGCACATTCATACAGCAGGGTCTCGCTGCCGCTGGCACTATCCTTAGCGCAGGAGGAGGCGCTTTATACATCGGGATGGGCGTCAACCTTGGGCAGCTTCAATTTGCGAGCCGTCCAACAGGTGGAACCATCACCCAGGGCGTGTCGGCCTACTTCTCCGGCATGGCACCCGGTGGCCCGAACCTGACGATAGAAGCTCCTGTCTACTACGCAGCGGGCTTTTGGCGACGCACTTCGGATGACTCTGTGGCAGTGTAATCGTGAACACGGTGATCCATGACTAGCAATCCAAGTCCTCGCATCGATGTGGGTCTAGAAATAGATCTTCCTGCCAACCCTTTGACTATCGGTCTGTTCTACGAAACAACCGACACTCAAAAATTGTTTGTCAGCACTCCTGGGCTCATGCCTGGAACTGTTGTTTGGCAACAGATCGCCGCAGGAGGCGGTATTCCTGCCCAGCAAGGACGCATCTGGTACGTCGATGCGGCGGCGGCTGCGCTTGGTGCGAATGGATCACCGCTCAACCAGTTCCCGACCATCGCTCTTGCGCTCGCGGCGGCTGCTAACGGTGACGAGATCATGCTCGCGCCCGGCAACTACCCAGAGAGTCCCACCATCGCACAGCTTGGTCTTTCGCTCGTGTCCGATGGCGATGCGATCATCGACGGTACACTGACGCTCGCTGGTGTGAGTGGTACATACCTTCTGGATGGCATCACGGTCGTCAACGGCGGGCTTGTTCTGGATACGGGAGGGCCTGCTTCGGCAGCAGTCGTGTTCATCATTCGGTCGAGCGTCAACGGCACCGGGGCTGGTACCTCAGGTCTAGAACTAGCGTCAACTGGATGGACGATTTCGGTCAGAGATTCGACAATTGGCGCGAGCGGCGTTGCCGCTGCTCTGCACATCAACGCAACCGGCATCAACATCACGATCAGAAACTCGAACGTGACAGCAGACATGGCCGGTCTGAATCCGTCGTTGCTGATCGATGCTCTCTCTTCCGTCGTGAGATGTATCGGCACACGGTTCTTCGGTCGCGTGGAAGCTACCATCGAAGCTCTTCCTAGCTTCGACGCATGCGACATCAGTGTCGATCCGGCTGAAGTTTCGTACTTCGTCGGCGTGGCTCTCGTCGTATTCTCCCTGCTTCGCAACAACAGAGTTAGAGGTCTTCCGAGTGGCGGCGGAAACGTTCTGGACTCCGGTGGCGGATCGATCCGTGTGGACGGTCTGGTCGCTGACTACCCGGTCTCTCTCAGCGGTGTCGATGGACGTGGGTTGTACACCGAGAAGCTGTATTCACTGATCGACAGGCTCGCTCCTGTTGCTGACGAAGTATTCGTTCCAGCGGAGTGTGGCGAGGTTGTTCTGGTCACCAGCAACCCCGGCGGCAATGTCGATGTGTTCTTGCCAAAAGCATCGCTTGTTCTGATTGGCAAGCGCGTTACGATCAAGAACGTAGCTCGCACAGGCACTCTGACAATCATCCCATCACTCGGGGATTCCGTAGACGGTGGTGGTCCGAAGATCATCAACGCCGACGCTATTGCTCTCGGCGTTGGGTTCACTGCCTGTACGATTCAGTTGGACAAGTTTCTTGGATCTTTCAACTGGATCATCGTCAGTCCGTAAGCAGACTGACTGGTCAACTGCTGGATAAGATGTATTGCAACGAGCCTGGGTGATCTATGACTAGCAATCCGAGTCCACGAATCGATGTAGGTCTTGAAGCGGACTTGCCTCCCAACCCGACATCGATCGGTATGTTCTACGAAACAACCGACACTCAAAAATTGTTTATCAGCGCTCCTGGGCTCATGCCTGGAACTGTTGCTTGGCAACAGACCGTTGGAAGCGGTGGCGGTAGTCTCGTCTGGCGACTTGGGGTTCCGTGGTCTGCGATGATCACGCTACTCGCCGCTGCTGGCAACTCGGCGCTCTTACTGGTCGAGGGAGATCCTGCGGGTACGCCGCGTTTGATGACTGGCGCGCTGGGGTCACCGTACGACTTCTCCCATGTGATCTTCGTGGGTGCGTCCGCCGATCTCGCGACGAACAACGTGACGGTCCAGACCGATGCGAACACCTCGATCAATCCCGGTGTGCTCAGGTCGCAGAACATCATGTGGGCTCCTCTTGGTCCTGATCTCGTAGGCGGACCAACCCCAGCCTACGATGTTGATCTCGATGGTGGCGGAATCACTCCTCCCGGTCCGCTCGCTGGAGGATCGGTCTTCCGTGCGCGATCTGGGGAACTGAACAGCTTCAGGCTGCGCAACGGCGCGATCCTCGACGGATCAAACCTCGCGGCAGCAGGAGAATGCATCTCGCGTATCCGACCCTCGTTTCCCAACGAGGTGGTACTCACGGTTGAGAGCTACGGTGGCATCATCGGACCCAAGGCGTTCCTTAACCCATCTGCTCCCACCCCGAACCCGCCGTTTCCACCGATCCCAACGACCGGCATCATTTCCATGAACATGGACGCCAAGACGATCATCGATCCGGCGTACCAAGCTCCTGGCGGTCTCAGTCCGGTAGGAATAGCTCAGGACATGGCCAAGCGCGATACCGCCGTGTACATGGCCTACGACGACGCGCTTGCACTTCCGCCTCTCGGTGCAACAGATATCCAGACGATCATCGACATCCTGAAGGTCAACACGCTCTCAGGTCTTACGGTCAACCGACCGTCGCCATCGTTCGTTGGGCAACAGTACTTCGACACCACGATCGGCATGCCGACATGGTGGGACGGATCGAATTGGGCCAAGGCTGATGGCACGATCGTTCCGTAGCAAACAATTTTCAGGAGCCTTCCGTGCCATTCAGAACCAGTCCGCAGCCACGTACCCTTCTCGGTCCTCTTGCTGACCGTCCCGCAAACCCGGACACAGACGGGATCGTCTATGTCTCACCGACGAAGGTGTCTGTTTATGACGCCGTGTTGGGATGGATCGATGCTGGAGGTGGCGGTGGCGCTACCACCGAGTTCATCTTCAACTCGGCTGGTCCTTCCGATCCTATCAAGGGTCTCTACAACAACTGGATCACGCTTTGCGACGCGATTCTGACGCTGCCGTTCGGTGCACTGCCGCGCATCGTGTTCACGAATGCAGCCGGAGAAACGATCCCATCAGCCGGTCAGCCGCCCAACGGCTGGTACATGGGCATGGGATCGTGGGTCGCCCCCACGTTCAACACGGGCAACGTAACGGTCACGATTGCTGACGGAGCGATGATTGACTCGCTGTCAATGATTGCTGAAGGGCTTGCTGTCACCGCCGCTCCTTCAGCAGACGGCGTATTCAACTGGTTCACGTACTCGTCGTCTCACCCGATGGCACCGTGGATTCTGAGTGTCCAGTATGGAGCAAGCCTATTCAACGGCTCGCTCACTGGCAAGGCGTTGATTGGACCTACGCCCGGCGTCGGACAGTTCGTGGTGCTTGCGAGTGCAGCAGCGACGCTAACCAGCAGTGTTCCCCCGCCACCAGCCCCGCTTCTTGGTCCTTTTCTGAAACTCACGGCTGGCGATGTCGCAATCGGTTCTCAGATGGAGCCAGGGTTCTACGGAAACCTGCCGGATGGATGGATCAGTGGCGACGGTAACCTGCTTTACCAGAACGGCACTGATGCTCGTACGCCGAGTACGCCTGGGTTCATCGGCACGATCTTTCCGCTCAGCACGTTTCAACAGGTGCTCAACCCGCTTGCGCAGAAGGGCGCGCGTCGGCAGTTGGTCTATACGAATGTTGCACCCACGGAATCGCAGACCGACGTGTTCGACGACTGGGCAGCGCTCTATGCGGTTTGGTCGTCACTGGACGATCCGAAAGACATTGTGTTCCAGCCTGCAGCAGGGATCCTGCATATCCCGAGCGCTGGGATGCCGCTGGGCGGCTGGGTGATCGGTCGCGGAAACAACCTCATCGGCAGAGGTATTGGTGGTCCTACCACGGTAGAGATCGATGCTGGTGCGGTGCTTGTCGATGTCACCTACCTTGGCGGCAGTCTCAGCTTGATCAGCAGTTCACCATCTCCGAGCCTGGACTTCTCGGTTGGTCACGTCGGACCGTTGCTTGTACTGGATGCTGGATCGAGCCTGCGCAACAACGCTCTGGCGGGTCCGATGATTGCCTGGACTCGAAACGACAACCTCAACATCGGTCTGCGTGAGTACTCAAGTATGAGCACGGGACCAAGCTTGGCTCCTATCGTTGATGTAACTCCGAGCGGAGGGTTCGCTAGCCAGTGCATAATCTACCAGTACGACGGCAGTGTTGGCGCGTACACGTTGTCTGGTTCTGACGCGGGTGGCACCGCGATGATGACCTTCATGGTCGGCAACGGACAGATCGATCTGAACCAGCCTGCCTGGACACCACCGTCGTGGTTGCTGTCATCTCAGCAGGCGTTTCAGGTGCAATCCAGACCGCGAACCAACATCCAGACAGATCCCGTGATTGCCGGTAGCACCTACAATATTACCAACGGGTCAGAATTCGTGCGTATCGCGCCCGCTGCACCGTTCACACCGATAGTCGTCATACTACCGGACGCGACACTTTTCCCTGATGAGACCGTGTTCGTGAAGAAGACAACAGCCGATATGGCAACTCCGATCACGGTGCAGAGCGTTGGCGGTTTGATCGACGGTGCTGCGGCTGACCCGTGGCCTCCTGTGGGGTTCTTTGCTCGTCGTTACACCAGCGACGGTGTGGATTGGTGGATCTCATGAGTACGACCGACATTGCGATTCCGTACACACAGCGCATCGAGACAGTAGAGTCTGTTTCTGCAAATGCTGGAGGACAGCAGGCGTACTTCCTGCCTTGGGGCACGTATATACGCGATGTGGATATTCTCTCCGTACAGATCGATGGTGGTCCACCGCTCGTGGCAGATGTGGACTACGTGCCGATGCTGCGTCAGGCTCGGGCACTTGGATGGCCACAGCCGTCCACGGCAGATGTCGTGCGTGGGGTGTGGTTGGTAGCACCTCTCTTGCCTGAGCGTACCGTGCGAATCACGTTCGTCGTGCGTGATCTGTTGATCGCCCCACCGGTCCCGTCGCCTGCGTATGCACCCGGCAATGTCTTGCCGCCAGGGAACGCGTTCTGGTCGTACAGAGCAGGAAACCCAAACTGGAAACTGCCGTTCCAAGTGATTGTGGCGGCGCGTGCCGGGTTGTCCGTCGAGTTCTGGCGCAAGAGCCGTAAGCCCGGTGGTACACGGACGCCAGAATGGGTGCCAGGAGGTATCCCGCAGATCCGTTTTGGGAGGCACTGGTCTCCGTACTGGCGCAGCGTCGCGGCAGTGGCTGACGGGATACAGGCCATCGATCCTGCTGCATCAGGATTCTTGCAGACGGCCACTCCGAGCCGCAGGGACTACCGCCTCGCGTACTACGATCCAAGTTCTGGTGCTCGTTCCGACCTGTCCGACGTCGTGTTGTATGTTGGTCGTCGTCCTGATAATCTACGAACGGTATCGGATCCGCCGCCACCTGCACCATCGATTCCCATGCATCCGCAGAACAGTATTTGGATAGGAAAATGATTTTTGCTTCGCTGTTCATGAGAACGCCTGTAGCTTCTCCCAAGAGTGGCCGGAGTTGCGCCCAAGCGTGACTGGAGGCGTTCCCATGAGCAGCGAAGCGACCACGGAACGACGCGTATGACCATCGAACGCATCCATGTCGGCAACCTGACGTTCCTGATGTTCGAGCCATCGATGCTGTCGCTGTACGTGGACTCGCTCGGTGGGTCTACGGCGAAGCCACATCGATATACCGAAGCTTTGGCCACAACAGGTGCCGATGCCGTCATGGATGGCCCGATGTTCCATGAACCATCAAGCTACAGCACGTACACGTCCGGTCAGCTTCATTTTCGGCACTTTGATCTAAGGACAGGCGTCAACGTCGGTTCTTCGTACCCATCGCAGGGAATGACGATATCCGTGCTGCCTAACGGTAGCGTACGTGTGGCGAATGGTGATTCTGTCGATCCAGAAGCGCGGGTAGCGATTCAACTATACCCAGCACTCGTCAGGGACGGCCATCCTGTCACCGTGCAGCCAGGAACCATCTCAGCGAGAGCAGCGCTTGCTGTGATGGCAGATGGACGCATGGCGTTCGTGGTGTCCTCTCCGATGCTCATGACCGCATTTGTTCGATCTCTCGTGACGGCCGGTGTGATGAACGCTGGGTACACCGATGGCGGCGGCAGCACATCACTTGCCGACAGCGCGGGTACGTACGCCGGGTCAAGCGAACATCGTCGTGTGTTGTCGTGGTTGTTTGCGAAAGCCAGCGAGACTGGGAACTCAGCGAGAGGGCTGGCTGTGTCGACGAAGAACGCGGTCGTCGCGAATCCTGGCACGACCGTTGCGGTAATTGGACTACTTCTACTAGCCGCAGGTGGCGTGTACGTTTATCGGAATCGTCGCTGAAAAGTGGTTATAGTATCCTTTGATTCCCATGAACATCGTACACGTCCTGCGCACGCTGCTTATTCCTGAAATCACCAAAACCAAGCGATATCTCTCGTTTGAGAACAAGGTGATCGATCTGCATCCGGCACACCTGAAGATCGTCTACCAGATCGTAAGGTCCCGCTTGCGCATCGAGGTGATCGCAACAAGATCAGGTAGCAAGCTGGAGCCGTCGACACGATCTGTCGGCATGGTGGTTGGCTCGTTCTCGATAAAAGCCAGAACTCCAGCATTTCGTCTTGCGCTCGACCCGGAAGTCTTTCGTATGCCACTGGCTGCGTTCATGACCATCGCTTCACTCGACGCTCTCGCTGCCGAGGTTACGGTGCTGAAAAATGCTGCTGGTGAAGGCGAGAGCAAGATCCGTATCTACTCGCAGAAAAACCTGGAATTTGGCTACGGTGAGAAGCGGTCGGTAGGCGGCTTGAGCCGCTACGGATTCGAGGCAACGCTGTAGTAGAAAATCGTTTGTAGCTGGTGTATCGTCACGCCATGGCTACCGAACGCATGATGGAACGTGTCTTCGTCGATCCGAGTGCCGGAGGCGTGCAGAACGTTGGGATTTTCTGGCACACCGACAAGCATGCCGACAAGCCGCGTGAGGGCTGGATTCTCAACGTCGTGGTCAGGGGACGAGAGTTCGTGCCTACGGAGTTCTCCTTCGTCGAAATCGATGAAGAAGGACTGTTTCCGCTGAGAAGTGGCGTGCCAGAGATCCGTCAGACGTCCCGTCCGGCTCGTGTCATCGTCCATCCTGTCAAAGGTCTCGAAGAAGTAGACGCCTTCGACAAGATGATCTTGGAAGAGATGTTGACGCGCGTGTTCATCTTGATGAGCGGGCATCGCGTACTCAGGGACCAGCCACGAAGTAGGCCCACAAGGGTCCCGACCAGCATGCGAGCCAGAGTGAACCCAAGCAGTCGTCGTGGTCCAGTCGTCTACGTGAACGTCTATAGCATCACTCGCGAGTATGGTGGTCCAGAGGAAGGCGGTTGGTACTACACCGCAGGCGAACCGATCGCGAGCGTTCGCGCAACCGCAGGCACGGCGGAGTCTGTCGCGAAGTCGATGCGCAGAAAGTACGTGCCGACCAAGCAGCCCAAGCACTGGGGACGGATCGTCGGCCGTGTCCAGATCCATATCGAAGATCATCCGGCGAAAGCGTTCCATTACGAACAGGAAGAACGAACATGCTGACACCGGAACAGATTCGTAGAATCGCACAGAAGAACCCGAAGCCGAAGGCGAAGAAGAAGCCTGCTCGAAGCGCGAAGAAGGGTGCGAAGAAGGGTGCGAAGAAGGGTACTCGTCGCACGGCTACTCGTCGCGTGACTACTCGCACGGCTACTCGCACGGCTACTCGCACGGCTGGCAAGTTCAAGAGAATGACGCTTGCTCAGGCGAAGGCTCACGCACGGGCTCTTGCAAAGGGTGGGAAGAAGTTCTCGGTGCCTCAGAAGGCTCACCGTGGCCGTCCTCTGGCTCCGTGGCTCGTGGTGTACGGGGCGCATGCTCACGTCGCGCCGTCACAGGTCGCGGCAATCAAGCTCGCCAAGAAGCTCGCCAAGCAGCATCCGCGCGTCCTCATCACGATCATCCGTCGCGCAACGGGTCACGGGAAACTGTTTGCGTCGCGTGGTCGCGGTCAGTACGTGCGTCGCAATCCGACCGATACGATGTCCATGATCGATAGCCTGCGTCACCACGCAGGACCGTCGCTCATGAAAAACGCGAAGAACATCAACATCAACATCAAGAGGAGCGGCGGGTTCACCACGCTCATGCTGACCGACCGTAGAACTGGAAAGCTCGTCGGAGCATCAGTGGTCAAGTCGTGAGACCGCGCGCTAATCCGAAGCCGAAGAAGCCGTCCGCTGCGGCTCCTGCGTCCGCTGCGCCTTCATCCATGTATACATCGGTCGACATGCCCACAACAGAAGAAGTAAACAAAACTGTCGCGCTGCTGAACGATGCTCGCATTTTCATGATGATGAAGTACCCGTTCTTCGGATTCATGATGTACGCGATGAAAGACAAGGTTGGTACTAGAGTTTCGAGAGCAGGAACTGACGGCGTACAGATCTTCTGGAATCCGAAGTTCGTCAATACCCTAGACAGAAACGACGTGGTGTTCGTGATGGCTCACGAAGTCATGCACTGCGCGTTGATGCACCTGTGGAGAACCAAGGGAAAAGACGAGGACGTTTGGAATCAAGCCACAGACGCCTTCATCAACGAGATGCTGCTGACAGAAGCTGGCTTCAGTACCAAGATCACAGACATGGTCAGGCGTAAGGGTGCAGCAGCGGAGAGCGCCGAAGCGATCTACGAAGACTTGATGAAGAAGCAGAAAGAAAAGCAGAAGGGTCCAAAAGGCCCACCTGGGAAGCCTGGGAAGCCCGGCGAAGACGATGACGATGATGAGGGTGGTGGCGGCGGTGGTGGTGGCGGCGGTGGTGGTGGCGGAGGTCGCGACGAGAAAGGGCTTCAAAAATCATTTGACGTCCATACTCAATGGGCAGGCTCTGCCAACGAAACCGCACAGCGTCAGATTGCAGATGAGTGGAAGCAGGTTCTTACTTCTGCGAAGAAGATGGGAGGCAGCATCCCAGCATCTTTGAATCGTCTCATTGATCAGATCACTGATCCGAAGATCGACTGGCGCTTGGAACTGTTCGGTCACCTGTCTTTTCAAGAAGACTATTCGTGGTCGCGACCGGATCGCAGGTTCCTTCACACTGGCATCATCCTGCCTTCACTGCACAGCGAGAAGAGTCGTGTAGTGGTGGTGGTGGACACTTCAGGCTCTGTCACGGGCGATCTGCTGGCGACGTTCTGGTCTGAAGTTGTTGGCATCATGCAGAACAACAACATTGAAGGTCGCGTCATCCTTGCAGACGCTGCGGTGCTGGCTGAATACGAAGCCGAGGATTTTACCCCAGGAGTCGTGATCAAAGGAGGTGGCGGCACTAACTTCATCCCGGCATTCGAGAAGATCTACGATTACATGTCGTACGGATATATTCCAACGAAGGTCATCTACATCACCGATCTGATGGGCACGTTCCCGCCTGACTCGCCCTTGGCAAACGATACCATCTGGGTGGTGACAGAACAGGATGCGGAGAACGCTGAGAGAATGTCCGTGAGAGGTCTCGACGGAACGCCGATGACCGTGCCTCCGTGGGGAAAAGTCCTCAGGATACCGAATCCGAAATCCAGATGACCCGAAGCGAACTTCGCAAGCTATTTCATCGTGAGAACGCGAAGTTCGCCAAGGTCTTCGGTCGTGTCCCTGTTGTACTGGTGTTCAACGGGAAGTGTAGCGGTCACTGTGTGTATCGCGACTTCGCCCTCACAGACTGGCCGATGTTGGGTCCAGCGAAAATCATTTTCTACGAACGCGCTCTCTCTCTGCCTCGCAAGAACTTGATCGCGCTGATCCGTCATGAGCTTGGTCACGTATATGATCCAATGGTCGACAGTCGCGGTTCTGAGCAACGAGCAGATGACATCGCGGAGTACGTTACCGGTGTTGCAATTCAGTACGATCAAGACGATGTCCAGACGATCAGTCGAGGGAAGTACCCGAGACCTGACAAGCTGCCGAAGTAACAAAGCGACACAAGGCGATACACATGGACTCTAAAAACATCGGTTTCTTGATCGGCCTCTTGGTAGCTTCGTCACTGGCGGCATACGGTGGTGTTCAGCTAGAAAGACGAGGTCTAGCTCCTGGGAGCCCTGCAAAAAATCGTCGAACATACGAAGTCACAACATTCGGTGAGAGGTTCGGAGACATTCGTCTTTACAGCAGGCACCACTCTCTGAACGCCGCTCAGCGCAAAGCGGAAGAACTGTTTGCTACCGGCGCGTACAGGGCTGTCCATGTAGACGAAGCTGATGGCGGCGACAACATGATGATCCTCTCTGACAGGTCGTCATACGCATAGCCATGAACCGTAAGCAGGTAGCAACGAACGCGTTGGGTCAGATTCGAGATCAGTATAGACTCTCGTTTCACGACTACCTGTTTGTCCACGAAGCAATCGACAACGGCTCGTTCTGGGCGATGTACAACCTTCTTCCCGGACGCGATTCGCAGACAGAGCCGAAGATACTGCAAACGATCGCTCTGTTCGTTGCGGGGGCTCGTGGGATTGTCTTCAAGTTCATCAAAGAAGAAGACGATGAATGCATGTTCATCACCGGGTATCCAGAAGACGCGGACGATGTTGAGTATTTTACGTACAAGCTGATCGCAAGATCGAGCGCACGTTTCTGGGGCATGAAACACTGCATCTGGCTCAGAGATGATCACTATGGCGATATCAGGAAGAAGCAGAATCACGTCGTTGGTCTGGCGGTGAACATCATGAAATCGGTGTCATCATGACTCGCTGGGGCAACGCTGGTGCTGGCGTACTACTTGTCGCTCGCGACACGGGACGAATCTTGCTCACGCTTCGCAGCGAGTACGTGATGGAACCCGGTACGTGGGGGATTCCTGGTGGTAAGGTAGACGACGACGAGTCGCCTCGAAAGACGGCTGTGCGCGAGCTGAGAGAAGAGCTTGGTGTCAAAGCCGCTGCCAAGGATCTATCCCTGCTGTTCTCGTTCATTGAGCCATCGTTCCGGTACGACACGTTCATGGCAACGATCCCGCACCAGAAGACCGCTCGGTTCAAGCTGAACTGGGAGTCTGATGATGCTCGTTGGTTCAGTCTGAGCACGTTGCCTTCCCCGCTGCATTTCGGCGCGAGATTGATGCTGCGTGATCCAGACGTGCAACAGCGGTTGCTGGCGGCGCGTCCGTGATCACTCGCAAGCGACTGCGGGAACAGCTTGGCAAGGCTCTGCGAGAGCACCAAGGCACACCGTTGTCGTTCTTCTGCGTCATGCAGATCGAGGACTTGATCGATCGTGGCATCGTGACATCAATCTTCCGTGAAGACAAAAACTACCCAGCCAGGGACAAATTGTTTTTGCAGTTGTCGGAGCTTCCGACAGATACGGTCGCCAGAATCGAAGCGTCCCTTGATTGCGATACAGGCACCGGTTTCAGAGCAATCATCATGAGTAACTGGTTCGAGAGGGAGCCAGACAAGTATCGTAGCAAGCCCAGTGGTCCGTGGACTGAGACTGCGATCTGGTACGACACAAAGAACCGCAAGACAGCGAAAGAAGCCACCCTCGTTCATCGGTGGGCGAACAATCTGTATTCGGTCACAGAGTATCGTGGATCTGACGATCAATGGGTTGCTGAACACAAATACACAACCGAGACAGTGTATGTATCAGCGTTCGGTTATCGACATGCCGTCTATGCTGCTCGCACAGCCGAAGATCAAGATTCGGCAGAATTCGACTTCTCCGATGACCTACCCTAGTCGCGCCCGTAGTCACAAGACTCATAGTCGCAAGAAGACCCGCAAGCCGCGTCGTAACCCGCGTGTCACGTTGACGCAGGAGGAGTTCAAGATCCTCAAGCGCCTGCTGATCGACCCGGAGACGCCTCCGAGGTTGGCGACGCGAGCCAGGATCGTGCTCCTTGCGTCCGATGACATCTCGGATCGCCAGATCGCGTTCCTTCTTGAGATCAAAGAGCCGCTGGTCAAGTCGATCCTGTCGAAGTTCGACATCGGACGTATCGAAGGCATTGCCAAAGAGTTTTTCAAACCGAGCGCGCAGAAGAAGGTCGTGAAGGACGTCGCCGGATCGTTCGTCGTCGATAACAACTCGATCAACCTCGCTGCGATCAGAACGGTTCGCATCGGTGACATGCTCGTCTTCGTCTACAATAACGGCAAGCTCAGGCTGTTCACAGTCATGGACAGGTACTCGGAAAGAGGTCGGTCAGGTGGCGTAATGCTGGACCTGATCGACAACATCAGCAGGGAGTTGCTGATCCTCACCGATATCCCCAGCGACTTGGCGATGATTCGTAAGGTTCACTCTCAGGTAGAGAAGAGCCCCCTGTTGTCTTCGAGAGAAGGGAACATGATTCTCTTCGTCTACGACAACGGGGATCTGAAGCTCTTTTACATCGCGAGTAGGTCACGCGACAAGGAAGAGGTCTACTTGGTGAACGCTGTGACCGGAGACAACCTCACGCTGTTCGCTCGTCACCTACCCAAGAGGGTGGTGATGGCTCGAAGCGTGCTGACAGGTATCAACGTGAGGACGCTGCGCAAAGTGAGGTTTCTAAGGACCGGCGAGACAAAGGCTACGAAGCGCGGAAAATCGAAGTGACATGCCATCGCCTAGACGACAACGTATCGATCTTGAGCACTACGAACTGCTGATCAATCGGCTGCGCGCTTCTCGTTTGTCGTCGTTCGCATGTAACATTGCGGTCGAGCAGGCGATCGTGCGCGGCTGGGTAATCGATGTGTTCACCGAGGAGTCTCGGTTCAGTCGCGACATGTTGGTCTTTGTCCATATAGATCCTCGGACTCCGCGAAGCGTGGTTAGAGCGATGACGACATGCGGCGAGAGCATCATCATCGGTGCTTTTATGGGAGAGCCTGACAACGAACACGGCATCCACACCGCTGTGTGGTATGGACCAGACAAAGAGACAGCTATCGCCGCAGAGCATGAGTACGGTGGCGAGTATCGAGTGAGCGCGTATCAAGACTTTCAGGCTGCAACAGGCCATCGCGATCCTCGCGGTGATTACACCGCGAAGCATGTGTGGGTGACGGCGAACGGACTACGGGAAGCCGGTGCACTTGGCCTTGCTCTGATGGGTCGTGGCAAAGTGCAAGAGGAGACCTGGGAGGACGATCTGCCATGAAATCAGACACCACCGAATCAGACGTACCCAGCGGCATGGAAGAATACGTGCGCGTGGAGGTTCCGTCAGACCTTTTAGTCTACGGAGACCTTGCCTGGATCGACGGTGCACACAACGGCTTACTGGTGAAAGCAGAGTGGCAACCGTATTCACCGGACGAAGTATCGATGTGGATTACTGGCGGTAAGTTCGCTGACCCGACAAACAATTTCATCAACAAACCAGAACGCGTCGCTCGTGGGTTCTTGAGTCAAAGCGGTCTCGAAATCTATCCGCGCACCACTCCTGCGAGACCATTTTTATCGCTACACGACATGTTGATGTTCGAGAAGATGTGGCCAAGGCTGTGGGATGCGATGCGAAAAGAACACAGACGTAGACCGCTAGATCGCGACTGATCGGCGCGATCCGGTATACAGATCCATCGTGCTGCTGTATTCCCACACCTTGTCCCGATCCAGCCCTGCCATCTCTTCGTGATACAGCGCCTTGCGAGGCTCCTTCCGAATTGCACCGTACACGATCAGCGTGTTCTGTTGTCTCGGAACGTACGCCAGAACCTCTCGCCACCGCAGACAAGCGAACAGGTTCGGCGTTCCGCACGCTGACCCATCCGTGTTCTTGCCGACGTAGATCACCACCGGAACCGTGCCCAGGAGATGGATCATGCCGGTGTCATAGTTGGAAGGCCACGCGAGGTGGATGACATCTGGATGCAGGAGCTTGATGGTACGACCCACGTCCTTGAAGTACTCGCGCACCACCTTGGGCGACGACGGCTCCTTGTCGATCATCACGACAGCCGCGCCAAGGTGCTCCAGTATCTCCGCGCGTTCGCCCGCCTGGAGCTTCTGTGCGCTGACGACTTCGGTGGCCGCGATGACGAGTCAACGGAGTTCTACGAGGAAACCAGAGAGCGACAACAGATCGTTGAGCAGTGGGCAGACTCAGTTGGTATCAGGTCGTACGTGGCAGACACGGACGACAAGTGCTCCAGGCACAGCGACGGCTACCTGTACTTCGGTCCGTCGCGTGTTGCTGAGGTCCTTGCTGCGCTGAAGGAGATTGGGCTGCCGGGAGACATTCTCGACGTGCCGCAGAGGACTTCGGCGAAGGAGATGCGGCGGCTCAAGAAGTTGACAGGGTGGCGAATCCAGAAGGATGATTCTTCACTATGATCGACAAGCTGATGAAGGCGATCCCGGCGTGGATGCGCGATGACGACCGCGCTCTGAATCACATCAAGAAGCGGTTCAACACGGACAGCTACGTGAAGGAGACGCCGTGGGACCCAGAGAACAGCGGCAAGGACATCGACGAGCGCGCCTTGTGGAACGACGTCTCTGAGTACATCTCGGAGGCACAGAGCATCGCGTACCAGAACGAACCGATCGAACTCTATCGTGCCCTGGAACTCGAAGAGAAGAACGGCAAGGTGTTGCTGAGCGTGGCCTGTCTCGGTAAGGCATGGTCTCGGTACCGGCACGGTGCCGGTGTCTACGGTCACACGCCCAAGCGAACCAAGTCGGTCAAGGTCGTAATCGCGGCACTGTTCAAGCCGAAGGACATCGACTGGGAGTACGGGCTGCAGTCGTTCCTGTACTACGGGCAGGACCAGTGGGAGATCAGCGTGAAGCAGAACAAGCCCGTGCTGCTGGTAGAGGTTGCTGACAGGCGACTGGAGCCGCCTGTCAAAGCGAACACAGGACCAGCAGGCGAGGTGTGGACAGACAAGTGTATGAACGGTCCGTACCTTGAGATGATGCTTGCCTAGCTGCGGCTCCTGCGCGGCGGCGAGACGCGAGTTTTCTCCACCTCGATACCGCGCCTCTTGAATCTTGCAAGAACCCTGTCAGTTGCTGCTTTGTTGCGATAGATCAGGTTCAGCTCAACCCGAGCCACAGGGGCAGTCCTTCTCGGAAGATGCATGACCAGATTGATTCCGTGATGCTGCGGCTTGTCCTTGCCGACGATCTTACCGAGACTGGCTGCGGCTTTCTTGACGACCGGGCTTTTCCACTCCTTGCCCGTACCGCCTAGGATGGCAGTCATGAGTGCTTTGTTGGCTTTCAAGGAGACGGCAGCCGTCACCATGAACCACCTGAGCGGCCTCGCACCGGCAGCGCGCCTCTCCGGCTTCTTCGTGGCAGGCTTCTTCGCAGGCTTCGAGCGCGCCTCTTTAGAAGCGGTGGACCCAGGGAAGAAGTATCCTTTGTCGATCTTCTCTCCAAACAGTTTGGCGGCGCTGGACACCGCCTCGTCATGCGAGGCGAACGTCTTCGCCTTCTTCTGACCAGCCGTGCCTTTCTTGCCGAAGTGAACGGTCATCGTCTTGCCGACGACATTGACCGTCCAGAACTTGTTCGAAGCGCCACCCTTCTTGGTGGTGCCACGAAACTCCAAAATCACTCCTTGTGCCATTGCTTGATCCTATTCGTGAGGCAGGTAGATGCGAGTCCCGATCATGTACACCCGAAGTGCTTTGACGAGATTGGCCTTGCTGAGCGACTCGATGTCGACGTAGCCGTTGGCCTCGTACTCATCCACTTCGTCTGCTGATGCGATAGCATAGAAGGCGAGAGGGTGCTTCTCGTGCTTCGCTGCCCAGCCACGCTTCTTCTTCTGGTCGCGAGCCGTCTCGAAGCGAACCATCAGCGTGGCACCTCTGACCGGCCTTTGTTCAAGCGATACGTTCAGCGGACCGGCTTCCTCACTCCGCGAAGCGATGATACGTTCTGCACATGGTTCGAACTGCGCATCCACAGCTATCGAAGCTAACACCAACGATCATGCGTCGCGTACGCGATCTTGCATGGTCGCGCCAGGAGAGGGAGGTCGACGATGACTGGTGCAGCGCGGCGACCGAGACGGTGGCTTCGTATCTCATCAAGAACGGCATCGAGGCTGCTGAGTACTACGGCACGCTTGGATTAAGGTTCGGAGGAGTAAAGATCGATCCGAGCCACTCCTACATCGTGCTTAGCGACGGTACGATCGTTGACCCTACGATCACTCAGTACATCGAAAGAGGTAACGCGATCCAGCGACGCGCAGCGTCTGGCTACCCGTATCTGGAAGGAACAGATGACATCGCTGTGATTCCTCGTGACCATCCGTTCGTGAAAAAGATGGGTTACGAGTCGCATAAGTTCGGGCTCGGATTTGCTCTTAGACCGTTCTGGGTGAAGCTGAACAAGCGAGCTGAAGCGGCCAGGAAGATGTTGGCGTCAGACGCCGACTACGAAACACCTGTTGACCTGTTGCCGAAGTACTTGTGACAGCAGGATCTGATCGACAACATGGTGATCAACGCGACCCGGTGTACAAGTCCATCGTCTCGCCGTATCCCCACACTTCGTCCTGATCGAGACCAGCGGCCTCTTCGTGGTACAGACCTTTTCGCGGCTCCTTCCGAATTGCACCGTACACGATCAGCGTGTTCTGGCGTCTCGAAACGTACGCCAGAACCTCTCGCCACCGCAGACGAGCGAACAGGTTCGGCGTTCCGCACGCTGACCCATCCGTGTTCTTGCCGACGTAGATCACCACCGGAGCCATGCTGAGAAGATGGATCACACCCGTGTCGTGATTCGATGGCCATGCCAGATGGATGACATCTGGATGCAGCAGCTTGATGGTGGTTCCCAGATCCTTGAAGGACTCACGCACGACCTCGGGTGACGACGGCTCCTTGTCGACCATCACAACGACGCCGCCAAGATGCTTCAGAATTTCGGCGCGCTCACCATCGCCAGACCCCAGGTCGACAACGGTCTTGCCGTCCACAAATTGTTTCACGATGGGAAAGAACGATCTTGGAAACGTGCCGTACATCACTTCTTCTCTCGGTACCGATCGCACGAACACCCGTCGTTGATACAGCGGGTCTCGTCGTTGTGGATAGCCACCGAGTGACCGCACTCGCACGTCCACTCCTCGGGCCAGAACACATGGATGCCTGAGTGTCCGGGCTTGCCCATGCACCACACCGCCTTGCTGTCCGTGGTGACGCGGCACCTGCCGTGAACTTCCTCGATGGTGACGTCCATCTCTAGCCAGACTCGTCCGCTTCAAAACGACGGTACGGAACGCGACCCAGGATGCTCTCGCGGCGCGAGTTGGGCATGTCTGGCAGTGC